>Ga0180435_10004797_pt1 | contig 13260 bp, 10 predicted proteins | sample SS_ome_3_FD_132467 | JGI IMG/M metagenome (GOLD analysis project Ga0180435, IMG submission 132467) | Hypersaline lake sediment archaeal communities from the Salton Sea, California, USA - SS_3_S_1 metaG | ecosystem: Environmental > Aquatic > Non-marine Saline and Alkaline > Hypersaline >... | reverse complement strand
CTGTCCTTCGACGTGGGCGTCGTGGGGCATTCGGCACTGTTCCCGATAAACACCGATGAGTGCGAGATACTCGTCGTCGTCTCCCCGCCGCAGCAGAAGATCGGGATCGGTACGGAGATGACGCGATCTCTTATCCAACTGGCGGACGAACTGGGATTCGAACGCATCCGCCTCAGCGTCGGGGCGAAAAACCACGTAGCCCGCCACGTCTACCGGAAGTGTGGATTCCAATACTCCAGCCGCGGACTCCTGGACGAAGTGGACATGGCGCTGGACCTGGCGAACTACCGCGGTAGTATCGATGCGCCCGTCAGCGAGATCATGACGCGCAAGACCGTCAGCGTCAATCCGGACACGCCCTGTATGGATGCCCTGAACCTGCTGATCGAAAACGGGGTGGCGACACTGCCCGTCGTCGACGCGAAAAACCGCCTCAAGGGAATCATCTCGGAGACGGACCTGCTCATCGAGGCCAATATATCCAAAAAGACCGGGGAAGTCCTCACGCGAGAAGTCGTCAGCGTGCAGTCCGGATCCACCGTCGCAAACGTGATCTCCCTCTTTCACTCGCGAAAACTGCGGTGCGTCCCCGTGCTCGACAGGCACATGAAACTCGTCGGCGTGGTAAGCCGCATGGACATCCTGCGACACTATCGACAGCGATTGGGCTGACTACCGTCTTGAAGGGATGGGACAAAGGCCCGGACAATGTACCCAAAACGCCGGGGTTAAATCTGCAGGCCGGTTTGACGCCGCACCGTGATATCCCGGAGATGATAGCGGGCCCGACGCCACCCGCCCGCCGACAGGCAGGTCTCGGAAATACCAGCTTGATACTGAGTTCCTGGCAAGAGTCGTTCCTATGAATAACACGATTGCAACATCGAATGTTCTTCGCTTTTAGGTGCGGAGCATTTTTGAGTTCACTATACTTGGATTGACAGCAGAGTTGCCGGCGAACGAAGACGTTCACGGCGAAAATCTATACACGCAAGTTTTGAGGAGATATTACCATGAACAAAACGACCATGAAAATCGCGATTCTCATCTCCCTGCTGCTGAGCGTCCTGCTGGCTTGCACACCCGGAGTTGCAGCAACTCCGAAGGCGACGTCACCTGATCGCACGAAGAAGGCATTCAACCCAAAGGAATTCAATCTGTCGGAACTTGTGGCGGATCTGGACAAGGGCAATTATTTCAAAATGCCTTCCGGAGCCAAGGACTTTCTCCGCCAGATCCTGGCCTCGGGTGGGGAGTTTCAGTTCAGAACCCATAACAAGGGAGGGATATTCGCCTATCTCAGCTCCGATCTGAGTCCCAATATATGGATCAACCTGTCGAATCCCCCGGAGAGACTCGGGGAATCCATATGCCATGAAATCCTACATTACCAGGATTTCAAGACAGACTTCAAACCGATCACCGGTCTGAAGCACTCAGGATTCAAATCCGGGCAGCAAAAAGTCTTCTACGGCCATATCCGCGACCTGATAAACATGATTTCGCACGAATATGTCAGAAAGAACCTTGAGAAGTTCGGATTCAAGAGGCCCCTTGTCGCGGCGATGGAGAACCGGATGAGGATCCTTACGAAGCAAATTGAGGCCCTGGAAAAGGCGTTCGTCTCCATATCCAGACAACTGGCTGCAAAACCGAACAGAAAACCCCGGTTGACGATAGTGAAACTGCAAATTCTCTACCAGGGTCTGATGTTGAATGTCCTGCGTGACAAACTGCTCTTCAACGGCGCATATACAAAGCAACTTGACCCGCTGACGAAACGGTTTCAGGCAATCATGGACTTTATGCTTGAGAGTACTTCAGAAGATCCTCGGTTCAAAAAGGTCTACCGGGAGGTCACCAAACGCATCGCTGACATTCGAATCGCATGTCAGAAGTATCATAAATCCGGAAAGAGCGCCAAGGATCGGTATGCTGTGCTCACGGGCACGCTCGACCGGATGTACAAGAAGGTGGGTATCTCGTTTAAATTGATCTTCCGATCTTCAAAGGCTCCGATTCTGAATATCAGGTCGGGCCTGCTTGCCCCGGGCGAGTCTTTTCTGATGGATGGTGATTTTATCTTCTCAAACGTCAAGCAGTTTACTCCTTACAGTGACCGGACTGGCCTGCAAGCGGTTCCTGCAAAGGCGGGATAGTAAAGATCAAAGATCGGCTCGTGGCGTGTGAGTGGTTGACGTTCGGCGCGGGCGGTGGCATTCGGCAAGTCCCGATTTTCACCGAACTGTGCCCGTACCGGCGGGGCTGACGGTCTGGCCGAAACTGTTCCAGAATCTCCGCGGCACGCGCGAGACGGAACTGGCCGAACAGTACCCCGTGCAGGTGATCTGTGCATGGATTGGCAACTCTCCTGCGGTGGCGGCGAAACATTATTTGCAGGTGAACGACGAGCACTTTTCAAAAGCGGCGCATTTTCCGGTGCAGTAAGATGCTGCAAAAGGGGGTATTGAGTCGCAGTCAGATACGCAAAGGGGTGCAAGCAACGCAAAAGACGCTCCTGGTCCGTTTCAGGAGCGTCAATCAGTGGGCGATACCGGACTTGAACCGATGACTTCCTCCTTGTAAGGGAGGCGCTCTAGCCAACTGAGCTAATCGCCCGGGCAAGGAGGGGCATTATACCGCAGCAGTGCGAAAATGCAACGCCGCGATGTTTTACTCAACGACAGAAAGTAGAGAGTGGAAAGTAAACCGCTCGAGAGAGTAAAAATGCTGAGATCTTTTTAATCTCTCGGGTTCTTTTATTAGACAAAGCCGGTCATATCGCCATGACCGGCTTTGTGTAATAAAAGAGGAAGCAAGCCCGGGGTTCGGGGAGGCCGGGCTTGCCGTATACCTTAAGGCCTTCACGGTTGGGTCGGGGCAGACCTCAGTGGATTACCGATCACGCCGCAAGGTACTCCTCGTTCAACGTCGTTTTAAGCTTTGCCAAAGCCTTTTTCTGTATCTGTCTGACCCGCTCGGTCGTCAGACCGATCTGCCGGCCGACTTCACTGAGCGTCTTCTTCTTTCCGCCGGAGGCCAGGGCGAACCGCTCGGTAACCACCGTCCGCTCGACGTCCGTCAGGTTGGCGCGGTTGGCGGAAAGTACTTCTCTCAGATCGTCGACCGCGTTGTCCTGCTGAATCTGGTGCTTCAATACATCATAGTCACTGCGTTCCATTTCCGGGTCAAATTCTGTGGGAAATCGTTGAACGTATTGCCCGGTCTTGGTGGCCATCCGATTGAAACCCTTCAGGATCGCGCGGCACGCGTAGGTCGAGAACTTGAAACCCCTGGAAACGTCAAACTTCTCGATCGCCCTCAACAGGGCCATGTTTCCCTCGGAAACGAGTTCCGGGAAATCGACATGCGGGATTCGCGTGCGCCTGGCCATCGCCATGACGAGGGCCATGTTGGCGTCTACGATGCTGGCCTGCGTTGCCTGCACGTGCTGGTACCACCTGACCATCTCTTCCGATCGCCGCCCGGAGAAACGCTTGCGCTGTTTGTCGGTCAGCTCGCCGAGGCGATATCGAGCGTAATTGAATCGCAGGAACAATCGCCTCTCTTCATCCTTGCTCAAGGCCTTGCGAGCCTTGCGGGCCGGGGCATCGTCGTCGGGTACCTCGGGGAAATGGGTCCATCGCGGTATGTCGATGTCGGCCGACCCGGTTCCGAACAGTTCATGCTCGGTGGCTGGGAGTTCGAACGATTCGTGTGGTACGTGGCTGATCGACTCGGGGATACTCCTGTAAATGCCTTGCAGTTCCGGCGCCAGCCCGCTTGACGATTTTGATGTTTTCGAATTTGAATTCTCAACGAATGAGTATGTCATCGTTTTCTCCTTAAATGCCCGTGTCCCCGGTTGCCCCGGCCTAAACGCCGGAGGCACCCGGCAAATCCGAACCATTTTGTCCCGAATGCTCCATTCATCTTCCCGAACGTTCTATTCATTGCTCACCGTTCTTTCACGGTGCTGTCTTCTAATGCCGCGTATAATATATTATAGATAAGTAGTACCGCCTGTCAACAATAAAAGCCTTTTTTATTACTTTTTTCCTATCTTTTTTATGAGGTTTCCGGGCAGACCGGGGTAAAATATGATAAAGCCTTTTTTAATAGTGTGTTACGTGAATGGTGTCACACGAGGTCACGAGAAGTCGCCGGTGCCAATTGGTATTCGGAATTGAATTGCCAAGCGAATCCGCCTGGTGCAGACGGGTCACGGTGCGGTGAATTTCCAATCCAGGACTCCAAATGAGAGTTCTTTCCCTGCCGTAACCAATCGGCACTGGACGAGATTATGCGTGTGGTTCGCAATGTCTTGTTCCATCGTCCTTGTCAGGCCCAAAAGGATCCACCGACGCGGAAAACATGGTGAAAAATGCGGGTTAATCGTGTTTTGATACTCTGTAGTTCTTCAGGACACACGGGTATCGAGAGAAAGGAGCCTTCTTATGACAATTAATTCTAATGGAGCAGAGTGTATGGCAGGATGACAGAACCGGTAGTTCGTCGCAAAGGTAAGATAGTGAACCTGTCGCGTTTGCGGTGCGGGCTGTGCCCGGGTCAGCGCTTGTCGGGTTTGGGCGGGTCGGCTGGTTTGCCAAGGAGTTTGCGGAGCAGTATTTCCTCTCCGCTTCGGTTTCCTTCGACGGCGTGGCCGATGAACTGCAGTGCGTATCCGCCGACGAATGCAGCGGTCGCCCAAATCCATAATTGCATTACCAGGAGAATCGGCGTCGCTACGAAACAGGCGGGTATGCCCACCACGTGCAGCGCGATGCTAACCTTGTTTCGGTGGCGGGTCGTCCAGTTTTTCAGCCAGTGTTTCAGCATTTGGTTCGGAGTTTCAGTAGATTGTTTGCGGGGATTCTCAGAGGATCGGAACGAAGCCCCATATACCGATCTGTATTGTTGTCAGGAGCATTCCGAGGAAGAAGTTCAGGCAGAGGATGGCCATTGCGCTGGCTACGAATGCTTCGGTGCATGCTTTTCCGACCCCCGCGGCGCCGGGTGCGCATCGGAATCCCTTGTAGCAGCATATCAGGCTCATAGCCGTACCGAAGAAGAAGCACTTTATTGGTCCGTAGAACACGTCAAACATCATTACCGTTCGTTCGGCGAATCGCCAGAAGTCCGTGGGGTTTACACCGTAGACGTGGACGCTGACGACGTATCCTCCCCAGATGCCCATGAAGTCGGCGTAGAGGACGAGTATCGGGATCATCAACATGCATGCTATCAGGCGGGGGACCACCAGTACGCGGATCGGGTCGGCGCCCATTGCTCGCAGGGCGTCGAGTTGTTCTGTCACCCTCATGGTCCCGAGTTCCGCGGTGAGTCCTCCGCCGACCCTTCCGGCAAGCATTATACCCGCGAGCACCGGTCCGAGTTCTCTGAGGACCGAGAGGTTCACTATCGCGCCCATGTGAGCTTCCAGGCCCACTGACTTGAACTGCTGTGCGACCTGAACGGCCAGAACCATCCCGACGAAGACACCGGTGATAATGACCACCGGTATGCTTCTCACGCCGATTTCGTACAACTGCTGCGGTATCAACCGGAGTTTCCGCCAACCGGCCAGGCCGGCTGGTAACCATCCGAAGGCCCTGCCCGAGAATCTGCAGAAGTCGCCGAACTGGTCGATCCGTCGGAGTGTCGCCTGTCCGAGATTGGCTATTATATCCATAATGCTTACGGGCATTGTCCGGTCCGGACGTTCGCAGGTCAAGTTCCAGCCGAATCCGGGGCGCTGTTAAACTCTATGCGTATCAGTCGGCAAGTGTTTGGTGTGATCTTTACACGTTGGTCGATTCTCAGCGGGGCGAGGTAAATTATTCCCTCGTCGTCGCAGATACACCTCGCTGCACGGCGGGTTTCGCGATCGAGGGCGGAGTTGGTCAGGAAGTCGCTTACGGTTTGGCTTCCGGAAAGGCCCAGCGGGGCCAAACGGTCGCCGGTGGTCCTGGGCCTGCAGACCAACTGCCCGCGAATCTTGTCGGCGTCCAGCAGTTCCACGCCGCTGCGATGACCGCTGCAGTGGGCTTCGAATGTCTCATCGTCGAACTCCGCCAGAGTGCAGATCACCGTGGCGCCCGACGGGAGGGTGGTCTGCCCGGGAACGGACAGGATTACCGGTTCTTCGTTTGGCACGTCGCTCGCCGGCGCCGAGGCCGGGGAAATGACAATCATTTCGTCGCGCCTGCGGGCGACGTAGTCGTCGCCCAGGTTGACCGTGCGGAGCGCGTTGTCCGCCAGGGCGGAAAGTTCTTCCAGCTTTCCGGCGGAAATTTTTCTCGGCGCGACCCCCGCGCGCCGGATCGCCTCGCGGAATATCCAGCCCCTCAGTCCGCGGTGGACTCCGGTCAGCGGGCCCGTGTCGACGAGGATCTCCCCGGACCGATCGCACCGGATACAATCGGGGGCGATATCGCGGGCCTGTGCGGCGATGAAATCTTCGGCTTGGGCGATTGCTTTTCCCAGGCGCACCAGCGCCATGTCTCCGTCGGGATTTATCCGCTGCCTGATCAGCGGAAGGAGTTTGTTGCGGATGAAGTTCCTGGTGAAGTCGCTCTGCGCGTTTGTATGGTCGGTCCGCCAGGTGAGATTCATCCGGTCGCAGAACGCTTCGATTTCTGTCCTGCGCTGGTTCAACAGCGGGCGGACGAGCAGCGTTTCGGTCTCGCCCATCGTCCGGGAGGCTCTCATTCCCGCCGCACCGCGCAGGTGCGAACCGCGGAAAATGCGATGACAGATCGTCTCGGCGTTGTCGTCGGCGTGGTGCGCGACGGCTATGTATCGCCCGCCGGCGCGGGCGGCCGTTCGCTGAAGAAACTCGTATCGCAACATTCTGGCGGCGGCTTCGATTCCAAGCGATCGCTCCGCGGCGATCGCGGCGACGTCGATGCGCTCGACCGTGTACGGGAGGTTCCATCGCCTGGCGAGGTCGACCACAAACGCCGCATCGTCGCCCGATTCGTCCCGCAGCGCGTGATCGAGATGCGCAACGGTCAACCTGTACGCCCTCCGCCGGTGGCGAGACAGCATGCGCAGTATCGCCAGCGCGGCGACCGAGTCGCACCCGCCCGACACGCCGACCACTACGCGCGCCCCGGGGGCGATGAGCTTGCGGGCGTCGATGAAACTCGCCACCGCGTCGACGAGCGGATCAGTTTGTCCGGGATTGTCTTTCATTCGATATCCTTGCGTTGCAGGCCGGGGAGCGCAGTAATATACTAGCACCTTCAACGCACCGAGAAAACGCGCCAGATGAAACCACTGTACAAACCGCGACACCTTGCCGCCGTAATCATCCTGACCGCAGCGGCCTGTGGTTATGGTTATATGGCGATGTACGATACCCGCCTGGACGCCTCGCAGGTTCGCCTGGCCACCGTGGCGATGAAAGACCACGATCCGTCTCTTTATTCGCACGATCCGGTTTTTGGCGACAGCGGTCTGTGGCGCGGGCATTCTCCGCTGTTTCTTATGGCCATGAAAATGGTCCTTGCGCCCACCGGTTACGAAGATCTGACGCTGCCCTTTCGCATAATGTCGCCCGTGTGTACGCTGGTGTTCCTTCTGGGCATGTACGCGCTGATATACCGCCAGTGCCTCAACTGGTCGGTATCGGTTTTCATGGCGATACTCTCGGCGACGGTAACCTCCGCTCCGGGCCGGGTTTTCTGGGGGACCGGACCGGTGGCGACGGTCACGCCCGAGGGTGTTTGTCTTGCCGTCCTTCCGCTGCTGGCGATCGCGTTTTTGCGGAGTTGGGACTACTGCAGTGGCGGCGCCGGTGAATCTGCGCGCGGGTTGTGGCGGTTGCTGGCGGTATTTGCATTCGTCGGGTTGCTGGGCAATGTCGAACTTGGGATGTCGATGAACATCGCGCTGGTCCTGGTTTGCGCGTATCTGGCCGGTCGAAGTTTTACACTGCGGGCCTGGCCCGTTGCGGGCGCATGTCTCCTGGTGTGCGCCGCGGGCGCCGCCCCGCAGTTCGGATACATGTTGTCGCTGCGTTACGAAATGCTCGGCGCCGGGGCCCCTCCATCGGCGCCGGTTGTCTTCGAGGCGCTCAGGCAGGGGGGGCTGAGGGTGCTGTTTCCCGTGCTGGCCGGTGATATTGTCGATTGGATATTGTCGTGCTCCGTGCTCGTGGCGCTCTCTATCGCCGTGCTCTTCCGCATGGACCGCTTCAAGGCCAGGAACCTGGGCCTCTGGTTGGTGATATTCATCGCCTCGCTGGTGGTGACCATTGTTGGCCAGGGCCTGGTGCAACTGTCCGCCGCTCTCACCGGGCGCGGACCGATAATCATTGACTTCGCACGCGCCGCACCGCTGGCGATGCTGCCGTTGTACGCGTTCGCGGCGCAGACGCTGGCGAACCTCTTCCGCCTCTCGCGCAGGGGACATACGCTCAGGTGGGTCTGCGTAGCGCTGACGGCGATCTGGATGCTCCCGTCGGACAACCTGCGGGTCGTGCGGCACTGGGGATACGAAGTGGGCACCGCGTTCATGGACCAGCAGGACAAGCCCCTCCGCCTCAGGAAGCGATTGCAGAGAGCGCATCGCCGCGCCGAACTGCGAAAAATCGCCCTCTGGGCGAGAGAAAACACGGACGTCGACGATATCTTCATCGCCGATAACGCTGAATTCCGCATGCTCTCCAGGCGGTCCATGATCTGCGGCGACGACGTGCGATGGGTATTTTACCTTGCCCCGGGCTACCTTCCGGAATGGATGGAGCGCACCGGAGAATTGCGAAAAATGCTCCGCTCTTCAGGCGGTAAGGCCGACGCCGAGGCGATATACCTCTTTGCGTCCGATCCGAAGCATACGGCGACCTGGCGGGGCGCCAAGAACTGGTACGCGGTCATCGATTCGGATGCGGACCCCCAGTCCGATCGTTTCGAGACTGTTTTTGGTGAGGGTTGGGGAGACCACTGGCGCCTGGTGCGGATCATCCGCCCCGGCGAGTGACATTAACATTAATGTCGCTTACCGCAGCACGTGCGGGCGGTATAATTGTCAATAGATCCGTTTTCGCGGACAAATTTAAAAATTCCTGACGGGTTTGCGCCTCGCGGGGCGTCTAGTTAATAACGATGCGGATGACCAGTGCCGAGCATCATGACAGGCGGTCGGACAACGACTCGCCGAGCGCCGAAGAGAAGCGGGCGCTGGAAGAGATAATCGCCCTGCACCACAGTTGGGTGCGCGGCGTGGTGCTGGCTGTAACGGGCCGCGCCGATGACGTCGACGACGTGACACAGCAGGTGTGGATGCGACTCTGGCAGCGGCGAGATCAACTGGCGTCGGTGACCGATCTGAGGAAGTGGTTGTACACGCTGGCGCGGAACGCGGCGATAGACGCGGGGCGATCGTCGACGAGGCGGCGAGGGTTGTGGCGCCGCTTCAAGCGGTTGTGGCGACCCGGACGGTCAAGCCCGAGACCGGCGGATGACCTTATCACTGCCGAGCGACGAAAGATCACGCTGCGGGCGATCGAGGCGCTCGACGAAAAGTACCGAATCGTGCTGGTCCTGCGGGTGTGGCGGGAAATGAGCTACGACGAGATTGCCAGAATGCTGGACATAACGCCCCAGGCCGTCGAGACCAGGCTCGTAAGGGCGCGGCGAATGCTGAGAGAAAAACTCATGCCGGAAGAGAAAAAATGAACGACGATTCAATCAGCGACATCGAGATTGCGATCAACCGCCTGCTGGACGGTGAGCTGGACCCGACGGAGCGGGCGGAGATGCAGCGACAACTGCTCCGCAACCCGGACGCTCACGCAATGCTGCGAGCATGCGGCGACCTGGACGATCGGTGTCGCGACGCGATCGCCTCGGCGCTGGCGCCTGGGTCTGACGGCGCTCGTTCGGCGCCGGGCAGATCGTGGTCCGTCGCGGTCGCCGCTGCCGCCGCTGTCGTGCTGGGAGTTGTATTGTGGTCGGTTTTCATCAATCGTCCCGCGGTCCCCGGCCACATTGCGGGAAAAATCGATAACCCGACGCCTGCAACCATACGCGGAATAGAATTGGCGGTCGACCGGTTCGATCCCGCGCCGCCTGGACAGGTGATTACAAGGCCCGTGCGGCACGTCGATCGCATCCCGGTGGGATTGTTCGACGCCGAGTCCGGACAGGTCAAGATTATCCTCGTGGATCACGAGCAGGAGCGGCCGGAGGTCCAGTGGCTGGACCTTTAACGAAGCGAAACCCCAATAAACGAATAAATACAGGAGAACGAAAATGAGCATTGGAAGAGCAGTGGCGATTTTAACGGTGATGGCGATGGCATGTACGCTCGCCTCGGGCCAAACGGTTGTCAAGACCGGTGACGACGGCGTATCGGTATCGGTATCCGCATCTTCATCGGCCGTTTCGAGAGCTTCGTCTCGGCGCGGTTCGGGCGGCGGGTGGCTTGGCGTTCGGATATCTCCGGTTCCCGCGTCGCTGTCGGCGCATCTGAAGTCCGGGGGCGCCGGGGCGATGGTGGCCAATCTGGTCAAGGGCTCCCCGGCCCACAAGGCGGGCATCAAGCGGTACGACGTGATAGTCGGCCTGGACGATGACGCCGTCAAGGACGGACCGGACCTGATCGAGGCCGTCTCGGGTAGAAAGACCGGAGACAAGGTCAGGCTCTGGGTGATGCGGAAGGGCGAAAAGATCCGGGTTCCGGTTGTTCTCGGAAAGCCCGTGCCCGCCGACAAGGCCCAACTCCTGCACAAGGAAGACTTCCCCGGCGCCATGGGCGTCTGGAAGGACGTCATGCGCCTGCACCCGCACGTCATGCTGCGAAAGGGCGCCGGCGACTGGGAAAAAATGGATGGAAAGGACCTGCCCGAAGAAATCCGCAAAATGCTGAGAGCGATTCCAAAGAATATTGCGCCAATTGCCCCCGGCGACGGTCCCAACGTCTCGGTAAGCTCAAAAATCGTTATCCACACGAAGGACTCAAGCGGTTCCGACGTTCGGATCGAACAGGACGAGACCGGAAAGATCACCGTCTGCCGCAAGCAGCGCGACGACGACGGGAACGAAGCGGCGGAAACAAAGACCTACAAGAACCGCGAGCAACTTCGCCTGTCCGACCCCGAAGCCTTCGACATGTTCAAGAAGAGCAGCGTGAAGGTCTCCACCTCGGTCAGGCCCGGGCATAAGGGAAAACGACCCAAACGCGATATGCCCGAGTTCAGGTTGTTTGACCGGCGCGGAAAGATGAACGCCGACAAACTTCGCAAAGAGATATTCGAGAAGCTGCTGAAGAGCTTCGAAAAAATGGACCTGCCAGAAAACGTAAGAAAACAGCTCAAGAAGCAGTTGCAGATCGATATCCGGATCGATGGCGGAAAGGATGACGCCAAAGACGACAAGCCCGAGCAGAAGGTCCGCAAGCCCAAAACACGAACGAAGGATCGCAAAGCGAAGAACCCCCCAGGGCGGAACCGCAAACCCAGAGACAAAAATATTATCGACGCCCACATCTGATTGACCGTAACTTCAAATACGCGTACCGGGGCGCGCCGCGGCGGGCCGGGCGGTTGTATCTGATATTCATAGTGTTCGAGCGATGTTGTCGGGTCGGTTGGCGACACAGAGACTCAGAGGTTCAACGTCGGATCAACAGCCATCAGCCCAACAAGAAACGCCCAACAACCAAGTGAACGACCACGGCAACGGTTCTTCCACGCCGTTCTCTGTCTCTGGCCGTTGGTGTTGACGTAAACAAAAAAGATTTGCCGTTCGTCGTTCTCTGAGCCTCTGAGTCTCTGTGTCGATCCTCCAAACCGTTCGATACCCGACAATGTCAGATGCGATTGCCCAGGGCGGTGCGGCCGGCGATTATTGCTATCTGCGGGCAGCGGGGATATGATCTCCTGCTCATCCGTTCAAGATCACGCCGCCGGGAAAGCGACTGTGGCCATTCTAGCCGGTATTGACGAGGCGGGGCTGGGACCCGTTCTGGGCCCGCTGGTGATGTGCGCGTCGGTATTCGAAGTACCCGACGCTCTTTCCGAAAAACCGCTCTGGGAGACCCTTGCCCCGGCGGTGGCGCGTAAACCGGGTCGAAAGGGAAAAACGACCTCACTGGTCGTCGGTGACAGCAAGAAACTCTTCAATCGGAAGTCCGCAAAACCCCTCCGCCACCTCGAACGCGCCGTGCTGGCGTCGCTGGCTGCAAACGACAGCCATCCCGCGACGCTCGAAGACCTCCTGGCGATCGTCACCGATTCCACCGGCGCCGGCGACCGCGCCCAAAAATATCCCTGGTATCGCCCCGAAGAAGTGGCGCTGCCGAGGGACCTGGACGCCACCGACGTGTCCCTGTCGGGCAACGCCCTGGCGGTGGCTATGCGGAAGGCCGGCGTTCGCATGAGGGGCATCCGCGCCGAATGCGTCTTCGTTGGTGAGTTCAACAGGATCGTCCGCGCCACGCGCAACAAGTCGACTGCCGCTCTTGGCGTCACGTTTCGCCTGGTGCAATACCTCTGGAGCAGGCTCAGGTCCGGCTCCATGCATATGTTCATCGACCGCCAGGGCGGGCGCATGCGATACCTGTCGGCCTTGGAGCGGGCCTTCGAGGGGTGCAGTTTCAAGATACTCGGCGAAACCCCCGACCGCAGCGAATACGAGATGTCAGACGCCCGCCGCACCGCCCGAATCACCTTCTCCATAGGCGCCGAAGCCGCCCACCTTCCCGTAGCCCTCGCGTCGATGACCGCCAAGTATCTTCGCGAACTGTTCATGGAAATGTTCAACGGATTCTGGTCCGCCCAGGTTGAAGGCCTGCTCCCGACGGCCGGTTACTACACCGACGGCCGCCGGTTCTACGCGGAGATCAGCGAGGCGATGACACGCCTGGGCATCGACAAGGACATCATCTACCGGTGCCGATGACGGGATACGTAATTTGAAGTGCGGTGACCCGGCACCGCTTTGACATGTCGCCGAGCGACGGTTCTGCCGTTGTCTTTCGCCGTTGGCCGTCACTGATCACTGATAACCGACCCGCTGATAACTGGCCGTATGCGGAGCGTCGTCGTTGCCGTCCGCCGCCTGCCCTGCATAGCTCGAAGAGCGACGCAAGGTCGCCAGCTCGTACTTCGTAGCGAACTACTTCGCGGAGTACTGTTGCCAGTTTGCTTGTCGCGACGACGCCGACAGGCGAAGACGGGCCAGTCGTTTCCCCTTGTCACCTGTTCACCTGTTCTACCGCTCAACTATCTCGCGAAGCGTGGGCCTGACCCCG
>Ga0180435_10004795_pt1 | contig 13260 bp, 12 predicted proteins | sample SS_ome_3_FD_132467 | JGI IMG/M metagenome (GOLD analysis project Ga0180435, IMG submission 132467) | Hypersaline lake sediment archaeal communities from the Salton Sea, California, USA - SS_3_S_1 metaG | ecosystem: Environmental > Aquatic > Non-marine Saline and Alkaline > Hypersaline >... | reverse complement strand
GCACTCAAAGGGCTTCCCCCCGGTGCGGTGGCCAAAGATTTAGGCATAAGCAGGCAAATGGTAGGGCGGCACGTAAGGACAGTAAATGATTGGAAAAACCATCATCCGAGGGCATATTTCAAGATAATGAACGATATAAACATCATAACGAATGAGTAAATTGGTAGCGGTTACCATAGGCATAGGCGATGAATTTAGGGCGTACGCGGAAAAAGCAGCGGAAAAGGTCCGGGACCTGTGCGGAATTGAGGTCAGAATAATAGGTGATGAACACCTGCATCTTGCCCACCAAATTAACCGGGGCGGTGTAAACGATTTAAAGCACCGGGTTTGGACGCTAAAATACCGCATCTTTGATATTTGGCCGGACTTAGACGCTGTCATGTACTTTGATTGTGACTGGAGGCCAGTCCGTTCATTCGATGCAACGGCTCACTTTCTGACCATTGCGAAGCATTATGATATTGCGATTTGCAAAGACCGCACAAATGAGCATTGCGAAGGGTTAAAAAAGCAATACGGCCTGCCACATTCGTACATGAACGCCGGGTTTTTCCTTACCAATAAAGAGGGTATGGCCAAGGTGTCTAAGGTTTTCTTTGAGCGGTACAATCGGCTACCCAAAAAATGGGGCGATCAATGCGTCCTCAATCAAATACTTGACCAATTTAAGTGGTCGCCGCTCCCAAAGAAATACAACGTGCAGGATTTGTACTCGCAAGCCCACAATAGCGAGGTGCTGTGCTATCATAGCCACTCTAATTTTGAGATTTACCGGGGCGAAAAGCAGGACTTTGACTGGACAACAACCGTTCCGCAAGAAATTGCGGCCATTGAAGGGCTGAACCATGAATGGTCAACGGCCTTACAGCACCTTATGGAGTTGCATTTTATAGCCAAGCACTACAAATACGGTGATGCTTTGGAGATTGGCACGTTTAAAGGACACGCTGCGGCTGCTCTTGCCCGTGCCTGCATGAAAGTTGACACGGTCGATGTCAATACGGGCCACGCCTTTGCCAATAGGCAGGCAATTACTGACCAAGGTCGGTGGCCTGTCAACTTTATAAGCTCAACCGGAAAGGATTATTTGCGCTTTTGTGCCGAACAAGGTCAAACGTATGACCTTATTTTCCATGATTCCTTTCACGGTGATTCTGTTATTCCGGAGCTTAAATTCGCCTTTGACAAAGTGCTAAAGCCAAACGGCGTATTGGTCGTTCACGACGTTGATATGCTGAATTTAGCCGACTTGTTGGAGGCTTTAAGCTGCGAACATCACACGGTTTCAACTGACTTTAAAGGCAGGCAGTTGGGCGTTTTTTACAAGTAAGGCTAAAGCAGCCAGTCCACTTCCACTCCGCACTCTCGGCAGGCATCTACAATCATTGCCGTATGTTTCCTCATGTACTCAATGTTTTTTCCATGCAGCATACCCGGCAAAACTCCCTTTGTGCCGTTGCATCCTATTAAAGTTAGCTTGTCGCAGTCCTGTTTGAGCGCCCAAAATATAGCAAGGTGCAGGATTGACCATAACTGAATGTACGGGCCTTCCTGCTTTTTAATTGCCAACTTTACCAAGTCCAATATGTCGCTGTACGGTTGCGGCTTACTGGTGTCCACCCACTTCTGTTTAATTCGTTGCTCGCCTCCTTTGAATTTGAAATTGTTGTCAAAAGGATAGTCGGGTATAATTAGCTTATGCCTATACCCTGCCTTGTGCAGCATCTCAATTTGTTTGCCGTGTCCACTTGCTGCCCAACGGGTGCGGTACAAAATTGCTGCTTCATTAAGTCCTATGCTGTTTAGCTGCTTCCAAGGTCGGCTGTCTTTGTATTTCATCCCGGCTGGGTGCTTCCCTATGATTATCCATTCGCTCATTGCTCCGGCGTGTAATACCCGGCGGCAGTTGCTCGCTCGATTACACTATCCGGCACGTCCTCGGTGGCTACTGGTACTAAAACATGATTGCAATTGTACCCGCCTCTATACGTCCAAATGGTCTGTGCTGTTGTCGCTCGGTTCTTACCCTGCCAGTCAAGGCTCGCCCATTCCTCTACTTCCCGTGCATGATAGATTTGGTTCTGTCGGTCTTGGCAAAACTTCCGGCTGTCGGAGGTCAGCACCCCGGCGTATTCGTAGAATTCAAAGCCAAGGTCCGTGCTAACCTTATTCATGTACTCGGATTCAGCAACGCTGAAAATGTCCTTTGCGTTTTGTTTCGCGTACCGGACCATCCTGCCCTCAAATTCGGGCGTGCCTAACATATTTTCCCTTATGGATTTGACCAAATTAGGAAAGGTGTCGGCGCTTCCGATTGCATTTTTTAGGATTTGCTCGAAGCTATCTTGTGCGAAGTCAACTGCGCCCTGTGTCAAACGCCGTGCGGCCATGTCCTTACTCGCTTGCAATACCGCCTGTGCCGTTGTCGAGGCGGTTATTTCTCCCCCAGTAATAACCGAAAACAACCTATTGGTTAAAGCTGCTCCTGTGTCCATTTGGTTCACAAACTCCCTAACCGCCTCTTGGTATTCCGGTGAAAGGTAATCAAGTCTTAGCTGCTCGACCAGTTGCCGTTCAAGGGCAAAGTTGGCCATAGAAGTTATTACGTTCCCATCCGGATCCAACCTTAGCCGTGCAAGCTGCTCCACAATAGCTTCAAACGCCCTTCTTTGCGCTCGCTTTGCCTGCGTTGCCAAGCGGTCCGGCACATCGTCAATCGCTCGCTGAATTTGCTCTATTATTTGGTCTCTCCGAGTTGCCATTAGAAGCTATTGCGCAGGTACTTTTGATTGCGTTGGGTGATGTCAATGTCTACCTTTGCCACTTCGCTATCCTCGCTAAAGTCAGGCGTGTATTCTCCGATTCGATGCACCCGCACCCCATCCAGTAGGCAGTCGCTCATAGTCAAGGCAACGGCTAAGATTTGGTGCATATAAGGAGGCATTGGAGCCAAAGCCAAAGTGTAGTTTTTCTGACCGTTGAAATACGCCGGAATTTGCGTTGTGCCTCCAGTCTTAAAGTTAATAAGCTCAACGTCTGTAATTACGCCGTCTCGCTTGTACCCGTTTACCCGAACATTGAAATTAGGTATCCTTGCCGTGTCGTTAATTATAAGCCCGTATGCAGGTTCTTTGTTGGTGTAATCAAGTAACAAGCTGCAATCGTGTTCTTCGCATACGTTAAAGCACTCGGACTTGGCAAAGTAAGTAGGCTCGGCTTCTACCAGTCTGTATTTTAGACGGGCGCAAATCTGTGTACCTGCCGTAGCTGCGTTGAGCTGTATTTGTTTTGATACCCCATCGGGGCTTGGAGTGTTCAACGTAAACTGATACGTGCCTACTGCTGAATAGCTGGCCGTTGGGCTGCTTCCTGTGCCAAGGGCGTTGTTGATTGACACATAAACGCCGCCGCTTGTGTAGCTCACTATCTCCAATTCAAACTCAACGGCCAACGGAAACTTGGAAACCCCACAAGGTAGGTCGCTAAACACTACCGTTGCAAAGCCATCTTTAGCCGAACCGTTGAAACATATTTGGTCGCCTTCCTGAAATATAGTCTCATCTTCAATCGTCCAATCAGTTAGCTCGGCGAATGAAGCGCAGTTATTCCCATCCCAGTCGCTTATGGCTAATCTCACGCACTTGCAAGCTGTGCCGGTTAGCAAGTTGCGCCAAGTGTTAGCGTAGAAGCCATTGCCAAAAATAAGGAAGCCCGCCGCAAGTCCTGCGAAGTTAATATCAACGTAGTTAATTATGCTGTCGTTCAAATCCAGTACGTCAATGCGGTAGCGTTCATTAACTCCGTACAACTCCATATTGCCAAGGTCAAACGTGCCAAAGAAGTTGTTTCCGGTGGTGATTTGAAGTGCGCTGCTTGGGTTGGCGTTCCAAAAAAACAGCTCATAATCGCCCGCCGAAGTTATCTCGAAAGAGCCACTACCAACGGTGGTGTCAATGATTGCGCTCCCAAGGTTATATTGCGTGATTCCAAGCTCGACACGAAAAACCGTACCCCAGTTTACGCCCGTACTTGCAGGAAAGATACCCGAAGTTTGGCCTATCTGAATAATCGCTGCACCTTGTCCGGTGAGTGTTACCTCACCCGTTGCCGCGTCAAAAGCGAAGTCGTCAATGTTAATATCAATGTCATAGATTTGGTAGGCATCGCCGGCTGTGAAAATATCGGCAGAAAGTACAACCTGCGCAGGGCTGTCAATGGCTGTAATTCGGCAGTATTGCCCAGTGGTGGTGTTCACCACTATCCGGTCTAAGTCAGTTGCTGCTGTGAAACTTGCGGCTGCATCCACCAGTTTGTTTGCGATCGTGCCTGTTGCAGTTCCGCTATTGCCTTCCAAGTCAGAGAAGGTGAATAAGTTATTAGTCGCATCGCTCGCCTTCCATTGCAGGTGCAAGGTGTCGTCTAATTCTGCCAACTGACAAAACTCCGGTCCGTACTTAAAGCACGTATTGCGGTACTGGTCGTATGCAGCTACGGCAAACTCTTGGTGTCCATCGGCCAACTCGTCGGCGTTTGGGCTTATAATATGAAAGTAAGCGGGCTGATATGGTATTATTCCGATTCTTTTACGTGGCATTATTGCGGTGCATTTTCGTTAAACGGCTCTGTGCCAAAATCAAAGTTACGGATTGCTCTGTAACTTGTATCGCCTGACAGGATGTTTCTTTCAATCTCAACCGGGCGGGCGGTTAGGTATAGGTTGCTGCCGTAGTTGAATTGTACATTGTTGAACGGCTGCGCTTTAATTTGATTCCATACGCTTGAAGCGATTGTGCCTTCGCCGTTGATTGCGAGTAGGTCCGTGTCTCTGTCGTCGGCTGTGCCGATTATTCCGGAATAGTCCTCGCCCAAACTTGCAAAGTAAGATTGCGGAAGGGTGATGTTTCCGTTCACCCCGTCAAAGGTGAAAAGGACATCAAAGTTTTTTAAAACAAAGCCCCGGTCGTAAAAGTCTGTAACGGCGGCAACGGCTATTTCTCCTGCTGTCATAAAAAAGCCCGCTTCTGCTTCTATGTACCTATAACTTCCGCCAAAAAGCAACTCTTTAAACTTGCCACCCGTTTGCAAAACCTGCGTTGCCGAGGCACTTAACTTCGCTATGTTTATAGCATACAGGGGCGATGAAAATCCAGTAACCGCCCCAAATCCGCCTGCAAACCATCCCTTAAAAAAGAATGAATAGTAACCATCCGCAGGGGCCGTAAAATAGCCCGTTGTTGGGTCGTAGTTTGACGAAGTGTCAAAGTTTGGAGAATTTGAAGTGTCAGGGAACTTGGCAATGTAGCTTTTTTGCGTAGACAAAATACTTCCCTGTAAAACAACACCGCCGCTTGTTATGGCCGCTAAGTTTAGCGTGCTTAAATCCCAAAATGGGTCACTTTCTACGGCCCCATCCAAGGTTGTATAGTCGGCAAATCCCGCCCGAAAATTGTCTGATCCGCTTGGCAAAAACTTGGCAATGCTCGAAGGTATGCCCTTTAAGTGATTGCCAACGGTTGCCAAATTGTTGATGCTGTCATTGTAATAATAATCTCCGCTTGATAGTTGTACTTTTTCAGCTTTCTTTTCCGGGCAATAAATCAAAAAGATTTCATCGTCAAATTCCGTGTCCGGAGAAAAAATTTGATAGGCCGTAGGGCTACTTGTAAATATGTTTATGTCGATACTCTGCCGGTCAGCGTTGGTCAAGGCCGATCCGTCTTGTCCACAAATCGCACTCTGTGCAGTTCCCGGCTTTATTATTAGGTCGTTCTTCCGTGTTTGAATGTCCGCAAATGTACGGTCTGTGCTATCTACCAAGAAAGGTACGGTTACATAAGCGACCCCAGTTGTTAAAGCTCGGTGGTATGGGCTGCTTTCTTGCCCTCCCCTTAGCGTTGTCATTAAGGCCCGCTTAATGCAATTGGTACAGGTAACCAACCTTTCAAGCTGTAAGTCCAGTTCTGTGTCGTTGCCCTCTTGACCAGTCGTGCCGTACCTTTCTTTAAACTGAAACCTAAACTGCCTCCTGCCCGTGTATACGTCATCGTCTATTGCGCTGCCTATGCTTATTGAGCTGAATAGAGATTCTTCAAACGTGCCATCGTTGAGCGTCTTACACTCGATTTGGTTATTACTTACCCGGCGTCTAAAGTAGTCGTATTCCTCGATTCGCATTTTCAGCGTTCCGTTGCTTTGCTTCTCAATAGCAAACCAAATGTTGAATAGCTTGTGGCAGTCTCTAAACAGTTCGTAAAACGAAATGTCCGGGGCTTCATTGAATTCACGGGTGCGTAGGTACTTGCCAAGAAATAAAGCGCACTCGGCTGCTACGGTCGGATTAGTTGCATTCGGGTCTAAATAGTCGGAAACCACTCCATCTACTTGGCCGTTGGTCATAAACCGCACCAAATAACTAAAGGCGTCAATAAGGTAGTAGCCGTTTACCGTGCCGTATATAAATCCGGGATTTGGCCCCCATCCCGGATCATAAGTATAAGCCGAACCATAAGCCCCAGTTTTATAATTGAACATATCAAAGCCAGCCGTCTGCGGCGCAGGTGGCATGTCGCTTCCATTCTTTGTTTGCCCGGCGTTTAGCACCGCAGGTATCTGCTTGTTGTTGTCGATTAGGCTCATGTACGAATTGTCCATAAGCTCGCAGGTAGCCACTCGGCTAATCAAATCAAATTCAACGGTTGACAATTTAATAAGGCCGTCAAAAATCTTCTCTTGGCTTACTCCGGTAATTCGCACAATCTCCACCTGCGAAAGACTGCGAAAGTTGTTCCGGAATTGCCCCCTTAGATAATCGTATGCCTCGCCTCTGCATTGAATGTCGCCGTTGACTTCAATAAGATACCCCTTCAAATCATCGCTTTGAAAAAATCGCTCGCTAAGGCTTTCCGTGCCTTGTATAAAGTCGGTAAAGTCCTGACCATCTATGGTGATTTTCAAGTTCGCCATTAGTTGTACCTCCGTTTTTTGTTCATTCGTGGCCGGGTGTTATCGGCTATCTGTGCCAGTAGGCTGTTGCCTTGTCGGTTCGTCCGGTATAGCCTGTAATCGTCAAAGCCGCCTTTCATGTTCATTGCAATAGATTTAGCCAAATTGTCGGCCATGCTTTCGTTCTTTTTAGCCTCGGCTTCTGACAAGGCAGGTGCTACCCAGTTGCGGTAAATGTAATTATCCAAATCGCCGTTAATCCAAGACTTAGCAAGCCCCGGATATTTTGCGTTGTCGGCTGTTGGAATTACCGCCTCACCTTCGTTGAGCATCGCAGGTATGGTGTCTTTTCCGGAGGGCGCACCGTTGCGGGTAAGATAGTCTGTACCTTCAAAGAAGCCTTGTGGGCGTTGCGGCGCATGGGCTGAATTAAGCACGCTATTGACTTGGGCAAAGCCGGAAAGAACCGCACCTACAACTGTGCCTATCGAAGCTATAACGGTGAAGGCACTTGCTCCGTCTGCTGTTGCCGCTTTAATTGCGTTGGCTATGGCAACCGCTTGGTTTAGGACAATCGTATAAACAGCCACCTGCCTTTGAAATTCGCTACTTTCAAGGCCGCTTGAAATAAGGTACTCGTTCAAGCCTTGAAATGCATCCTTAACACCGCCAAGAGCTTCGGCGTATTGGTCGAACATATCTGCACCTTTATTACCTCCACCTCCGGGCGGCTCAATTTCAACCTTTACTTTTACAGGCTTGTCGGTCAGTTTCTTTTGAAATGATGCCACCCATTCGTCAATAGTTTGTTCACCTTCTTCTTCTGTTGTTATAACTGGCTCGGCAAGGTTTATGTCAACGGGCTTATTCAAGCCCTCCATCGTGGCGTTCACAAAGTCGATTTTCGCCTGCACATCGTCAAGGATTCGCGTCAACTGGCTTGCTCCTGCCATGTCTCCGCTTGCTAAGGCGTTGCGAATTGCCTCTTGCAGTTCGCTTGCTTTTGCGGTCAGGGCGGCGAAGGCTCCTACTAAAGTTGGTTTTCCACCACCGCCGCCGCCACCACCACCAGCATCGCTATTGTCACCAATCGTGCTAATCAAATCCTGTGTGTCCTTGTCTAAACTTGAAATTTCTTTGTCATAATCCGCTATCTGTTTTTTAGCATCTTCTACGGCTTTTTCAGTCGTCTCTACTGCTTCGTTTAATAGCTTTTGTTGCCCAGTTTGGTGTTCAGTTAAGGTTAGGTTTTGTTGAAGTTGTTGCTCTTTAAGTGTGGCCAATGTTTTTTCATCCTCGGCAAGTTGGGCTTTAACTTCCCCCTGCGCCCTAAGAATAGCTGTGTACTTTTCCTCTTGAATTTGAAGTGCAATCTTTTCTTTTATGCCTTTAATAACATCCTTTTGCGCTGTGTCTAATTGCTTTTGAAATTTAACCTCGTCCTCTAAGTTTTTCAGCGTTGTACCATACCGCTTATTTATTTCGTCAATAAGCTCTTTACGCTCGGTGCTGCCTGCGTTTGTTTTTCGGAGTGCATCAAATAGGTTTATAGTTGTACCTATTTGCTCTGTTTGATTCTTTGTAAGCTGTTCTACTGAATTGGCGTAATCTTGTTGCACCCGTTCAAGCGCACTTAGCTCTTCTTCGGTCGTTCCAAGCAAATCGTTAATGTCAAAGAATTGAGCCGCTACTGCTGTGGCTACTGACAAGAGCAAGCCCAATGGGTTGGCCTTTATTGTGGTGTTCAAAAACTTCATGGCATTGCCTGAAGCAAACAACCCTTTGGTAAATGATGCAAGCGGCGCAATCGCATTACCAATTTTCCAAGCGGCAAAAACTGCGGCGGCTTTAGCTGCTGCATCCACAAAATCCAAAACATCGTCTGCGTCCAACTCCTTCAAAAAGTCAACCGTGCCTTTCAGCAACTTATTGAACGCGGGAAGCAGCTTTTGCCCAATCTCCGCTTGTAAATCTTGGAAGGTCGCCTGCAAAATACGCTGTTGATTCGCCACTCCATCGGACGTTTTAGCAAAGTCGCCTTGGGCGTCGCCGGTCTGCTTAAAGATAGCCGCTTGCGCTGCCAAAACTTTCTGTTGCGGCGTAAGGGCTTGTTTGGTCGTTTTAACTATACCTAACGCAAGAGCCTCTTGCCGTAAAGTTGCATCATCTAAAAGTACGTTGTACCTCCTTATTGGCTCTGTCTCGCCTCTAAGTGCTGCGCCTATTGCGGTGATTGCTTCCTCCGGTGAAGTATTGTAAAATGAAGCAAGGTCAGCAGACAAGGTTACAAGGTCCGTGCTAAACTTCGCTAAGTCGCTTCCTGTTTTTCCTGCTGATTTTCCGAACCCTGCAAAGGTCGAAGCGGCGTCCATCGCCTGCGTCTTACTTTGCCCCAGTTTCTCGGCTGCATTTTCAGCAAAGGCAATGACTTCTTTGGAGGCATCGCCAAATATCTGCTCTGTTTTGCTTATTGTCTCGTTCAGGTCAGAGGCTGCGTCTATGCTTGACTTCGTAAATTGTATTATTTTTTCTGCTGCAAAAACGGTGGCAATGGTTTGGCCTAATCGCTTAACCGTGTCGTTAAGGTTGTTTACGGGTTTTTCAGCCCCTTTAAATCCCTTCTTGGCCTTTTTCTCTACATCGCCAAACTCTTTCTCTAAAACATTTAGCCGCTTAATAACATCGTCAAGGTTTTTGTCGGCTGCGCTTGTGCGTATTTCCAGTTCCTGAATTATCTTGTCGACTGCCATGAGCTAAGTGTTTTATTTTCAACACAAGGTCGTTAATTGTTCCGCTTTTCAGCATCGCATCGTATTCAACCTTGCTTCCATTGCAAAGGTACAAAATGTCCGCGTCAAAGTCGCTTACCCATTCATAGAGCTTATCTCGGACGCTATTGTCTTGTATGCGGTCTTTGCGTCGGCCACTTTTTGGCTGCTTACGCTCCATAGCTCCTGCCAAACGCTTTCCAATTCGTTCGCTTTGGGCAAGTATGCGTTCATGCCACTTCGCAAAAAAAAAGCATGATCGGCAAAGTTGCCCTCGAACAATCGACGCTTTTCGGCTCGGATTTGCTCGTTGATTTCAAACGGGTTCTCGTCGTCTCTGATTAAGTGCAGGGCGGCCAAGTCCAGTATCAAATCGGTGTGCAGTCCAATAGACTTGTGTCTGTATTCAATCTCTTGGAACGTCCAAAGAGCCGTTTGTAAGCCGTTGCCCCGGTCCTTTCGTCCGCTACCTTCAATCGCCTGCACAATGCTGTTTCTTGCTATTTCAATTAGCTTGGTAAGTTCCTCGCTGCTTAGGCGGCTCTCCAAGTTGATTAAGATAGCCTGCATTTCTTTGTAGCGGACCAAAGGTATATTTCCGCTATCGGTAAATTGATAGTACGTGCGCCCATCTAAATCAAAGGCAACCTCGCACATTTCCTTCCAATGCTTGCGGCCTTTTTGTAGGGCGGCCATAACGCCATCGGAGTTGAGGCGAAGCAGTAAACGGGTAAGCGTTTTTGTTATTCTTTTCATGCTTTCAGGTTTGTTATTTGATAAATTTTGTCAATAAGTAATTGCAGCCAAGCAGCGCAAAAGCAAAAGGCGCAAACCAAAACACGGTTGGCCAACTTATGCCATTAAAGCCGAACCAAACAACCGCACCCCAAACGCTACTCATGCAGGGCGGGCAATCGGTTAGCGGCTTGTATACCCACATATTGTCGCCGTAAATCGGCAGCCTGTCGAGTAGGTCGCTTATTTGCTCGTTTACTTGGACAAGGCCGTAAACGCCCCAAATAAGCGCAACGGCAAAGGGTAGCAAAGTGTAAATCTGCTCTATCATAACGCTGTAACTGTTTGTAAGGTCGGAGGCGCAACGCCCGGTTCAAAGGTAAGCAGCCATCCGTTGTTACCTGATAGCTGCACAACGGATGTAAGGTTAGCTCCATTTATAACCGCCCAAACTTGGTACACGCTGCTCGAATTGAAAAAGCGGTCGTATTCCGTTAGGTCAATTATCAACGCCCCTGCTCCGTTGGAAGTTATATCGAATTTTACAAGTCGGCCATCGCCTTCCCGGTAAGCGTACACATCGAAAGCGATGGCCGGTGATACTGTGCCTATGTTTAGCGTCTGTGTCGTTGTGCATACGGGCGCAAGTAGTGGCTTGGCCTCGGTTAAATCTTGTCGGCAAATCGGATTCATTTGGTGGTTTTCATTTCGTTCAAATATACGGAAGTATCAGCAAAGCAAGGTGAGGTGATGCGAATGTATGCCTCCTTTCTGCCTCGGATTGCGTTCCACAACTTAGCTCCAAACCATTTGCCCGGACGCTTCCAATAGCCAACGGCGGTTAAGTCGCCGTAAGCCTCTACCCTGACTTGTGCGGTGCTGCTGTCAGGGTGTAACCTGACTTCGGTCCGGGTGCAAAGCGTGTCAATGGTTAACGAATAAACCGGGCATACCTGTATCGTATCGTACCAATCCCGGTACACTAAGACAGGGAAGGTGTCGGTAACGGTGCGCCACTTGGTGCGGTAAACGAATTGAACGGACCGGGGCCTCACTTTCAAGCTATCAAGTAGCCGCTTATTCTCCCGCCTTAGTTGCTCGCCCGTTACCACTACCTGCCGTGCCTTGCTGCTGTACACCTCCTGTTGAGCTTCGTAGGCTTGCTCCCACCTGTACGCTCGCTCGCTTAGATTGCAGCTATGTTTGGCCATTAAGAATAACGCAGCAAGTGCCGCCCATTTCCAGTTCGCTGATATGAAGCCCCAGTAGTTCATCGTATCTTGCCATCTACCACCCGGAAGTTGTCAACGGTGAAGTTCCCTTCATCGTCAAGCTCTACAATAGCCCCTCCGTGATTCCATTTGGTGTAAGCAAACGGGCGGTATTCGGGTTCTAAATCGCAGAAGCAGCCAGTTGAAAAACAAGCGGTGGCATCGCCCTTTAGATTGTTTTCATGGTGTTCGGACGTTTGGTGGTTATGCCCTGCTAAAATGCTGCTCTTGGCACGTAAAAAGAGACCCCTTGCAGGATTGACAGGGCTGAAAATAGACTGACCAAACTCGTGGCCGTGTACCACGTGCAATTTACCAAAGGATGCTTTTTGCCTGCTGTCGATTAGCTCAATGCCTAATTCTTGCAACCCAAGGACATCGCCCAAAGCGAAGCCTTGGAAGCCTGCAAGTTCGGGGGTATTGTCCATAAGGTAACGCTCCCACCTGTCCTCGTGGTTTCCGAGCTTGTAATAAACATCCACGTTTAGCGAAGTCAGAAATTCCAAAAACTCCCTTGCCACATCTACCTCGACAATCATTCCGGGGGTGCTTGGGTCTTTGCTCCACCTGCTAATCTTGGCACAGTCCACCACATCGCCGTTCAGATAGATAGCGTCTATGCCTTCCTTGAAACCATAATCTAAAGCAGCCTCAATAGCAGGGTTGAAATGATACGGAATGTGCAGGTCGCTCATTACAAGCACCTTCTTATTCTTGCTCGGTAGCTCCCATGTAGGCTTGGCCGTCTTAATGCCTTTGCTCTTGAACGCCTTGTAATACTCGCTCGGCTTCATTTCCTCCCTTTCAAACTTTTTGAATTGAGGGTTGTAATGCATGAAGCTGTCGCCGTTAGTACCACTCGCCCCTCTGCGCGCTCGTATCATATTCCGCACGCTCTCAATCTCTTTCTCCTTTCGCGTATGGTCGAAAATCCCCGGATATAGCTCTACAATTTGCCTTGCCAAAGTTCGGTTAGCAAAGTCATGGTCGCCCATTGCTGCCATGTGTTTCTCAATGATGTCCACCTTTTGGGGTACAGTTAGGGACTTACCTCTTTTCTTGCTTTGCATGGTTATTGTTTTAAGTTGATTTCTTTTAGCCACTCGCTTACATCGAAGCACGGGCAAGCCTTACGAACTCCGGGCAAATCTCTATGGCCCACTACCTCCGCTCCCGGAAACAAACCCAACAAGTCCTCAACAACTTCTGCCATTGTCTGCTTCTGTTGTTCGGTTCGGTTGTCGGTCGGCTTGCCTCTTTCGTCAATGCCACCAATATAAGAAACGTGGATGCTGTCGGCGTTGTAACCTCTTGCACCGTTAGCCACCTTCTCAAATGGGTGCGTATAAACTGGCTTTCCGTCTCGCTCGATTATGATATGATAGCCGGGATTGCGCCACTTCTTTACCTCTCTAAAATAGCGAAGTACGCTTGCAGCCGTTGCCTCTGTGCTGCTTGCTGTTGTGTGCAATACTATGCGGTTAATCGGTCGCATCGGTCTCTATTGGTTCGGGCGGTGCAGGAGCTACCCAAGGAATAAT
>Ga0180435_10004794_pt1 | contig 13261 bp, 13 predicted proteins | sample SS_ome_3_FD_132467 | JGI IMG/M metagenome (GOLD analysis project Ga0180435, IMG submission 132467) | Hypersaline lake sediment archaeal communities from the Salton Sea, California, USA - SS_3_S_1 metaG | ecosystem: Environmental > Aquatic > Non-marine Saline and Alkaline > Hypersaline >... | reverse complement strand
TCCTCCATGGACCGGGAAACTGTGAACCCCTTTTTAACGTTGACCGAAGACAAACGCCGATCGGACTGGTCCCGAGAGCTTATTACCGGGATCAATGAGCACTGGGTACAACGCTTCCTGGTGCCGTCCCTGGCGCGCTGCCGGCAGGGCGGCACCCTGAGGAAGTGTTTTGTACTTGCCGGTTCGGATGCCCACATGGATTTCAATTACGCCTTCCGGCCCCATCCGGCGTTTCTGATCCACCGCCTTTATGATAATGCCTTCGGCAAAGTCCGGACCCTGGCCCGGCTCTCTGCAGCCACTGGGTCCGGGTTGAATGAGCAGAATGTCCTCAGGGCGCTGAAGACCGGCAATACCCTGCTAACCGACGGACCCTTGGCCCTGTTTTCCCTTACGACAGGAGGAAATCCGCAGGTCGCCTCCCTGGGCGGAACGATTACCCTGCCGCCAGGCGCCGAATTGGAATTGAGCCTTATCTGGTCGAGTTCCGTCGAGTTCGGCCCGGTCAACAAAATAGCCCTGTACCTGGGAACCGCTGATGGGGAAGATGAGATTGCTTCCCGGATCCCGGGACTTGGCGATGAAATTGCCGCCCATGGGTATCAAGGCAGTCTGGAGCACACCTTCCGCAACTGGAGCGACAGCCCGGCCTATCTCCGACTGGATGCCTGCTCCAGCGGCCAATCGCCTGCTGACGATGCGTTGTTTTACTGTGTGACCAACCCCATCTGGATACTGGCGCCCTAACCGGCCGGGTAAAGGCCGCTGATAATAACCCCAGTATTTTAGGCAAGGCACCGCAGCTTCCTTATGTCTGGCCCATCAGTAGCGTTGTTCCCATTGCAGACCTCTCCGGCAACTGACTTTCTGCTGCTGATGCAGTTTTCCCGGCGGTTCAAAGCCCTTGCAGCCAACAGAATGTCCTTTAACGGACAAAGGACCGAAAGGAGGCCCTACATGGATATTTTCGCTTTAGGACTGGATTTCAAGGGAGAACCAATTTTTCCCGGATTGGCCGAAACAGATTTCGCCCGATCCCTGGTGAATACGCTTGATGGCAACATTTCCGATCTTAGAAACATTGCCGGGGCAACAATGGAGGGCGTTTCCTACCGGGGCGAGGTGACCCGTGAAACTGAGGACCCGGCCGATCCGACGACGGCCGGCTGGACCTACCTGGTGAACGGCGGCGATGCCCGACGCGACGACATTGCCGCAATCATGGCGCCGCTGGCCCGCCACCGCAATATGGTCAACGATCAGGTTCCGCTGCTCTACAACGGCGAGCCGTCCGATGAATGGTTCAATTGGATGACCGACAACTATTTTGGGCTTCACCTGGATAACAGGGAAATTCCCGCCTATATCCTCATTGTCGGAGGACCCGAGCAGATTCCCTTTCGATTTCAATCCCTGCTCGATGTCAGCGCCAATGTGGGCCGCATCGATTTCGACACCCTGGAAGAACTGGAGCAATACGTTGCCAAACTGATCCGCATCGAAACCGCGGACGACCCGCTGGTTACCCGGGATGCGGTTCTCTTCGGTCCGGACGGCGGGATTACCGATCCCACCTTCTTCAGTTGTAAATACATGGTGGAACCCATCGCCCGCTACATGGAAGATGATCTGGGGTTCACCCCCCACACCCTGCTGCGCGATGATGCCACCAAAGCCAAGCTGCTCGATACCCTCGGCTCCCTGACGCCCGCTATTGTCTATACCGCCAGCCACGGTTTGGGCGCCACGAGTGAACCCCATGATGTCCAAAGGCGCTACAACGGGGCCATCTGCTGTCAGCACAGTGGTCCGCTGGACCTCAATGCCCTGTTCTGCGCCGATGATATTCCCGTTGACCGGCCCTTTTTGGAGGGTTCCGTATTCTTCCAGTTTGCCTGTTTTGGATATGGCACCCCGGCTAAGAGCGACTATGCTCACTGGCTGGACGGGGTACCGGAGACCTATACCGGCACGGACTTCGTGGCCGCCCTGCCCAAAAAACTCCTGGCCCATCCCCGGGGGCCGGTGGCCTATATCGGGCACATGGATACAGCTTTCCTGCATGCCTTTGCCGATCCCAATGCACCCCACGCCCTGGACCGCTGGCATACACGCATCGCACCCTTTGTCACAGCAGTGGAAGACCTATTGGGCGTACGGCCCTCGGGCCTGGCCATGAAGGATCTGAATGAGCGCTTCAATATCGCCAACATGATCATCACCAACACCTACGACCGGATTCGCAGGGGAAATTTCCAATGGACTGAAGAACGCGAAACCCGTTTTGTCGATACCTGGATCACCCGCGGTGATGCGCAGAACTACATGGTCCTAGGCGATCCGGCGGCTCATTTGCGAATTCCCGCACCCTGACCCCTGGCCTTATAAAGATCTGATTCATCGAACCGAGGTGATAATGGGCTGTGATGTGCAAAACACTTCCAGGATTCCGCTTCAATCCGGCAGCAAGTCATAGAAATAGCGCATGGTGTCTGAGCGGGTCACGATGCCGATGAGTTGGTCGCCATCCACCACCGGCAGGCGGCCGATGTCATGGCGGATCATGGTTTGGGCGGCTTTAAGGGGGCTTTCACCCGGCTTGATGGTTCTGGTTTTACGGCTCATGTAGGCCTTCACCGGCAAGTCGATCTGGCTGCTCTTGCGCAGGCGTTTGAAGTCCCGCCGGGAGAGAATGCCGGCCAGGCGGCCGTCCTGTATGACCGGCAGCCCGGTGCAGCCGTTTTTCCGCAGCACCAGGCCGGCGTCCGCCATGGAGGTGTCTACGTCCACGGTGACCACGGGAAAGGACATCAAGTCGCTGATCTGCACGGAGGTCTGTTGGTTGCCGGCAATGAGATCGCTGATCATGGTTTCCAGGGCCTGGGGATTGGCGCCCCTGAGCACGGCGCTGCCCGCCGCCGGATGGCCGCCACCACCCATGGAACGCATGATGCGGCCGATATCGAGTCGGTCATGGTTGGCCCGGCCGATGACCATGCACTTGTCCTGTTTCCTGCTCTGGAACAGGCCGAAGGCGGCGTCAACATTGGTGATGTTCATATACATGCGTACCACCATGGCCAGGTTTTCCACATGGCCCCCAAGGACCAGCTTGCCCATGGCCACCCGGTAGTCGTTGACCTTTCGCCGCTCTCCCGACTTGAGCAGTTCGAAGAGCACATCTTTCTGTTGCTCGCCGTAGGCCGGGTTGAGAAAGCGTCCCGCCAGGGTCAGGTCGGCCGCGTGGTCCAGCAGATAGCCCGCGGTGTAGGCATCTTCCGCGCAACTGGAAGGGAAGCTCAGGCTGCCGGTATCCTCATAGAGTCCGATGAGGAACAAGGTGGCCTGAATGGCGGACAATTGGATTTTCCGCTCCTTGAGCGTGCGCACCATCAGGGAGATATTGGCGCCCACAGTTTCCCGGCAGGCCCAGGACGGGTTGAGATCACCGGTACCCGGGTGATGATCCCACAGGGTGATGGAGAGGCCCTTTTTATCCCGCAGGGCATCCAGCCCCTCCAGGCGCCGCCAGGAGTTGGTGTCCACCACGATCAAGTGCTCCACATCACGCAGATCCTGTTTTGCCGCCCGGGGATAGTCGAAAACCTCCTTATGCAGGGAGAGAAAGGCTTTTACATTGGGGTTGATCTGCCGGGGCAGCAGGACTTGCGCTTCGGGGAATATTAAACTGGCGGCCGCTGCGGAGGCCAGTCCGTCAAAATCGGTGTTCTTATGGGTGGTGATAATCTGTTTCATGGCGGCTAACGATCTACGGCTCCTTTTTGGTGATGGGTAAGGCAAATCAGCGTCCGGCCTTGAAGTACCCTTAACTGTGCGCTCTCCATGGGATTTTTATATAGTGTTGCCGACCACCAGGGAGGCTATCCCGCAGGCAACACTTCAGTCCTGAATGCATTATCGTCTAAATGCCCTTTCGCTTTAATCCGGGGTCCCCGGAAATATTAACGTCCCATAGCTAAAGTTTGTCCGGCAGGCAACCGATAATATCCTTGGAGATAATAATTGAAAGGTGCAGGAAACCGCCTAATGAATGTATACGTCGCCCGGCAGCCGATATTCAACCAGCGCAAGCAACTCGTGGCCTACGAACTGCTTTTCAGAGATGGCACCGCCAATTATGTTCCTGACCTGGACGGTGACACCATGACCTCCACGGTGATGTCCAACACCTTTTTCGACATCGGCATGGACACCCTGCTGGGGGGCAAGCGCGCGTTCATCAATTTCACCCAGAACCTTTTAATTCAGCGACTGCCCCTGCTCATGCCCCGGGAAACCACGGTGGTGGAGATTCTCGAGGATGTGGATCCCCGACCGGAATTAATTGAAGCCTGCCGGGAAATGTGCCGCAAGGGTTACACCATCGCCCTGGACGATTTTGTTTACACGCCGGAACTCAAGCCCCTGGTCGAACTGGCCAAGATCATCAAATTCGACCTCAGGATATCCAGCATCAAGGAGATTCAGGGTTATATCAACGCCTTGCCCCCTGACTGCCAGCCCATCCTGCTGGCCGAAAAGGTCGAGACCCATGAAGAGTTTGCCGCCTGCCTGGACATCGGCTGCACCCTTTTTCAGGGTTATTTTTTTTGTAAACCTGAAATAGTTGAAGGCAGATCCCTTCCCAAATCCTCTCTCAACCTGATGCGGATCATGGCCGCCATTAATGCCGAGGATTTTGATTTTGACCACCTGGAAGAGTTGATTGCGCCGGATGTTACCATTGCCTACAAACTGATGCGCTATATCAACTCGGCCTTTTTCACCCGGGCCAACCGCATCACCTCGGTCCAGCAGGCCCTGGTTTATCTGGGGCAAAAAGAGATCCGCCGGTTTATTTCCATGATCGTAATGACCAACCTGGCCAAGGGCAAACCCAGTGAGCTGGTTCGCGCGGCCTGTATCCGCGCAAAATTTTGCGAACTGCTGGCCGGCATAGCGCCCGGCCGAATGGATGGGCGCGAACTTTTTACCCTGTGAATGTTCTCCCTCATCGACGCCATCGTGGATCAGCCCATGGCCACGGTCATGAACACCCTGGCTTTGGCGGGTACCATCAAGGAAGCGCTGGTCAACCGCCGGGGGCAATTGATCATCTATCTCCAGCTGGTGGAGAGCTACGAAAAGGGGCGCTGGAAAGCAGTGGGCCAAATTGCCCGGGGACTAAAGTTGCCGGAGGCTGAACTGCCCGATATCTACCTGCAGGCCTGCCAGTGGGGAAATTCAATTACCCAGGAGCAGTAGAGCGACCGCTCCTGCAGACATGCTAAAGCCATCCGGTTGCGGATATCCTGTCCCGCTGGCCCTTACGTTGACCTGTACATATCAGTGAGCTGGCCTTCATTGCCGCTGCTAACCGCCGCACTGCTGCAATTCACCTTCCCCATATCACCCTTCAATCTTCGATCCCCAAAAAATATCTTGAATATCAAAATATTATGTTTTAGAGTAGTTTGAATATCAAAATAAATATCGGATTGGGGAAATCATGACATGCATCGACTCACAGGAGCGGTTATCCCAGCTGCTCATCGAGTTTTACGAAAAACTCTCTTCCTGGGAACATGAAGTGGTGAAGGAAAGCGGACTTTCCACGGCCCAGATGCATGCCGTAGAGATCATTGGCCATCACGGCAACCTGCGCATGAAGGAAGTGGCGGAGAAAATGGGCATCACCACCGGATCCCTGACCGTCATGGTGGACCGCATGGAGCTAAACGGCCTGGTCGAAAGACAGGCCCACCCCCAGGATCGCCGTTCCTATGTGATGGCACTGACCAGGAAGGGGGAGCGCCTGCGCGCCCAGCACCATCAGCTGCATCTGGGCCTGACCCGGGAGATCACTGCTACGCTGGGTGATGATGAAATCTCCCTGTTAAACCAATTGATGGCCAAAATTCAGGAGCAATTTTGAGCATGGCTGGCTTGCTTAACAATCAGCATGGAGCCGCCTGCTGTGACCAGCGCTGCGGGCTGGCCTTTGAGCAACAGGCAGGGGAACGCAAGACCTGGTGGGTGATTCTGCTGACCCTGGTAACCATGGCAGGGGAGGTGGCAGGCGGGATCTGGTTCGGATCCATGGCCCTTTTGGCCGATGGCTGGCACATGGCCAGCCATGCCGTGGGTCTGGGGATCACCGCCCTGGCCTATTATCTGGCCCGGCGTAATGCCAACAATCCGCGCTACGCCTTCGGCACGGGTAAAATGGGGGATCTGGCAGGATACACCAGCGCGTTCCTGCTCATGGGGGTGGCTTTGCTGATGCTGGTTGAATCCGTAAAACGGTTTGTCCAGCCTGTATCCATACATTTTGAAGAGGCCCTGCTGGTGGCCGGCATTGGGCTTCTGGTCAATGTGCTCAGCGTCTGGCTGCTCAACGATAAATCCCAGGGGGTCGGTCGTCATGGTCATCAGGCCGACGGCCGCAGCCATTCCCCCCATCACCGCCACGGTCAGGGCGACCATAACCTCAAGGCCGCCTACCTGCATGTCCTCACCGATGCCCTTACCTCTGTGTTGGCCATTATCGCCTTGGTTGCCGGCCGTTTCTGGAACTGGGTCTGGATGGACCCTTTGATCGGGGTTGTGGGCGGCCTTCTGGTGGCTCGCTGGGCCTGGGGCCTGCTGCGCCTGACCGGCGGCGCCCTGTTGGACGCCACTGCGGATGATGAACTGGTGATCAGGGTTGAGAACGCATTACGCCGGGCGGGCGCCCGTGGGATAGAAGACCTGCATGTGTGGCGGGTGGGTCCCGGTAATTTTTGTGTGGTGGCCGCCCTGACTGCCGACAAGGGGGGCGACCCGGCCCCTTATCGGCGGTGTCTGGCGGATCTGCCGGAGATCAAGCACGCCACGGTGGAGGTGCGGCCTAGATTATCGTGATTGCAGGTGTCCTGGAAAAGTACCAAGGGTTGGGTATCCAGCGCTCGGAAGTTATTAGCTGTTTAGCCTTAACCCCGGAGCAGGGGCGGGTTTCAAACCCGCCCGTACAAGGTACATGATCGTCGCAGGCAGCTCCTTCAATGGGGGAGTGAACCCGGCATATGTTTTTATCAATCTATCCCAGCAGTGATATCATGGCCCGGGAGGTATACTCGCCCACATCGGCCAGTCCGTCCACCGGTAAAAACTTATCGGCGTTGTTGGACAGCAGACATTTGGCCGATGCCGGGAAATCCTCGTCCGCCAGGTAAAAAATATAAACGAGCCGGATCTTGGGCAGCGGGGTGACTTGCAGGACCAGATCCCCGCTAAGCCGTCCGGTCAGGGGGGCGCCTGCCAGGGCGTTGCTGATTACCTCCTGCCGGGCTGCAATCTTTGCCACATGGGGCACCAGGGGCGTTTCTGTATGGCTGGCAAATGCGCCCACATAGGGCCGGCTGTCGGGCAGTTCCGCAAAGGCGCGCCAGGGTTCGGCGATACAGGTGTCCGCTGCGGCGTGTTTCAGGTAAAGGGAGATAATCACGCCCCGGGGGCCGGTTGCTTCCCGGCCGCCGAGGATGACGGTATCGGGGGTGACCCGGCAGTGGGCGCCAAAGGCCCGAAAAATCAAACCGTCCCGGTCCTCTTCCGCCGGCAGCCATTGGGCCAGGCGGTCGGTGTGAGCATCAAACGCGCGGGTCAGGTTGGCCTGGATAATAGGCATGTAGTTGCTGGACACTTTAACCTCCAATATAACAATAAAACAATCGCAAAACAGGACCCAGGGTATGTCGAAGTCAACGAGAAGGGCGGAACAGTACGCAGGCCATCCCGTGTCAGACCCGATTGCCCGGGCGGCCTGGCAATTTCAGGCCATCGGAACCATCCGCACCTGCTTTACCGAAAAGTTCGGTATCCCCCGCCAGCCGGGGCTGGTTCCGGAAGCCGAAGGGATCTTAACTCTTCTGCCGCCCTTTGATCAAGCCGAGATGGTCCGGGAACTGGAGGGCTTCTCCCATGTGTGGGTGCTTTTTGTCTTTCACGGCCTGGCGGGACGCGGTTTTAAATCCACGGTGCGTCCGCCCCGGCTGGGCGGGCAGCGCCGGATCGGGGTTCTGGCCAGCCGTTCCGGTTTCCGGCCCAATCCCATCGGCATGTCCGTGGTGGAGATGGACGCCGTGGAGTTTCCCCGGGGCCGGACGCAACTGCGCCTGCGGGGGGTAGATCTGCTGGATGGCACCCCGGTATTGGATATCAAACCCTACCTGCCCTATGCGGATTGCGTGCCCGGCGCCCGGGGCGGATTTGCCGCCGCCGGCAGTCCTGAACTGCTGGGGGTAACCTTTTCCGCCCGGGCCAGGGAGCAGCTTACCCGCCAAACCCATCTGGAGCCCGCTAAATTCCAGAGGCTCATCGCGCAAGTCCTCTCCCAGGATCCACGGCCGGCCTATGCAGGCAGCACTGATGCAGAACGGGTTTTTGGAATGACCCTCTGGGATTATAATGTCCGCTGGCAGGTGACCGGAGGCAGGGTGCGGGTACTTTCCGTAATGCCTTATGAAGAATGACTAGGAGCCGCTTTCCTGACCGCCGGCAGGGCTGCCAAGGCTGCAGTACCAAAGGTTCCTGGAAACCATGCCCGGCTATTCGCCCTGGCCGGTAACCCGCACCGGCGTGCCCTCCGGGATGTTGCGCAAAGGCGCCGGATCGCCCTTAATTTTCCCGAAGACATTGACCGGGCTGTAGGCCCGGGGCGCCGTTCCCCGGCTCACCGGAGTGGGACCGAAGAAAATGCAGAAGGCCGGACCGGCCGGCCAATAGCCCAGTTCGCCCACCTCGACTTCTTCCCGGGCATCCGGTTCCATCCCGATGTGCAGCGAAAGATCAAAGTAAATCTCCTCGCCCCACACATGGGCGGCACCCGCCAGGGGCAGGGCGTCGCCAATGGATTGCGCGGTGGGTGTGGGGTAGAGTTCCGCCTGCATGATGACATCGCCGATTTGAATTAGGATATCAGCCATGGTTACAACCTCCGGTAAACTAGAAACTGTTTAAGACTCAAACAATAATATATCAATCCTGTCCATGATCCTGCCAATATCTCCATGCCGCTTCCAGATCCTTTTCACTAAAGACCCTGATGCCATGGCGTTCCAGCAAGGCCGCGGCAACGCCTGCACCTGCTCTCTTGGCACCGGAAAAAGTTCCGTTATAAATATTCCTGTTGCCACAGGAGGGACTGTTGGCCTTCAGGATCGCCATGACGGCACCCTTTTCACGGGCAAGGGCCAATGCACAGCGGGCACCGTCCAGGAAGGCGGCGGTGACATCCTTTCCCCGATTGTTGATGACGCGGGCCTCTCCGGCCAGGACATCGGCGCCTGTTCCGCCGCTGATCTCGGCCGGAGGGCGCGGCACCGGGCATCCCCCGGCCACTTCAGGGCAGACGGGAACCAGCAAATCCCCGGCCTGCCACCGGACCAGAGCGGGCGGAACCTCCCGGAACAACCGCCCGTCGTAGCGCACCCGGGCGCCCACCAGGCAGGCGCTGACCAGAATGACCCTTTGCCGGCTGCGGTGACTGACCGCTGAAGGGCAGTCATTTTGCGGGTCTGCCGGACGGTTGGGAGTGATGGGTGACCCCATAACGATATTTCTCCAGTACTTGTTGATTGGTGCCGGTCCGCCATCGGGAAATGGGCTCGTCCAACCGGAAACCTTTTGGATCTTTACTAAAAAGCGTGATAAACTTCCACTATCTTAATTCAACGCCGATGGAAACCGCCATGGCCGATTCCAGAACAAAACTGCCCACTTCAGCATTGGCGCGCCTCCTGAAACTGGGTGGGGCGGCCGGTCGCGTGGGAGTGTCCGTGGCCCGGGAATCCCTGGAACGCAGTAAGGCACGGGGGACGGAAAAAGGCGGGCGACGCACCACGGAAATGCAGCGCCGGGCCCAACAGGTGGCGGAAGTGCTGGGAGCCCTCAAGGGCGTGCCCATGAAAATCGGGCAGATGCTCAGTCTCCATCAGGAACTGCTGCCCCCTGAAGTGGCGGATATCCTAAGCTCCCTGCAGCAGGATGCACCCTCCGTGCCCTTTGCTGAAATTTACGACTCCATGCGTAACGAACTGGGGGGCAGTTTCCAACATATCGACGATATTGAACCCCGGGCCTGGGCCGCGGCCTCCATCGGTCAGGTCCATCGCGGGCAACTTGCAGACGGCCGCCGGGTGGTCTTCAAAGTCCAGTATCCCGGTATCGACAGGGTCATCGCTGCCGACCTGAAAAACCTCAAAGGCCCTCTGGGGCTGCTGTTCGGCATGTTCACCGATGCTGATCTGGGGCCCTTCTGGGCCGAAGCCAGCGAAATGCTCAACGAAGAGCTGGATTACGCCCAGGAGGCGCGGCATATGCAGCGCATGGCGGAACTGTGGGAGGGCGACGCGGATATTGTTATCCCCCGGGTGCTCCCCGAACTGACCACCCGCCACGTACTCTGCATGGACTATGTCCAGGGGCTCTCGGCGCAATGGGCCTGTTCCGACAACTACACCCAGGCCCAGCGCGACCGGTGGGGGCAGGTGCTGTTGCGCTTCGTACTCAGCGGGCTATTCCGCCAGCGCTTCCTGCATGCCGATCCCAACCTGGCCAATTTTTCCTTCATGCCGGACGGAAGGCTGGTGGTCTACGATTTCGGCTGCGTCAAGCAGGTGCCGGAAAAGATACGCGATGGCTACACGAACCTGACGCGGGCCGTGCTGGACCAGCGCTTTGGGGACCTGGAACCCCTGTTGGCAGAGATGGGCATATACCGCCTGGACGGTAAATCCCTGCCACACGCCATGCTCCTGGAGTACGGCGAGGTGCTGGCCAAACCGTTTCAACAGGGTAGTGCTTATCAATACGGGAAAGACAGCAATATCTACACCGAACTGATGGCCCTGGGGCGCAAATACTGGGAAATCGGCGCCAAACTGCAATTTCCAAAGGACATCCTGTTCATCGACCGCACCCTGGCCGGCCACTTCGGCAACCTGTGCCGACTTGGTGCCACGGCGGAGTGGGGGAAGCTATTGGAGAATTCCCTTGAATCCAGATAGGTTATACATCAATTGTAATGATATAAAGAACTGTATAGCCACATGTTATTTTTTAAGAAAATAAGAGAGAGAATATCATGTCTGAAGATCCTGCGCTAATGTTAAAAAAACGATTTGAAGGTGGCGAGAAGATTACCAAAAATCAAGCCAAAAAAATGCTTCGGGGATCTGAACTAATAAATAAACTTTTGGTTGATCCCAAGCAACGACCAGACACCTTCGTTGGGATCCGGGCTTATGAATGGCGATTATTGGAACTCACGGAGATCCCTTATACTTATTTATTAGAGAAGGTTCAAAAATGGCTGGATCTTCTACAAAAAAAAACCAGCATTCCTGAAGGCTTTTCTTTAACTGGAGAACAGGAAGGTTTGCTTGCGTGTCACAACTCCATGATCACGACCATACTTATTAAGATGGAATGCGACGCGAAAGAACGAATTGATTCAGGAGTTAATTGGATACTATCATACCAGAGTGTTGAAAGGAATAGGGAGTGTAATTGGACAGGCGTTGATCTTTTCACGAAGTTTGGTGGTTGTATGAAAAAAAATCCATGTTATTACGGTGTGGTTAAATCTATGATAACGCTTACAGAGTTTAAAAAAAGACATGGAAGCTCCAAAAAACTCGATGATAAGCTGAAAAAAGGTTTGGAATATATACTCAGTCACAATGTATTTAAAAGGTTTTCATCAGGCGAACCCATTGAGCCGTCCATCATTGAGAATTTTTACCCATTCACTTATAAATCAAATATTATAGAAATATTATCTTTACTCAAGGACAATGATAGGCTGCGTGATGAACGTTGTATTGAGGCGATCAAAATCTTAAAAGAAAAGCAACGCCCGGACGGTTTTTGGCAAGCGGATACGTCCTATATGAAATCCGCTTGGATAGACTTCGATATACCGAAAAAACCAGGTCCTTGGATAAGCTATAAAATTAACAGCTTGGTGAATTGTTGAATTTCTAATTATTTTTTTAATAAACAAATACGAATTAGAAACATACCGAGTTGCTGAAGTCAAACCATTTTCGCCGCAAAGCGGCAAAAATGGCGGCTTAGCACGGTGTTGGATATTAAAGCACAGGGTGAAAAAATGCCGACCGTTGATTTCAGTTTTCGCGAACTCGAAATTTTTTGTAAGGTTGTTGAATTGGAAAATTTTTCCAAAGCTGCCAAAGCTGTATTCCTGGTCCAGGCATCGGTAAGTGAAAGGATCGCCTCTCTTGAGAAAAAGATTGGAACCCGCTTGCTTGACCGTTTGGGAAGAAAAGTGATTCCCACTGCTGCAGGAGAGCTTTTGCATAAACATGCCACCCTTCTTCTTGAAATGAAAGAGACGGCCCAATTGGAGATGGAAAATTTCCTTGGACTGAAACAGGGAGAGGTTTCCATGGGTGGCAGCACCATTCCCGGAGAATACATTCTTCCGGCTCTCATCAGTAGGTTCAACAAAAAGTATCCATATTTGTCAGTGCAGCTGAGAATCTCAGACAGCAGCAGCATAGAGAAGCGTATTCTTAAGGGACAACTCGAATTAGGCGTTATCGGATCAAAGAGTACACACCCAAACATTATAAGCCAGCAACTCTGGGAGGACGAACTGGTGCTTGCTGTTCCTGCAAATCACCCGTTTGCGCGTCGAAAGTCCGTTTCTCTGAAAGAGCTGCGGGAAACTCCATTTATACTTCGGGAAGAAGGCTCCGGGACCTTGAAGATTCTGGAAGACTACCTGCGGGATTCTGCTGAAAACGGCACCAGTGCTTTTCAACTTACTGCTCGGTTCGGCTCATCAACGGCGGTTAAAGAGGGTATCAAATCGGGCCTGGGTTTGTCCATCCTCTCAAAAAGAGCCATTGAGACAGAGGTGAAGGCCGGACTTCTCAAGGCTTTGAAAATCAAGGGCCTTTCTATATCTCGTAACTTTTATATGATTCGCAATAAGCTGCGGATCGCTTCACCATCTTGCCAGGCCATGCTCGATTATTTGTTGGCTACTGCAGTAGAAAAAAAGAAGTAACATGTTCAATAGCATGCTTTCGCCGATAAGGTCACCGGCAGCGTTTCATCCTATCGGAAAAACCTTAATAGCATATTGAATCTATCGGAATATCCTGTTTGACATATCGGAATATTAAATTGTAAATTGCCGCTCCTGTAACATGCAATTTATTAATAATAAGGTACAGGGTGACAAAAATGGTTA
>Ga0180435_10004792_pt1 | contig 13263 bp, 19 predicted proteins | sample SS_ome_3_FD_132467 | JGI IMG/M metagenome (GOLD analysis project Ga0180435, IMG submission 132467) | Hypersaline lake sediment archaeal communities from the Salton Sea, California, USA - SS_3_S_1 metaG | ecosystem: Environmental > Aquatic > Non-marine Saline and Alkaline > Hypersaline >... | reverse complement strand
TCACCATGTGTTGATCGATTCGTTTCACAATTCGAGGATGCAACTGATGTTTCTTCTTGGCCGGCTTGCGCTGAACTTTCTCCTTGTCCACGAAGCCGTATGTCGCATCGCCGCGAGCCTCAATTTTCTTCTTCAGATCTCCGAACGTCTGAGTGTTGTTGACGATGGCCTCTGGATCATTGGCGAACCTTGCGGCCGTTGGGATGTAATGGTCGTCATCTTTGAGCTTGTAGCCGTTTTTGGCAAGGCCCTTCCGGAGAAACTCAACCTGTCGCGCGTCGCCACCCATCCGATCGAGAATGCTGCGGCCGTGACGATTCTGGTCGGCAACGAAAATGGCATCAGTGATTCCAATTCCGGGAGGCTGGCGCAACGCGAACATGGCCGCCATGCTGGGCGACTGCCCCTTGACGATCATGTCAAGAAAGAACTGAACGACTGACTCACCGGCAGCGATGACGTCGTGAGGGATATCCAGCTCCTTGAGTTGCTTAGTTTTCGCCGGCATTGTTTGGCTTGCTCATTTCGAGTTCGTGTTCCAGTGATGTGTGAACCAGATCCTGTACCTGATTCTGTTCTTTGTGAAGCAGAGACTGCTGGTGCGATTCTTCTGCATGTCGCAGCTCCTGCTCGTGTCGCATCTCGCCCATCACGCCGCCAGGAATCTGAGCTTCCTGAGCTGTGGCTGCAGCATCCACCATGGCCTTCTGAGCCTGAGCTTCTTTGTGCCCAGCCTCGGCAGCCTTCTTGCGGAGTTCGAGTTGTTGATCGGCCTGAGCGATCTGTTGCTGCTGTGGATCTGGCGGCGGCTGCCATGGCGGCAACTGCAGTGGCGGCTCTGGCATTTCCATCGAGTCGCCAACCTGTTCCAGATAATCGTTGAGCGGAGTCGTGTTGCCTGTTTCCTGCGCGAACTGCTGAGCCATCGGCAGAACGTACTGAAGCAGAGCCTGGGTGTTCGCCGTGTCTCGCTCTTTGTTCGGCCGCTGAACTTCGCTGGCTTCGACTGTCGCCTTGCATTCGCGCATCAGCTTGTTCAGATCCATCTCGCCAAAGATGACGTCCCACTGTTGCGAAGCCCAATCTCCCAGCAAGTGAGGAAGATCGGCACCTTGGACATGCATGGCAGCAAGGAACATCTCAAGCTGTGAACCGTCAGTCAACCAGCGAGCAACATCGCCGGACATCTTCTGCGGACGGATCGAGACGGCTTCCTGTTTCGCGCGACCATCGGAGGCAACACGAACCTGAGTTGTTGTCTCGCCGTACTGCAGCTCGTTCAGTCCAACTCTGCGGTTGAAGTTCTGAGCCAGCATCTCCAGCGCTTGGAGCTGGTCTGTGTTCGCATTCGGCCGATTCAGGAACTGAATGACTCCGTTGATGTTGTCACGGATATTGTCGTTCAGTTTGACCTTGGCCAGCGCGGAATCTGAGTTCAGGGCTTCCTCCAGCTCGTCGGCAGCTGAGCCCATGTAGGCCAGAATCTGTTGGCGGTTCGACCATGCAGAATCGAGGTACGAAGCTGTGATAACATTGATGGCCATCAGCTCGCCAAGTCCCGGAGCCAATGGGGCCAATGGCCATGGGGAACCAAGGAGTGGATTGAACTTCAGTGCAGACACAGGCCAGCGACCGTCCATGTAACATGGGAACTCAGAACCGAACCCTCGGCATCGCCACTTGAACATCTGCTTGACGTCTTCGTCCATCGCAGGGTTCGGGCCATAGAACCTTTCAGGTGGAGCATTGAGCGGGAATGGAACGCCGGGAGCAATGCACAGGTACGCATAGTCACCGACTCGCTCATCGAACATGTCGATCATGTGGTGATTGAGCTGTTGAGTTCTGGGGCCGACTCCGACCTTTGACCAGATCTCGTACCAAGTGATGCAGTCGAACGTCTTGTCGTCCTTCGTGGCGTGATTGCCTTCCTTGCGAGCCTTGAGTTCAGCTGACTCAGCTCGGCCTTTTCCTTCGAGCGATCCGCGAGGCAGGCCGAATTTGCGCTCGACTTCCCAGATGGGATTCGTGTGCTTGCACATAATGTAGCCGGCCGATTCCCAGAGTGGATCTTTGCAATCGGGATCGATCAGCAGGTTGTCGACGGTGTCGTAATTGAGCTTGGTGTAGAGCGACTGTGAACCCGGTGGAGTGTAGGTCTCAGGCCACAGTAGCCCCATGCCCTTGATCAGAGCTTCAGTCACAGCATTCTGGCCATGCACGATCAGCGTTCCCGGCTGCTCGCGCTGCGACCAGTTCAGGTAGATGCTCATCATGTCGTTGCCGAAATCGGACACGGCCTTCTTGCGAGCCTCGGCCAGCATGACCTGATTACCGAAGGCCTGCGCCATCTGGTCGTTCGGATCACCAAACAACTCTGGCGTTAGCTCCAGCTGCCGCTGGCTGAAGACCTTCCGGCTGGCGTACTGCCAGAACAGATGCGGAGCGTAGATCGAGACAAACTCAAATGCCTTAGCGATCGTGACTTTGAATCGCGGCTTTGGCAGCTTGCCGTTGAAATACTCCTTGTCGTTCCACATGAAGCCTCTCTGCGACTGGTAGAAGTCGTTGCAGATCTTGGCGACTGAGTTGAAACGATGCTTTCCGTTCTCGGCAGCGCGCACCCTCTCCGTCCAGATCTGCACAAGCGGCCCGTAGAATTGACCGACCATCTGTTCCGGAGAGTCGTACATGCTGCTACTTCTTCATGATTCGTTCGGCCCAACAGCCAGCCCGTTGCTTATGGCTGTCTGTCAGATCGGGATCGTCTTTGTGCTTCACACCCTGCATAACAGACTGGCCGTCAGGCGCCCAGATGTGAAGAGTCAGATTGAAACTGTCGTGGTCGAGGATGACCAGTGCCGGCAGTGGATTGTTCATCGTCAAGCCCCTCGGCCAGTACGAGACCATGTCGCCGTGAGTCATCACGGGACAATCAAAGTCTCCACTGTTGGACTTGACCGTTGGCCTTTCGGCCGTCTTCTCTTTGGTTGCAGTTGGCATCACGGGGCTCCTATTAGAACTTGATCAGTTTGTGGCCGCCGTGCCTGTCTCTCCTTGTGTTCCGCTACCAACCGTTGGTAAGCGGCCTCGGCAGGTTCCTGCTCGATGTTGTCGTTATGAAGTCGCGGCCGGTACGTTGGCCGTCGCGAAATCCAGTATTCCAGACAGACTCTCATGTCGTCGATCTGATTGTCTGCGGGAACTTCCAATGCCTCTCCGTCCGGTGACGTCTTCCGAACATTGCTGTTCATCTGCTTCACCAGATTCGGACAGGTTTGATTGATGATTCGGAGCTGCGGCCGTCCACATTCACGGCTGCGAAGGGCAGCAATGACCTGCTTCGACCGGCGAGCAAAATCGTCGTCACCAGCAATGAAAGCACTGTCTGATTGACGGCACCGCAAACGTGCGGCCTTGAATGCAGCTCCATACTGCTCGGCAATGGTGACTGCAAATCCCGGTGGCTTCTGACGGCCCATGCGGTTGTCGATTATGAACCGCTCGAACTGGAAGTTGCGCTCTGTCTCCATGACCTTCTGAGCCAGCACGTCAGGCAGCGCTCGACGGATGAAGATCTCACGGTAGCAGACGTAGTACGGCTCGCCATGGTCCCACAATGCAGGCGGCGGAATGGCACCCAGCAGGATGGCCGGCTTCTGAGTACCGGGGTCGAGGATAAGTTCTCGCGTCCAGTCAGCTGGCGGCACCCAGTTGTTTGCTTTCAGGGCCTCGGTGACTCGATCGTTCATCTTGTCATCGTCGTACCAGACCGTGTGATAGTTCGGGTTGTAGTCCTGATACACGCTGATCAGTCGAGTGGATCTCTTTCCGTAGATCCTGATCAAAGCAGCTCGGTCCCCCATCTGCTCCAAGGACTGCTCTTTGGATCTCTGAGGGATGAACGGGTTGTCGAGATAACTCAGCTCGATCTTGATTGAGAACTGTTCGTCCGGCTTGCGTTGGCCGTTGGCAACTTCCTCTTCCTGAGCTTCGCATCGCTCGATGACTTCATTGAACACGTAGCAATCATCACGCGGAATCGTACTCCACATGATCTTGCCCTGATCGTCTGAGAGTCGCATCACCCACTCGTTGTACTGCGACTTGTCGATGATGTTCTCGTCATTCCAGATTAGATCGCAGGGGTCGCCCTGCTTCACTTCACCGGAGCTGGCGAAAGCGTAGATCGTGGAATTGTTCTTGAGCTTTACCTTGCGGAACTCATGCTCTCGCTTGCGTCCCATGGCCCACGTTGGTTCTTCGGTCATCACTGAGCGAGGAATCACGGGAGGAGCCCAGCGAGCTTCATTCTTGCGAGCCCAGTCGTTCTCGAACATCTCCGGCTGCCATGCTCTCCATGCGCCGGTTGTTTCATCGCGGATGATCTTGAAGAGCCCTTTAGAAGCATCTTCCTCCATCAGTAATCGATAGATCGTCATGCCGATGTGCTTCAGATGGTCGCCCACCACCCATGCATTGATCGTCTGGCCACGTCGAGATGGTGGCCGGCAATGGATCAGTTCGCCGTCCCATGTTGTGATTGGTTCGTCACGGACGTAGGCCGCGAAGTAGACGGCCGCGAGGACAGACTTACCAGCACGGTTCCCGGCGACGATCAAGGATTCTGATGTCTCGTCGCGAGCCATTTTCTTCAAAGCCTCAGCCTGCACTTTTGTCGGGCGGAAGAGCTTGAGCCCATCCATTTCGATGTTCTTGAGTGCGGCGGCGGCCTGAAGGAGATCTGCAGCTGAGATGCTCATGCGAGTACCAGCCCCCTCTCATTGGCGGCTGAGACCACTTCTTCGAGGAACGTCGGGCATCGATCAAGAAATGCGCGAATCAATTGGCCGCGAAGCTCTTCGTCTGTAGCAGCGTGATCCGTCGTGCCCTTGAGCATCATGCTGCGGAGATCTTCCGGCGACATGTTGTCGTATGGGTTGCCGGCCTCGGCCAGCTGGCGGTCTGCGATGGCCTGCGCTTCCTGCAGCATCTTCAGGTAGGTGGCAATCAGCTTCCGGTTCTTTGGCAGGGCCTTTGCCAGTTCCGGATCGATACCTTCCTGCTCGTTCACAGAAGCCGGGTCATCCAGCTCCTTGATCATCCGAGCCATGACTTCCTGCGGAGACTCTCCAAGCAGCTCTGTGGCCTTACGGATGCCCGGAACGATCTGGTTCTCGTGCGTCTCGCGGAGTTCCTGCAGATGCTTATCGTACCGACTCAGAAGATGATCTTCCGGAGTAACGACGATCTCTGCAACAGTCATCCGCTTCTTAACGCAAGGGACACAGACAACGCTACGTTCGCCTGTGTCCTCATTGGTTGCAAATGACTCTGGCGATTTCGGAAGTCCGCAATCGACACAAACGATGTCGTCACCGAATGCTTGACTGTTTTGGGTTTCCGAAATCATCGTGAAGCCTTTCTTTGCCGGCCTCACTTACCCCCACGGGTTGCGTTGGCCAGCTTGTCGTCAGAGCGAATCGGCGTTCCACCCTGCTTCGGCAGTTCGCCGTTATTCCCTGAGCCCTTCATGGCTGAGTCCTTTCGGGAGTTTTGAATTGACTGAATCCGATTTGAGCCCTTCAGCTCGCTGAGGCTAGATCCCCTTGCCGAGAAAGACTCGCATTGTCTGACCATCCGTCTTGGAAGAACCGTCTTCCATCGTTCGGCCGGACTTGTTGGCGACAGTGGCCAGCGCGCTTTTCACTTTACCACCACCAGCACCAACAATGTTCGGGCCAGCGACGTTGCCATTCACGACAACAAGGACCGGGCCGCCAGTGATCAGAACGAAGGAATCGCCAACAGCCAGATCGGCTGTCAGAAATGGATCAACGATCCCATCAATCTGAGCATCGTCTGCAGCATCATCACCGGCATGAGTGCCGTACTGATTGGCTGCATAAACGATTGCATGGCCGGGACTGACAACGGCCGTCGCCTTGACGATTCGACATTCCAGAGGAATGGCAGATCGGCTGCGAACCATCTGGCCGTTCACGATTGCAACATCGTGGAGCAAGCCCGGCTCGCCCAGCTTTCGGTCGTTTTCAAGGTCAACGACATTCTTCCGACCAAGGTACTGGTCGAATGCGAGGAGTGTAGACATGTGATTCTCCGAAGTTGCGTGAAGTCAGTTCGTGGTTTGGAAGAGGAAGGAAAGGAGTTGAAACTACTGAGCGATGTAGTGAGCGCGAGTCGCGATCTTCGCCATGAATTTCGGCTGCAGGCGAAGGTTCCCGAAGGTGCTGCACCGCATCAGGTACGCCCCATGCTCAGGCGACCAGTCTGGGCCAAAGACATCGATCATCGGTTCAGGCCCACCAGGGTTCATCACCTGATAGTTGAACATCTCGATGTGCTGCGGACACAGCAGGTAGCCGACGTCAGCCGGACAACCGTAATCGGACTTGAGTCCGACACCGTCGATATACATTGACTGCGGAACCGGATACCCCTGATCACCACCACCGTATGGCTGGATGATGCGGAATCGCTGAGAGTAGAAGTTCTCAACATCCGGGTACAGGTTTGGAGCGAGCAGCAGGCAAACATCAATGCTGCCCGTGCCGATACCGTTGCGGTTGCGAAGCACATTGACGGCTTCACGGACAACCTTTTCGCAGTTGTCTTCCCACTCGGTTGAGCCCCATGCAGAGCTGTCCCAGTTCCAGAGAACCGGCGTCATGGCATCGTACTCAGAAGAGCCCATGCCGTATGGCCAGTCGTTGGAGATGGCGGCAGACAACCGATCGGCTGCTGCACGGTCAGCACTCCACGTTCCGCCGAATTGGCCGAGCTGTGTTGAATGCCCACCGTAGGAATCAGAAGCCAGGGTAATCTTGTCACCGGCTACTGGGTCCGTTCCACCAGCTGTTGCGTTGTACGGATGCAGGCAGCTTTCCAGCCCCTGATATCCGTCTTGGTAGTTCGCATCGTCCCCGTCGCGATAAAGCCACTCGGTAATGCGTTCGACCATCGTTGAACCAAGGTGGTTCATCTTGAAGTCGTACAGGTTGATCAGCTGCGTTTCGCCCTGATTGCGCTTCCACTCAAGTTCTTTGAGCAGGTCCGTCGCTTCGTAGCCACGAACACCAACCTGCAGCTGCTCGAATGGATCGTGATCTTGGAACGTCTTGTTCGTCGTATTGGCAAACGTGCGAACCTGCGGCTGACGAACGAGGATCTGCCAGATTCTGGCGATGTCGCTCGCGTTGTACTCAATGGTTCCCCACTGGTTCATCATGCTCAGCAGCATGTGATTCCGCTTGGTCAAGTCGGAATAGTGGTGCATGAACAGCGGCGCCGCGGTGCGGATGCTGTTGATGTGAGCTTCCTGTGTGACCGAGAGAAAACTTGGCATCGTACTACTCCGTTAGTGGCGTCAGTTAGACGTACTGTCCGTTCTGCTGTTGAGCGGCGATTAAGGAACTGAGTTTTGGCTTCCCGCCCTTGCCGGTTTGCAAGTGAGGAATCCCATTCGGCTGTTGGGCCGGATGTTCGGTTAGCCGGTTGTGCTGCAGTCGAGGCGCTGTTTGCGCGGCCTGCTGCATGAAAGTCTGCGGCTGAGGCGGCACATAGGCCGGCTGTTGATATGGCTGCTGTGCAACGGCGGGTTGCGGTTGCGGGATTGGCTGTTGAGCTGGTGCCACCTGAGGCTGTGGCTGAGTGAGCTGCTCAGGCGTGAAGCCGGCAGCTGTAAGCATCTCGACAGTTCGATCGTGAATCTGAGCTGTGTCCAGAGTCTGGCCCATCTGCTTGGCCATCGCGTCGATCTGTTGAGCAAAGGCATTGTACTTTTCTGCGAAAGGAGTGAGCTGAGACTGATCGCCGTTCACAAACAAGTGAGACGAATTCTCCTGAGCCCACTGATCAACTCTCGACTGGCCTTGCTCTTGCTGCGACTGGGCAAGCTGTTGCTGCAGTGCTTCAATCTGTGACTGCATTTCTTTGACTGTGTCGGTCGTCGCAACGCCCAACTGGTCAGCACGCTCTTGGAAGAATCCATCGAAGTCTGTCACCAGCCGGCGAGCGGTTGCCTGGCTGTATGCTTCAAATCGGTTGTACTCGTCAGCGAACGACTGAAGGGCCGGATTCTGCGATGTCCACATTCCACCTTCGCCGCGAACGAGCAAGCCGGCCTGAACCATTCGCTCAGCATCAGCTGAGACTTTAGGAGGCCCGGCATTCTCAGGTGTCGCGGGAGTGGCCGGAATGTGCGCGGGAGTCGTAACTTCGATCGGAGGATTGACTGACTGCATTCCCGGAGCTGGCTGAGGATTCGCCCGCTCATCCCGGATTGCATTCGCTTCGTCGATCTGACGCGCCAAAACATCCAGAGCTTGTTCGTCGGTCATCCCGTCAGGGATCTCGAAGTTCTTGGCCCGAAGTCCCTCAACGATTGGTGAAGGACTTGGTGTAGGAACCGATGGCTGCTGAGGTGAGAAATCAGGAGCCATCGGTGATGGCGTACCAGCTGGCAAGGCTGGCGGCTGTGGGAGACCCGGTTGCGGCTGAAGCTGCGGCTGTCCCGAGCTGGCAGGAGCTGGGGCAGGAGCTGGTGTTACCGGAGCCGAGGCAGGTGGCGTGGCAACAGCAGGTGCCTCCACGAAGTTGTGAAGGCTGGGAGCAGCTGGTTGTGCAATTGGGTCAGGCATGGCCACAAAATGTAGTGGTCGCGCGCTTCTCCGATAGGCTGGAGTTCCGAAGTCTGTACGTGCCGTGCGATAAACGCGCCTTGTGCAAATTACGCGCAACGTGTAGCTTGTTCGCCAGCAGCGACACAACAGGGGCAGATATCAGATGTCGGTGACGACGAAAAAATCCGCAGTTGACCAGCGAATTTCACCGAAAGAGGCCAGAGCGATGTTCCTCAAAGCCGGCTACGACATCACGGAAAAAACGATCCGTGAGTGGTGCCGAACCAAGGAACTCAAGGGCGCCAAGAAAATGAACGGCCGGTGGTTCATCCCACCCAAGTCCGTTCAGCAGATGTGCGAGTGATCAGTCCTGCCGGAACTGTTCGTAGACCAATCCGACGATGGCCATGAGCAGGAACGCACCGCCGACACCACCGATGAAAAGCAGAGCATCTTCAAGCATGAGCTGAGATCAGATCTTCAACAAAAGGGATGTGTTTCAGTTCAGCCTTGCACGCACTGGGAGCCCAGTCGCGAATGTACTCACCGTCACGGCGAGGCTTCCGGTTGTTGAACCAGTCAATCAGGCAATCAATCTGCGACTCAGCGTAATTGCCGCTTCGCTTGATGTGCTTGATGAACGGCGTTCGACTGACTCCCGTTCGGGGAATCATCGGCCGGTGTTGTCGCATGGCCATTCGTTGTTCCATGATATCGCTGGTCTTGTCCCAAGTGTGGCCTTCCTCTCGAATCGCTCGAACTTCACGAGCCTGATCGAGCCATGTCATATTCGGATGAACGGACCACTCCCCAGATGGAAGTGTGATCGGCGTCAGGTATCGCGGGACTTCGCAAACCCGTTCCCACTTCCCTCGAAGACTTCGGCTGTTGTCTCTCGCCATCTTGACCTTCCAGCTGTTCGTTCGAGATTCCCATTCAGCCATGACGGCCAGAATCTCAACGGCCTGCCGGCCCTGCTCGGTGCGAGTGTCGATGCCGCATGTCGTGACCAGATGAATCCCGGAATCGCCCAGGAATCGAATCGTTCGCGACATATCGACTATCGAGCGAAAGACGCGGTCGATGCGTGACACCACAACGGTATCACCCGGTCGCATGGCCTCGAACAGAGCTTTCCCTTCCGGCCGTTCTGCCCACGCGGTTTTGAATGCTGAAACTCCATGGTCCTCGAACATCCCGCCGATCTCGATGCCGTCTTCCTGATTGATGTGATTCAGGTAGCGACCAACAATGTCGGCCTGAGCGCTGAGCGACTGGCCAGCTGTGGAAACGCGGCAGTACCCAAAGACGCGGCCGGGAAGATCGATCGTCGCGACGTCCTGCCGATACTTCGCGGACAGTTCAGCGATGATGGCATTCTCTGCAGCTGTCGGCTTGCCAATCCTGTTGTTGTTGCGGAGGCTGCCGCCTGTCTGCCGCTTGAACGCCAGAGCTTCTCGCGTTCGCTCGCTTTGCAGGTCTGATCGGAACTGGGCAAATGCAGCTGTCATGTGCCCAATCAGTTTGCCCATCGCCGTGCCCATGTTGATGTTTTCGCGCACGAAGATCGGATTGATCTGCGACCGATCAAACTTGAGCCATGTGTTACTGAAGTCGTTGACTGAGCGAAACGCACGGTCGAGCGTCATCACTGCGATCGAGTCACCGGGACGAACGTGACTCCAGAGCTTCTGAAATCCCGGCCGCTCAAACAGAGGAACTCGCCAGGCGCTGATTCCCGGATCGGCAAACACACCGGGATTGCGATAGTTGGATTCGGAACCGAGGACGAGATTGTTGCGGCTGCAGTAGTCGAGACAGTATCGCCACTGAGTTGGCAGGGACGTTCCGTCAGCTGCCTGTTCTTTCTTTGAGACTCTGCAGTAGATCCAAGTTCGTGGGCTCACCGTCGTCCTCCTTTGAAGTTGAACATGTCACCGAACAAGTCGCCGCCGTCTCCGAAGCCGGACTTCTTCCCTGCGTCCTCAGCGCCTTGATTGTAAGACTGCTCCATGCTTTTGCGGAACGATGCAACAGTGATCGTCATCTTGGAGCTTTCGTCATTGAGTCCCATGTTCTTCATTCGGAGTCGCGTCCAGTACGCAAGGAATGTCTTACTCACCCGATTCGTCCTTCCTCAGTTTCAAGTTGGATGTGAAGACAGTCCTTCGGGCAAACCATCCGTCATCGGTGTACTTCACGTCACTGCCAACATCGATCAGTGCAGCAATGTCTCGTCGAACAGTGTCACGCGACACTTCCATCTCGACGGCCAAATCTGTCAGATGCCGAGGCCGCTGAATCAGCAGCGACTCCAGCTTCTGAACTCTCACCATGTTCTTCATATCTGCCTCAATGCACGACAAGCACGTTGTTGCCCATCGTGTTCACAACACCAGCTCGAAAAAACAATGCCTTCTCAGTTGGGTATGACTCAACGACTGAATCGGAGAGGAGTTCCTGATCCTCTTCGGACAGCATTGAGATTGAAGTCTTCGACGTTCCCGGCAGAGTACAGACCAGCATGTTCTGCACTCGATCGGAAAGCAGAACACCAGAGACTGTGTACTCGCGCATCATCTCGGCCATCTTGCCCAGCGCTTCAACTGGATTGCCGCAGTCGATGAATTTGTTCTTGCTGACCGGATCATCACCGCCGTAGAGAAACAGCATCTCAGCCTGAGTGGAAGAGTATGGCATCGGCCGACTCTCCCAGCCGACATCGTTCGGAAGCAGATGACGGTCCTCTGTCTCGTGCAGGCCCTTACGATTCCGACGAATGCGATCGGCCCGGCCGTGCGTCTCCTCCACTACGAAACTGATTTCGGTGGGCTCGGGAGATCCATCCATCGAGATGCAGTGAACGGCTTCGTCTGGAATCGAATCCGCAAACTTGACGCACTCCTCTTCGGTGCCGATGGCCAGCAGGCGACGGCATGGCCGTTCGTCATCGAAGTCGACAACCAAATATGTCGCGTACTCGCCCATACTCAATCGCCTGAGCATCGTTTCGCGATAGCTGCGAAGGCCATCGAAAAACACGAAATCAGATTGCTGAGTTTTGACTTTGCTCTTCACTGATGCTCTCCCACTTCTGCCAGTTCATCAATAAGCGACTTCGTTTTGCGAGCCTGTTCCTCAACTGCCCGCTGCTTGTCGATCCGTCGCTGCCTGTTCTTCTCGATCCAATCTGCGCCACCCGGTGCGTAGTTCATTAAGAGCTGCTTCAATGCATCATTGTCTGACATTCCCTCAAAGACATAGAAGTAAAGTGACTCGTGTTCGTCGCACCGAATCTCGCGGAGTTTATAAGTGCGAGTCTGGATCATTTGCTTTGGTGGCCCGTTAGTGAAAGGCCCGAATGAAGTCGGCTTCTCAACCTCGTTCACCTGAAGCTGGCCGCCCACGTTTGCCATCAGTTGGCCATCGATTGGGCCACCGACACAGACAACTTTGTTATCCAGCTGGGCTTCGACTTCGACATCCGGGACAGGCCATTGTGTAGTCGGAATCTGGTACGAAAACGTCTTGCCGGCCTGAGGACCAACACCGTCCTTACTCATCTTCTTAATCATATCTCTCAGGCTTGGCCTACCCACGACTCTTCTCCCCGACTGCATTCGCAACAATCTCAGGCCACGACGCCGGCTGTGCTGGTTCCGTCAACACCATATTGATTCCTCGACTGTCCGGATCTTCGGTCACGTTCAAAATGCATGGAGCAGACTTCTGTAGATCAGAGTTCCGGATGTGAACAACCTTTCCTTCCGCGCGACCGATCCGGTACACCAGAGCCTTGATGAAAAACATCAACTGTTGCAGCTGCTCTTCCGTCTCTTCCGGATTGCGCATCCGATTGAGAATGTCATCAACTGCCTCGTCAACGTCCTCTGTATCAGTCTTGCTCATCCTTGTCCTTGCTCTTCTTGACGATTGAGACATTGCCTTTCACAACCTGCATCGCCCCCTCTGCTCCAAAGAACAGAAGAAGCATTTCCCGCATCGTCATCTGCTCGCCCTCATTGTAAGTCTCGGCGTTCATTCCGAGGCACAAACGAAGCACAACAGCGTAAGTGATGATCTGCAGCAATCGCCAAAGTGGGTGATCCGGGTCCGACATCTTCATTGGTTCGATCCTTCTAAGGGAGTTAATGACTCCGTTAGTGTATCAATCCGAACCTTGTTCCTGTGACTGGATCTCGGCAATCTTCTGCTTCAGCTCGACACCGATCTCCTGAATCTGCATGAGTAGAGCAACCCCGATGGCCCTCACCGCAACGATTGATTCTTTCTTGCCGGTCGCCAGAGCCTTGTCTTCGAGGTTCTCCAGCATGTCGGCCACTTGACGAATTCGGGCACTCGGCCGCTTCAGTTCTTCCTCAGCCACGTTGGCCCCCTGTCCAGAAAACGGCCGAAAGGCCAAAGATGGCAAACAGAATGATGCCGGCAATCAGCAACACGATGCTTGCAGCTGAGCTTTTATTGAAGCCCGCAAAGATGGAGCCAGCAACGGCGAGGTTCGCCAGTACCAGCCAGGTCGCTTGCGGTTGGTGTGTCAGTCTCACTGTTCTGTCTCCTCAATGATGGTATCGACGAGATTCAAGACGGCATTCTTGTCATT
>Ga0180435_10004790_pt1 | contig 13265 bp, 13 predicted proteins | sample SS_ome_3_FD_132467 | JGI IMG/M metagenome (GOLD analysis project Ga0180435, IMG submission 132467) | Hypersaline lake sediment archaeal communities from the Salton Sea, California, USA - SS_3_S_1 metaG | ecosystem: Environmental > Aquatic > Non-marine Saline and Alkaline > Hypersaline >... | reverse complement strand
GGCTATTGTAGCTGGGGACATCTAAAATTTCAACCTGTCAATTATTTCAGATCCTTAGTTGCTTTCAAAATAGCCCGCAGATAATGTACAATAATGACTGGGAAATTCCTACAAGGACCTAACTTCTTTTGACTGAAAACCTACCTATTCAAAATCCACCCCTGGCAGATCAGGTTTATGACATCATCCTAAAAAGCATCCTCAGCGGAGAATATAAACCTGGCAGCAGGCTGCCCTCTGAGAATGAGCTGGCTGACCTTTATAAAGTTAGCAGGCCGACAATCCGGACCGCTTTTTCCAGATTGGGTGAATTAGGTTATGTCATCAAGAAGCGGGGGGTGGGAACCTTTGTAAGCAATACCCCCAGTATCGCCAATCCTCTATATCAATCTATAGATGTGATGGACCGCATCTCAACCCAGGGTTATGAACCGGGATTCAAACAGCTGTGGGCAGAAATAATCACCGCCGATCAGGAGTTAGCCCAGAAACTGGATATCGATCCGGACAGCAAGATTGCCCGCATTCAAAAATTATTCACCGCAAATGGAGAGCCAATTATCTTTTTTGAGAATTTCATCCCAGCCTGGGTCTATCAGGATTTCTTCTCAAATGAGGAAATTCTGGAACCCGGGATCACTGAGCCTTTTTTCGAATTCTTCGCCAATCACTGCAAACAGGAAGTGAAACTCCTTACCTCCGTGATCTCACCCGATCTTGTGGAAAATTGTGATCTTCCTGCTGAGTTCAATAACATTGTTCCCCATACACCAGTACTTTCCGTTATCGATCTGGGATACAGCACTAATAATGAGGTGCTTTTCGTGTCTAATGAACTTCTGTTCAAAGATGCCAGTAATTTTTATGTCATCAGGCAGGTTGGAAAGGTCTGATCAGATTTTGTCAATTAAAATAAAAACTCGCGCTGGACGCGAGTTTTTTTGTATCAGCGGAGTACTATCCAGGTCCCGAGGAATAATAAGGCTATCCCAATCAGACGGGGCAGGTCAATCGGCCGCAAGGCAGCCAGCCATCCAAAATGGTCGAAAACCACCCCGATAATCAGCTGGCTGACTACGATCAAGGTCAGGGTCGAAGCCAGGCCAATCCGGGGGATAGCATACCCAATCGAGGTAATGATCACAATGCCCAGGGGTCCAGCCAGGTAGACATACCAGGGGAGAGAGCTCCATTCCCGGATTCTTCCGCCCTGGTTAATGAGCAACAAGATCAGTGCGGTTAAGAATCCTCCTCCAAAAACGATAAACGCATTTTCTATCACACCCAATTTGTCCGTGATGATCCCTGCCAATGCTGCTTGAACCGCAACGGCGATTCCCCCAACGAATCCGATCAAAACGACAATAGATTGTCCAGCAGTCATTCATCCTCCTAAGATAAGTTCTCCGAAGTATACTTCAAAACCCGTACTAAAAGTCATATTGACACCCCCTGCCGGCTATTATATACTATGTGTAGGATGGCTGCCAACCTATGTCATTGTCGTCGCCCCCTGGCAGCCACCCTTTTTGAAACACATTGATCATACAAGAACAATTATCCCATCTCATTTCATTACCTCAGGAGGCAAATCATGACCGATGCAACAGTCCCCAAGAAATATGCCGAGGAACTCGCTAAAACGCTTGCCGCTGGCGATACCGCTGCAGCCGTGGCAGCCACCGAAGCGGCCATTGGCGAAGGCGTAGATCCCCTTGCTCTCATCCAGCAGGTGGTTGTTCCTACCCTCACAGATGTAGGACAGAAATTTGAAGACCTGGAAATCTTTTTGCCCGAATTGATGGCAGCTGGTGAAGCGGGCAATGCCTGCTCCAAGGTTATCGAAGAAGCCCTGACCAAGAGCGGTGGGGAAACCTACACCAAGGGCACCATCATTCTCGGCACTGTCAAAGGCGATATCCACGATATTGGTAAAAACATCGTAGGAAGCTTGTTCAAAGCTCACGGTTATAAAGTGGTTGATGTTGGCAAAGACGTTACAGATGCAGCGTTCGTTGAAGCCGCTGAGCAAAATAATGCTGATGTAATCGCAGCCTCAGCTCTGATGAGCATCACCCGGGCCGGCTGCCGCGAAATAGCCGACCTGCTGAGCGAACTAAACCTGGCCGACAAATACAAATTCATCATCGGTGGCGGTTCAACCGACCAGCCCTACGCTGATGAGATCGGCGCAGATGGTTATTCCTTTACTGCCTCTGGTGCAGTGGAATTAGTCAATTCTTTACTCAAATAACCCGACACTGAAACCAGGGAGAAAGGAAAATTCTCCCGGATTATGGAGGAAAGCTTATGTTCACAAGAGAACGTTTACTCGAAATTTACCAGCGTTCCCGCAGCGGGAAATTCATGAAAGAGGTCGAATACGACCTGATGCTTGCCAAACGCGTGCAGGAACTGCTCAAAGAATACGACATCAAATACGATCCCAAGAACGTCTGCCCTGCCGATGACGACATGGCTGACCGCGTCTTCCAGGCTGGACTTCAGCTCCTGGTTGATGTCGGCGCTTACCATCTCGACACCCAGCGCGTCATTAAATTCACAAAAGAAGAGGTCCTTGACTGCCTCAGGCTCGCCCCCGATACTCTTTATCTCGGCGAGGGCAAGGACATGGTCATTGCCAAACACCGCAACATCGAAGACCCCAATCCCCCCCTCAACCTGACCGGACCTGCCGGACAGGCTTGCGACGAGGAATACTATCTTGCCAACCTGACCAGCTATGCCCAGGAACCTTATGTGGATGCCATTGAATCCGGCGCCACACTGACCTATAACGGATACGACATTATGGCTGGCACCTTAATGGAAGTTCTGGCCGTTCAACGTGACGCCGCCACAGCTCGCGAAGCTGTCCGCCGGGTTGGAAAACCAGGCATGCATATCGGCGATGCCGCCACCGGCATGACCGCTATCGGCAAAATGGCCGCCAGTGAGCCGATCAACGGCCTGCGGCCCTGCGACGGCCGCCTCGTAGCCCAGATGTGCGAATTGAAGATCGACGACGACCAGCTCAACCGCGTTCCTTATCTGCTCAACAATGGCAATCACATCATCAACCTGATGACCCCCCTCACCGGCGGCGTAGGCGGCGGACCAGATGGTGTTGCGGTCGTTTCAGTTGCAGAAACCCTGCTTGGTGTAGTAGCTTATTACGCTGACTACCACTACCTGAGCATCACCCACATCAAACGTGCCAACAACTCAGATGAGTGGGGTATGTATGTGCTGGCAATGGCTGGACAGGCCATGGCCCGCAACTCCCACATTGTTTGGACCTGCGATCCCTTCTGTGTTTCCGGTCCTGTGACCGACGAACTGCTTTACGAAGTCGCCCAGCACGCTGTGATCAGCACCGTTTGTGGTTACACCCAGCACGGCGTCGGCGCCACCGGCGGATTTGAACCCAACCACCACACTGGACTCGAAGCAGGTTTCCAGGGAGAAGTTGGTGTAGCTACCGCCAACAGCGGCATCACCCGTGAAAAAGCTAACGAGATCGCTCTCAAATGCCTCAAGAAATACGAAGCGACCTTCGATACACCCAAGCGCGGCCTTCCCTTCCAGGAAGCCTATGACCTGAAGACTCTCCAGCCCATCGAAGAATGGAAAGAATGCTACCGCAGGGTCAAAGCAGATCTGGCCAAATGGGGTCTGCAGTTCACAGTAGGACCCTGGGATTAGACAGACAGAATAATATACTGGGGATCAGACCCTGGCAAAAAATCCTTTTCACTTGATTGCCAAAGGAGCACGGAATATGTACAGCAATTGGTTGCCCGAGATAGTCAGACGTTCAGAAGCAGGTCCTTATATCAAGGAATCTGATTATGACATGAAACTCACCAAAAGAATTCCTGAGTTGATCAAGGAATATGGCTTGGTGTATGACCCGAATGTTTTGGTGCCCTCGGATGATGATCTGGCCAACCGTCTATATCAGGCCGGATTGGATTTATTCCTGGAAATGGGTGTCTACAACATGAGCACCCAACGCAGAATCCTGTTTTCCAGGGATGAGGTTGAAGAAGCCGTTGCTCTGGTCCCCAGAAGCTTTACAGTAGGTGCAGGAAAAGATTCAGTAATCATGCAGCACAGGGGTGTGGAAAGCTCCATCCCCTGTGTGATCCACAGCGGGCCCACAGGCACTCCCGCAAGTGAAAAATATCATCCCTTCATCCTCGCCAGCTGTGCCCAGGAACCTCTGGTTGACTGCCTGGGAGCCGGATCGGTTTCCACTTATCAGGGAGAGATGATCATACCCGGCACCCCGCTCGAGATCCTGGCGGTACAGCGAGATGCGGCAGTTGCCAGGGAAGCGATCCGTAAAGCAGGCCGACCTGAGATGCATATCAACGATGTTGCCTCTCCCCTGACCTGCGCCGGAAAGATCTCCACCTATAATCCTGAATGGGGCATGCGCTCCACCGACGGTTTGTTAATCTCTCAAATGGTAGAGCTGAAAACTGATTACGATCAACTCTCAAGGGTTGCTCGCATGAAAACTTTGGGCATGCACATTGTAGATTTAATGACACCACTGATTGGCGGCCTTGGGGGAGGGCCGGTCGGAACTGTGATCGTAACCATTGCCTGCCATTTATTAGGCGTGATGTGCTACCAGGCCTCATACCATATCTACGGCCACATGCACCTGCTGCACAGTACTGATACTGACCGAATGGGCCTTTGGGGTTACGCTGCTGGCGGGCAGGCCCTGGCCCTCAACACCCCCATTCAATCCATCAATGCTATCTATACTCAGGCAGGGCTTGGCACAGAACAGGCGCTGTGGGAAATTGCCGCAGCTTCCGTGGCCTGCACCGTCAGCGGTATTCATCAAGGTGGTGTAGGAGCAAGAGGCGGAAGCACGGAAGATCATACCAGTGGGCTTGAAAACAGATTTAACGCCCAGGTATCCCACTCTTCTCTTGGTATGACCCGGGAAGAAGCCAATGGTTATGTGCTTGAGTTCTTCAGTAAATACGAGGAAACTCACATGAATCCACCCGGGGGGAAGCCATTCTCTGAGATTTATAATATCGACACACTCGAGCCAACCGAAGAATGGCTTGAGAAATATCACACCGTGAGTGACGCGATTGTAAAAACAGGATTGGATATTAACAATCGCTGGAAAGAAGTAAAAAGAAAGTCCAATTAAACATGGATCTTCCCATTAGAAATACCTCGCTGGCTGACCAGGTCTTCAGGGTTTTATTAAACAGGATCTCTGAAGAAACCTACCCTGCTGGAAGCCAGCTGCCAACAGAGAACGAATTAGCAGACGAGTTAAACGTCAGCCGGTCCACGGTTCGCACTGCCATTTTCAAACTGGAAGATCGCAAGATCATCCACCGCAAGCCTGGAGTTGGTACGTACGTTACTGAGAATATCAATATTTCCAACCCGCTTAATGAATTTATTGAGTTTTCCAAATTGATCGAAGAGAACGGGTTTAAACCCGGGTATGTTCACATTTCTTCAGAGATCATCCTGGCTGATGAGAGCATCAAGAAAACACTTCAGCTCAAAGACCGGGAAAATGTCATCGCAATAAAAAAGGTCTTTACTGCCAATCAGGATCCGATCATTTACGTGATCAACCATATTCCCTGCTGGCTGATCAAAGACAAGGTCTCCAATCAAGAAGCTTTAAAACCCGAGTTCACGAAAGATTTCAAAGATTTTTTTGAAACGATCTGCGATCAGCAGGTGTCTTACTTCATCTCCCAGGTCCGGGCCGATCTGTTTGAGAATATCAGCCCTCCAGAAGAAATGAGTGTCTATCAGCCCCAAACACCTACCTTGATCATCGACCAGGTCGGCTATAACAGCGCAGAGAGACCAATAATTAGCACTACAGAATATCATCCAGGTAACTGGATGACATTTAATATCATACGCCGGTGGGGATAATCCCTGCCATTCACATCGAGGAGGTCAGACATGCCATCGCAGTACGATACGCTAGAAAAGGCAATTCTATCAGGTGATCAGGAAAGCGGGGTTTCCGAAGCAGTTAAATTATTAGAAGGTGGCCAGGATCCTGTTCTGCTTTTCACAGAATGCATCGAGCCCCTGCTGGAAGATGTCGGAGAAAAATTCAGTCGTTTGGAAATATTCCTTCCTGAAATGGTCAATGCCTCCAAGGTAGTTAAAGCAGTCCATGAAACTGCCAAGCCTTATTTAAAGAATGAAGAGGATGATGTATCTAAGGGAAAAATCATCATCGCTACCGTATCTGGCGACCTGCACGATATCGGAAAGAACATCGTCAAAGCCATGCTGGAAGTGAACGGCTACGATATCCAGGACCTGGGTGTCGATGTCCCAACCCAAACCATCGTAAAACAGGCCAAAGAATTTGACGCTGATATCATCGCTCTCTCAGCTCTGATGCTGCCTTCTCTGCCTTTTGTAAAAGACGTTGTTGAATTTATGGAAGGTAATCAAAAGGTGAAGGTGATCGTTGGTGGCGGCCCTGTCAGCCAGGAGTGGGCAGATGAAGCCGGAACAGATGGTTATGGCAACAATGCCATTGACGCAGTCGCCTTAGTAAAAGACATCCTGGGCGCTTAATCACCGGAGGAGATCATGAAACATACTACCAGATTGCTCGACATTATCGAAAGAAGCCTCAACGGACCAATGATGGACGAAGAGGATTTTAATGATCAACACGTAACCCAGGGATTAGCCCGGGTAGTTAAGGAATTTGATATCACGGTAAGCCAGGACCAGATCATCAACCAGGACGATGCCCTGGCAGATCGAGTTTGGGAAGCAGCTGTAGCTTTCCTAAGCGAATGCGGCGTGTACTGCCAGACCACCAACCGCGTCATCCAATTCAGTAAAAAAGAAATCATCGATATTCTCAAGTACGCCCCTGATACTGTGATAGTTGGACAGGGCACTGATGCAGTCCAGGAATACGCCAGATCAGTTGAGGATTCCCGCAGGCCGCTACTAATGGGTTCTTCCATCGGGACTCCCATCGAAGATGAGTACTTTGTCCCCGTGATGATCAGCTACATCCAGGAACCTGAAGTGGATGTCACCATGGCACCCACGCTGACCAATATTTACGGATACGACATCAGGACCAGGTCACCACTGGAAATCATTTCTTCCTGGCGCGAGGTTGAACTGACTCTGGAAGCAATGCGCCGGGCTGGTCGCCCCGGCATGGCTTTTACAGGCGTTGGATCCAGCATCAGCGATGTCGGCCAGCTTTCAGCAGATGGGCCAGGCGGATTGCGAAGGACTGACCTGCACACCTTTGGGATTGTCTCAGAATTAAAAACCAGTTTTGAGATCTTGAACAAGCTGACCCATATCCTGCAGCGGGATGGCGTGGTCGACCCATACGCCAATCCAATTTACGGCGGATTGGGGGGTGGCATGGATGGCCAGGCAGTACTGATCACGGCAGCCATGATCGCCCTAAATGTGGTATTCATGGCCACCTGTGTTGGTACCTCCCCCACCCACCCCTTCAATTTCAACGATACCGGGAAGGAATTATTGATCCCTACCAGCCTTTCGTTCCAGGCAATAGCCAGGAACTCCAAATTGATGTCAAATCTCACGAATACCGCTGTGGGAGGACCCGGAACTAAAACCCTGCTCTATGAGTGTATTGCCTCAACTGTGATGATGACTGTATCAGGCGGCAGCCGCATCCTGGGACCCCGGCCGGCAACCGGCACAGTCACCGGTCATTTCACCGGGTTGGAAGCTCGCTTCACCGGCGAGTTATTAACCGCAGCAGCCAAGCTGGACCGCAACAAAGCAGAAGAAATCGTTCAAAAAGCCTATGCAAAGTATGAGGCGGACCTGACAACCCAACCTTACGGTAAACACTTCAAAGATGTTTACGATCTAAAAACTATCCAACCCACAAAAGAATGGTTGGATATGTATGAAGAGGTCAAGAATGAAGCTGCCGGTTGGGGATTATCATTCGATTAACCCATAAATCCATTATTGAATCAACTCTCCGGAGGTTATATGGCCAAACAAGACAAAATAATCACTGAGCTAAGCAGCGCTCTGAAAAACGGGCAAACAGATGAAGCAAAACAGATGACCCAAAAAGCCCTTGATCAGGGCATGGATCCTCTGGCAATCATTGAAGAGATACTGGTTCCCGCATTAACAGAAATTGGTGAAAAATTCCAGAAATTTGAAATATTTTTACCAGAGTTAATGATGGCTGGCGAAGCAGCTGAAGCAATGACTGCCATCGTCGAAAAAGCAACCCTTGATGCAGGTCAACCCTCCTTGAACAAGGGGACTGTTATTCTGGGACAGGTAGAAGGTGACATGCACGATATCGGTCGGAATATTGTTGGCACATTGCTGAAATCGCACGGTTTTAAGGTGGTCGATCTGGGACGGGACGTGCCGGCCAGCGCTTTCCTGGAGGCAGCCGAAAAGGAAGAGGCGGATATCATTGCCCTCTCCGCATTAATGACCACTACCCTGCCAGCTCAGAAAAGAACCATCAGCCTTTTCTCGGAAGTTCGCAAACGAGAAGAGTTCTTTATTTTAGTAGGCGGTGGTGCTGTTTCAGAAGAATGGGCCAAAGAGATTGGCAGCGATGGCTACTCCGCAGATGCTGCTGGCGCAGTGGAATTGTGCAAATCCTTGATGAAGAAATAAAAGAGAGCTTCTACTATCAAAAAAGGCCGTAATAATTATTTACGGCCTTTTCTATTTAATCTAAACTGGTCAATATCGTAATAAACTACATTTATTGATCCTTGTACTTACGCCAGCCGCCCCAAAGGGTGATCTCTAAGCATCCCTTGCAGATATAGCTCTCTCCCAGTACACCAAAAACCCATTCGCCATCCTCGAGTTCGATTCTACCCAAAGATAAACCTGGTGGTTCCTTTTTAAGCACGTTGATGAGCTCTTCAAGGGGTATTTCCCAGATCTCCAGGTCGATTTCAGCCCCTTCAAGGTCATCCCGCTGCATAGCGGGATAGGAATCCTCAATAGACCACAGTCGATAATTTGGGCTGGTTTTGTCTTCCCGGACAAAACCAGCCTGGGCATCCAACAGATTCTGATTGAGAGGAAGTCCCCGCATTAATGAGCCATTTACGGCCAAAAGGATCTTATCCATGGTTTGTTCTAAGTAGAATTAGAATTTCAACTAGTGCAAGTACATGGAATCCACATATAATTTTTGGAAGTCTTCATACGTGGTTAGCTCAATATAATCAACATCTTTGATCACTTCAGATATCAGGCGGCGATATTTCATCGAGATCAAAGCCTGGACAGCACCCATTCCTGCCGCATTACCTACCTGCTGAAAACGATCCAGTGGAATATCCGGGAACATGCCGATCTCAATGGCATTAGGAACACTGATGTAAGTTCCAAATGCGCCGGCCACCAATACGCTATCAACATCATTGGCCTCGATTCCCGCTTCAGCCAGCAATATTTCCAATCCTGCCCTGATGGCAGCTTTTGCCAACTGAATCTCATTTACATCCTTCCGGGAAATGGTGATGTCCTTCTGATTCCCAGATTTTTCCGCTGGCACCAGCAACAGCTCACCTAAATCTCTCTCGTCCTTGCGAGTAAACGGTGAGTCGGTCTTTATGACACCCTTTTCGTTCATAAGATCTGCTGTCTTCATTTCTGCCACAACATCAAGGATACCTGAGCCGCAAAGGCCCACAGGATCTTGATCGTCGATCGTAAATAACTTTATTTCCCCATCCTTGATCTGAACCCGTTCAATCGCTCCTGGCGCTGCTCTCATGCCATGGGTAATATGCGCTCCTTCAAAAGCTGGACCAGAGGCGCAGGAACAGCTAGAGATTTTCCCTTTGGACACAAGGGATATCTCAGTATTCGTACCAATATCGATTGCCAGGATCGTTTCCTTTGTCTTCCACAACTCTGTGGACAGGATCACAGAAGCGTGATCAGCGCCAACATAACCGGCGATATTGGGCAGTAAATGAATATAAGCACCCGGCGCCATATTCACACCCAGTTCCCTGGCGCGGAAATCGACCGCCTGGTTCACTGCAGGTACATAGGGAGCAAAAACCAGCTGCCCAACCGGAAGCCCTGCAAATAAATGGTGCATAGCAGTGTTGCCAACTATGACCGAATCCACAATTTGTTCCTGCGCGATTCCAGCCAGTTTGCACAACTCCTGGATCTTTTTATTCAGCGTGTCAGCTATCGCTTTCTGAAGTTTTTCCAGTCCATCCTCATTATCGCGAGTATATGAGATGCGGCTGATAATATCCTCACCATAGGCAATTTGAGGATTCATTTCGCCAACTTTCTCGACGATCTGCCCCGTTGATAAATTAACCAGATAAACAGCTACTTTGGTTGTGCCAATATCAACAGAAATTCCAAATAATTCTGACTCCACAGGGAGAACAGATATCAATTCATTTTCTCGAAGGATAAAACGAGCAGACCATTCATATTTTCTAAGTAAATCGGATAATATCTCCAGGATGGGTAGATCGATCCGGGCATTCGGGTATCCAGCCTCAGCCAGTCCGGCAATCACCCGTCCCGCGTCAGCCCTCAGATCACTGATTTCTGGAGGGGTCAGTTCCAGATCAATTGCTTTGACAACTGGTGCAATTGCAATATCAAAATCTTTTCCCTCGACCTGGAGCCGCTGCGGAGTTGAGAGGGAATCTGGTGGGATGTCGATTCGGACATCTGATAGCGGGGTGGCCTGGCAGGCCAATCTATAGCCTTTATCAATCTGTTCCTGGCCCAGTGAATCAATCTCAGACTGGGTAGGGGGTGTGACCTCTCCACTGGCAATCCTGATCAGGCAGCTGTCACACCAGCCTTCACCACCGCAAAGCGAAATCACACCGACACCAGCGGATCGAGAAGCATCAAGAACTGTCTTCCCCGGATCAATTTCTATACGTCGTCCGACTGGCTGCATATCAACAGTAAAAGTCTTCTTTTCAGCCATGCATCTCCTCATATTGGTTCTGATAGCGGCAGGTTTCACGCATGGCGCAGTAATCACAGATCCGCTCACCAGAACTGATATTTGGGCCTACACCAATAATCATAGAAAGTGATTTGCGGGGATTCATTAAGTAATACGGGGTCAGGCTGACACCAATTTTCTCAGTGTTGAGCAAGTCAAAAATGATGGGTTGTCCATCCTCAACACTCCAGCCAATCATGCCGGGGCTGAGGGGGATGGTCGTTTGAAATCCCTCAGCAGCAGCCTTTACTTCGGCATCGTGACAGACTGCATTTGCCAGAGACTCCACCGCTGCAGATCCAACGCCATCTATGGCCAAACCCAACACAATATCATCATCCATGACCTCGGAAGCATAGCCATCGATCTTGGATCCAACGGTACAGACAGCCACTGTGATATAGCTTGCACCAACCAGGTGCCCGGTAGCAAGCGAACCGGAGATCTTCTTCCCACCTTCCAGTTCAAGGGTGTTATGTTTGAAACCGGTAACCTTGAGTTCCTTAACCAAGACCTCTGGTTCGAGTTTATCGATCACGGAGGCCAGGGCTTTTTCTGCAGTATCAACCAAACGCGGACTGCGCGACCGGATGATATCGGGATCAGCGCCCTGCCCACGCAGGACGCCATCCACGTTAATATTTAAGTCTTCAACCTGCCATTTTTTCATAAGATCCTTTCTAACCTTCGACCTCAACTGCGTAAGCTCTTGTCGGGGCGCCATCCCCATCGGGTATCATCAATGGCACAAAATGAAAATGATACTCTTTCCTCTCGTCAAGCAACGTTAATTGCGTTAAATTCTCTACAATCCTTATTCCGGCGGAAAACAAAATCCTATGCGCCTCTCCCGTCGGATTTTGAATAGAATCCGCATTGATAAAATCAAATCCAACCAGAGAATATTCACACTCCACAATTAGAGTTGATAATTCTGGGGACAGATATGGATGTTTATAGTATTTATCCTCTCCCCAGAACTGGTCCCAGCCTGTTTTGATAATTAAAAACGGGATTTCATCTGGGCTCAACTCGATAGCAGGATTGAGATCATCTGGCAATATAGCCTTGTTCTCAGAAGGGTTTAATACCTGATGAACAGATCCGGATCCCACAAATTCCCCAATCCTGTATTGATCGATCGATTTTCCTCCAGGAGGGTCGAGATGGGATGGGGCATCGATATGGGTTCCTGCATGGGTGCTGATATTCAATCCCAAGCATTTCCACCCTTCCTGATGGTAAGGGAAAATATGGACATCTGGTGTTCCTGGATAAATTGGCATTCCATCCTGGTAAGGATGGCTGAGATCGATAATCTTCATTTTATACCTAATTTGACCAGAGATCTGAGTTCAACGGTATAAACCGGATTACTTATTCCAGTCTATCAAAACCGTGATTTACTAGATCAATCTTCCTTGTGGTCTCGCCAGTAACCAATATAGCGGGAACCAAAGTTATCCCTTCCTATCAGAAGATCAGATGCGCGGATAATCGTAGTAAGTTTCATGGGATCGGTAATAGCGGTTGTAGCGCCTTCACCTATTGCCAGGGCCAGGAAGGCCTGGTTGATGGTGTGCCGGTCCGGAAGGCCAAAGGATACATTGCTGGCGCCAAGGTTGATATTCACGCCAAATTCTTCTTTGACGCGGTGGACTGTTTCAAGGGTCACTGCACCAGCTCCGCTGTCAGCACCTACGGTCAGAACCAGGGGGTCGATGACGATATCTTCTGCAGGAATACCCAATTTTGCAGCCCTTTCAATTATCTTTCCAGCCACAGCAACGCGGGTATCCGCGTCGTTGGGGATACCATCATCATGCATCACTAAACCGATCACCGGAACACCAAATTCTTTGATAACCGGAAGGACGGCTTCCATGGAAGCCTCTTCGCCATTAACTGAATTCACCAGCGGACGACCAGGCAAGACTGCCAGCGCAGCAGCCAGAGCATCGCGATTGGCGGAATCCAAACACAGGGGGACGTCCACAGTTTCAGAAACCATCTTAGCTACCTTGGGCAGCAGATCAACTTCATCAACACCGGGGACACCAACATTGACGTCCAGAATATCTGCACCGGCTGCGACCTGTTTGAGCGCAATTTCCTTGACATACTCGAAGTTGCCTTCTTTCAGAGCCGCGGCTAATTTCTTTCGGCCTGTGGGGTTGATCTTCTCGCCTATGATCACAAATGGTTTATCAATACTGATGATTACTTCTTTGCTTTC
>Ga0180435_10004789_pt1 | contig 13266 bp, 8 predicted proteins | sample SS_ome_3_FD_132467 | JGI IMG/M metagenome (GOLD analysis project Ga0180435, IMG submission 132467) | Hypersaline lake sediment archaeal communities from the Salton Sea, California, USA - SS_3_S_1 metaG | ecosystem: Environmental > Aquatic > Non-marine Saline and Alkaline > Hypersaline > Sediment... | reverse complement strand
TGTCACCAACCTGAGTGTGACCGATCCCGAATCCACAGACTTTGCGCCGTCGGGCTGTCGGTCTCTCCATGACCTGGTGCGATATTGCCATGAAAAGGGGATGCAGGAAATGTTTTCCCTGGCAGGCCGGACCGGCCGAGGGCTGGGTCGGGCGCCCAAGCTGGAGACACCGTTACCCTTATCCATCTATGTTCTGGATCTCGAATCCAGCCGGACGAAAAGAAAACAGACCACCATCGCCATTCATGAGTTGGAGAGCCTACCGTTTCATGCCTTCTGGGAAGGGCTGGAAGGGGAAGACACACGGTGGGAATCGGGGCTCCACCACGCCGACTGGGAAGCACTGGATCAGGTCAGTGCCGGTATTTTTAGCAAGGATGCGCGATTCCTCTCCAGTTATGCGATAGTAGACCGTGACTACATGCATGTGATGATCCGGTTCGGGTACCATTTCACCGCACTCGATTCGGTTTGCGGTACAAAAGAAGAAACCAACTATATAAATTTCCGCTTCAAGGGCGGCGGTGCAGACAGTGAAGGACGCTTTTTTCGATTGCTTTTTATCAAGCGGGTCCTTGTCGCCTATGGTTTCGAGATATCCATCCGAAGTGACATGCTGGATGCAAAGATGCTCCGCCTGGACGCAGCGGCCACCCGAAACGGGCTACACGTCTTGGGGCGTCTTTTGGCCCAAACGCGATTGATGGATATGTATTTGGCGGATCAGTCCCAAGTGGAGACTCTGGTTGAAGAGTTTTTAGCAGATGGCAAAAAAAGAAGACGGTTTGACGTATTGGATCACCGATAGTTTGGGGGTGGGACCGGCGCCGATGTCCTATGCCCGTCTGGATGAACTCAAGGAGATGGGCGTGGGGGCCATACTCAATCTCTGCGCCGAGTTTCCTGATCTTCCCGACATCCAGAGGAGCCATGATTTCGACGTGTTCTATTTACCCATCGTCGATGAGGGCGCTCCGGAACCGGAAGAACTGGAAAAGGCATTGGCCTGGCTCGATGAGGTGCTCTATCTGGGCAAGAAAGCCTATATCCACTGCCGCCATGGCATCGGCCGCACGGGTACCGTTGTCAACGCCTATCTCTTGAGGCGCGGGCTCGGTCACAAACTGGCCGCCAAGACACTCAAGAAACTTCGTTCCAGGCCGGAGAGTTTCGATCAATGGTGGTTTCTTCGCAAGTACGGCCGAAAGACAGGCAAACTCACCGTGCGTGAGCCCAGTCTGGAATCGAAACGCCAGGTCGATCTTGCCCCGTTCTTTCAGGACTATGGAGACCTAGTGCTCAAGACCGAGTCTGCCTTAAAGGGCGGTAGGGGTGAACCGGACCAGTGTGGACGAGACCATACGCGATGTTGCCGGGCCATCATTTGTGTAAGCCTCATCGAAGCCCTTTTTTTGGCCTCGGAAATGGCGCTGGACCTCACCAGTGAAGAGCGGTCCAAAGTCATCGGCCAAGCGGCATCATTTAAACGGCGGGGAAACGACCCGGATGTTTCGAATGACGGGAAGGCGCTGCAGACAAACGGTTTCATTACCCCGGAGGCCGCATGCCCGCTCTTAAAAGACGGAGCGTGTATACTATTCGATAATCGCCCGCTTACTTGTCGGACCTTTGATATGACAGCGCCGGTCAGAACCGATATCTGGGACAATGTCCTGACCCCCGGTCTGGAAGAGATTTCCCGTCAGATATATTTTGCCTATTTTTCTCGTTTTCCCGCCGACGACCTACCTGATTTCACCTTGCCCGAAGTCATTTCCGGCCGTTATCTCCAGATCTTTTTCGACTGGGTGATAAGAACCACGCAGAAAAAGGTGTAAGGGGACAACCAGCGAAATATGTTGTTTTTTCACCATCGATTCTTTACTTTATCGGTTGTCTGACGTGCTCACGGTCGTACCCCGAGAAGGCGATGGGTATCGACAGGAGCGCCGCGCACTTGTCTGAGTCATTTGGCATTAGACCACACCATAATAAGGATCTCGATGAAACGGACTCAGCTGAAAATCGTTATTCCGCTGATCTTGTTGGCAATGGCTGCGGTTGTCGTCATGGCTGTTTTTAACGATGGTCAACAGCAGGCGGACGAGGCCTCGAAAAAACGCCGATCCAGCGGAGCCCCGGTGGAAGTGGCGCGTATCGAACACGGTCCCATTGAATTGCGCCGAACGTACAGTGGGACCCTGGAGGCTCGGAGCGAATTCGTCGTCTCTCCCAAGGTCAGCGGTCGTATCGAAAAATTGCACGTAAAGCTTGCGGACACCGTCGCCCGCGGTCAAGTGGTGGCGGAACTCGATAATGACGAGTATGTCCAGGCCGTTGCCCAGGCCGAGGCGGACGTGGCGGTGGCCCGTGCCAATCTTGCCGAGGCGAAAAGCGCCTTGAAGATTGCCGATCGGGAGCTTCAACGCATGGTGACCCTCCGCGGCGGTGGCGTGGCCTCGGAGTCCCAATACGATGCCGCCCAGGCGGATCAACTGGCCAAACAGGCGGCGCTGGCGGTGGCAAGGGCCCAGGTTACCCGGGCCGAGTCGGCACTGGAAACGGCCAATATCCGCCTCGGATACACAAAGGTTGCCGCCGACTGGACAAACGGAGACCGGGATCGGGTCGTGGCACAACGATACGCCGACGAAGGAAGCACCGTGTCCGCCAATGCCTCCTTGTTGCTGATCGTTGCACTCGATCCCATCACCGGCGTAATCTTCGTTACCGAAAAAGACTATGCCCTGATGTCGCCCGGTCAAACGGTTTCGCTGAATACGGACGCCTACCCCGGCGAAAAGTTTGTCGGCCGAATCGAACGCATTGCCCCGGTATTTCAACGGACCACCCGACAGGCCCGAGTGGAGATCACGGTCCCGAATGATACCCGCCGGCTCAAGCCGGGACTCTTTGTTCGGGCGACCGTCGTTTTGAACCGAATACCCGAAGCCACGATCGTTCCGCAGCAGGCCTTGACCAAACGGGGGGATCGACCCGGGGTGTTTGTCGTCCAGGAAGCGTCCATGTCCGTTCGGTGGCAAGCGGTCACTCCCGGCATCCGCCAAGGGGATCGGGTTCAGGTGGACGGAGAAGGCCTGGTCGGCCGCGTAGTCACTCTGGGTCAGCACTTGCTGGACGACGGCTCGGCCATTACCATTCCCGCCGATCGGCGTGAGACGACCGCCCGGGGAGACAGGGCGATTCCTGAATGAAACTCCCCGCCATCAGTGTCCGCCGCCCCGTCTTTACCACCATGGTGACCTTGATAGTCGTCATCCTGGGGACCGTTTCCTTGAGCCGTTTGCGCATCGATATGTTGCCCAACATTGAATTGCCAACCGTGTCGATTCGCACTCAGTACGAAGGGGCGAGCCCCGAGGTCATGGAACGTCTGGTCACCCAGATCGTGGAAGAAATCGTGGCCACCGTTCCCGGAGTCGAACAGATGACCTCGCAGTCATCGGAGGGCAATAGCACCGTCCGTGTCAGTTTTGTCTGGGGCACCGACATCGATGCGGCCGCACTGGATGTCCAGGCCAAGCTGGAAGACGAAATCAACGAGTTGCCCGACGATATCGTCCGACCGCGAGTCAGTAAATTCGACATCGCCGGCTTCCCGGTGGTGATTCTGGGTATTTCAAGCCCCCTGGACCCGGTTGAACTGACCCAGCTGGTGGAAGATCAGATTCGGTATCGCTTTGCCCGCATACCCGGGGTTGCCCAGGTGGATTTGTGGGGCGAGTTCAAACGGGAGGTCCGCATCGAACTCGACCCGAATCGGATCAATGCCTTGGGACTGTCCATGGACCGGGTACTTCAGGCGATTCGAGACGCCAATCTGGATCTGCCGGCAGGACGGATTGAGGAAGGCCTCTATGAAGTGACCTTGCGCGCTCCGGCGGAGTTCAGGAGTATCGATCAGATCCGAGATACGGTCATCGTCGAACGAGACGCTGCGGTAGTGACGATCGGACAAATCGCGGACGTGAAAGACACGTATGAAAAGTTGACCCGTATCGTCCGGGTCAATGGACAACGGGGGCTACGGGTGGGAATCCGGAAACAGGCGGATGCCAATACGGTCGAGGTTGCCACCCGGGTGCTCACCGAAATCGATGCGGTGAACGCCGCCTTCCCGCAGGTCGCCATCGTCCCGGTAATTAACCAGGGCAACCTGATTGAACGCTCCATTGCCAACGTCACCCGATCCGCTCTGTATGGTGCCGGGCTGGCCGTTTTCGTCCTCCTCTTCTTCCTCAGAAATCTGAGAAGCATTCTGGTCATCTCTCTTTCCATCCCCATTTCGGTGATCGCCACTTTTACGTTGATTTACTTCGGCGGGTTCACCGTCAATTTGATGACCTTGGGGGGCCTGGCATTGGGTGTGGGGATGATGGTGGACAGTTCCATCGTGGTCCTGGAAAACATCTTTCGTCGAAAAAACGAGGACCGAGAAACCCCGTTTACGGCCTCGGTGGCAGGAACGCAAGAGGTCGGACCCGCCATCGTGGCCAGTACGATTACCACGTTGGTGATCTTTTTGCCCCTGGTTTTCGTTCGCGGGGTATCCGGGATTCTGTTCAAGGAAATGGCCTATGTGATCATATTCGCCTTGGCCTGTTCATTGATGGTGTCGTTGAGTCTGGTACCCATGCTTGCGTCCCGGCTCTTGCACGCCCCCGGCCGGGGAAACCGGAGTGACCGGCCCCCATGGGTGAAATGGGCCATCGCCCGGTCGAACGAATTGTTCACCTTATTGGACCAGCAGTATCAAGGGTTGTTGCGATGGGTGTTGAGGCACCGGTGGCGGACGGTATGGCTGGCGGCAGGCGTCCTGGGAGCCAGCCTCCTGCTTTTGCCCTTGATCGGTACCGAGTTTCTTCCCCCCAGCGACGAAGGCGAGGTCCGGGTCACCGGTGAGATGGCCGTGGGCACACGCCTGGATCTGGTGGACCAACAAACGCGCGTAATGGAGACAGTCGTATATGATGCCGTACCCGAAATGGTTTCTTCGGTGGCCAGTGCCGGGGGCTCCGGCTGGCGGGGCTCGGGCGCGGAAGGTCAAATCCGACTCTCCCTGGTGCCCGCCACCCGGCGGGAACGATCCAACGTGGAAATCGCAGAAGACCTGCGTCGCCGACTGACCGGCCGGGTGGCGGGGATGGATGTTCGCACCCGAGCGCCTCAGGGTCAGTTTCTCTTGGATCGCCTCTTGGGCGGTGAGGAAGGTCTCACCGTGGAAGTCCGGGGATACGAACTCCAAACCCTCGATGCCCTGGCCAAACGGGTGTCGGCTTCGATTGCCGATGTGCCGGGGATTACCGATATTCAGACCAGCAAAGAGGCGGGAGTGCCGCAACAGGAAATTCGAGTGGACCGAGACAAGATTGCCGATTTGGGTCTGACCGTTCGTGACGTCACTCGAATCCTGGAGACCGCCGTGGCCGGCTCCAAGGCGGGCGAATTCAGGACCCAGGGCAATTCCTATCGCATCCTGGTTCAACTCAAGGATGCAGAAAAACGGCGCTTGAGTGAGATTCTAAACCTGACCTTGACTGCCAAGTCGGGAGATCAGGTGGCCCTGCGCAATGTGGTGACCACGGAGCCGAGTCGGGGCCCCATTATGATCAGCCGCAAAGACCAGCAGCGCCTGGTGACCGTACAGGCAAATGTGGAAAATCGCGACCTCGGCTCCGTGGCCGCGGACATAAACGCCCGGCTGGAAGGTATCCCCCGTCCGGTGGGCTATGACCTGATGATCTCCGGTAACTTCGAGGAACAGCAGGAGGCGTTCCACGAATTGCTCATCTCGCTGGCCCTGGCACTGATCCTGGTCTACATGGTATTGGCCTGCCAGTACGAATCGCTCCGCAATCCTCTGATTGTCATGCTGTCGGTGCCCTTGGCGGTAGTCGGCGTTCTGGGAATGCTCTTTTTGACCGACACCACGCTGAATCTCCAGTCCTACATCGGCTGTATCATGTTGGGGGGCATCGTCGTCAACAATGCCATATTACTGGTGGATCAAGCGGATCAACTCCGCCGGCACGAAATGGGGGTTCACGGGGCGGTAGTGGAAGCCGGTCGTCGCCGGTTGCGACCGATCCTGATGACCACGGCTACCACCATACTGGCGTTGCTCCCTTTGGCCTTCGGGATAGGAGAAGGGGCGGATGCCCAGGCGCCCCTGGCGCGGGCCGTCGTCGGGGGACTTGCCGCATCGACCCTGATTACCCTGGTGCTCATTCCGGCCGTTTATTCGTTATTTCATCCCGAAACGGAAGCAGGTTCCCGATGAAGCCACTGCAGTTGACCGTCATGATCACAGCCCTTCTTTTTTTCGGCGGCGGCGGATGCGCCCCGCCCGACCGGTGGCCTGTTTTCGACACGGGACCGGATGCCGAGCTTCCGGATACGGATCGACCGATGTCCATGGCCTGGGAAGACGTGGAACCCCGGTTCTCCGAAGCGCCGATCATCCTTGTCCCCGATGAAGGGGCCATCGATTTGTCGGTCGAACAGGCCGCCTTGTTGGCCCTCCGGAACAACCCCGAGCTGAAGGTACGCCAGGCAAATCCCGTAATTACGGCCACGTTTGAACAGATCGAACGGGGGGTGTATGACCCGGAAATGTTCGCGGAATTCGAGTACGACGAAGAGCGCGCGGTGCAAACCGCGCGATCCACCGGCACCCAGTTCAGCGTTCAAGGAACCGATCGAAGCACCGCGGCCGGTGTCCGGCAGGCACTACCTTCCGGGACCACGGTGGAAGCAACGGTGCAACAGGATCGTACGACATCCGATCGTGCCCCGGAGCAACAAACGGCCCGGCTGGGTCTCACCATTACGCAGGCCCTGCTCCGTGGGTTTGGGCCTGTAGCAAATCTGGCCAGCGTGAGACAGGCGGAACTTGAAACGTTGGCCAGCCTCTATGAACTGAGAGGATTTACGGAGGCCTTGTTGGCGCAAACAGAGATCGCCTATTGGCATTGCGTCCTGGCCAAACAAAAGATCAGCATCTTTGAGCGATCCTTGGCCCTGGCGGAACAACAACTGGATGTCATCCAACAGCGAATCGAGGTAGGGCTTCTTCCCCAGGTCGAGGTCGCCCCGGCACGGTCCGAGGTCGCCCGGCGCAAACAAGCCCTCATCGATGCACGTAGTGATGTGGAAGAACGGCGACTCCGGCTGCTACGGCTTATCAACCTGCCTCGGGACCGGCCGCTGGATGTGATCGTCCATCCGACGAGCATGGCCCTAATTGCGCCCGCCCCCATTACAGATGTGGCCGATCGGTTGTCCCTGGCCCAACGATTGCGGCCTGATTTGCAGGAAGCCCGTCTGCGATTGAAACAAGACCGGTTGGAGATCGCGGTGACCCGAAACGGACTCCTACCTCAATTGGATCTCTTTGTTGTGCTGGGGGAGACGGGATACGCTGATACATTTTCCACGAGCTTTCATGAACTCGATGAAAATACGAACGACTACACGGTTGGCGTGCGGTTAAGCCATTTTCTCCGAAATCGGGCCGCCAAGGCCCGTGATACGGCGGCGCGAACCGCAGCGACACAAGGCGTCGAGGCCATCACCAACCTTAAGCACATCGTTCGTCTTGACGTTCGCCTGGCCATTAACGAGGTGGAGCGGGCCCGGAAACAGATTGCCGCCTCCAAGGCTACGCGCGTCTTTGAAGAAGAAACCCTGGCCGCGGAAAACAAGCGATTCGATGTGGGCGCCAGCACGGCCCTCTTGGTGGCCCAAGCCCAACGCGATCTGCTGGCCAGCCGTATCGCCGAGGTACAGGCGGTCATAAATTACCGTGTGGCCCTGGTTCGATTGTACGTCACCGAGGGCAGTCTGCTCGAACGGCGAGGCATTCGTATGCCCGCCGGCAACGAGTCGCAGGGCCCATATTAACGGTTCTCCAGTCCGGAAAGCGAGGCAAGTAAATGAATCCCTTTATGGCAGTAGTCAGCTCTATCTTGCACCTGAAACGGACGTGCCCGGTTTGCCACAGGGACCAGGTGGTCCCTGCCAGCAAGAAGCGCGAAACCGTGCCTTGTAAATTCTGCGGGGCAAAGATCCCGCCCAAAAAGGAAGATTGACGTCAGGGAAGCTTAAGGGCGATTAGCGACAAGAAGGCGTGGACCTCCGTTTGGCTGGTCAGGGGGCCATGGCGGACAGTATCCGGGGAAGGCATGCGGCCGAATTCTCATGGAGGACAAAATCGGCTGTCATGTCCAAGGGGGTGGGATCTCGATTGATGATCAGCAGTTTGGCGCCGTTTTGTTTGGCGATCACCGGCATGTGGGCTGCCGGGTACACGATTAGAGAGGTTCCCACGACCATCATGAAATCAGATCGTGCCGACTCATCGAATCCGGTCTCCATGGCATCCCGGGGAAGCGCCTCATTGAAAAAGATCACACAAGGTCTGATGACCCCACCGCATGTGCACACCGGAACCGCCCTTTCCGACAGGGTTTCGTAGATCCAGGCTGCGGCAAACGCTTTCCCGCAATCACAACATTCTCCTCGGAGGGCATTTCCGTGGAGTTCCACAACATTACGTGACCCCGCAGCCTGGTGCAGATTGTCGACATTTTGGGTAATGACACACCGCAGCTTTCCCCGCTTTTCCAACTCAGCCAGCACCAAATGACCGGGATTCGGTTTCGCTTGACAGGTAATGGGATATCGATACGTCTTGAAAAAAGACCAGTAATAGGACGGATCTTTGTGGAAGTGTTCGAGGGTGGCGAACTTGTCCGGATCATAGCCGGTGTCCACCTTACCTTGCCCGCGGAACGTAGAGATACCGCTTTCCGCCGAAATCCCGGCACCGGTCAAGGCCACCACCCGTGCCGCCCCCGACACGGCCTCGGCAATGCGAGCCGTCTGGTCCATCGTCATGATGTCTTGCTCATCTTTCATTGATCCTCCATCCCCTGGCGCCCCAAAAAGAGCGAAATGCCCGACGTGAGGCATGGGACTTTTCACCGGGTCCCATCGTCAAGTCAATTCAACAATATCGCTCAAAAGCAGTCACGTCTCTTTCATCTATCAATTTACCACCGACCGTTTTGACGATCAAGAGGGGGTGAAAACCTAAATCCACCGCTTCGGTAGTCTCCGTGTTCGGTCTGAATCGACAATTGATTCGGTTCGACACAACTCGGAAACCGGTGTTGGTGCAATTTTTGCAAACTTACGTTTCGGGGTTAATCTGTAGACATCTTGCCCTATTTCTTATGAAAACTCCGGGAGAAGCTGGAACAATCATGGATACGTCAACCAACCTCGACGATGGGACCCGACCCGTTCCGAAGACCGAATCGCGAGAATCTCCTTCTCGCAGCAAAAACCCCAAGGACCCGAAAGACCAACAAGTCGGAGACATCGTCAAAGAGTTGAATATCGCCAGAAAGAACATTTCCATGTATCCGCCGAGCCACAAGCAGGTGCAGGCGAGTTTGGCCCGGGCTTACCAAATGCTCCAGCAGGTACTTCAAGCAGATGGGGCTGTGTCACTGGGCGTGGCCAAGCGTACACTTCTTGTGGCGGACCGCGAACTGGATGAAAAAAACGTGGTCTACGCAGAATTCGCCGCGGCGCTGAGTCGGTTTGATCTGGCAGGAATCACATTTTCTCGCGGCCTGGGACGGGAGGAGTTGTTCCACTTTTTGCGAGTCCTTTCCAACAACCCTGAAGATATTGAATCCGGCGGCGGCGTTGAAACGATTCTGTCTACCCATTACCCCGCGAAGAATATCCGGCTCCAAACCATTGATTACAGCAAAGTGCGCGTCACGGAAGAGCAGGAAATCGATGCACAAGGAAATCCGGGAAAGAGCACCGAGGATGCCGTTTGGCAGGATTTTATTCGCCTGCTTCTTGCCAACAGGGACAATCTTCCCAAAAGAGGCTGGAGCGCTCACCATCTCGGCGAGTCTGAGCTTAAAGAGCTTACCGAGTTAATCAACAACTACGAGATCGACGTACAACCGGCGGCGGAGTATTATGAGTCCGTCCTCTCGGGATGTCTCCGGGAGCCGGTGGATGACAGCAACCGATCTCAGGCGGATCGATTTGACTGCCTTGTGAGGCTCAATCACCTCATAAAAGGCATACACCCGGAATTACGCAAACAGTTTCTCGAGGCCAATCTGCGGCAATGTGCGGCAGCCGATTCGCCTTCTCGCGTCGAAGCGTTCTTGGGATCTTTTCCCGATGACCTGGTCTTGGACATTCTCAAACAAACCAACCAGACACGAACGGAGATTTCGCCCTCTCTGATGCGACTCATTGAGGGAATATCCAAAACCCGCGAGATAAACCTCAACGAGCTCGAGACGGAATCAGCAGACCCAGGCAACCAAATACGACCCGAAGGACTATCGTCCCAAGATGTGTCGACCCTCTTTCACCGCGAAGATTACGACGCCTATGTCGCCTCCGACTATAATGAAACGCTCAAGGTTTTCGCCGGTTCGCTGGATAAACGGTCTGGTCCTAATGTGGATGGATTTTCGGTCGATGAATATGAACAGACGTTGGAAGACGACCATATCGAATACCAGATAGTTCGAGCCCTTCTGGCTATCATGGACGAAGACGTTACCAAGGACGAATACCAGGATTGCTGCAACCGGGTGATGAGTGCCAATCAGACGCTCTTGGCACAAGGTCGGTTTTCATTCCTGTTGACCGTTTTTGCCACCCTGAACAGACATTCTAAAGAGAAATCCGGCGCCGATATCCGTACCGTGGCGCAAAAGGCCCTGGAGTCGTTTTCTGCCCGCCCATTCGTCTCCTCGGTTGTCACGTGCCTCAAAACGGAAGACGAGGCAACCGCTGAAGGTGCTTTGGAATTGCTGGCCGCTTTGGGAGCGGCAGCTGTTCCGGACCTCCTGCGTATGTATTGCGTGACAAAGAGCGATGTGGAAGAGAAACGCTTTTTTAACATGCTGATCCGGATGGGTCCGGTAACTTTTGACGAGGTCCGACGTCGACTGGCAGACCCGGCTACCCCGTTTGCGCATAGGCTGGTGAAGCTTCTGTGCCGAGCCGACGGGAGAGAAATCGTTCAGGATTTAAAGCGGCTGCGCCAAAATGAGAACCCCCAAGTCCAGGAAGAGATTGTCAAGGGATTGATCCAATTCAAAGACCCCGAGGGGATTTCCATGCTCCGAAAACTTCTGCACGACAAAGATGGCGACATACGTCGTAAAGCCGTTGCGCTGGCAGGGGCCCACCGGGTTGAGGCGGTCACGGAAGACCTTGCGGCGATAATGAAAAGGGTTCCCCTCTTTAAGTCTCATTTTGAATTCAACGAAGCCATCATCGATGCCTTGGGACGAATCGGAGATCCTCGGGCTGTGCCGGTGTTGGAAAAACTTGCCAGGAGCCATTGGATCCCGAACAAAAAACGGTTGGCCCACATGAAAGAAGTCCTTTTTGAGTCGCTCAGCGGCTATCCCTATGAGAGCATTGCCAAACTGGTACATATGGGCACCACCGTCGGCAGCTATACGATAAGAAGCACGTGTATGAAAATTGCCGCTAAAAAGGCAACCTAACGCGTGGGCGTGAGCGGAGGGGCTCCCGGTTAGTGTGTATCCCCAAAGAAGAACAGGCCGAAAGATGGCAGAGAATTCGAATCCCAACAAGATTCTGACCTTTATCACGCAACTCACCTCGGCTATTACCAAAGCCCAGCTCTATTCCCGAACCCATCCCGAGGTTGATCGTTCTATAGAAAAGACTTACACGAGTCTGGTTGAACTGCTTCGTGAAGCCCCGTCTGTGACGGTGATTCTGGTTGGGGATCAAGTGGTGGTCAATGATCGGGCACTCAAGGGAGGGGGCGCACCCCTGGAAAAATTCGTTCGTATACTCAAGCACAGAGGCATCGAACGCATCACTTTCGTCTCAGGCATTCCCAAGCCGGAACTTGTCACCTGGATAGAAAGTATTACCGCCCGGGACGTGCGGCCCGTCCATTCCACATCTTACATACGCCTCGGCAAAGTTCAGATAGAAGCAGCGGAAAAAGGCACGGAAGCACCACCCATCGACACCAGCCAGGAATTGGAAAAGCTTGAGAAACTATGTGCCATCAGAAATATCAAGTTTGATGAGTTGAAGAGCATATATCACCAGATTAAACACCGTAAGCCCGTAAATATTCGCGGCGTGGATGATATGATCCGGGAGTTTATTGTGGCCTTTCGTGAAGGAATCAATCCGATTAAGCTTCTCGCGCATCTGAAGTCGGCGGACGAATACACGTTCACCCATGTGATCAACGTCTGTATTCTTACACTGGGGCAGGCTCAAAAACTGGGTTTCAGCAGAAAGCACCTTTACGAAATCGGAGTGGCATCGGTTCTTCACGATGCGGGCAAACTCTTCATCCCCGATGAGATTATCAATAAACCCGGGACGCTGAACGACGAGGAAAGGGCGGTCATCGAAACCCATGCACTCCAAGGGGCCAGGTACATCCTCACCTTACCCGAAATTCCAAAGCTAGCGGTGCTCGGCGCACTGGAGCACCACATAAAATACGACGGGACCGGTTATCCCCACGTGAAAGACAAATGGCGTCCGAATATTGTGAGCCAGATGATCGCCATCGCAGACGTATTTGATGCCATGCGGAGCAGACGATCCTACAAAGAACCGAAACCTCAGAACCTCGTGTTCAAAATTTTGAATGAAGAAAAAGGCACATCGTTTAACCCGCTGCTGGTAGACAATTTCATCAATATGAGTGGTGCCACCCCTCCAACCTCCCGTTCAGTTCCCCCTGCATGAAAGCCGCTCCCCGATTCTTTGTCTTCGGCGGAATACACGGTTTCACGTCAAAATGAAACCGATTAAAGTCCGTGGGCTGCCGCTCTCGGTTTCGTAACGACAACGACCGGACAGATGGACCGGGAACTGACCTGTTCAACCGCACTCCCCACATACCATCGATCTTCCTTTTCCTTTTCGTGTGAGCCCATGACGATGAGTTCAATATCTCTCTCCCGCGCGGATTTCAAGATCTCAACACGCGGGGAAGTCCCCTCCCAAACAACCCATTCATGTTCTACTTCTTCCAGGGTGTCTCCGGCAAATTTGCGGAGTTTTTCCTTCAGCCTCACGATGTCTCTTTCCAGCTCCTCCTGAGGATACGTTCGTGACCCAGGAACGGGAACCATATGAAATACAACCAGTTTTGAGTTGTGTTCCCTCGCCGTCAGCGCTGCGAAC
>Ga0180435_10004787_pt1 | contig 13269 bp, 11 predicted proteins | sample SS_ome_3_FD_132467 | JGI IMG/M metagenome (GOLD analysis project Ga0180435, IMG submission 132467) | Hypersaline lake sediment archaeal communities from the Salton Sea, California, USA - SS_3_S_1 metaG | ecosystem: Environmental > Aquatic > Non-marine Saline and Alkaline > Hypersaline >... | reverse complement strand
TGCATCAAAGCGTCCCCTGACCTGGAGTTGTTGGCTCATCAACCCGGCGCTGAGGTTCTGGGAGCGTTGGGGGCAGGAATTGGCTTGCAAAGGCTGGCGCGTGGAAAAGCGGCCGCGGGAATCGTCGCCACCGGCCCGGACCTACATCGCTTGGCCACCCCAAGTTGTTTAAGCGCTCCCCCGCGCCAAGAGGCATACCATCTGATGGCGGTCAACGGCGCTTTCGGCCCGCTGTATCGCGTGGGGGGCGACGCGATGCAGGCACCATACAATTGGGGAGGATGCGATGCTCAACCGACAACTATTTGAGACCTTTTCGGAATTGTCAACCCCTCTCATGGCCGATGCCTGCCTGCGGCTGGGGGTGCCCTTCTGTCTTGCTCCCCCTGGTATCCGCCCCGTCTCGCCCGGACATCGCGTTGCGGGGCGGGTTCTCCCGGTGCGGCACTATGGCAGTGTGGATATCTTCCTGGAAGCCATGGGGACGGCCGAACCGGGTGACGTCCTGGTCATAGACAATGCTGGCCGGATGGACGAGGGATGCATCGGGGATCTCACCGCTCTGGAAGCCCAAGCCTGGGGCCTGGCCGGAATCGTGGTCTGGGGCGCTCACCGCGATACGGTCGAGTTGGAGCAGATCGGGTTCCCGGTGTTCAGCTACGGCACATGTCCCACCGGCCCGAGGCGATTGGACGCACCTGATCCTGACGCTCTTACCTCGGCGCAATTCGGTGATTGCGGGGTGGGAAAGGGAGACCTTGTCTTTGGCGACCTGGATGGGGTTCTCTTTGTGCCTGGTCAACGGGCCGAAGAGTTGCTGGCGACGGCCCGATCCATCCAGCAGACGGAACGCGAGCAGGCCAGGGCCGTGCGCGCCGGGAAGACTCTGCGGGAGCAACTACGCTTTGACGAGTACCTGACCCAGCGGGCCGCAGATCCCTCTTACACCTTCCGCCAACATCTGCGGGCCGTGGGTGGCGCCATCGAGGAATAGCGCTTTGGAAATGAACGTACTCTTCACCGGCGGCACACGCTTCATCGGCCGGACCATCGTCGAGGAACTGCTGCGGCGGGGGCACACGGTCACTGTCTATAACCGGGGGCGGCACGAGGTCGAATTCCCCGACCCCAGAGACGTGGGGCCTGGCCCGCTACCTGAGCCACGACGCCTTCGATTACGCTGCCGAGGAGGCGGCCATGAAGACAGTAGAGAAAGAGGATAAATAGAGACGCATATCAGGTTAGGACGTAGCGGTTAATGTCTTCTGGAGGGCTGGGGCTGCCGACGAAAGCTCCGCACGTCGGGAGCCAGGGCATCCCGCAGGCCATCCCCCAAGAGGTTGAAGCCCATCACAGCGGCGGTGATGGCCAATCCAGGGAACAGGGCCAGCCACCAAGCCGTGTCCATATAGACCCGGCCAGCGGCTAGGAGCGCCCCCCATTCCGGCTGCGGTGGCTGGGCACCTAAGCCGATGAAACTCAGAGCACCGCCAGCCAGCAGCACCATCCCCAAACGCAGGGTGGTCAGGACAATAATGGGGGAGGCCAGGTTGGGAAGGATATGACGCAGCAGGATGCGCACCTCGCTGGCACCGATAGAGCGGGCCGCTTCGACGTACAGGGCGTGGCGGGCAGAGAGCGTTCCATTGCGCACCAGCCGGTAGTACGAGGGGATTCCCACGATGCCCAGCGCGACCACCGTGGCGGTCAGCGACGGCCCCATCCGCGCCACCAGAACGATGGCGAGCAGCATGCCAGGGAAAGCCAGCCAGGCGTCCATCAGGCGTGAAAGGATTTGCTCCAGCCAACGCTGGTGATAGCCCGCGAGAAGCCCCAGCCCCGTTCCTGGCAGCGCGGCCAGCAGCGCCGCCAGCGCTGACATCTGGAAGGCGATGCGAGCGCCATAGAGCACCCGGCTGAACAGGTCCCGGCCCAATGGGTCAGTGCCAAAAGGGTGCAACGGAGTGGGTGCCTGAAGCCGCAGGGCAGGTTGAACCAGGTCCGGTGGACTGGGAGCCAGGATCGGGGCCAGCAATGCTGCCAGCATGACCAACCCTACCAATCCACCGCCCACCAGCAGATGCGGCGGAATGAACAACGACCAGCGACGAGGGACGAATATGCCGCGGCCAGCGTTGAGCGTTCCTCTCTCATCCTTGGCTGGATGAGAGAGAATAGGTGTACCGGCTGTGCGCTCCACTCCGGCAGAAGACATGGTTCTCTAGAGAGCCCCGCGGCCGACGCGTGGGTCGAGTCTAGCGTGAGCTACATCTACGACGAAATTGAGCACCTGGTAAATGATGGCGATGAGCAACACTGCACCCACAATGACTGGAAAGTCGCGGTCGAGGATGGCTTGTACGACGAGCCGGCCCAGACCCGGCCACCCAAAGATAGTCTCGATGATAAACGTCCCACCCAACAAGCGCCCCAGGTACAGCCCTAGCAGTGTGATGACCGGAATCAGACCGTTGCGCAGGATATGATCACGCCAGACTTGGTGATGCGCCAGCCCCTTGGCATGAGCGGTGCGCACATAGTCGGCGCTCTTGACGTCCAGGAGGCTGGCGCGCATGAGCCGAGCCACCATTGCCGTTGTCGGGAAGGCCAGGCACATGGCTGGCAAGACAAGGTGAGCTGGGCCGCCAGCGCCTACCACCGGCAGCCAGCCCAGGCGCAAGGAAAAGGCCATGATGAGCAACAGCGCTACCCAGAACGTCGGGAGCGAGAGCCCCAGGGTGGTGACACTCATCACTGCCAGATCCAGGTGGCCCCTGGGCTTGGCTACCGCTGCAATCCCGGTCAGCGTTCCCACTACCAGCGACAGCGACAGGGCAACCATTGCCAGCGTCACGGTATGTCCAAAGCGCTCGATGACTAACTCACTGACCTGACGCCCAGAGATCAGAGAACGGCCCAGGTCGCCGTGGAGGATGGCCGCCGAGACGAAACGCAAGTAGCGCGAACTCAAGGGCGCGTCCAATCCCAACTCGCATCGCACGGTCGCCAACTGGGCAGCCGACGCGTATTCGCCGACCATTGCATCAGCCGCATCGCCAGGGGCCAGATCCAGCAAGGCGAAGGTTAGGAAGCTGACCACAGCCAGGACGATGACTGTACCAGCCAGACGCCTGAGCAAAAAGTGCAACATGATGCTACTCTTCAACCACCCGGACGTCGTTGAGCAGCACCCGACCCATAGAGCCAATGACCGCGCCCTCCACCCGATCTCGGATGGCCAAGACGTTCAGCGGGGTGTACAACGGCTGCCAGGGAGCCTCTGCCAGGATGATCTTTTGAGTCTCAATGTAAATTTGGTTGCGCGCCTGTTGGTCCATCTCGTGCATGGCGCGTTCCAGCAACTCGTCCACGGTCTTGTTGCTGTAGAAGACACGGTTGGTGCGCCTGATGCGGTCTGAGGAGAGGTAGATATTCAGGACATCGGCATCGTTCCAGTCGTAGCGCCACAGCAACAGATCGTAGTCCCCTTCGGTGGAAGTCTTGATCACCGCCCGGGCGTCCAGTTGCTGGATCTCGATGGGCACACCGATGGCCTTGAACTGGCTTTGCATCACCGTGGCGACGGCCTCGTTGGGCGCACGGGTGGACGTCAGGAGGATACCGCCCAGCTTCTCATCCCTACGGACCCAGACGCCATCTGCGTCCTGGGTGAAACCGGCTTCGGCAAGCAGCACTTCCGCCTTCTCCGGATCGTAGCCTAGCTCGTACTCCTTCAACTTTGGATCGAAGCCGGGCAACGTGGATGCCAGGGGCGCAAAGGCTTCCTGACCAAGCCCACTCAGGGCTGTCTCGATGATCTCTGTCTTGTTCACGGCATGAGCCAATGCCTGCCGCACCCGTACATCGTCAAAGGGGGCTTTCTGACAATTGAAGCCCAGATAGATCAGAGTGTTCAGCGTGGTCTCCGTCAACTGAACATTTTCCTCCTCCCGCAGCCTGAGGATCTGCCCTGGCTGGTTCACAAAGAGCACATCCACCTCACCAGCTTGAAGCGCCGCCAACTGGGTAGCCGCGTCGGGGATGACCTTGAAGGTCGCCTTTTCAATGTGAGGAGGGCCCTGGTTTTGGACCACGGGCGGCCCCCACTGGTAGTCTGGGTTGCGGACCAGGGTGATAGAAACACCCGGTTCCCATTGGTCCAGCTTGAAGGGTCCGGTGCCCACCGGCTTCTGGGCGAAAGCGTCTCCAGCCTCCTTCACTGCCGTGGGGCTGAGGATGCCGGCGTAGGGCATGGAGAGTGTGCCGAAGAAGATGGCCGATGGCTGGTCGAAGTGAAAACGCACCGTGTGGCTGTCCACTGCCTCGATGCTGGCGATATCCATGATACCGCCAGCGAGGGGATTCTTAGCTCCCTTCTCCTTGAAACGTTCGAAGGTAAAGACCACGGTCTGGGCATCCATCGGTGTCCCATCATGGAAGGTGACTCCCTCGCGGAGCTGGAAGGTGATGGTCTTGCCATCAGGCGCGACCTCCCAACTTTCGGCTAGGAAGGGTTTGTAGGTATTGTCTACGTCCCGGAAGACCAACGTATCAAAGAGGTACGGCAGGAGGACGTTCTGTCCTGAACCCGGCGGCCCATGGGGGTCTAGGCCAGAGGGCTCCGAGGTGAGGGCCCGGATGACAACGCCGTCCGACGGCTGCCCGGACCGCTGAAATGGCCCACAGGCCAGCAACGTCAGGGCCAGCAAGAAAATGAACGCGAAACGTAAAAAGGATTTGAAACTTCGTTTGACCATGTGTAACCTCCTTATGTTATCTAGGTGCCAGGCACTTACAGCCCAGCTTTTTCACGAGGGATAGCGCTACAAACGACACGCCCCTACATGAGCAGTGCAAACCAGAAGTGCCTGGCACCTTGCAGGCCGAGTAATGAACTCCAGCTTACGATTTAGACTTTGTGATTCGAGATGTAGGATAGCACTTTGCTCGCCGCCTGTTGACCCTGACGAACGCAATCGGGCAGGCCAACGCCCTCGAAGGCGCTGCCGGTAATGAACAAGCCCGGCTGTATCTCGCACAAGGCGTGCATCTCCCGCACCCGGTCCAGGTGGCCCACATCGTATTGTGGGTTGGCCTTGGGCCAGCGGAAGATCCGGGTGAGCGTGGGCCGAGCGTGGAGCCCCATGATCACGCCCAGTTCCTGGCGAACCAGGGCGACCAGTTCTTCATCGCTCAACTCCACGACTTCCTCGCGGCCCGGGCCGCCGACAAAGCAGCGCAGGAGCAAGGCCTCGGGCGGGGCGCGATGATGGAACTTGGTGGAGGTCCAGGTGCAGCCGAACACCCTTCGCCGCTCACGGTGGGGTACCACGAATCCAAACCCATCCAACGGGTGGGCCACGTCGGCGCAGCGAAAGCCCAGGGAGATAACCGCCGTGGAGACGTAGCGTATGCCTCTCAGCGCATCGGCCAGAGAGGAGACCAGACCGGAGACCAGTTCTGCTGAGACAAAGGCCGGCGTTGCCAAGACCACAGCGTGGGCTTTGAAGCTATCACCGTCCGCCGTGCGGACGTGATAGCCGACGCCGTCGCCTCGTTCCAGGCCGACGACCTGCGCGCCGGTGACGATTTGCCCGCTGGTCAACGCACGCTCCAGGGCATGGATGAGCTGCCCCTGCCCTTCGCGCAGGGTGATGAACATGGAGGACGGACCGGAGTCACTGGACCTGGGCGGCCGGGCTGCCCGGCGAGCAGCCAACATCCCCCGGATGAGGCTGCCGTACTTGAACTCCAGGTCTCGGAAGCGCGGGAAGGTGCCGAGGAGGCTCTGCCGCTCTGGGTCGGAGACGTGGATACCGGACATCAGGGGCTCGGCGATCTTTTCCAGAGCTTCCTGACCCAGCCGACGGCGCACAAAGCTGGCCACGCTCTCATCACCGTCATCGCGGCGGGGCGGGATGAATAGATCCAGCCCCATGCGCACCTTGCCAGGCCAGGAGATGAGGGGCGAGGTCAGGAAGGGAGTGATGCGGGTAGGTACAATGAGCATCACCCCGTCAGGCAGGGGCGTCAGCCGCCCACGGTTCAAGACAAAGACCTTGCGTCGCGCGTCGTTGGTACCCATCAGTTCATCGCCCAGTCCCAACCGGCGGCAGAGATCTGCTGCCCACGGCTTACGCCTCAGGAAGCAGTCCGGCCCACCCTCGATGACAAAGCCGTCCACGTGCTCCGTGACGATCTTTCCCCCGAGGGTCCGGTCGCTCTCCAGCAGGGTGTAGGTAAGGGGCAGGCCAGCGGCGCGTGCCTCCTCCTGCAGATAATAGGCGGTGGCCAGGCCAACAATGCCCCCACCAACGATGACGACATGTCTGATGTCGCTCATGTTAGGGTTGAGTGTTGCCATATCTCTGTCACCTGATAGACGATATCAGCCAGTGCTTCGATAAAGGTAGGTGATGTGTTCAGGGATTCCATCCGTTCCAGATGCGCACCCTGGGCTGTTGCCAGGTTGCGGCACGCCATGTCAATGTCGTACAGGATCTCCACATGGTCAGAGACGAAGCCGATAGGCGCCACCAGGATCTGTTTGTGACCGGCCTCGGCCAGTTCCACGACCACGTCCTCGATCTGGGGCCCCAGCCACTTGACCTGGCGAGCGCCAGCGCTCTGATAGCAGAGCTGCCAGTCACCAGCCTCCGGCCCCAACCGCGCGGCGACCATTCGGGCCGTCTCCTGGAGTTGAGCATCATAGGGGTCCCCTTGCTCCACGAGAGCGGCCGGCAGGCTGTGGGCGGTGAAGACGAGTCGGACCTGATCCCGCACCTCAACCGGAAAATGCTCCAAGGAGGCTCTCACCTTGTCGGCGATGGCTTGTATGAGGAGTGGATGATCGTGCCAGCTTTCCACGCAGGTTACGTCCAGATCCGCGGACAACGCTTCATGGGCCTCCCACAGCTTCTGGAAGTAGGCACCGACGCTCATCTGCGAGTAATGAGGCGTCATGCACAGCGCTACCACGTGACGCAGGCCATCGTCAACGATCTGCGCCACGGCCTGGCGAATGTACGGATACCAGTGCCGCATACCGACGTAAACCCGGTAGCGAGATCCGTTGGCTGAAGCGTTCAGGCGTTCCTCCAGCACCTCAGCCTGGGCACGGGTGATGTCCAGCAGGGGCGACCGGCCGCCGATCAGAGCGTACCGCTCCCGCACTTCTTCCACCAGATCTGGCGGCGTCTTTCGGCCACCCCGGATGTCCGATAGATAGGCTTCGATGTCATCCAAAGAGTTTGGCCCGCCGTAGGCCATCAAAAGGACTGCATATGGCATCATTCACCTCCCACCTTGCCCCCGGCGAGTTCCTGAAGATCACTCACGAAGGGGAACGTCCCGGGTTCGTACACACAGAACGGTTCTTCCGCCAAGACATCGCCCGTCATGGCATAGGCCCGCGAGCGCGAGCCCCCGCAAACCCATCGGAACTCGCAGCAGCCGCAGCGCCCTTTCAATTGCGACTTGTCGCGGAGGGCCTGAAAGAGAGGGCTGTGGCAGTAGATGTCCACCAGGGAGGTCTCACGGACATTGCCGGCGCTGAGGGGGAGGTAGCCGCTGGGAAAGACCTCTCCCTGGTGGGAGATGAAGACAAAGCCTTCGGCCGAGTTCACGTGCATGGGAGTGCGGCGGATGCGGTCGGCAGGAATGGGAAGGTCCTTGCCCTGGATAACAACGTCCAGCCCATCTTTGAGACGGCAATAGGTGTCGCTGAGGGCCAGATAGTCCTCAGGGGGCAGTCCTCGGGCGTCCAGGATAGCACGTTGGAGCACCACCCGCTTGAAATGATGGCCCTCGGTGGTCTTGACGCCGATGAACTTGGAGGCATCGTACAAAAAGTTCATCACCGCCTCATAGTCGTCAGATGAGATGTCATCTTGGGACTGGGCCCGGCCTGTTGGAACCAGAAAGAACACGCTCCAAGTCATCACTCCCAGGTCATACGCCAGAGCGAAAATGTTGGGCAGATCGAAGAGATTGTAGCGGGTGACGGTGGTGTTGATCTGGACCTTAAGGCCGATATCCTGCGCGGCTCGCCAGCCATTGATGGTCCACTCGAAGGACCCAGGCACCTGCCGGAAGTCATCGTGTGCCTCTGACGTCGAACCATCAACGCTGAGGGAGATAGCTCGGGTACCGGTCTCCTTCAGATGTTGAAGGTTGGCCGGGGTCAACAAAGGGGTTCCTGAAGGGGAGACAGCTACTGGAAGCCCCTGCTCCGTCGCGTAGCTCACCAGGTCAAAGATGTCGGTGCGCTTGAAAGGATCGCCGCCGGTTAAAATAAACAACGGCCTAGGTCTGCCGAAGCGCTCTACCTGGTCAACCAGCGCGCGGCCTTCGTCGAAAGAGAGGGCCAGGGGATCGTGCTCGGGCTTGGCCTCCGCCCGACAGTGACGACAGGCCAGGTCACAGGCTTGGGTGATCTCCCAGATAACCAAGAAAGGACGCTCTTTTAGGTCGTAAGCGGGTTGCCGAATCAGTCGCAAGGCTTATTGTCCTTCCACGGAACTGGGCGCATGCGATGTGTGGGCCTCATGGTAACTCTCAACGGTGTCCAGGAGCATGGCGTCCAGGAAGTCGCTCATGCGCTGGTAGAGACGCTGGCCCTCCATGTCGTTTGGACCATTCAAAGAACTGGTTTCATGAATCGCGTCCAGCAAGGAACTCCGAAAGAAGAGAAAGGCCCTGACGGTTTCGGTGATGGATAAGCCAGCCTGAGAACACGCTACACCGTATTCCCGCGCCATAAGCTTTCCTTCTTCCAGGAAGGCCTCGCCTGCGTTGCTGCGGCTGCTGAACTGAATGAGCAAGCCAAACAACCGTCGGCCACTATGTCTGAACCGGAGCCGCTGTGCTTCGTCGAGGCGCGCAAACCAGTTCTCTTGATGCATGGCCTGGGCCTGTATACGCTGGCGTGCCAAATCGAGGGCACGAGTTTCCAAAGGCATCGAAGCGCGGGCAGCAGATGGCTGGCGCAGTCGGGCCAGGAACCGCTGCAGATCGGGGAGGGAGAACCGACGCCGACCGCCTGGGGTGCGGATGCAGGGGACCTCGCCTGCATCTGCCCAGCGGCGCAGGGTGGTAAAGTGCACGCCCAGGTAACGGGCGGCATCGCTCAAGCTAAGCCAGGGGCCGGAAGGTATCATTTCTGAGGACATGGTCTTTTTCCTATGCAATTCTATGTATATCTATGCTCAACATAGTATAGCCATTTTCTCCACTTTGTCAAATTTGGTCTAAGGAGGATTTACCTATGCCCGGACTTGAAAGAACTGGCCTTGAGGGCCCCCATCTCTGTGCCCTCACAGAGAACAAAGTCGAACGGATCCATGACGGTGCCCTCCAGATCCTGGCCAAGACGGGTATCGTCGTCCAAGACGATGGCGTTTTGACCCTGCTGGGCGAAGCGGGGTGTCAGGTCAACTGTGAGGACCATCACGCCCATATCCCGGCGCAAGTGATCGAAGAGGCTGTGGCCAAGGCCCCGCCGGTGGTCACCCTCTACAACCGTCTGGGAGAGCAGGCGATGGTCCTGGGCGCGGGCTCCCTTCACGCACGCACCTCCAGCGGGGCAACGGGCATCCTCGACCTGGACAGCGGCCAGCGACGCGAGCCTACCGGCCAGGATTTGGCCCATGCCACACGGTTGGCCGACGCTCTCCCTCACGTCCATGGTGTGAGCACCATGGCGGTGCAGCCGGCTGACGTGTCCGCCACCACCGTTGACGTACACACGGTGAGACTGGCTCTGGCTAACACCATCAAGCCCCTGGGTTACGTCTGCCTCAACGAACACCTCCTTGAACCGGTTCTGGCCATGGTGGCTACAATGGTTGGGGGAGAGGACGCTTTGCAACAGCGCCCTATCGTCACCGCCCTAGCCGAATCCACCTCGCCGCTGCAGTTGGTGTCGAGCCAACTGGCTGTGCTACAGGCTTTCGCCTCGCGGGGCCTGCCGCTTACACTCCATGCCCACCCCATAGCTGGCTTCACCGCACCGGTCACCCTGGCTGGTGAGTTGGTGATGACCCACGCCGAGATCCTGGCCCTGGCGACCATTGCCCAGTTGATCCAGCCTGGCACGCCCGTGGTTTACGGCCTGTCGTCGTCGGTGCCGGACATGCGCAGCGGAGCCAACCTGGCCGGCGCGGTGGAGATCGGGCTCTTGGGTGCAGTGGTGGCCCAGTTGGCCAGGCGTTCCGGGCTGCCCTGCGTCATGAGCAGCGGCACCGACGCCCACTGGCCAGGCGCCCAGGCCATGATGGAGCGGTTGATGACCCTCCTGCTCCCAGCGCTGGCTGGCGTTGACCTGATCAATCTCTCCACTCTGGACACCAAGATGACCTTCAGCCTGGAGCAACTGGTCATTGATGAAACGATATTGAGCGCCCTCGAGCGCTACTTGCGGGGGATCACCGTAGACAAAGAGAGCCTGGCCCTCGACTTGATCGGAGAAATTGGGCCAGGGGGTGCTTTTTTGGCCACAGATCATACGCGCCGTCACTTCCAGGACGAGTTGCTGATCCCAGACCTGATCGGCCGCCAGCCCCGGAGTTCGTGGGAAGCGGCTGGCGCACCGGATATGCGAACACGAGCCCAAGAAGAGGCCCGCCGCATCCTGGCGGAGCATCATCCCCCACCGCTGCCGGAGGGCGCCGCTGCGCAACTCGATGAAATCGTGAAAGAGGTTGAAACTCAAGCAAGGAGGACACAATGAAAGCGTATCAATTTATCCAGGTAGACGTCTTCACCGACCAGCCTTTCGGGGGCAACCCCCTGGCCGTCTTCCCCGAGGCCGAGGGGCTGACCACGGAGGAGATGCAGCGGCTGGCGCGGGAGATGAACCTCTCGGAGACCACCTTTGTGCTTCCACCGCAGAAACCAGGGGCCGACTTCAAAGTGCGCATCTTTACCCCGGCGAAGGAACTGCCCTTCGCCGGACATCCGGTGGTCGGCACCCATTGGGTCCTGGCCCACCTGGGGCGCGTGGACCTGCGCGAACCGGTGACCCAGGTGCGCTTCGAGCTGGGGGTGGGCGTGCTGCCAGCCGACATGCACGTGGCCGGTGGGCAAGTGGAGCGCGTGGTCATGACCCAGGATCGCCCCACCTTCCACGCCATACTGGAGGACGTGACCGACGGCTCGACTGGGCTCGAAGTCCTGGCCGAGGGGCTGGGCCTGTCTCCTGAGGCCATCACCGAAACGGGGTTGCCGGTGCACGTCGTCTCCACGGGGCTGCCGCAGATGATGGTGCCGGTGCGTTCTCTGGCCGAAGTGCAGGCCCTGGATGCCGGACAGCTCAACACCCCCGCCCTCAACCGAGCCTGTCGAGCTGTTGACGCCGAGGAGACCGTGATGGTCTTTACCCTCGAAACGGAGCGACCCGAGGCCGCGGTCCATGTACGCCTGTTCGCCCCACTGCTGGGAGTGCCGGAGGACCCGGCTACTGGCAGCGCCAACGGCGCACTGGGGGCCTACCTGGTCCACCACCGGGCCGTGCCGGTCACCGAGCCGACCACCCACATCCTCAGCGAACAGGGAGCGGAGATAGGCCGCCCCAGCACGCTGTACATCGAAGTGGATAGCGTGGGCGAGGAGGTCACCGCCGTGCGCGTGGGCGGGCAGGTAGTGCCGGTAGTCGAGGGCGTGGTGCGGTTTTGAAGGAAGATCCACTACATGCGACTTTGGCAGGCCAATGCACTTCACGAAATCACCCTCGTGCGCGGCCAGGGCAGTACCGTGTGGGACCAGGCGGGCCAGCCCTACCTGGATCTCCTCTCCGGCACCTGGTGCAACGTGCTGGGCTACGGACATCCACGCTGGGTGAAGGCGATCGAGGACCAGGTGTCCAAACTGACTCACGTCGGAACCTCGTTCCCTACCCCGGAGGTCTACGAAGCCCTGTCGAAACTGCAGGAAGTGTTGCCTCCCGCGCTGAACGGCGCGATTTTCCTCAACACCGGCAGCGAGGCGGTAGAACTGGCCCTCAAGATGGCCCGTGCGGCCACCGGTGCGGACGGGGTCGTCGTGGTCGAGAAAGGGTACTACGGCGCGACGACCTACGCCCTGTCCCTCTCCGAAGCGGGGCGCGCCGCGCCGTACCTGCCGCAGTTGGGAGACGTCCACCGCCTGCCGACACCGATCTGCCGGCGCTGCCCGGCTGGGCGATCCTGGCCGTGCCATGACTTTGCCTGTCTGGACGCGCTGCGGGCACTGGCGGACGAGGGTGAGGGACACATCGCCGCTGTGCTCTACGAGCCGGTGATGGGCGCCGGCGGGGTGGTCGTGCCGCCTCCTGGCTACGGGGCCCAGTTGCGCGACCTGGCGACCCGTTGCGGTGCCCTCCTCATCGCCGAAGAGGTGACCACTGGCATGGGGCGCACCGGCCGCTGGTTCGGCTTTGAGCACGACAGCCTCGTGCCCGACATCCTGGTCATCGGCAAGGCCATTGGCGGGGGGCTGCCGGTATCGGCGGTCGTGACCACCCAAGAGGTCGAGGCGCGCTGCCAGGGCGTGCTGCGCCACGTTCAATCCCACCAGAACGATCCCTTCTCTGGACGGATCGCAGCGACTGTGATCTCGATCCTGCAGGAGGAGCATCTGGTCGAACGGGCAGCCGAGCGTGGTGCTTGCCTGCTGGAAGGCCTGAAAGAGTTACAATCAAAGTGCCCCTGGATCTGGGACGTGCGAGGTAAGGGGCTGATGCTGGGGATCGAGTTGGAGCAGGAGCGGGCCGCCGAAGGCAAGGCCGCGTTCCGGCGGCTGCTGGAGGCGGGGTTCATCGTGGACTATCAGCTCCCCACGGCGACCTTTCGCCTCTTTCCACCCTACGTCATCTCCACCCAGGAGACAGACCGCTTCCTGGCGGCGTTTGAGGATGCTCTGAGCGGACGGTAGAAAGAACGATGATCTCTGGAGTTCTCTCGGAAAGTCAGCAGGGGACTTTTTGACGGGTAGCAGGCCAATCGCATTGGCCGTCTTGGGCCGAACGACACCCAATGTGTTTGGGTTACTCCCCTTTTCCGAGAGAACGCTGGCGAAAGGAGATGCTACGATGCGAACGATGCGTTGGTTGCTGGTATTCCTTGTCCTGCTGACCGCCTGCAGCGCACCAGCCAGCAACCTGGAGGTGACCGTGCTCCATCCTGGCCAGGACACAGAGATGGAGATGGGAGAGTCCACGAGGCTGACCGCCCAGGTGACCGACGCACAAGGCAGCACGGTGGATGACGCCCAAGTCACCGTTACAGTACACGA
>Ga0180435_10004784_pt1 | contig 13276 bp, 8 predicted proteins | sample SS_ome_3_FD_132467 | JGI IMG/M metagenome (GOLD analysis project Ga0180435, IMG submission 132467) | Hypersaline lake sediment archaeal communities from the Salton Sea, California, USA - SS_3_S_1 metaG | ecosystem: Environmental > Aquatic > Non-marine Saline and Alkaline > Hypersaline > Sediment... | reverse complement strand
CCCGGCCCGGACAATATCGTGATCATCAACCAACATTAATTTTATTGTTGTTGACATGATTTCTCCCTCCCGTTTCCAGCGGAACCCGCACTGTGAGAGTTGTCCCCGCTCCCGGTTCAGACTCAAGATACAATTCACCGGCAACCAGATTGACCCGCTCCTGAATACCCATCAACCCTACCCCGCGATCACTTTTTCCGTTCAGGATCGGTTGAGGATAAAAGCCCAGGCCATCATCTTTTACAGATAGAACCGCGGTTTCGTTATCACAATTGAGGTCTACCCAGGCATTTTGGGCCTGAGCATGACGAGCCACATTTGTAAGCGCCTCCTGGATAATACGGAACAAAATTGTTTCAACATTTTCCGGCAAACGATGATAATTTTTCCCCATCGTCAACGTTGTGACAATGCCGGAAAAGCTTTGAAAATTTTTAATATGATGACGCAACGCCGCGGATAGCCCCATATCATCCAACAAAGCCGGGCGCAACTCATTAACCAGATGGCGCATATTACCCAGCGCCTGTCCGGCCATTTCTTCCAACTGGCGGAGTTGCTGCCGCAACAGACGAGGATTATCCAACGAGGTTTGTGTACCTCGCAGGCCGATGGCCAAACCGGTTAGCATTTGTCCCAGTTCATCATGCAGTTCCCGGGCAATGCGAGAGCGCTCCTGCTCTTGAGCGTCAACGATGCGGCGCAAGAATTCCTGCCGCATGGCGTCCCGACGCTCCACCTCATCAACGACCCGCTGCCGGGTGGCGGCCAGAATTTGCCGCCGATTCACCTCAAAAGAACGGAGGGAACGGACCACGGCCACGGCAGCCAGACAAGCCATCGTGGCCCGGAACAGTTGAATCGGGATACCGAACCAATCCTGGAACAGCGCCGCATTAATCACACTTGAAGGAAACAGGGGGCTGGGCTTGATGAAGATTTGCCCCACCATCCCATACAGCAAAAATGCCAGCGCGCCCAGTACCAGGATATTGGCAAAACTGTGTTTCTTTTCGGCAATCAGCGGTTTACGCATGGCCAGCAACACCAGGGCGGTAATTATGGCCCCGGGAATAGCCAGCGAATATCGGGCCAAGGCATCCGAGGCCGCAAACCAGGGCAGAATTTGCCAGTTTTGCCACCAGCCTAAACCAACCATGGCCAGCCCATATAACAGCAATATGGGCAGTCCAATGAATAATTCAACGAATTTTAGCCCTTGAAATTTAGGAACCGCTTGTAACCCAAACACCAGTAAAGCCGTAAATGAAACAGCCAAAATGACCAACCGGGCCACCTCAAAGCCGACAGAGGGCTGAAAGCCATAGGCATCCTGACCAATCAGAATAAACATCTCCATCCATTCGTGCGTGCCGTGAACCAGGCCAAAAAAGGCCAGCGGACGCATCATCCGGTTAAAACGGGCCGGTTCGGCCCGGCCTACCTCCAGGGCGACCGCGCCTCCCAAAATAAAAAAGGCGAGACCGTACACAAAATAGATATGGGTTATGCGATTACTGAAAAACTCGGCCCAAGTCATAATTTCCCCAAAACAACTATTTTAGAAGGAATCTTGGAAACGAACGAATCCAACTATTATAGTTGCCGGTTTGAGTATTAATCACCATTTCAAACATACGGTAAATTCCCAATTGAAACCCAGAAGTGGACTATGATAAAATGTAATTATAACAATTGATAAAATAAACTAATTAGGGTCCACGAGGGAGACGACCATGAGTGAGCTTTGGGCAACGGCTGTTATAATTGGATTTTTCTGCATCAGGCTGGGCGTACCGGTACTGGTAATTTCGCTGGTAGTTTATTTGTTGCACCGGCTTGAAAACAAATGGACAGAGAACCCGGCCTGAGTTAAACCGCATAAGAGTTATGCAGTTGAGCCATAAAACGCATCTTGAGCCAGTACCCCCGGGGCGTTTTGAGCGTTCATCCCCTTAATCACGCCCGTGCGGGGTTATTCAAGATGCGAACTGCGTAAATTTTGTCACATTGCAATAAAATGATAGAGAAGACCGGACATCAGATGATGTCCGGTCTTTATTATGTTACAGAATCAAATTAGCGAACTTCCGGTCGGGCCAGACCCGCTACATCACCGTTCAAATCACTAATGCTGTCGTACATGACCTGAATGACATAGCCCGGATTGTGGGAGTACGCACCGGGGTCTTTGGCCACGTATTGATAGTTGTAGGCCGCTTGAAGCAGACGCGGGGTCCAGGCGCTATACTGGTTGCCGTAGTTGGCTTCGTCAGCATCGGCTTCGCCATTGCCATTGGTGTCGTTAAAGAAGTACGGATAGGTATGGGATTCGTAGACAATGCCGGTACCGGCAGTGTTAGCGGCGTAATCCTGAAGGGTTGCGTACAGCACCTCATGGATGGCCATGATTTCGGCGTCAATACCTTCTCCGGTATCACCATTGCCGTCGTAATCCACTTCGTCCGTGCGGATGTCGCGAAGGTTGTCTTCGGTTGTCCCGGCATGGCAGTCGGCGCAGCCCTCAACGTCAACTTCAAGAGTGTGGGCGCCGTGGCAGTCGGTGCAGCCAAAGTCCTGCTCATCCGACATCACGTAGAAGCCGTTGTATTCCTGACCATCGTACTCGTAGGCCCCTTTGGCCAGCGTACCGTAGCGGGTGGCGCCGGCGGCAAAGTAGTGCACGTTCCGGAATCCGAGCTCTTCGGCCACGGTGTCGGCGTCCAACCCATCAATCGCTTCATTCACGCTGACGGTTGACTGCCGGCCCTGGTGGCAGTTCATACAGACCAGGCTTTCGGCATCGGAGTTTTCGGTATCGATCACCAAACCACTGGGGAACTCAACCTGAGTTACTTCGTAGCGCGGGGCTTCTTCGTCTTCGTTGATGTTCACGTGGCAGGTAGAGCACAGGAAGCCATTGGCTGTTTCGGCAGAGACATTGGCCCCATCCTTAAGGAAGGTGGGCAAACCAGTCGCCGAGTGACATTTAGCACAGTCAGCTTCAACTTCGCCATCTTCATCCCAATGGCGGAAGGCCTCCTCAGAGCCGGCAAAGTGGCCGTGGTCAATCCGGCGAGCATCGGTCAGATCAACGGGACTGGACAGGGCGACATTCAAATCCTCAATGGAATCATAGAGCAGTTGAATGATGTACTTACCGCCGTGGGCGTAAGCACCGGGGTCTTTAAGAGAGGTCTGGTAGTTGTAGGCTGCTTTGGCTAACCGGCCGGTCCAGCCGTTGTATCCATTTTCGCGTACAGCCTCATCGGCATCAACCGAGCCGTTGCCATTGGTATCTACAAAGAAGTAGGGATAAGAGGCGGCATCATAGCCGATGTCGGTACCGGATACTTCGGTGGCGTAAGCCTGCATAGCTTCGTACAACATTTCCTGCAATGTTTCGATTTCTTCAGCAATGCCCTCAACGGTATTGCCGTCGCCGTCGTAATCCACAGCAGAACTGAGCGTGCGCACGTAAGGCAGGTCGTCTACGCTCAAAACGTCGGTGTGGCATACTGAACATTCTTCAACTTTCAGTTCTAACGTATGAGCATCATGACAACCGATGCAGGTATCGAACTCTTCCACGTGGGTGAACTTGCCGTCGTAGGCTTTGACTTCGTACTGATAGCCGCCCATGGCCAAACTACCGGCCTGGGTAGCCGCGGCGGCAAAGTAATGGATATTGGTGAAGCCCAGGTCTTCGCTGACGGTATCCATGTCGGTCAGGCCGGCTTCGGTAATGGCTTCATCCACGGTTGTGGTTGAGGCCCGGCCCTGGTGACATTGCATACAGCGAGCTTCATCGCCCAGACCGGTCACTTCTATCCCGGAGGGGAAGACGACGCTGTCCATAACCAATGTGGCTTCGTTGTGGCAAGCCACACATTCTACGGTGGTACCGATGGGGGCCGCAGCGTCAACCACGCCGGCTTCAGAGCCATCCACCCCTACAAAGTCCAGGTAACCCGGTGTGCTGTGGCATTTGGCACAACTGGTGGGTACCTCGGCGGGATCATCTTCATCCCAGTGGACAAAGGCTTCGGCTTCGGCATCGGCATGCGGCGAGCCGGCCCAGGCATCCAGGAACGGTACTTCGACCTCTTCCTGGGCCACGGCCGATATGGGAGCCAGGCCGGTAAACTGCACGGCCACAACCCCCAATATCAGAAACAAAATCAAAAACAAAATCAATTTTTTCATTACACTTCTCCCTTCCTAAGAAAAGCGGGGGATTTCCCCATTGAAATTTTCCGCGATTTCTGACATTTTTTAGTGGCAGAACGCGTTTCTAACGAACTCTTCGTCGCTAAACACCACCTCCTTTCAGTTGGGAAGTCTCGATAATCTGCGAGTATCATTTAGTGCGGCAAACGGAACACGTAAGACACAACATAGGATTTATTGTGTCTTACGTATTCCGTTCACCCTGATACATCATTAGCAACTATTTAACGAGTACACTCCCGGTTTTCGGCCGGCCCGGTTAAGGCCCGGGCGTAGCCAATACTTCAATTTCTTGCCGCGGCACCGTGGTTATGGCCGTCTGTTCAAAGGTAACAAAGATATACAAGGCCGTTAACAGCACCACAGAGATAACAATTGCCACCGGAATAAATTGACGCTGACGCCGCTGCATCCCCTGGTCTGTGGCCCGCGGGCCAATCCGGCCGGATTGAATATCCTCCAGTTCCAGGGGGTGCTCTTCTTCCATTTCATGGTGACTGATCTTTCCGGTGAACATACTTTTGTTGAATACTTTGATATGGACGTTGTACATATGCCAGGTTATGATTGATAGCACGGCCAGCAAGGCCTCACCGCCATGCGCGGCCTTGGCCGCGGGAATGAATTGTCCCGGCAGCAACGAAGCTGTGGCGATGGGGTTCCACAGCATAAAACCGGTGATGATCATGATGACTGTGCCCCAAATCACCGCCCAGTATTCGGCTTTTTCACCAAATGTGTAACGTCCCATTTTTGGCGGATTTTTGGCCAGCCCAACATTATAAAACATCGCCTGGAAGCCGTCTTTCATGTCCTGGAAGTCAGGCAAAATTGTCAGCCGGACTCGTTGCACCCAGATTTTGTGAGTCACGGCGGCTCCGTGGTAAATTGCCCCCAGCATCAGCAAAATGGCGGCGATATGATGAATTTCACGGGTCGTTTCAATCCCGCCCATCCAGGCGATGAGGGTACTCCCCCAATTGCTATCGGCGTATTTTTGAGGCAGGCCGGTTACAGACAGTACCGTAAAGCTCACCAGCAACACGGCATGCTCTATCCGCTGCCAGACAGAAAATCGAGCGTAAGTGGTTCGATGTTGACTCATCAAGCAATTCTCCTTATTTAGACCGCCACCGGCGCGTCACCCGGTAGTAAATATCGGTACTGATGAAGAGCAAAAAGCCGCCGATTGTGACCGGAATCAAAATCTGGTAAAAGAGGTTAACCAGATAAATCAACGGGTTATGCTCCAGCGATGGCTTGAAGTGGCTGGTCCAGGCATCGGAAAAGTTGGTTGTGGCATCGGGGTGACAGCTGCGGCAGGTCTCCAGCAAATTATCTTTGATGATCCGCGAATTTTCATCGGTGGCCGGCAAAATGTTGTGGACGCCGTGGCAATCGTAACAAACGGCTTTGTTGGTTTCGTGGTCGGGCGACTGCTTCTCAAACAGTTCCACAGTGGTGCCGTGAAAATCGGCCACATAGGTATCGAAAACGTCGGTGGAAATATCGTACTTGCCCATGAGTTGTTCATCGGCATGGCAACCGGCGCACAACTGCGGCGAGCGCACCCGGAACAGGGCGGTGGTGGGGTCGGCAATGTTGTGAACGCCGTGGCAGTCTATACAAACCGGCACATCGGGGTTGTGTTCACCCAGCAGGGCCGCGCCATGCACGCTGGCTTCGTAGTTTTGATTGATGGTGGCGTGGCATTGGGAACAGGTTTGAGAAATATGTTCGCGCGGTTCGTTGGGCACCTGAATGGCATGACTGCCATGACAGTCGGCGCAGGTGGCGGCCTCCAGTTTGCCTTCGGCCAGGGCCAGGGCGTGGGTGCTATCTTGCTGGCGGTCGTAAATTTCCTGGTGACATTGCTGGCACAGGTTGCTCATCTCCAACGTAAAGCGGCGGGCATCCGGCGGGGTAACAGGCTCGTGCGGAAAGGCGTATCGCTCCTGATCGGAGTGACAATCGGTACAAAGCAGGGCGGTGTAATCGAACTCTTCGGTTTGAAAATCGCCATGCACCGAGTCGGCTAATACCTCAGGGTCTACGTGCAAACTGATGGTATCGCCGGAGGCCAGCGGCAGTTCGCTCTGGAGCAAACTGTGGCAGGCTTTGCACTGTTCATCAGCCGGGTAAACCGGCGCGTCGGTGTGGCAGGTTTGGCAAGTTTGATCCGGCCCCAGATTGGCAACCAGTTCGGCGTGGACGGCATCCACGGCGGGGTCTTCATACGTTTCGTGGCAGCTCTGGCAGGTGGCAACCGGGTCGGCAGCCAGGGTTTCGGCGGGGGTAATATTGTGCCCGCCTCCGTGACAATCGGTACAGTTGGGCAGGTTGGGATTATCCTGAGCCTGCAAGTGACCGGGGTTGTGTTTTTGGATGGGGTCGTGACATTGGCGGCAGTTGTCAACCACACCGGCCACAAATTCTTCATAATTCTGGGCCGGATTGGGCTGGTGCGGATAAAGATAGCGCGAACCGCCGCCGTGACAATCGGTGCATAGAACATCCTCATCAACATGCATGCCATGCACCGACTGCTCCAGGGCGTCAATATCAATTCCCACGGACAAGGTTTCGCCGGAAGGCAGGGCAAATTCGGTATCGCTGCCCTCATGACACCGCTTACAGGCGGAGTCGGGCGACGGCTCCTGGGCCAGGGCCACCGGCGGCAGGCTGATGCCCACCCACAACAGGAGGCCAAACAGCATAATTTTAGACAAGGCCCAAAGAGAAATTTTTAATCGGATGGAAACATTGAGATGCAGTCGCATAAGCAAAATTTTGTCCCCTGTTTATTTATTCCGGCGCGCCGGCATCAATCCACTGCACAACCCACTCCAGTTCACGGGGAGCCAGGCTGTTGGGGTGGCCGTCGCGTTGTAATTCAACCAGTAAACTTTCAGATGCATTGCCGGGCGAAATGGCCGGGCCAAAATTACCGCCGTCCAAAAGCCCCTGATAACTATCAAGATACAACCCGGCCGTACCGCCGTGACAGGCCACACAACGGGCCTGCATAATAGGGCCAACCAGCTCGGTCCAGGTCAGGTCAGATTCAGGATAGGCCGGTAGTGATTCGTCAAGTACGTTGGTCAGTTCCACCACACCGGGCGCGTTCAGGCCGGCATATTCCCACTCGGTGGCGTGGCAGCCGCTGTTGGCGCAAAAGCTGGAATCGTCGGTGCCGCCGGGGTTGGATACATCGTGGCAGCCCTCGCAGGTGCTATCAAACTCAAAGCGATGGCGCGACACCCAGTTACTGTCAATGTGCGATTCCGGCTCAAACGGTTCTTCTACCGACAGGGTTGGCGTGGAGCCGTCCGGCCGGTTTTTGATGGGAATGGAGTGGCACAGGTTGCACTCGATGCGGATACTTTCATTATTTTGATTTAAATGTTTGCCGTCGTGGCAGCGGAAACAGCCGGCAGATTCCCGGTGTCCGGTGTTGTTGGGGTGAGTCTCCCAACTGACATCCATCGTGGGGAAAACCATCCGCTGGTACGTTTCCAGGAGCACGTCAACCGCCTGGTCAACCGTATCACTGTGGTCGGCGTAATAATCAGGCCAGTTGGCCGCGTAATAATCCTTCAGACCGCTGACGGCGTATTCCGCCTCGGTAATGGAGGGGTACTGTCGTTCCATCACCTCGACCGCGTTTTTCTTGAAGTAGGGTATTTCCGGTGAAATGACGCCGCGGGCCATCGCATCGTCCAGGGCATCGGACGGAGTGCGGAATAGGTGAGAAATGCGATTGTGGCAGGTCATGCAGTCAACTGTTTTGATATTTTCCTGATTCTGCGCGACAAAATCCGGCGGCAGATTGGCTTCCACGTCCACGTACAGGTCCTGCCGGCCGTCGTTATCCGTTACCCGCACCCAGGGGATTTCCTGCTCCAGATGGGGGTTGTCGGTGGCGATATATTCCACTTGGTTTTCAATGTGCCAGTGGATGCCTTTGCCCCGGCCTTCCCGCTCGGTGCCGCCACCGGTTTTAAATGCCAGATAGGTTACCGACAATTCATTGTTCTTCTCGGCGTCGTACCGTTTGAACTCGCGCAGGCTGTCATCAGAAAACTTTTCCGGGCTGTGGCAGCGCTCGCAAATTTGCGAGGCCGGCCGTAAATTTTTGACGTAAATCGGCACTTCGTAATCGGCCCCAATGTAGCGCACCACGTGGGTGATGTCGCTGGCCTTGCGGGTAAACTGGGTGGCAATCAGGCCCCGGCCAATATGGCACTCCACGCAATTAATGCGGGAATGGGGCGAAATCTGGTACGAAGCGTATTCCGGCGGCATGGTGTGGCAGGCTGTGCCGCAAAATTCTGAGCTGTTGGTATACTCCCAGCCCGCGCCGGTCACGGCAAAAATCAGCAGGCCGATAGCCACCATCGAGGCGTAGGGCAACAGCCGTACCCATAACGGGGCCGACCGGTCCGGCGTGATAAATTGGTTAACCCATTGCAGCATTGTCCCCTCCCCGTATTTTGATATAGCGATAAACCAGATAAACGATGCCCAACGCCATCAACCCGGCAATACCAAACACCAGATTGCGCAGCCAGCGACCGGTTTCTACCCGCACCTGGTCCACATCTGCTTTTTGCCCCACCGACGGCAACGGCGTGGGTGGTGGCGGCGAGGTGGGCGTGGGGCCGGGGCCAAACACCGAAGCCGGCATTGGCGTAACAGAAATCTGGGCGTAATTAATGGTAGAGACAGCCCACGCCGGGGTTTCGCCCACGTCGGTGTGGCAGGTGTTACAGGCGTTCAGCATATTTTCCAGGCCGCCGTGGTCAAGAGTACCCTGCGGATTGGGCTGCAAAAAGCTGTGGTTACTGATATCGTAAGGCTCAACGCTGGTGGCCATTTTGGGCAGGTGGCAATCGGCGCAGGTAAAATCGTGCTGGTTGACGGCCCGGTCGTGGTAGGGGGTATGGGTAACGATAGCTTTTTTGTCGTTGTGACATTGCACACACAAATCATTCAAGGGTTGACGCAACTGCGACCGGCCCACGCCATTATCGTGAACGGCGTGACAGGTAGTACAGTTGGTTGCCGCGGCCATGGCACTGCCCAACTGCCAATCCATGTACTGCTGATAATTGGATTTGGCGCTGCCATCGGGCCACACGTGGCTCTCGGCGGTGGTAAAGGAAAAGTGGTCGGTCAGGGTATCGCCGGGGCGATAGGTGGCCGGGAACGGCAGGCCGTCCGGCGACTGGCCGCGACTGTGACACTGGCCGCACACTTGCTCATCAACCCCCACAAACGGCTTAACCTGCCTGGGATTGGCCACGTGGTCCGCGCCGGGTCCGTGACAACTCTCACAACCGATGCCAAATTCGGCAAACTGGCCGGTTTGGGTATCCAGGCCGGTCACGTGGCAGGAGCCGCAGGCTTGCTGCCACTCGGTGGTTTGCCAGGTATCGGGGTTGTAGGGTGCCCATTGGCGCTGGGCGATATTCCACTGGGCCGGTAAAATCAAGAATTTTCCGGCCTCGTCGCGGGTCAGGTATTGTTGTTTCCAGCGGCTGCCGATGGTGTAAAGCACCTCATCCCGGCCAAAGGTCAGCGCGGAATCGGCGCTGTTGAAATTACCCATAATCACGCTTGAATCTGTACTAACCTCCTGCACCATTTGGGCATGCAGGGTTTCGCGCCAGGTGAAATACTCTTGGTCGTGACAAGCGGCGCAGTAATCGCTGCCCACATAGCCCTCGGCGCCCTGGCCAAAACCGGGCCGGGGAGCCACATAGTCGGCAGCCCAGTCGGTGGTTTGCTCGGTATGGCAACTGACACAGTTGGCGGGCATGCTGTTCAATACATCGTCAACCCGGTCAATCTGATGGCTGCCGTGACAATCGGCACACATTGGCAGGTCAGCTTCCGGCACGTCCAGGTCATTATGCAAAGGCCGGTGCGGAAAATGGCAGTCCTGGCAATTTCCCGACACCTCTTGCCTGAACTCTTGCCGGGTTTGGGCCGGATTAGGCTGGTGCGGGTATTGGTACCGCACCCGGCTGCGATGGCAATCTGTGCAGGAAACCGGTGTTTCCGCATGGGAATGATGCGGTGAGTTGTCCAGGGCGTCCAGTGGAACCAGCAACGGGAACGTTTCACCGGAAGGCAAAGTGAATTCATCTTGATTTTCGCTGTGACACTCCCGACAGGCAGAATCATCCGGCGGATCGGCTGCCAGGGCCGGCGCGGCCGGGCCAAACATCACACTGGCCACGGCAACTAGCCCCCCTAACAACAAACACCATATAAAATTCCACCGGGCTAACCATTTAAGATAATCCCCCCTGAATAACGACACGCTACTCATCCTCTTCCACAGCGGCGCCATCCTCAACAACAGAGCCAGCCAGATCGGGGTTGTGATAGCCGGTGGCTACCTCTACCAGCCGCTCATCCGGTACCACCCCGCCGGGGCCGCCGTCGTGGTGACACTGCTTGCAGGCAAAGTCCAGGCTCAGGTAAGGCTGGGAGAAGTTCCCATCCTCATTAAACTGAGACGTGGAGCGGGGGTTAATCGCCATCAAGTGGGTCCGCACGTCACCAGTAAAGCGCTCGATGTCGCCCAACGCGCTTTTGGTAACTTTGGGCATATGACAGCTCACACAGCCGCCGCCGTGGTCAATATACTGAATTTTCTGGAATTCGGCGTTCTCAAAGTGGCAATTTTGGCAAGGGGTTTTGATGCCCGAACCTTCGGCGTACTTGACAGTTTGGTGCGGGTCGTGGCAGTCCACGCAATCCATGACCCGTTTTTTGGATTCAAACAGTTCTTCGTACTGCTCATGATGTTTGATGAACCCACCGCTGGCATCGATTTCGGTAACATCACCGCGGCGGTGACATTGACCACACATTTCTCCATCGCGGTTAATTTCCATTGAAACCAGAGCCGGGTTGTTGACATGGTTGCCGCCAGGGCCGTGGCAGGCTTCGCACTGAATACCATCTTCGGCCCAGGTACCGATTAAACCGGGCAGGCCATCCTGATTACCTTCCGGACTGTAGCCTGTGGTGTGGCAGGAACCGCAGTCATACGGCTTTTCTTCCCCGGCGTGGTAGGGAACCCAATCCTCTCCCATTTCCAGTTCTTCGTTATAGAGGTTGTATTGGGTGGCAGCATTCTCGTCGCCGGTAATAATGTAGCCATCCTCGTCAATGAAGCGAGCTTTCCAGCCATAGCCACCAATGACGTAGAGAATATCATCCCAGGTATAGCCTTCGGGCGGGGTCCTTAGCCGAGAAAAAGGATACTGAGGACGCTTTCCGTCAACAACTTTATTCAGTTTGTAGGGATGCCCAGTTTTCATGAAGGTTTCGTAAATCTCTTCGTGACATTCCTGGCAGATGGTCGCCCCCACATAAACGGGAGGCGTATAACTGACGCCATCCTCCCCATCCTGACCGTCAACCCCAGGTGGGCCGGGCGGGCCGGCATCGCCGGCGGGGCCTTGTGAGCCAGGCGGGCCGGGCGGGCCGGGCGGGCCGGCGGGGCCAGGTTCCCCGGCGCAAGCGGCAGTCAAAGAGACAATCAACACCAGTAAAACAAATACAAAAATTCGCCTCATAACAATCCCTCCCAAGAAGCTAAGAGTGAACAAATGGGCCTTTCAGTCCAGATAGAGTCAAGCAGTATGTATAGATACCCAAGAAGTGTTACCATTATAAACTACAACAAGCATTTACGCTAACCGAGACAGCTTTTGTGGGTAAAATACGCACATCATTTACCCAAAAAGTAGGTATAAATACCCATTACACTATTGTGGTACAATAGCCGTCATTTAGATAGTGACAATCGTCACCAAAAAAAATGACATTTGTCACCACTGGTGAAATAGAAAAGAGGCGGTATCAAAGCCGCCGTGGTGAGCCGGAGCGAAGCAATCGGCGAAGGGATTACCAACGCAACGGTCCGCTTCTTTTCGACAGTGGCACCTGTACGGGGTTTAGCCGAGCCCTGACTGGGCCTCGCTGGGGTCGGTTCATAACCGGAAACGCTAGACATAACTTTACCCTCTCTAATTGCAAAGAAAATAAAGTTCTGGTACAATGAATTTAGATTTATTCCCCTGTTTATTGTGCCCATCTAACAATCGGTGGCTGGATTATGATGTTCTATCACCATCTCAACTCGTAATGTCGTTTCACAGGTCACGTTAGTTATTTCAAATATTGGACCCGGTATCCTCGCGGGTATCCAAGGAGCAAACTGATGAAAGATAGAATCCAGGCCTTTCTAAAATTCCTGGAAACAGATAAAGGCTACGCGCAAAATACGGTTGCTGCCTACAAAAACGACTTGAACCAGTTTTACCAACACATTGAGCAAACACCGGAAATCCATCGCTGGAAGGACATCAAAAAAACCTTTATCACCACTTACATCACTAACCTTAAAGACAGCGGTGACTATGCGTCGTCAACGGTGGCCCGAAAAGTGGCGGCTATCAAATCATTTTTTCATTTTTTGGTGGCTGAAGACACCATCGAAGAGGACCCCACCTACACCCTGGATTCGCCCAAAGTAAAAAAACGGCTCCCCAAAGCTATCTCACCGGCTGAAATTGAACGGCTCTTGCAAGCTCCGGCCACAGACAGCGGTCCTAAAGCAGATAGGGACCAGGCCTTGCTGGAAATGCTTTACACGTCGGGCATGCGGGTCACAGAGTTGGTTTCATTGAACACATCAGATTTAAGCCTGGAGGATGACGGGGGTACCGTTACGGTTCGCAGTAAAAAAAACAACGCCAAAGATCGGGTCATCCCCTTAACTGCAGAAGCGGTAAAAGTATTAAAACAGTACCTGGAAAATGGCCGTGAACAAATGCTGATAGACACTCATGCCGAGGCCCTGTTTTTGAATAATCGAGGGCAACGGCTTACCCGGCAAGGCTTATGGCTCATCATCAAGCATTATGTGGAAACCGTGGGCATTTCAACTCAGGTAACGCCACACACCCTGCGCCACTCATTTGCCGCCCACAAACTGAGCCAGGGTAAATCATTGCAGGATATT
>Ga0180435_10004783_pt1 | contig 13277 bp, 11 predicted proteins | sample SS_ome_3_FD_132467 | JGI IMG/M metagenome (GOLD analysis project Ga0180435, IMG submission 132467) | Hypersaline lake sediment archaeal communities from the Salton Sea, California, USA - SS_3_S_1 metaG | ecosystem: Environmental > Aquatic > Non-marine Saline and Alkaline > Hypersaline >... | reverse complement strand
CGGTATTCGCCGCCCAGGTTGGTGCGGGGGGAGGCTACTTCTTCATCGGTGGTAATGGTGACACCTTTGCCCAGTTCGGTGGCTTTGGCCGCCTGGGATTCATCGGCGGCGGGAGCTTCTTCCTCCGCTTCTTCTTCGGCCATCTCGGTATCAGCCGATTCCGACTCAGTCTCTTCTTCCGCCATTTCTTCTTCTGCGGCGGGAGCTGCCTCTTCAGTGGGCGGAGCCTCTTCTTCCACCGGGGCTTCGGCCTGGGGAGCCGGTTCTTCGGTGGGGCCGGCGCCGCAAGCAGACAGAGCCAGGGCCAGAATCATCAGAATTAACAACAGGGATTTGGTTCGCATGGTCTTCTCCTCGACATTGGTTTTGTTGTTGAATTGCGCGGGACGGGGTTCCCCCCGTCCCGGGTGGGTTTTAAATTACTCGCCGTTTTCCGGAGGGGGCGCAGTTTCACCGTTGCCGTTGGCGGGCGGCTCTTCACCCTCGGCCGGAACTTCTTCCTCTTCCGCCGGTTCATCCTGAAGCTCGTAAGGTTCGTAATCATCCTCATCCGGTAAATCCAGCGGTTTTTTGGAGAACCAGTCTACGGCGTTGAAAATTAACTGTTCTTTGGCTTCCGGCGGCAGCAGATAAACCGGGAAGGCAAAGTAAGCTATCTTGGAGCGGTCATCTTCATAGGCAATGATGGCGGCCGCGCCGGCTTGTTGGCTGTCGGGGCCGCGCTCAAAAATCACCCTGGCGTCGGAGGTGTGGCGCACTACATCCGGCTGGAGCACCTCCTCTTCGTAGGTGATGTCAACAAAGGGGATGACCGTGTCTTCATCAAAATTTTTGGCCAGGGGGTGGTCGGACAGAACCAGGCTGATGTCTTGCTGTTCGGCAAAATCCAGATAATCGGCGTGGGCCACCTGGGTCATAAAGTCGGTGTGATCCCAATCAAAGCCGATGGAGGCCCCGGACAAAATCAGGTTGCCGCCCAGGCGGATGTATCGAGCCAGCATCAGGGCGTCTTCCTCCTCGATGCTGTCGTCCCAGTAATCGCCGGTGCTCCAGATGACGGCATCGTATTCCAGCAGGCGATCCAAATCTAGATTGCCCTTATCGGTAACGGACCAGACATCAACCCGGAAGGTGTCGCTGAGGACATTGTTGTAATCCAGATAACTGGTTTTGGCGTCTTCGCGGGGCCGGCCGTTATCATCGCCCACCACCAGAATGTTGTCAATGCGGCTGCGGCGCAAACTGGGCGGAAGTTCGCCGCCCGGCTCCTGGGTATGGCACACGGCCACGGTAGGGCCGGCCACACAATCGGACAGTTCACCGGACAGCAGTAGTTCAAAAGCGTCGGCATTGGTATCCGGCGTATCAGACAGGATGAGCAAAATATTGCGATCATCGGCCTCATGCAGCGAGAAGAGGGTGGCGCCGCCCCGTTCCAAATCACCAAGACCGCTAATCTGGATGCGCCCGTCAATAAAGCGTTCTTCTACATCAGGGAGAGCATCGCTGACAAAGGCGGGTTGTTCTTCCGCTTCATCGTCAGCGGGTGGCTCTTCTTCGCCTTCATTGGGGCCAAAAATGGTGATGCCGGCCTCATCGAGATAATCTTGAATTCGGTCCGTTTCATCAAAGCGGCTGACAAAAATTATATCGTGGTCGGGATTAATTTCATCGGTCAGGGTGACTTGTCGTTCCAATTGCTCCAGGGCAGTTTTGAGTTGCACAGTGTCATCATACTGGCTGTTCAACACCAGCGGGTTGTCGAATACAATATCAACCTGCGGATTAAGGAAGTAAGGGAAATCTTTCAGTTCAAACTGGCGGACGCCGCCGGTCAGAAAATCGGCCATATTGTTGATGAAGGCTCCATTGTTTTCGGCGGCGCTGTACGGCTCGGATAAAAAGGTCAGGTCGCCCAGGGCCAGCACCTGATCGTCCGTAGTGAGGGCCGCGGCTGCTACAGAGCGCCCCCCTTCGCTGATAGAGGAGTAGGTGGTATCATCGCCCAAAATAATTTCATTACCGGGGGCGCTGATCGAGCCGCCGGAATAGAAAATCACTTTACTACTTTCATCCAGGCCGGCGGTGAGAGGGCTGTCGGTAAAATTGGTATAAACCACGTTGCGATAGTTGTTGTCGTTGCGCTCGGCGTTCAGGTTATACAGATAATCGTTAAGATAGATAATTTCAAATGAGCCGGCGATACTGTTGAGGGCTTCCACGGAGACGGTGCGGGTGGGGTCGCCAATCAGCAGCAATCGGCCCCCTTTACCCACAAACTGCTCAATCTGATTGATTTCCTCGGCGGTGTATTCCATGCGAGGCAGCGGCAAAATCAGAGCCTGGGCATAGCGCAGTTTATCGGCCAGCCCCTGCCCTTCGAGGTCAAAATCAACGTCATCGGGGTCAAAAATGACTTCGTAACTGAAGCCGCGAGCCACAATTTTGGAAAAGAGAATATTCAGCTCTTCCAGAAAAAGGGCGTTATTGTGGGCCAAATCAACCGCGATCACTCCCCGGCTTTGGTCCGGATTATCAACCGTTTCCAGCCGGGCCGCGGCAGTGGCGATTTCCAGATTAGCTTCGGGCAGCGGTCGGTCGGGGGGAGTGTAGGCGCTGCCGCCAAAGTAGAGCCAGCGACCGCCCACAAGCGCGATAATTACCAGTAGTGCAATTCCTAAAATATTTCGCATGGCTTACTCCAGCGGAATGTAGATTTGGTAAAATTCAGGCCATTCGACATCTTCCGAGGCCAGGTCAAATTCCGGTTGATTTTCCAACGCTTCGTAACGGGTCAAGGTCGATTCCAGCCGGCTCTCTTCCAGCGAGGCCAAATACTCGGTGCGCACATCAACCACCTCGTAGCGGCTCACGTTGGCCAGGGCCGCGGCCCGCTCGATGGCATCCAGACGGGAGCCAAGCTCGTCAATCAGGCCGAACTCTTTGGCTTCAACACCCACCCAGATTTCGCCGGTAGCCACTTCGTCCGGGCTGAGTTGGAGCGGGTTGGGGGCCTGCGACCGCTCGGCCACCACGCTATCGCGAAAATCGGCGTGCAGCAGATTGAGCATTTGCAGCCAACTGGTGGCGCTGCCGCCGGTTGATTTAAAGGGTCCGGTCGTCACAAATCGTTCGCTCAGCACTTCGGGGCTGGGCTGGCCCATAATAACCCCCACATTACCGATAATCGAGGCCGGTTTGGCGTAAATCTCGTTGGCAGCCACCCCAATCTGGTAAGCGGCGCTGGCGGCTAACACGTCCATGCTGGCGACAACCGGCTTTTCTTCGCGCAACTTCCGCACCTGAAAATAGGTTTCGTGGCCGTCGGAGGCGCTGCCGCCGGGGCTGTTGATAACCATCACTACCCCTTTGATGTCCGGAGCCTGCCGGGCGTACTCAATTTCGTTGGTCAGCAGCTCGGTGCTGAGGCCCGACACCTGGCTCTGTAAATAAATCAACCCAATTTTAGGAGTGGGGATAATATATTGGGCCAGATAATAACCGGCCAGGGCAGCCATCAAAATAATGACGCCATACAAAATATACTTCTCAGCCGGGGCAGAATTAACCCGATCTGTATTTTCTGCTGCTTGGCTCATAACGCCTCCTTTAAAAGTTGGCTGTTTTCGTTTGATGGTTGCCTTGCGGGGCACCCATCATATTGTTTCCGGGGTGAGACAGAATAAATTTACCACTGAAATCAGGCAGTCCAAAAATTTTTCACTTTTAAAAATGGAATTAGCTGAATTGTATCGAAGCGACATTAAATTTTGATGAACTATCTTCCCCCGAAATATTGGCTGGTTAATATTATACCCGTTCCTGGCCTGCTATCAAACACAATTATACTTTGGTGGCCCAAAACAGGCCATAATCAATCATACCGAGCCGCAAGGCCCGATGAGAACCGAGAACATGCTCGTACACGTTGTCCAGATTGGCCCCGGTACGCCAGGCCAGGTACCGCCCGTACAGGCGATAAAGCCAGCCAAATTTTGACAGCCATAGAAAGATGACGCAGTCCCGGTTGAGAATATCCAGATTATAGCGGGTGACAATCTCGCTGCGGTGCAGTCTCAGCCCAACTTCGGCCAAAGCGCGCTTGTAGCTGTCGTACGTTTCCAGATAAGGCACATCCCACACCCGTAAAAACTCATCGTAAATCTGCCGATTTTCCGCCGAGGCCATGGCCACCTCATCTACCACCAGCAAATCGGCAAAGGTAAACGCCCCGCCCGGCTTGAGCACGCGCGCGGCTTCCTGCAGAAACGTGGGCTTATCGGGAAAGTGGGCCGGCGACTCAATTGACCAGACCATCGGAAACGATTCAGTGGCCAACGGCAACCCCAGCGAGTTGCCCATGCTGAACCGCACCTGCGGCCAGACCGACTTGGCTTTGGCGTTCCCTGTGGCCCGGTGGGCATTGTAGGGGGTAATGTCAACGCCGGTCACGGGCAGGCCATACCGCTGCCGGGCGTGGATGGCCGCCCCGCCCCGCCCGGAGGCGATATCCAGCAGACGGTGGTCGTGGGCGTGGGGGCCGGCCGCGTGTAACTTGAGCAGGCCGTCGGCCAGCCGGTTGATGAGCCGCAGGTGGCTGCTCACATGCAGGTGGTACTGGCCCGGTCGGGAATAGCCCACGTTCAAATAAGACCCCATATCGGACCACTGGCTCAGGTAAAGGTACAGGTCGGCGTGGGGGTTGCGGTTGCTGTACTGGCCATGCACGTCACCCACCGTCCAGCCCCGGTTTTTTACCTCTCGGGCGGATGATATTGATGGTTGGGAAACGGTACTGTTCATTTTGATAGATCATCCTGTAAATAATAGGGTCAGAGATACGGAGATTAGAGATTCGAGCCAATCTCCTTGTCTCCGAATCTCCAATCTCTATCTCCAAACAGTATAATCGTGTCCGGCAGAGGGGGCAACTGGCAAGCGGAGTGTTCGAATTTGGGGGCAAATTCCCAAAAACCTGGCGGCACGATGGGGGTTTGACAGGTTGTCACTCCGGCTGAATGTGCTATACTGTCTGAATCAACGCTTCGAACAGAAAGGAATCAGACAATGGACGCAAACCAACAACCCCTCATCGGTATCCCCTGCCGCCATGACCGCAGCGGCAACTACCACCTAAAGCCGGTCAATGCCCAGGCCGAGCCATATATGAAAGCAACCGTACAGGCCGGTGGCATCCCTTTTTTAATCCCGCTGAATTTACCCCGACCGGCCCTGCGCCGCTTGTATGATTTGGCCGATGGGTTGATGCTCACCGGCGGCGGGGATGTGGAGCCGAGTCTGTACGGGGCGGACGCGCATCGCACCCAGGGTGATGTCCAGCCCGACCGCGATGAGGAAGAAATCTTGCTGGCTCAGTGGGCTGCCGCGGATGATAAGCCGATGCTGGCAATTTGCCGGGGCATTCAGGTAATTTCGGTGGCCTTTGGGGGAACGCTGTGGCAGGACATCCCCTCGCAAGTGCTGGACGCCAATTTGCACCATTATTTATACAATAAAAAGGGGAGTAACCCGTCTGATTTCCTGGCTCACGCCGTCAATCTGGCCGAGGACAGCCACCTGGCCCAAATTTTACAAAGCAATATTGTCTGGACCAACAGCTTGCATCACCAGGCTGTCAAAACAGTGGAGAACGGTCTCACAGTGGTGGGGCGTTCCACTGATGGTATTATCGAGACGGTGGAAAAACCGGGCCATCCCTTTTTCATTGGCGTGCAGTGGCATCCCGAAATGCTGATTGACCATCTGGAATCGGCCCGAACCATTTTCCGGGCGTTGGTCGCGGCCACGGTTTAACACCGACGGAGGCTGACGGGCTATTTCCGGCCAAAGTCGGCCCGGATTTCGCCCCACTTTTTGGTGTCCCACTCCAGCAGCGGATTGGGATAGTTGTTATTGTCCAGCCAGGCCAACGCCCGGTCGGCCAGCGACCACACCTCGTCGGTGTCGGCCTGGCGCGGCAGCTTGGAGCCGATTCGGCGGCGGCGGACCCAACTCAGGGCGGTGCGGGAGTCGGAATAGATGGGGATGGATCTGTTTTGTTTTTGCAGCCGGGCCAGGGCATGGACAATCGCCAGAAATTCGCCCAGATTATTGGTGCCGTTGGGCAGCGGCCCCACCCGGAACAGTTCCCGCCCGGAGGCCGTGTCCACGCCGCGGTATTCCAAATTGCCGGGGCTGCCGTCGCAAGCGGCATCCACCGACACGCTTTTGGCGATGACCTCCGGCGGCAGGGTAAAGCGAATCGTACCCTGTCGCCAGGTTTCATAGCCGGCCTTAAAGGCGGCTTCAGCTTCGGCAGCCCGCTCAAAGGCTTTGAACCGGGCCTTTGAAATACCCTTCACCTGTGCTTCGCAGTCGGCCCAGGTGCGGTAAATACCGGGTTGACGCCCTTCCCAGACCACATAAAATTTTTGTTTGGGCATAGATAGTATGACTTTCTGTCAAGCCAGATTGGTTTGGTTTGCGGCAACATCTGATAGTGGCGGGAGATTAGGGATGGGGAGATTGGAGATTCCGGTGAATCTTTAGGTTCTGTTGACATTTGCTTGAATATGTCATTCCGAGGAGGCCGTGAGGCCGACGAGGAATCTCCAGGTTACAATCTGATTGGTGGCAAAACTGGAGACTCTTTCGCTCCCCGCAAGCGGGTCGCTCAGAGTGACACGCTTCCGGTCTGAAATGTCAACGCGTCCTAATCTCCCAATCTCTGAATCTCCGAATCTCACGGAGTCAGATTTGGGATAATAAACCAGAATGGACTAGCCGCGGCCAGGCCGGCCAGAGCCAGATAGCAAGCGGTCAGCAGCCAATCCGCCGATATTTTTTTGAGGCCCAGCCCGGCCCGGGCCAGCGCCGCAGCCCAGATTAGCCCCAAAGTCAACACGGCCCATTTGTCGAGGGCGTCGCCCCACAGCCCGGCGATAACCACCCAGGCCAGCGCTATGGTCAGCCAGCCGGTCAACGGCCAGCGCCACCGAACCGACAGCGCCGCGCCCAATCCCATCGAAAAGAACAGTCCCAGCGGAATTAACGCCGGGAAAAGATAGCGGCCCTGAAACTGGACAAAGGTCAGGTTGTACCAGCCGTACCCCGCCACGGTCAAGGCCAGGGTGACGATGAGCAAGGCGACTGCCGGAGCCGGACATTGGCGACGCCTCGGCCAGAGTCGCGCCAGCAGCCCGCCGAGCGCGGTCAGCGACAGCAGCCCCAAGAACAGGTAGGTGCGGCCATCCATCGGCACGGCCATCCAGCCGAACTGTCCCCAAAAGCTGTGAAACGTGGTGGTGACAAAGTTGCGAACGTAGCCCGAAGCGCCCACTTCGGCCAGATAAGCGGTGGTGCGGAGTTGGCCGACTACGACCTCATCGTGCCGAGCCAGCCCCAGCACATCGAGGCCGCCGTACAGGGTGAGATTACGGGCGTACCACGGCAGGACGATGAGCGCGGCCACGCCAAAAATGAGGGCGGCCTGCCGGATGAGTTGGGCGCGGTCGGTGCGGTTGGCCCACCACAAAGCCAGCAGCGTCAGCGGCACGGCAATGTAGGCGGTCACTTTGGTAATGAGGGCCAGCCCCAGCAACCCGCCGGTGATGACGGCCCCGCGGGGAGACGGCGGCACGGTGGCAGTCAGCCGGTGAGCCAGGACCAGCAGAATGGCCGCCAGCAGAAGTTCGGCCAGGGCATCGTTATTGGCCGCGGCCAACATGGTTAAATGCATCGGCACAAAGGCAACAAAGGCCATCGCCCTCAGGGCCAGCGACGGCCGGTCGGGGAAGACGGTGCGGCCAATGAAAAACGTCAAGATGACTACCCCGGCCCCCATCACCACCGAGAGCAGCCGTATCGGCAGCAATGCCCCGCCGGTCAGCCGGAAAATCGGCGCGGCCAGGGCGTAGTACAGCGGTGGCTGGTGGTTTTCGTAGCAGACGTCGGCCAATGGAAATTCCGGGTGGAAACGATGCGCCACCAACTGGGTCAGGTACTCCTGATCGTAACAGTTGGCGGTCAGTTCCGGGAAGGTGCGATTGACGGCCACGTAATGGACGTAGTTGTAATGGGCCGGCTCGTCCGGAGCCTGCCAGGCTGGAGTCAGCGTGGCGTACAGGCCGCCCAACCCCAAATATGCAACAATGATGACAATAAAAATCAGGCGATTAATAGGCATAGTGAACAGATTATATGAGTCTGCGGGAGAATGGGCGAATCAGGGAGAGGCCGGATAGCCCGGCTCCGGAATTCGACCCTCGATTAAATCAGTCAGACGGGCGCGGCTGTGGCGCAGGCTGATTTGGACGACCTGCTCCAGTTGGAAGTAACGGGTGCGGTGGCGGGCCAGGTCAATCTCGGACCGAAACCGAGCCTGTCGTTGGCGGCGTTTGTCCGGGTCGGGCCGGTCGAACATATCCACCAGGGCCAGAAATTCGCCTTCGGCCTCCGCGGCCTGCATAAAGTTGAGCGCTCCCCGATGCATGCGCTGTAAATCGGCCAGCGGCAGGCCGGGAATGACATCCAGCACCATCACCGCGGTCATCACCCGCACAATGGTCGGATAATCGTGAATAGCCTGCCTGGCCTGTTCATCCAGGGCGGCAAAGGCAGAGCCGGGGTGCAGCCCTTTGAAATGGAGCCAGGTATCGCGCCGCCACAAATGCTTGGACACTTCATCAACGCACAGATGGCACAGGTACCCCAGCACAAAAGCCTGAGCCGGGGACGGCAATTGCGGAAAGGGACAGCACAAAAATTCCGACTGCCGTTGCAAAAAAGCCACGGTGCGATGAGTGGCCATTAAATCGTAATCCGTGGTGCGGTCGAAAAAATGGGTATCCTTTTGAGTCACTGTGGGCGATAGTTTGTCGACGTCCGGGGCGATGCAGCCAAAGCAAAATTGGTTGAAGTGGCTGTGCCAGGGGCCGGACAGTTCCGGCCAGAGTTGTTCGGCAATGAGAAAATGGGTATTGAATGGAGCCATGTCAAATTTTGATTTTCAATGATCAAGAGTCAAATTGCTCTCCGCCCTGGAAAACCAGGCGTAGCGAAAAGTTGTCTTCAAAATATAGTAGCCGGCCAAAATAGTGCCGCGCAGAGTGCCGCTGATTTTGCTTTTGCCGCCCAGCCGGGGCCGGTAGCGAACCGGTATTTCTTGCAAGCGGTAGCCCTGCCGGGCCGCTTTAACCATCATCTCGGTGGGCCAGCCAAACGTCATTTCCTGCATCTTCAGGGCCAGCACCAGTTCGCGGCGCACCGCCCGGAAAGGGCTTAAATCGGTAACGGGCAGGCCGTAGAGCCGGCGCATCAGCCGGGCCGTCAGCCAATTGCCGAACCGCTGCTGGACCGGCATGGCCTTGCGGGGCAAATCGCCGCGGGCCAGCCGCGAACCGAGTGCCATATCGGCCTCACCGGCCACAATGGCCGCTATCAATTGGGTCATCTCCGCCGGATAGTCGGAATAGTCGCCATCCAGATAGACCAGAATTTCACCGCGGGCCGCTTCTGTTCCAGCCAGACAAGCCGCGCCGTATCCCCGCCGGGGGGCCGTCACAATTTGCGCCCCCTGTGCGCGGGCAATTGGAATGGTCTGGTCGGTGCAACCGTTGTCAACAACCAGCACCTCCGCTTGTAGGTCCGGGGGAATATCGCCCAGCACCGCGGCGATACTTTCTTCTTCATTCAAAACCGGGATAATCACACTGATTTTTGGGGTTGTCATAGCGGTGTTACAATGGATGTCTGATGGCTCACTTGATTTTTGCTGTTGTTAGCTTAGCCGCGTATGGCGGTCTGGTCAACTTGCATCTGCAACATGGGACGCTGCGCGCCCAGATCACGCCGATAACGCTGGCCTGGCTGGGGCTGGCCTGTGCCGCCTACGCCGCGAGTCTGCTGTGGGCGGAACGGCGCCGCGCCCCGACTGCGGCCCTGATATTGGGGACGGGGCTGATTTTCCGGATGACGCTGTGGTTCACCGTGCCCACCCTGTCCGACGATGTGTACCGCTATTTGTGGGACGGCTATCTGACCAATCAGGGGGTCAGCCCCTATGCCCTGCCCATCGACTCGCCCCAACTGGATTATCTCGATATTCCCATGCGGGCGCAAGCCAACAACCGCTGGATGGCCAGCCCCTATTTGCCCGCGGCCCAGTTTGTCTTTGCCGGCCTGACCCGGCTTTTCCCCCTGACGCCGCTGACGCTGCAAATAGCGATGGTGATATTTGATCTGGGCAATGGCCTGTTGCTGCTCAAACTGCTGCGGCTGGCCGGGTTACCGGATCGCCGGTTGCTGCTTTATTTTTGGAATCCGTTGGTAGTGATGTCGGGGGGGCACGGGGCGCATGTCGATGCCTGGATGACGCTGTTAACGCTGCTGGCAATTTGGCTGGCGCTGGCCCGGCACTCGGCCCGGCTGGCCCCGGTGACATTGGCGCTGGCAACTCTCACCAAAATTTTGCCGATTCTGCTGCTGCCGGTGCTTTTCTGGCGCTGGCGCTGGCATCCGCTGATGATTTTTGGCCTGGCGATCGGCACGATTTTGACTGCGGCAGCCGGGCCGGCCGGTTGGGGGTTGAGCGGCCCGCTCGACGGCACCGGCCTGTTTGGGGCTATCCGCATTTATGCCGAGCAGTGGAAATTCAACAGCGGCCTGTTTCACTGGCTGGGGGCCAGTCTGCTGCCGGGCTGGGGAATAGCCAACCCCACGCAAATTGCCAGACAGATTGTTGGCCTGGGGCTGCTGGGCATGCTGGTTGTGATAGGGTGGCACAGCCGCAGCCGGCAATCGCCGCGGGCACTGCTCCGCTTGATGGCCGGTCCGCTGCTGGCCTACCTGCTGTTGACGCCAACCCTCCACCCCTGGTACGCCTTGCTGCCGTTGGTCTTTGTGCCGTTTCTGGCGCCCGCCGAACAGGGGTCGCCGCGGCGCTGGCTGGCGGTGTTGCCCTGGCTGTACCTCAGCGCGGCGCTGCCGCTCTCTTATCTAACCTATCTCAATCCGCTGGATTTCCGGGAATTGGCCTGGGTGCGCTGGGTAGAATGGCTGCCCACCCTGATATTGCTGACCGGGTGGGGGCTGGTTGAATTAAAGGGGAGATTTTTACAGCCAAAAAATTAGTGCTTGCCACGTTGTGCCACAGTATGATATAATTTTCTCGAATGATGCCCCCGCCGTTGTACTTCAATAACTATAGTAGTAAACATGGAGTCACCAGTGTCTGAGATAAATGACTTGCGACGACTCATCAAAATTCATCAGCGCCGATTGCAGAAGTTGAAGGAACAAAAAGCCTTCAGCGGTCCGGCCACCGACCCGGCTGTTTTGATGGAAATTGAAGATATTCAGGTGGAAATTGCCCGGTCGAAACGGAAACTCACTGCGCTTGAACAGAAATCCTTTCCCCTGAAAACTCTGCGGCAAGCGGTCAAACAAATTACCGGCCCGGTGGCAATTGCCCTCACCGGTCAGGCCTGGAAAAAACTAAAGAAATATTTGTTGACTGAGGCGTCAAAATTACCGACCGGCAATTACCTTGACACCACATTGTTACACGAAAATCTCGGTGATATGGCTTATACAACCCGCCAACTTCGGCACGCCCTGGAAACCTATCGCTATCACCCCAACCCCGGTGGACTGGAGGTGGTGCAAGAATTGGCCCCTCCGTTGGCAAGCTATCTTTTGAAAATATTTCGATTGGCTCCGGGTGAAGTCCCGGAACTGGAAGCGTTGGCCGCTTCTCACCAACAGCAAAAAAATGGAGCTTCTAAATCATGACCGATTCCAGTACAATTTTGGTGGCCGATGACGATCCGATTGGTCGCAAACTGATCCAAACCAAACTTTTCGGCGAAAAATACAACCTTGTTTTTGCCGGCGATGGCAAAGAAGCCCTGGAAAAAATCAGAGAAACGTTGCCCGATTTGGTTTTGCTCGACGTAATGATGCCGGAAATGGACGGCTTCACCGTATGTGAAACAATGAGGGCCGACTCACAATTGAAGCATATTCCAGTGGTGATGGTCACGGCTTTGGACGGGCGGGATGATGTGATGCGCGGCGCGCAGGTTGGCGCTAATGATTTTTTACGAAAGCCGGTGAACAGTTTTGAATTACGGGCCAGAGTGCGGTCTCTGCTTGGAGTCAAAAAACAGTTGAGCACGGTTGACGCCCAGATGCAATTCAGAAACAACCTGGAAACAGCCATCACTGACCATATCTCACCGGTGATGGATGATATATTCACCCTGGGAAGTAACCTGCGTCAACGCGCCACTGAGCCGCTTGATGTGGATGAAAGCAAAAAGCTGCTCGAACATTCCAAAAATTTGCAGGCACTGGTTAACAGTCTGTTATTACTGGTGAAATCAGAAAAAGATGGATTTATCCTGAAAAAGCAACCCACGGATTTGAACAAACGTCTTCAGGCTATTTTTGAAAAACTGCAGCCAATCGCCAAAGCCAAACTCGTCAACGTGACTCTGGATTTGCCGGATGAAAGCCGGGAAGTTCCGCTGGATGGCTCTTTATTTACCCACATGATGTCGAACTTGTTGGCTCACATTCTGGAGACAGTTTCCTCAAAAGGAACGATAACGTTACAGGCAAAATATCCGTCGGGAGAAACAGCTCAAGACCGAATTCGGATTGAAGTGATTGATGATGCGCCATCCATTCCTGAACAAAAATATGCCGACTTATTTGCGGCGGCCAAACCTGACGATGAGAATTTAAATTTTCCCGGATTTGGCGCCGGGTTGGCGGTCTGCAAAAAAATCGCTAAAGCCCACGGCGGCAACATTGCCATCAAAGCCAACGAACCGGACGGCAATATTTATACAATCGAGATTTAGTGGTCATGCAGGATTTGTTCATTGTTAAAGGAGATGTATGGAATCTAAAGAAACGAGAAAATTAAGGAACGCGGTCGCTCTCCTTAGAATCACGTTGGGAGTTATCCTGCTGGTTACCTGGTGGGAAAATCTGCAAAAAGGTCTGTATCAGGCCGATGGGTTTGCCGGCTTCATCACCGGGCTGGCCGATGGGCATCCCCTGCAACCCTATCGCGCTTTTTTGATTGATGTGGTGGCAGCCAACGCCACCATTTTTGGTACTTTTCAACTAATCGCCGAACTGGCGATGGGCGTCGCCTTGCTGTTGGGCCTGTTCACCCCTCTGGCCGCGCTGGGCGCCCTTTTCTTTTTCCTGAATCTGTTTATATCATTTTTGAACCCCAACACCGGCGAATGGATTTGGACTTACGT
>Ga0180435_10004781_pt1 | contig 13280 bp, 10 predicted proteins | sample SS_ome_3_FD_132467 | JGI IMG/M metagenome (GOLD analysis project Ga0180435, IMG submission 132467) | Hypersaline lake sediment archaeal communities from the Salton Sea, California, USA - SS_3_S_1 metaG | ecosystem: Environmental > Aquatic > Non-marine Saline and Alkaline > Hypersaline >... | reverse complement strand
CTCCTGACTCCATGAAGGCGCGCTGGGAATACGACCGCATCTACGCGGCGGTCGCATCGATCCCGCGCGGCCGCGTGGCGACCTACGGACAGGTCGCCGAGCAGGCCGGCCTGCCCCGGCGCTGGCGGCTGGTCGGCCGGGCCCTGAAATCCCTGCCCGAGGACAGCGCCATCCCCTGGCACCGCGTCATCAACGCGCGGGGGCGGATCAGCCCGCGCGACGGCGACGAGGCGGTGCGCGAACAGCGGTTACTGCTCGCCGACGAGGGCGTTTCCTGCGACGTCGGCGGGTGCATCGATCTGGGTCGCCGGGGAATCGATCCCTGAGCCGTCGCGGCGCCCCTTTCCCTTGACGCCCGGCCGCGCGATGCCCCAACATCGGTCCGGATCACCCGCAACCGGGGAGTCAAGGATGACCTTCCGCAGCCACCCGACCCGCCCGTGCGTCGCTCTGGCGATCCTGGCGGCGACCGCCGTCTGCGCCCACGCTCAGACATCGCACGAGGTCAGCGAGCTATCCCACTGGTACAACGGGCCGTGCCGCGTCGTCCGTCTCGACGGTGATCGGGCCTACGTGGGCAACGGCGCCGCCCTCGACATCGCGGATATCTCCGAAGGCGGCCCTCCCGGGGCCCTCGGCAAGGTGGCGCTGCCGGCGCCCGTGCAGGATCTGTCGGTCCACGGCGACCTGGTCCTGCTGGCGTTGGGGGAGTCCGGGCTGCAAGTGGTCGACGTGAGCGATCCCGACGCGCCCGTGGTGGTCGGCGCCTTCGTCGAGGACGGCTGCGACGTGCGCGGCGTGGCGGCCGCCGAAGACCGCTGTTACCTGGCCGACTTCGTCCTCGGTCTGCGCGTGGTCGATCTCGGCGCGCCCGAGGCCCCGGTTCTCGAGGGCGAATTCGATCCCGACGACGATCTCTCCAGCCTCGTCCTGGACGGCTTCCTGCTCTACGTGGCGGACTACTCCGGCGACCTGCGCGTGTTCGACGTCTCCAGCCCCGCCCACATCCAGCAGATCGGCTACTACGGCACCTGGGGCGGCGTCTACGGGCTCGACCTGGACGGCGATCACGTCTATCTGGCCGACGGCGTGCTGGGTCTGCGCGTGATAGACGTGAGCGATCCCTACCATCCCGACGAGGTGGGCTACCTGGACACGGACGGCTGGGCCTACGGCGTGTCGGTCGGCGGCGGGCTCGCCTACCTGGCGGACGGGGAGGCCGGCCTGCGCGTGATCGACGTGGTTGATCCGACCGCGCCGCAGGAGCTGGCCGTCCTCGACACCGACGGCCACGCCTGGAGCGTGGCGGCCGCCGGCACGCGCGCCTTCGTGGCCGACTCCTGGCCCGGCCTGCGCATCATCGACCTCACGCTGCCGGACCAGCCCGAGGACGTGGGCGGTTACCTCATGCGCGGCGACGCCGCCGCGGTCGCCCTGCGCGACAGCCTGGCCTTCGTGGCCGACGCGGACCACGGCCTCCGCGTGCTGGTGCGGCGCGAGGGCGGCGGCCTCTTCGAGCTGGCCTCGGTGGAACTGGGGGCGCCCGGCCTGGACGTCGCCCTCAGCGGCGACCATGTCTTCGTGGCCCTGTCCGGCACCGGCCTGGCGGTGGTCGACGCGGGCCACCCGCGCCTGCCCGTGCCCCTGGGCGTCTACGGCACCGGCGGCGACGCGCGCGCCCTGGCCCTGGTGGGCGACCGGCTCTACGTGGCCGCCGGCGACGCGGGTCTGCGCATCATGGACGTCTCGAATCCCGGCGCGCCCTTCGAGATCGGCGGCGCCCCGACCCCCGGCCGGGCCCTGGGCGTGGCGGTGCGCGACGACCACGCCTACGTCGGCGTGCGCTACGAGGGCCTGGTGGTCTTCGACGTCCTCAACCCCGCCGAACCGGCGCCCCGGGACACGCTGCCTCTGGGCGACGAGCCCCTGGCGGTGGCCGTCCTCGGCGACGTGGTCTACGTGGCCTCCGGCGGCGACGGCCTGCACGTGATCGACGCGACCGACCCGGCGGCTCCGGTCCTCGTCTCGCAGCTTCCCGTGGCCGGCTACGCCCAGCGGCTGGCCTGCGGCGAGGATCATCTCTACGTGGCCGCCGGCAGCGCGGGCCTGCGCGTCCTGGACGCGACCGATTCCGCGGTGCCCTACCAGAGCGGCTGGTTCGGGACCGCCTACGCGCGCGGTCTCGCCGTGGACGGGCGCGACGTGATGCTGGCCGACGGATTCGACGGGGTCCGCCTGCTGCGCAACGACGCGATCGTCCCGGTGACGCTGGCGGATTTCGCGGCGGACTGGCGTGGCGGCGCGGCGGTGCTGGGCTGGCGCTTCCTGGCGGTCGAGGCCCTCGCGGGCTGCCGCCTCGCGCGGTGGTCGGGCGACGGCTGGACGACGGTGGCCGAGGTGGCGCCCGTCCACGGCGTCCCGGCCGTAATCGTGGACCCGCGCGCCCCCCGCGACGGCGCGAGGTACGGGCTGCTGGCCGTCGGGCGGGACGGCGTCGAGATCCTGCTGGGGGAGACCGTGCTGGAGGCGGCCCCGCCGGCGGCGCCGCGCCTGGTCGCCGCGCCCAACCCCTTCAATCCGCACACGATCCTGAGCTTCGTCCTGGACGTGCCCGGCCCGGTGACCCTCGGCGTCCACGACGCCTCGGGCCGGTTGCTCGCGCGCCTCCACGACGCGCCCCTGCCCGCGGGCGCCCATGCCGTGACGTGGGACGGCCGCGACACCTCGGGCCGGCCGCTGCCGAGCGCCGCGTACTTCGTCCGGCTGACGACCGGGCGGGGCGCGCGTGTCCTCAAGATCCTGCTGCTGAAATAGTCCGCCTAGTTCTCCCGCCAGTCGAGATCCGGCCGGGGCCGGTTGTCCAGGACGCCCTCGATGCGCTCGAGGAGTTCGGGCGTCAGGTCGTCGGCCACCGCCAGCGCCTTCATGTTCTCGACGACCTGCTCGGGCCGCGAGGCCCCGGTGATCACCGTGCTCACGTCGTCGTTGCTCAGGCACCAGGCCAGCGCCAGCTGGGCCGGCGTGCAACCCAGTTCCTCGGCCACCGGCATGAGCTGCGCCACCTTGGCCAGGCGGGCCTTCCCCTCTGGGCTGTCCAGGCGGGGCCGCAGCCACTGGTAGTCGGGCAGGGCGAAGCGCGAGCCGTCGGGCAGCCCCTCGTTGTACTTGCCGGTCAGGACGCCGCTGGCCAGCGGCGACCAGATGGTCGTGCCCAGTCCGATCTCGTCGTAGAGCGGGGCGTACTCCACCTCCACGCGGTGGCGGTGGAACATGTTGTACTCGGGCTGCTCCATGGCGGGCGGCAGCAGGTGCTCGCGGCGGGCGAAGTCGTGGGCCTGGCGGATCTGCGCGGCGCTCCATTCGCTGGTGCCCCAGTACAGGGCGAGTCCGCGCTGGACCAGGTGGTGCATGGCCCAGACGGTCTCGCCGATGGGCGTATGCGCGTCGGGGCGGTGGCAGAACACCAGGTCGACGTAGTCGGTGCCCAGGCGCTTCAGGGCCGCCTCGGTGCCCTCGAAGACGTGCTTGCGGGAGAGGCCGCGGTCGTTCGGGCCCTGGCCGCCCCAGAAGATCTTGGTCGAGAGGACGAGATCCTCCCGGCGCCAGCCGGTGCGGCGCAGCACCTCGCCCATGATGCGCTCGGCCTCGCCGTGGGCGTAAACCTCGGCGTTGTCGAAGAAGTTCACGCCCGCGTCGAAGGCGGCGGTCATGCAGGACTCGGCGGCGTCCGCGTTCATCTGGTCGCCGAAGGTCACCCAGGCGCCGAAGCTCAGGGCCGAGACCTTCAGGCCGGACTTGCCGAGATAGCGGTATTCCATCTCCATCTTCTCATCCTCCGTTCGAGCGGGCGAACCAGCGTCGCCAGGGTCGGGATCTGTACAAAGAGACCAGGGACAGGACGACGAACGCGCCGGCCGCCGCCATCTGCGGGTGCGAGGGCCCCGCCTCCGCGGTGCCGTACAGGGCGCGCACCGGCCAGTCCGTGGCGCCCAGCAGCACGTCCAGCGAGAGGCCCATGACCAGGCTCACCAGCACGATGCCGCCCAGGTAGACGGCAAAGACGCGGGCGCCGAACTCGCGCCGCAGGACGATCATGCCGGCCGCGTTGGTGGCCGGGCCCACCAGCAGGAAGACCAGGGCCGCGCCGGGGCTCACGCCGCCGGCGATCAGGCCGGCCGCGATGGGCGTCGAGGCCGAGGCGCAGACGTACATGGGTACGCCGAGCAGGGTCATCACGGCGTAGACCAGCAGCGGACGGTCGCTCAGCAGCGTGGGATCGATCAGCGGCAGGGCCGCGGCGATGCCCGCCCCGATCAGCATGCCCGCGAGCAGACCGGGCAGGATGTCGTCGAAGAACTCGGCGAAGCCGAAGCGCCAGACGCGACGCCACCAGGGATCGGTCTGCGGGTCGACTTCCGGCCGGTCGCCGCCGTCGCCGCACCCGCAGGGCGCCTCGATGGCGGGGGCCCGGGCGGCGGGCGCCGCGCCCTCGGCGCGCGTCTCCGGCGCGACCGCGTCGACGGCCAGGCCCGTGGCGATGCCTGTGATCAGGGAGGCCAGCGGCCGGAGCACGGCCATGGCCGGCCCCAGCAGGCCGAAGGTCAGGGCCACCGAGACGAAGTCCGTCTCCGGGACGGTGATCATGAAGGAGGTCGTGGCGCCGGGACCCGCGCCCTTGCGCCGCAGCGCCAGCGCGGTGGGCAGCACGCTGCAGGAACACAGCGGCAAGGGCAGGCCCAGGATCGTGGCCCGGAAGACGGCGCCGGGACCCCGCCCGGCGATGGGATCCAGAAGGCTCGGCCGCTGCTCCGCAACCACGTGAAGCAATCCCGACAACATGAAGCCCAGCAACAGATAGGGCGACATCTCGACGAGGATGCTCAGGAATTCCGTACCGAAGGTCCCCATGGATTCCCCGTGGGCTCAGCGATCGGTGTTCCGGCGGCGTCGCCAGGCCACGGCGAACTGCACCAGCATGTAGAGGCCCGCGGCCAGCAGGATCGTCGTGGCGCCGACGGGCAGGTCGGCGTCGTAGCTCACGGCCAGGCCGGCGGTGATCAGCACGGCGCTCAGGACCGAGGACAGGATCATCATCTGCCACAGGCGCCGCGCGAAGACGCCCGCCACGGCGACGGGCAGCGTCACCAGGGCGATCACCATCACCACGCCCACCACGTAGATGAGCGTGACGATGGCCAGGGCCGTCATCACCAGCATCAGGAGCGTGACCAGGGTCACGTTGATGCCGCGCAGGCGCGCGAACTCCTCGTCGTAGCAGACCGCCAGCAGCGGATTGTAGAAGACCACCGCGGCGCCGATGATGACGACGTCCAGGACCGCCAGCAGTCGCAGGATGCCGGAGTCGACCAGGACCAGGTTGCCGAAGAGATAGGTCATCAGGTCGGCCTTGTAACCCGGCGTCTGGAAGAGGAACAGCACGCCGACCGCCATGCCCACCGCCCACAGGGCCGAGATCACGGTGTCCTCGCGCTCGCGCCAGTGGGTCCGCACCAGGGTGATGATCAGCGCCGCGACCAGCGCCGCCGCCACGGCGCCGTGCAGGGGTTGCAGCCAGGTCATGCCGTGCACGATCCGCAGGTAGTAGGCCGCGCCCATGCCGCCCAGCACCGTGTGGGCCAGGCTGCCGGCGATCACGGTGATGCGGCGCGTCACGACGTAGGTGCCCACGATCCCGCTGGCCACGGCCGCCAGCCATCCGGCCAGCAGGGCGTGGCGCAGGAAGGTGTGGGCGGCGACGGCCTGGGCGAACTCATTCACAATGATCGGCTCCGTTGAGGTCGTCGTGAGTGTGGTCGTGATCGTGTCGCACGAGGCGCAGGCCGGCCGGCCCGTAGAACAGGCGCGCCATCTCGTCGGGGATCTCCGTGACGCAGTGCTCGGACACATGCACGTTCACGCAGAACACGCGGTTGACGTGCTGGGACACCACGCTCACGTCGTGGGACACGAGCACCACGGTCAGGGTCTCGTTCAACCGCTTCAGCAACGCGTACAACTCGTCCTGGACGCCCGGGTCGAGGCTCGCCGTGGGCTCGTCGAGCATCAGGATCTCCGGCGTGCAGGCCAGGGCGCGGGCGATCAGCACGCGTTGGCGCTGGCCGCCGGACAGGGAGGCGAAGGGGCGGTCGCGCAGCGCCAGCGCCTCGCAGGCGTCGAGGGCGGCGGTGGCCGCCTCGCGGTCGGAGCCGGCGTAGGGACCGGCCGGGAGCGCGCCCGCCAGGCGTCCCATCAGCACCACGTCCCCGACGGTCATGGGAAACTGGGGATCGATCTGCATGTGCTGCGGCATGTAGCCCACGCGCAGCCGCGTGCTCCGGGGCGATCCGCCCAGCAGACGCACCTCGCCGCGCCGGGGAACGGCCAGCCCCAGCATGAGCCGCATCAGGGTCGACTTGCCCCCGCCGTTGGGCCCGATGATGGATACGAAGTCCCCGGCGTGGACGTGACAGGTCACGTCGGCCAGGACCGGCTCCGCGTCGTAGGCGAAGTCCACGTTCCGCAGGCTGATCACCTGATCGTTCACGGCGCCTCCGCTCCGGGTGCGAGGGCGGCGGCGATGGCCTCGGCCATGCGGCGCATGTTCTGCGGATAGTCGCCCGCCAGGGGATCGAGCTCCACCACCTGCAGGCCCTCGGCCTTCGCCAGGGCCCGCAGCTGGGCGCTGGCCGCCTGCGGCTGGACGAAGATCGCGCGCAGATCCTGCGCCCGTATCTCCGAGAGCACCTCGGCCAGACGGCGCGGGCTGGGCGGGAGCCCGTCCTTCTCGATGGCGCGTTGCACCAGGCCGTAGTCGCGGGCCAGGTAGCCCAAGGCGGGATGGAAGACCACCAGCGTGCGGCCGGCCGCCGGGGCCAGGATCTCGCCCAGTTCCCTGTCCAGGGCCTTCAGCTCCGCCCGCAGCGCGGCCGCCCGGTCCGGGATCGCCTCGCCCAGCCGGGGGAAGCGCGCCGCGAGGATGTCGGCGGCCGCGTCGGCCATGCGGATCATCAGTCGCGGGCTCAGCCACACGTGGGGGTCGAACTCGTGATGGTGGTGGTGTCCGTCTCCGTGGCCGTGCCCGTCGATCTCCAGCCGCTCGAGCCCTTCGGCGAGATCGTGCACGTCCAGGCCGGGACTGTTCCGACGCAGGTGCGGCAGCAGCACGCGCTCCATGGGGACGCCCACGCCGAGGTAGAGATCGGTCCCGGCCAGCTCGGCCAGCCGTCGCGGCGTGGGATCGAAGGTGGCGGGTGACTCGCCGGGTGCGAGGGCGGTGCACACGCTTGTGTCCTCGCCGATCAGCCGCTGCGCCAGCCAGGCCATCGGCTCGATGCTGACGGTCACGCGGCAGGCGGATTCGGCGGCCCGGATCGGCAGCGCGCCGAGCATCGCCGGCATCATCACGGCGAACGCCAGGACGAGTCTCTTTCCGATCCATGCGGACGACATGCCGGCTCCCGGAGGGTGGGGGAAGGTGACCGAGGCATGATAGGCGCAAGGCGGTGCGGACTGCAACCGCTAGGCGGTCCGCGTCCGTGGATCGGACCGGCGATGTGAACCTCCGCGCCCGGGCTCAGCGGGGTCCGGTCGTCGGAGGCGAGGCCCGCGACGTCGCGTCCGCCTCCCGCTCGTGCGCGAAGCGATGGCAGGCGCTGCAGAGCGTGCGCAGGTTCTCAGCCGCGTTCGCGCCGCCGGCCCGCCGCGGCACCACGTGATGCACTTCCAGGAAATGTCGCGCGTTGCAGCCCGGCGTGGTGCAGCGATGCCCGTCGCGTGCCAAGACGGCACGGCGGACCGACGGTGGAATGCTGGCGCGGTTGGGCGTGAGGCGGTCGGGTGAGATCCGTACGGCGTCGCACGCCAGCGCGTCGGCCGCGGCGGGGGCAACGGGGCGCCCGCCGACGGTCGTTGTGTTGCAGGCCTCACACCGGTAAGCCACGATCTGACAGGGAGGTGACGTCGTTTCGCGTGTACGCGTTTCCTCTGTCGATGCGGCCAGGGCGGCCAGCCCCGCCAGCACGAGGTCCGCGCGGCTCTCGCGACGGCCCTGCTTGCGCAGGCGCTCCAGCAGGCGCTCGAACCGGGCGTAGGCGACGGGGTCCAGGCGCAGGCCCAGGTTGACCGGCATCTCGACCGGATGCGGGGGCTCCGGCGGCCGCGTGGTGGCCGGTCGGCCCAGCAGCATGGCCGCGGGTGGGGTGGTTGCCGCCGGTGCGAGCGTCAACGCCGCCTGCCCGCGCTTGGTGCGCAGCCGATCCCGCTCCCGCCGGCCGCGCGCACGCGACTTGCGGATCGCATCCTCCAGCTCCCGGCTGCTCCGGGCCGCGGCGACCTGCAACCAGCGCGTCTCGGTGCGGGGCGTGGCCACGGCGGCGACCGTCCGGGCCTTGGTCCAGCTCAGCCGGCCCGCCTGGACGGCGGCCCGGGTCTGCGGCAGCGCGTCCAGGGCACGGGCCAGCCGCAGGAACTGCTGTGTCTTGCCGGGCGACAGGCCCAGTCCCTCGGCGGCGTAGAGTTCGATGGTGGCGTGGCCCAGCTCGCGGTATCGTCGCTCGCGCCACACCCGCGTGAACAGGGCCACCGCCGACTGCTCTGCGCGACGCGCCCGCTGCAGGGCGGACACCAGGTTGCGGTGCAGACGTCGGCTCGTCTCCGTCCGATTCGTGATCCGATCCATGGCAGTCGGATTCGTTTCCGTCATCAGTCTGTCCGATCCGGGAGGTGAACAGGGAGGTCGCGTCAATGTAGTCGAATAGCGTACAAAAATCAAGAGGGAATCATCCCGCACTGGCCGAAACGCCGTGATTTGCTAGGATGTACGCCCAACCTTGAAAGGACGGCCATGGCTCAGCAATACGTCTATTCGATGATCGGTCTCAAGAAGATCGTGCCGCCCAACCGCGAGATCCTGCGCGGCCTCTGGCTCTCCTTCCTTCCCGGCGCCAAGATCGGCGTCATCGGGCTCAACGGGGCGGGCAAGAGCACGCTGCTGCGGATCATGGCCGGTCTCGACGAGGACTTCATCGGCGAGGCCTTCGCGGCGGACGGCGTGAGCGTCGGCTTTCTGCCCCAGGAACCCGCGCTCGATCCGGAGAAGGACGTGCGCGGCAACGTGGAGGAGGCGGTGGTCGGACTCAAGGCGAAGCTGGACCGCTTCAACGAGATCAGCGCCGCCATGTGCGAGCCCGTGGACGACGACGAGATGACCCGGCTGATGACCGAGATGGGGGAGCTGCAGACCGAGATCGACGCCCACGACGGCTGGGAGCTCGACCGCACCCTGGAGATCGCCATGGACGCCCTGCGCTGTCCGCCCGGCGACGCGGACGTGGCCACCCTGTCGGGCGGAGAGGTGCGTCGCGTCGCCCTCTGCCGCCTTCTGCTGCAGAAGCCCGACCTCCTGCTGCTGGACGAGCCCACCAACCACCTGGACGCCGAGAGCGTCGCCTGGCTGGAGCGCCACCTGCGCGAGTACGAGGGCACCGTCGTCATCGTCACCCACGACCGCTACTTCCTGGACAACGTCACCGGCTGGGTGCTGGAGCTGGACCGGGGCCACGGCATCCCCTGGGAGGGCAACTACTCCTCTTGGCTGGAGCAGAAGCAGACCCGTCTGCTCGAGGAGCAGAAGCAGGACCAGGCGCGGCTCAAGACCCTCGAACGGGAGCTGGAGTGGGTGCGCACGGCGCCCAAGGCCCGCCACAAGAAGAGCAAGGCGCGTCTGGGGCGCTACGACGAACTGATCGCCCAGGAGCGCGACCTGCGCCAGCGCACCGCCCAGATCCAGCTGCCGCCGGGGGCGCGGCTGGGCGACCTGGTGGTCGAGGCCGCCGGCCTGCGCAAGGGCTACGGCGAGACGCTGCTCTTCGAGGACCTGTCCTTCAACCTGCCCCGCGGCGGCATCGTGGGCGTGGTCGGACCCAACGGCGCGGGCAAGACGACGCTCATGAAGCTCATCACGGGCGCCGAGCGGCCCGACGGCGGCACGCTGCGGGTGGGCGAGACCGTGGAGATGGCCTACGTGGACCAGCTGCGCGACGAGCTGTCGGACGAGCGGACGGTCTGGGAGGAGATCTCCGGCGGCGCGGAGGAACTGGACCTCGGCGGCCGCAAGGTGAACTCGCGCGCCTACTGCTCGGGATTCAACTTCCGCGGCGCCGACCAGCAGAAGAAGCTCGGCGCCCTGTCCGGCGGCGAGCGGAACCGCGTGCACCTGGCCAAGCTGCTCAAGTCGGGCGCGAACCTGATCATCCTCGACGAGCCGACCAACGATCTCGACGTGGACACCCTGCGCGCGCTGGAGGACGCCCTGCTGGAGTTCGGCGGCTGCCTCGTCGTGGTCAGCCACGACCGCTGGTTCCTGGACCGGATCGCGACCCACATCCTGGCCTTCGAGGGCGAGAGCCGGGCCCGCTGGTTCGAGGGGAACTACAGCCGCTACGAGGAGGACCGCCGCGGACGCCTGGGGCTGGACGCCGACCAGCCGCACCGCATCCGCTACAAGCGGCTCACCCGCGACTGAATCGTCCCGCATCCCTCGCGACACGATCCGTGAACGATTGAGGACCCGGCTTTCGCCGGGTCCCTCGTCTCGCTGGGTTCGACGGCCCGGTCAACGATATGTGTTCTTGACCGCGCCCCAGGACATGTCGTCGTTGGGGGTCACGTCGGCCGCCGTGTCCAGCAGGAACTGGGTGAACTCGGGCGCCTCGCACTGGTTGGCGTAGACGTTGGGATGCGAGTCGTTGCTGGAGTGGGAACGCTCGTAGTCGTAGCGCAGGCAGTTGGCCTGGTCGGACCCGTCGTCCGCATGGGCCATCCGGTCGAAGAGATCGTAGAAGCGCAGGTTGGCGTGGCCCGACATGTACTCCGCGCTGCCCAGCCAGTTCGCGAAGTCGCGGGCGCGGGCGGCCGTGGTCGCCGAGGTCGCCAGCCGGTGCCGGGGCGGCGGCGAGATGATCACGAAGACCTTGTGCGGGTACTGGTCGAAGACGTCCCGCATTTGCAGATACCAGGTCTTGTACTGCTGGAGCTGGGCGTCGCTCGTGATGTCGCAGGCCGGGTAGCAGGACTTGAAGGCGATGATCTGGTGGTTCTCGAGGATCGCCGCGCGGGCCGAGTTGCTCGTCGTCCAGAGCTGGTGCAGCCCGTCGGGGTAGGTGTTGTCGCCCGGGATGTTGTAGCTGTAGCCGAGATAGGCCCCGCTGGGATTCCGCAGCCCGATGTAGTTGTAGTCGTGGTCCCAGAAGCCGATCTGGGCGTCGCGCGCCGTGTTGTAGGCCTGCACCGATCCGCGGACGTCGCCTTCCTCGATGAGGTTGCGGCCGGTGGAATGGTGCAGGAAGAAGATATTGTTGGCCGCCAGGGACGCGCCGGCCCCCAGCAGCAGCAGGAGCGTCGTGCAGATGGTGATCGTCGTTCGCCGTGTCGCCATGTCTACCTCCGGTGTGGTTCGGGGGGAGCTAGCAAGACGGCGGCCAGCCGTCTCCCGGACGGGGAGGATCGCGATCCCCGCTCCTCGCCCTGACGACGCCTCGGCTCGCGACGCGGGCCCGGGAGCGTCCGCGACCGCGGATACCGGACGCAACTCACTGGGCCGCAGCGAGATCCCTGGATTCAGATTTGCGGGGAATGATGGAAACAATGAGACGGGAGAGCCTGAGCCCTCCCGCCGCTGACCTGTCGATTGAGGAGACGCGCTTTCTGTTCAAAAGAGTTGAAGAAGATGTTGCACATCCGTCAATGCATTCAGCGTACTCTCAACCTAAGGAATCGCATCCTGCATGGCAAGAGTTCGGGCGGATTTCGCATATCGTCAGATCCGCTCGAAATCAGAAATGCACGTTGATCCCGGGCAGCAACTTCAAGCCGGACGGATTGTTGCCGGCGTAGTTGAGCAGCCCGATCTGGACGCCGTGCAGGACCGGCGTCCAGTTGAAGAGACCGATCTGCAGCCCTGTCGCGGCCCGTTCGACCCGGTTGTAGGCCCCGAAGGCCAGGCCCTCGGTGTACCGGGCGCGCAGGTAGGCGCCGGCGATCAGGACGCCCGTCAGCCGCTTGCCGTGGACGATGCCGCAGGAAGCCGCGAAACCGTCGATGGTGTCCCCGCCGATGCCCAGCCCCGACACGAAGACGCCCGTCAGCTCGTCGCCGCCGAGGCCGAGGCCGGTGACGAAGAGGCCGTTCAACTCGCGGCCGCCGGCCCCGCCGAGGCTCGTGAAGATGCCGGTCATGTCGTGCCCGCCCATGCCGAGTCCGGTGGCGAAGATGCCGGTCATGTCGTGTCCGCCCATGCCGAGTCCGGTGGCGAAGACGCCGGTCATGTCGTGCCCGCCGATGCCCAGTCCGCCGGCGAAGATGCCGGTCATGTCGTGTCCGCCCATGCCGAGTCCGGCGGCGAAGACGCCGGTCATGTCGTGCCCGCCGACACCGAGCCCGGCCGCGCCGATGCCGGTCAAGTCGTGTCCGCCGACGCCGAGCCCGGCCGCGAAGACGCCCTCGAGATCGTCGCCGCCGACGCCCAGCCCGGCCAGTCCGATGCCGCGCATCGAGCCCGCTCCGACGCCCAGTCCGGAGACGGCGATGCCGTCGAAGGTCTCGAACTCGCACCCGCCGAGGTTGACGGTGATGCCGGCGCCGGCGGCCGCGCGCGTGCCGGCGAGGCCCGCCGAGATGCCCCGCACGTTGCCGCGGGGACTCTCCTCCGGCCACCAGACGGAAACCGTCACGCCGTCGATGCTTACGAGTCCCTCGTCGCGGATGTTCAGGCGCAGGCCCGAGAAGCGGGTCGAGTTCCCGAAGCTGAGTCCGGCGCCCCGTACGGGGATGTCGAGCGAGCCTGCGACCGCCTCGACCGCGAACGCTAGGCCCAGCGCCACGGCGCAGTGAAATCCGATGCGTCTCATCATGATACAGACCTCCCGGGATGGCAGGTATACGGCCGTGTGACCGGTAGGGTTACATCCGCTCCGTCGGCGCAGGGCGGCGGGCATGAAAAAGCCCCCCGCCCGGAGGCGGGGGGCGCTGAACACGCGGGTTTCGCGTCTGACTACCAGGCGGGACGGGGGCGACGGGGCTCGCGGGGGCGGGCCTCGTTGACCGTCAGCGCACGGCCGGCGAACTCCTTACCGTTCAACTCCTCGATGGCGCGACGGGCGCCGTCGTCCTCGGGCATCTCCACGAAGCCGAAGCCGCGGGGGCGGCCGGTGTCGCGGTCGGTGATCAGGGCGACGTCGTCGACCTGGCCATACTGTCCGAAGAGGTCGCGGATCTCGTCTTCG
>Ga0180435_10004778_pt1 | contig 13284 bp, 11 predicted proteins | sample SS_ome_3_FD_132467 | JGI IMG/M metagenome (GOLD analysis project Ga0180435, IMG submission 132467) | Hypersaline lake sediment archaeal communities from the Salton Sea, California, USA - SS_3_S_1 metaG | ecosystem: Environmental > Aquatic > Non-marine Saline and Alkaline > Hypersaline >... | reverse complement strand
TCCGGGGCGCCGTAGTAGCTGCTTGCATGCCAGTCATTGCACCATTCCCACCCGTTGCCCGCCATGTCGTAGAGCCCATAGTCGTTGGGAGGGAAGCTCCCCACGGGCGACGTGTAGGGATAGTCTCCGTGGTCCCAGTCCGGCTGGTAACCCGGGGAGGGGTTCACATCATACGGGTAGTAGGGCGCTTCGCCACTCCAGTAGCTGTAGTAGTTCGCCTCGTCATGGCTGATCGTATCCCCCCACGGGAACCGCCTTGCGCTGCATCCTCCCCGGGCCGCCTTCTCCCGTTCGGCTTCGGTCGGCAGCCGGTAGCCGCCCGTCCCGAAGGCGCAGCTCCAATCCGAGAGGTTGTAAGCGGGGGTCAGCCCCTCCATCTCGCTGCGGTAGTTGCAGTAGGCGGCGCTCCCGTACCACGTCACCTCCACGCACGGATAGCCGCTGCCCTTCGCTTCCTTCAACGCGAACTTCTCCGTCGCGCCGTTCCATGTGATTCGGCAATCGGGGTCGTCGAGGTCAAGCAGTTCCTGGTTGTCCTCGAGGTTGCGGACCGAGGAGGAGGTTACGCTGAGCCTGCCGCCCTGATCGCAGGCCCACTGCAGGACGGTTGCCATCTGGTCGTTGGTTACCGCGGTGGCCTGCATGTAGAACCCGCTCACGGACACGCTGTGCACCGGCAATTCGTCGCCGTAGCCATCGCCGCCCGTCACGCTCCCCACCTTGTCCCCCATCAGGAAGCTGCCGCCGGGGATCCAGACGAAGCCCTCGGGCGGGTTTGGATCAAATGTGCGGTGCGTGGCGCCGGTCCCGGTGACGGGGACCTGCGCCCAGTCTTTCCAGTGCGCATCCTCCGATGGCGAGGATGCGGTCTGAACGGTGAATGTTGCGGTGGTCGTCGGGTTCGTCCATGTGATCCAGCCATCCGCGGTGACGCTGGTTATTTCGACAGGGACGGGTCCCTTGATGCGGAAGAAGCGGGGGTCCTCGGCCAGACCGGACGTAACGAGAGCGGCGACAGACGAGCCGCATACGAGGAAAGGATGAAATGACGCTGGTTTCATGGCGAGGCGCGGTTCGGTCCGGTCTCCACGTTGACCTCAGGCGATCTCCCTTATCGCATCGCAGGCCCTGTTCCGAAAACCATTACAGCGAGCCATGTCAGCCAGAGAAGGAGGGCAGCGGCCAACACGGCAGGCAGGACCGCGGCGAGGCGGCGTGATACCCACAGACGCCTGATCGCAACGAAACAACCCGCCAGGATTGCGACGACTGCAACGGCCATGACTGCCTCCCATTGTGTTCTCCTTCTCAAGATGATAGCGGAGGCGGCGTCGCCGTGCAACCGCTGACCTGCCCTCCCGGGGGGGTAGCGGGTGGTCTTCCGCCGGGCAGGGGCCCGGGGGTCGGGGGGGGGATTTCTCAGTTGACCGGGGTTGGTTCGGCGGTAGGTTGATGGAGCGGGCGGAAGGTGGAAATGGAGACCGCCGCTCGCGGCTTGATCCCAACCTTTTTCTTCCATGTGCGGATATTGCGGATGTTCTGACAGCGGTGAGGCCACCGGGCACGGGCATGCGAACGCCCGTCACCACCACCACACGCATCACCACGGCCACGGGCACGGCCACGGGTCGGGGCATCACCACCATGATCATCATGAAGGGGAAGGGACGCAGGTGATCGAGCTGAGCCGCGCGATTCTGGACAAGAACGCGCGATTGGCGGAGCGGGCGCGGGGGTTGTTCCTTGGGCGGGAGGTGGCGGTGATGAACCTTGTTTCGTCGCCGGGGTCGGGGAAGACGACCCTGCTGCAGCGGACCATCACGGGTCTGGGCGAGCGGATGCGTTGCGCGGTGATCGTGGGGGACTGCGCCACGGACAACGACGCGCGCTGCCTGCGGGGGACGGGGGCGCCGGCGGTGCAGGTGACGACCGGCACGGTCTGTCATCTGGACGCGCACATGGTGTTGCACGCGGTGGAAGATCTGAACCTTGCGGAGACCGACCTGCTTTTCATCGAGAACGTGGGCAATCTTGTTTGTCCGGCGGCGTTCGACCTTGGCGAAGACCGGCGGGTCGTTCTGACCTCCGTGACGGAGGGCGAGGACAAGCCGAAGAAGTATCCGGCGATCTTCCACCGGGCCGACGCGGTGGTGTTGACCAAGACGGACCTGATCGAGGCGGTGGAGTTTGACCGCGAGGCGGCGCTGGGTCACATTCGCGAGGTGGCGCCGGCGGCGCGGGTGTTCGAAGTCTCGGCCAAGACCGGGGCCGGCATGGAGGGATGGGGTGCCTACCTCGAAGAGTGCGTGGCGGGGAAATCCGGCGTGCCGGCGTGAGGGCCGCCAAAGAGGATCAGAAGGTCCAACCGACGAACCATCGCAGGTCGACGGCGTGGGTGTCGGTGCGTTTCATGCGGTCGGGGAACTGACGGTCGCCGTAGCCGGCCTTGAAGGACGTGGAGAGGCGGTCGTTGAAACTGTATTTCACGACGCCGTCGATTTCCTGGCAAAGGCTGTCATCTTCGTGGTCGGAGATGACGTAGAGGGCGTAGAAGAGCCACTTGTCGTATTTGTAGACAGCCTTGAGGAAGCCGGAGGTGGTGTCGCCCTCGAACTGCATGGTGTACCAGAGCAACTCGGTGTCGATGGAGAAGGAGGTCCGGAAAGGGGTCTGGAAATCGTCGCCGCGGATGAGGACGGTTCCGGTGCCGAGGTTGAGGCCGCGGAGGGAGTAATCGACGGCGAGTTCGAGGATGTTGGAGTCGATGGCGCCGAGGCCGTCGCGTTCCATGCGCCCGACATCCTGCTGGTTGGCGTAGTGGGTGCGGAAGGTGAGGGCGCCGGCGTCGGGGCCGAGGTCCCAAGTGTAAGCGGCCTTCGCGCCGAAGACGTTGAACATGTCGTCGCCGTAGAAGTCGTAGAGCGCGAACGACCACGGTTTCCAGCCGTCGCAGACGGCGGAGGCGAAGAAGAAGCCGGAAGTGTCGTATGGGACGCCGACGCGGTCTTCGACCCCGATGAAGTCGGCGCGCCATGTGGACGGACCGCCGCTGCGGGAGGCCCAGCTGCTGAAGCGGTTGAAGTAGCCGAAATCGAGCGAGAATCCCTCGCAGGGGGCGGTCTTGAGGACGACGGCCTGGTAGGACTGGTCCTTCTGGCGGATGTTATAGGCGGGCGCGAAATCGTAGTTGAGGATCTGGCGGCCGATCTTGAGTTCGGTGTCGGGCACCCCCATGGCGCCGAGGTCGAAGGCGAGGTAGGCCTCGTTGAGGACGCTGAACTCGTCGTTGGAAAGGAAATAGGCCGGGCACGCGATGTCGTTGCAGCCCGACTCGAAGAGGAGTCCGCTGTAGATGTACTGGGCGCCGAGATGGAAGCCGCCGAGGTCGGGGGTGCGGTAGTTCAGGGTGGCGGCGAGAGTCCCGCTGGTGGCGTGCCCGATGTCGCTGTAGTCGCGATGCATGAAGAGGCTCTGCAGCTTGCCGGAGAATCTCCCGTAGCCTTCCGCTTCCCATGTGTCGAAGAGTCGCGTCGGCTGCTGGATGGAGGCAGCGGGCGGTCCTCCGAAGGAACTTCCCGCGGCGAAGACGAAGGCCACGAGGGCTGACAAGGAGGTGGGAGAGGGGACGGGAAGCGGATTGTCGGGGGGACTCATCGGGAGAGTTCGAGCGGGGTTGGTCTGGGTGCGCGGATACCGCGGCGGGGGACCGGGAGCAATATCTCGCAGGCGGGTGAGACTTGAGGCGCGAACTTCGGCAAACAGTGCACAAAAGAGTGCCGGAGAGGCCGTGGGGAATTTCAAAAACCCCTCTCCCAATCAGATTCGTATACATGTACGCCCTGATGGCAATAGTGTGGGTGTTGGGCGGCGGGGGCAACATCCGGATTGCAATCCGGGTGCGGATCTGTCCTATTGCGGCGCGATGTCGAACAACACGAATGTTTTGGCGCAGGGGATCGAGATCACGGGGACGGTCAAGTTCCAGAATGACATGATCATCGACGGGAAGATCGAGGGGGAGATTCTGTCGGACTCCGGGAAGGTGACGATCGGGGAGAACGCCCGGATCAAGGGGGATGTGAAGGCCGGGGAGGTGAAGATGTTCGGGATGGTGGAGGGGACGATCACCTCGGAGCGCTGCGAATTGCGGCAGAATTCGGAGCTGCGGGGGGACATCACGACCAAGAGTCTGAAGATGGAGGAGGGGGCTTTGTTGTCGGGGAAGATGCAGACGGGTTGATGAGGCCAGTCCGGCGGGGACGGGGCGGAGGGTGGCCGTTTTCGGTTTTCGGCTTTCGAGCGGTTGGCGGTTTTCGGGCGCGGTTTTCGGTTGTCGGTTGTCAGAAGGTGTGGACGAAGAGGCCGGAGCGGAGTTTGGGTTCGAACCAGGTGCTTTTTGGGGGCATGACGGCGTTGGCGTCGGCGATTGTGATGAGTTGCTCGACGGTGGCGGGGAACATGGAGAACGCGACGGCGTCGTGACGCTGGTTGACGCGGGTTTCGAGTTCGCCGGTTCCACGGATGCCGCCGATGAACTCGATGCGGTCGCTGGTTCGGGGGTCGCCGATGTCGAGGAGGGGATCGAGGACACGGTCCTGGAGGAGGGCGACGTCGAGGCGGGCGACGGGATCGGCGGCAGGGGGAGTGGGAAAGGCCAGGCCGTACCAGCGGCCGGCCATGAACATTGAGACGTGGCCCGGGCCGGGAGGGGAGGGGTCGGCGCCGGGGGTGACGCGCGCCAGCTCGCGGAGAGCGGCGAGGAACGATTCGGGGCTGTGGCGGTTGAGATCCGTGACGAGGCGGTTGTAGGGGAGGATCTGGAGCTGGCTGGCGGGGAAGTGCACGGCGAGGAACCAGTTGTAGTCTTCGCGGCCGGTGTGGGCGGGGTTGGCGGCGCGGCATTCGGCGCCGACGCGGGCGGCGCTGGCGCTGCGGTGGTGGCCGTCGGCGACGTATGTGAAGGGGATTCTCGAGAAGGCTTCGATGAAGGGAGAGGGCTGTGCGACCCGCCAGACGGTGTGGCGCACTTCGTCGGAGGCGGTGAAGTCGATGAGAGGCGCGTCGGAGGCGGCGGATTCCAGCAGGGGTTGGACGGGCGGGGCGTCGCGGTAGGTGAGAAAGACGGGCCCGGGGTGGGCGCGGAGAGTGCGATTGAGGGTGGTGCGGTCGTCTTCCTTTTGGGGGCGGGTCTTTTCGTGTTTTCGGATGAGGTTGTTTTCGTAGTCCTCGATGTGGCAGAGGCAGACGAGTCCCCGCTGGACGTGCCGGTCCATTTGCAGCTGGTAGACGTACATGCACGGGTATTCTTCGCGGACGAGGGCGCCCTCGGTTTCGAGGCGCCGGAGGTTGCGGCGGGCGGTGTCGTAGACTTCGGGGGCGTAGGGGCCGGCGCCTTCGGGCAGGTCGATCTCGGCGCGGACGACATGCAGGAAGCTGAGGGGGTTTCCGGCCGCGATGCGGCGGGCCTCGGAGGTGGTGACGACGTCGTAGGGCAGGGAGGCCACCTGCGCGGCGCGTTCGGGGACGGGCCGCAATCCTTGGAACGTTCGGATGCGCATCGAGGCGAAGGGATGAGGGGAGAGGGAAGGTGTGGCAAGAGAAATGGGCGGGGGCGGAGAGTTGGAGGCGTGGGGGGCCGTCGATCAGGTGAGCCGTTCTTCGGGAGCCACGGCTGGGCACGGATTGTGTTGGTGCAACGGGGATGGAGGCGGGTTGGGGGTGTGGGAGGGGCGCGCGACCTTGACTGACGGGCGGGGCTTCATAGTGTCCTGCTCTTCGAGATATCCGCTTATGGCGCCGACGACGACAGCTTATGGGACGTGGAGCGGGGGGCGCTTCATGCATTTCGGGGAGATGCTGGACGAGGAGAGGTACCTGGCGTCCTTGAGGCTGGCCTATGAAAGCGGGGTGCGGACGTTCGTGACGGCCGACGTGTACGGCGCCGGGCAGGCGGACGCGGCGTTGGGGGAGGCGCTGGCGGGTTATCCCCGGGAGAGCTACGCGCTGGTGGGGATGATCGGGCACGACGTCCATAAGGGGCGCCGCGCCGGAAGCGCCGGGTATCAGCGGTTCACGGATCCGGCCCTGCGGCCGCCGGGGGAATTCGGGAGCTACTTGCGCATGGCGTGCGAGAAGTCGCTGGAGCGCTGCCGGGTTGATCAATTTGACCTTTTGCTCCTGCACAACCCGGACGAGACGGGCTACACGTCGGAGGCGGTCTGGGAAGGGATGGCGGCGTTGAGGGCAGAGGGGTTGTCGCGGCGGCTGGGGGTGGCGCCGGGGCCGGCCAACGGGTTCACGCTCGACCTGATCCGGTGTTTCGAGGAGTTTGAAGAGGTGGTGGACTGGGCGATGATCATCCTGAACCCGCTGGAGCCATGGCCGGGGCGGCACGTGCTTCCGGCGGCGGCGAAGCACGGGGTGAGGATCCTGACGCGGGTGGTTGACTACGGGGGGCTGTTTCACGGGGAGATCCGGCCCGGGCACGAGTTCCGGCCGGGTGACCACCGCGCCTATCGTCCGGCGGGGTGGATTGAGCACGGCTGTGAGAGGATCGAAAGGATGCGGCCGCTCATGGCGGAGCGGGGGCTGAGTCCGCTGCATTTCGCGGCGGTATGGAATCTTTCCCAGCGCCCGGTGGTGAGCGTGGCGCCGACCTTCATCCAGGAAGCGGGGCCCGCGGCGGTTCCGATCGAGGACCACATTCGGGCGTATGGCGAATTTCCGGCGCTGCGATTGACGGATCGGGAGGTCGAGGAGGTTCGGGCGATCGGGGACAACACGGGCTGCATGCCGCTGAAGGGGGCGAGCGGGCGCCACGCCACGAGCGAGCGGCCGGACGAGTGGCCGATGCGGGAGGATCTGACGCAGGTCGCGGAACGCTACGGACTGGGCACGGGTTGGTGATGCGAAACAAATATTCAGGAGTGCAAGAATGTCAGGACCTTTGACGTATTGGGGGAGATGGGTTATGGTCGGGCGGTGGTCATGAAGTGTCCTCGTTGCGTGCAGCGGGTTCACCGCTCGGCGATGCAGTGTCCGCACTGCGGGTTCTCGATTGCGAAAGTCGATGAGATCTTCGGCGAGCAGGAGCTTCGGGTGAGTTGTCTGACGGATGCGGCGGGGGTGTTGCGGAGGAAAGAGCGGGAAGGGGCGCGGCGGCTGTTGGAGGGGTTTCAGAGGCGGTTTCCGCAGCTTTTCTTCGCGGTGTATTTCGGGACCTTTCGTGAGATTCCGAGCCTGAGGCAATTCGGGTTCTGGCTGTTGAACCGGGGCGTTTTTGAAGACGCGGCGCCTTTGCGTTCGAATGAAGCGGGCATCCTGTTGAGCGTGGACGTGAGCGGGAAGGCGGCGGGGATCACCTTTGGGTATCTGCTGGAGCCGTATCTGGACGAGGAAGCGACGTTTCGGGCTCTTTCGGCGGCGCACCCCCATTTGTTGCAGGAGCAGTATCTCCGGGCGATGGAGACCGTGATCAGGCGGTTGCAAAGGGTTCTGGTGAGGGAGGCGCGGCGGGCGCGGCGGGCGCGGCGGAGACCGGAAGGGTTCGGGCCGGCGCCGGCGGTAACGAGCCGGGAAGCCGGCGCATTGCTGGAGCGCATTCGGGCCGGTCACGGGATGCGTGGCGCGAAATTGTGAAGGGTTTTCTGGTCAGATTGGGGTGTGTGATCGTGATGGCGTCCGGCGCCGCCGGGAAGGGAATGCCGCCGTTGCCGAAGTGGACGCCGGAGGACTTCGAGAAGCTGCAGGGGGGCGAGATCGTGGTGGGGGAGGAATTCTTTGCGATGCCTCCGGAAGGCGCGGGCGGGGAGCAGGGCGGGGTGGAGGTTCTGACCGCGGCCCCGCCGGAGGCCGCGCCGGAGGCCGCGCCGGACAACGGCCTGCCGCCGCCGATGGGTCCCCCCGTTCCGCCGGAACTGGAGAGCGAGTTCCCGACGCTCATCGAGGCGCGATTCGTGAAGGGTTATCTTGAGGCGCGTCCGGGAAGCTACATGATCGATCCGCAGGAATTGCTGTCGCGGCAGGAGTTTCGGGATCGGGAGAGCTTCCTTCGGTATCATGCCGGCGAGTCGAGGGTGGATCTTTACGTGATGCTGTTTGACGCGAAGCAGGAGCTGCCGGAGGAGCTGGCGATCGGAAAGGTGTTCGAGGAGCGGTTTGCGGGGGGCGGCCCGACGGCGCTGGTTTACTACCACCTCGGGATGCCGGAGCGGGCGGGAATCCGTCTGAGCGAAGAGGTTTGCGCGGTGGCTTCGGAGGAGGAACGGATCCGCGCCTTGCAGACATCGGTGGGGGAGGCGTTCGCGAAGAGCGACCCGGCGGACCAGCTCGACAGCTTCCTTGTGGAGTTCTCGATTCGCCTCTACTGGATCGAGAAAGCCATGGGGGCGGAGGAGACCCTGGTGCTCGCACTGGCCGGGGAGGCCGTGCCGCTCGAGGATGCGGGGAGGCGGGCAGCGCAGCGGGAAGGGCTGGCGAAGCCGGTGCGGCGTGCGTTGACGGTCTGCCTTCTGGCGGGAGTGGCGGTGGGATTGGGATGGATCGGCCGCTTGCTGGCGGTCCGCCGGGCGCGATACCACCTTCCGGAGACGGACTGCCCGCGATTGCTTGGGGCCCCGCATGCGGCCGGGGTGGGTGCGGTGCTGTGTTACCGGAGCGCGGAGCTGCCGCCGTCGAAGCAACGGGATCAGGTGCCGGACTACCTGCGGAGGAGCTGACGCGGGCGGCCGGGGAGCACAAAAGACACCGCCCCGGCGCTTTGTGCTTGCCAACGGCGGGGGGATCTGTGCTGATGGCGGCCCCCTTGAGGGTTTAAAGACAGCTCAACTGACGACGGTTTTCGGGTTAGGGGGTTTCCCGTTGCCAAGGCGTCATTGAGCTGTCTTTTTTTTGTATTGTCCATTGATGGGGCTGGGATTGGCACGTATTCTGAACCGGTTACTGAAATGGAGAGTGTTCCTGAAACTTTCGAGGACCGAAGGTTGCCGCGAATGGGTTTCCTGCTGCGGGATGCGGGATGTGCGGCACGCGGGGGCGAGAGCAGTTCCATGGGTTCTACCCGCTGCATCCGCGCCCTGCATGTTGGATCCCGCAGCCCGGCCGCCTGGTTCAAGGCCTGCCTCGCGAGCTGTGGTGGCGGGGGTTGTGTTGCGGGGTTGCTGATGGGGTTGGCCGTGGCAGGAGGGCCGTCCGGTTCGCCGGCAGCGGTGGAAGGCGGGGGGACGGGACCGCCGAGGCGGCTCTACGTCAACGACAAGCGGGCGCCCGAGAGCATTCGGGATCTTCTGAAGATCGAGGAGGCGCTGAAGGAGGCGTTTCAACGAGTGCGGAAGGCGGCGGTGGGCATCGACCTTGGAGAGGGAGCGGGGAGCGGCGTGATCGTCAGCGAAGACGGGTTGGTTCTGACGGCGGCGCATGTGAGCGGAGGCGTGGACAAGGAGGTGACCGTTATTCTCGAGGACGGAAGCCGGGTGGAGGCCCGCTCGCTGGGACTGGCGTCGGACACGGATTGCGCCATGCTGCAGATCGAGGGCGAGGGTCCGTTTCCGCATGTGGAATTGGATCGGGAAGACACGGCACGGCTCGGGGATTGGGTATTTTCGCTGGGGCACTCGGGGGGATTTGACGGCGAGCGGGGGGTGGCGGTCCGGTTGGGAAGGCTGGTGCGGGTGGCGGAGGAGACCATCCAGTCGGATTGCAAGTTGATTGGCGGGGATTCCGGCGGGCCGCTTTTCGACATGAACGGGAGGCTGATCGGTATTCACAGCCGGGTGGGGCGTTCCAACGAGGAGAACATGCACGTGCCGATCCGGGTGTTTTTGCGTCACTGGGAGGACCTGCGGGCGGGGGAGTTTCTGGGCGAGGGGCCGTTTGCGAAGCGGCCCGGCGAGGGCGGGGCGTTTCTCGGGGTGGCGACGGCGGACCGCGAGGAGGGCGGAGTCGAAATCACGGACATCGTGGAAGGCTCCGCGGCGTCGGAGGCCGACTTGAAGGTGGGGGACGTGATTCTCAAGGTGGGTGGGGAAGGGGTGGAGGATCGGGAGGCGTTTTCGGAGCTGATAGGGGGGAAGAAACCCGGAGAGGTCATCAAGCTGGTGGTTTTGCGAGATGAAGAAGAGCTGGAGATCGAAGTGGAACTGGGCGAGCGTTAGACTGGCGGCCGGTCTGCTGGCGCTGGGGGCGTTTTCGGCGGGCGGGCAGCAGCTCGAAGGGCCGTTGCGGCTCAACGGCAGGGAGGTCCTGAAGGCCTTCGAGCCGGTGCGGGTGGTTCTGCAGGAGTCCAGCGCGGTGTTTTACGAGGGCTGGAAGAACATCAACTACGGGGTGGTGGTCAGCTCGGACGGGTATATTCTGGCCAAGGCCAGCGAGGTGCAACCTGTGGAAGAACTCACGGTGCGGGTGAATCGGGAGCACTTCGAGGAGGTCCGCGTGGTGGCTACCGATTTCGACTGGGACGTGGCGCTCCTGAAGGTGGCGGCCGAAGGCCTTGAGCCCGTGACGTGGGGGGAAACCGACGGCGAACTCCACGGGACCTGGGTCGTCACGAACGGCGCGTCGAGCCGGATGCGGCGCCGGGCGCGGGTGGGCGTGGTGAGCGCCAACACGCGCGAAATCCGGGGCGGCGTGGTGCTGGGAGTGGTCTTGAAGACCGACGGGGAGAAGTTGGTGGTGGAAAAAGTCAGTGAACGCTCCGGGGCCGCGGAAGCCGGCATCAAGGAAGGCGACCTGATCGTGAAGGCCGAAGGCAAGGAACTGAAGTCGCGGCAGGACCTGATGGACTTGCTGGACGACAAGGCGCCGCGAGAGCGCATCCTGATCACGCTGGACCGTGACGGGGAGACGCTGGAAGTGGAGGTCGAACTGAAGACGCGGAGCAAGGTCTTCAAGGAGCTGTCGCGCAACCAGGCCATGAGCGGGCGGACCTCCGATCGGCGCACCTACTTTCCGCGGGTGATTCAAACCGACCTCATGCTTTCGCCGCGGACCACGGGGGGCCCGTTGCTGGATCTGCACGGGAGGTGTCTGGGGATGATCATCGCCCGGTCGGATCGCGCCGAAACGTACGCCATCCCGGCGGAAGAACTGCAGGAAGTATTTCGGAGGTTGTTGAATCGGGGCGAGCGCGAGGAGGGGGAGGCGGGAGAGGCTCGAGCTGAGGGTTCGGACTCCGCGGAGGGATGAACGGCGCCGTGAGCGGCGGACCGGATGGCGATCGACCGGAGGGGGACGCTACTGTGGCCGCTGGTTGGAGTGGTTTTTGAAGATGTCGAGAGTGCGGCGGCGTTCGGCGGCATGGTCGACGATCGGCGGGGGATAGCCATGCGCCACGGATTGTCCGGGCGGGGGCGCCGTCCAGAGGGCCTTGGCCGGGGCGTTTTCCAGTTCGGGGACCCATCTTCGGATGTAGGCGCCCTCGGGGTCGTAGCGTTTGGTTTGGGTCCACGGATTCTGGATACGGAAGTAGGGGGCGGCGTCGGCCCCGGTTCCGGCGCTCCACTGCCAGCCGCCGTTGTTGGAAGCGATCTCGCCGTCGATCAGGCACTGCATGAAGAACTGCTCGCCGAGGCGCCAGTCGAGGTGAAGGTCCTTGGTCAGGAACATGGCGACGATCATGCGGACGCGGTTGTGGAGGAAACCGGTGGCGGCGAGTTCCCGCATGCCGGCATCGACGATCGGGAATCCGGTTTGTCCCGCTTTCCATCGATCGAAATGTTCTCCGGGGTCCTCCCATGGGAGTCCCCGCCAGTCCGGATTGAATTCGAGGTCGAGCACCTCCGGGAAGTGATCGAGGATCTGCATGTAGAACTCGCGCCATGCCAGTTCCGCGATGAACTTCTCGAAGCTGGATCGCCGCGAGGATGGGCGGGCGGAATTCCGGGCGCGGGCCGCGGCGTGGTAGACTTGCCGGATGGAGATGGTTCCGAAGCGGAGGTCCTGCGAGAGGCGCGAGGTGGCGTCGGCCGCGGGCCGGTCGCGCTGCGATGCGTAGCGGGGCAGCCGTTTCCCGATGGCGGTGCGCAGGCGTTCGCGGGCGGCCTCTTCACCGCCGGCGGGCAGGTCCACCCCCGGGTCGGAGAGGTTCCATGTGGAGAGGTCCGGGCGGGGATCGGAAGGGAGGTCGCGCGGGCTGGAGAGGCGGCCGGGGTCCGGTCCGGGTCCGGGTTTGGGGAGTTCCAGCCAGCTCCTGCTGTAGGGGGTGTAGACGCGGTAGGGGGTTCCGTCCGCCTTGAGGACCTCGGTCCCTTCGTGGAGCACCGCATCGCGGAAGCTGCAACACGCGATGCCGAGTTCCCGGCACATCGCGCCGAGTTCCCGGTCCATGGCGCGGTGGTGGGGGTCCGGATGGCGGTTGAAGAAGACCGCCTCGGCACCCGACTCCCGGATCAGGCGGCGCAGGGCTTCGAGCTGCGGACCGCGACGGTAGAGGAGGCGGCCGCCGATCGCGGAGAGGGTGTTCTCGAGGGCTTCGAGTGAGTGGCAGAGAAATTGCCGCCGCAGGGGGCCGGTCCATGGGTGTGGATCGCTCCACCTTCCGGGGGTGTAGAGGGGGATGACGGAGCGGCTCTGCCGCGAGGCGTCCCGGAGGGCGGTGTTGTCGGAGATCCGGAGATCGCGGCGAAACCAGTGGATGGCGCGGTCGAACATGACTGCCAACGATCGTTCGCGGGGAGGCCGCCGCAAGGGGTGTCAGAACCTCTGGAGCAGTTTTTCGGCCTTCCGGATCGTTGCTTGGCTGAGTTTGCCGTTCACGCGGCGGGAATTGTCGACCAACTGGCGGAGGTTCTGCAGGGCGTCCTCGGCGGCGGCGAGGGATTTTCGGGGTCCGCCGTAGCCTTTGTCGGAGAAGTATTTCGTGAAGGTGGTGCCGGCCCGGCTCAGGCAGAGGCGCCAACCTTGAAAGGCGGTGGTCTCGTACGTAAAACGAGTCAGGTTGCGTTTCGATTTCATGGGGGAGTGGCCTGCAGCGAACGCGAATATGACTGCCGTGGCCGGTCTTTCCACCCAAAAATGGTGGAATGTTAGACGGGACGGGCTGCCGTTGTTAGGGGACCCGGATGGATTCTCCCCGTTGCGGGGAATCGTCGCCACCAGCGAGTCGGGTTTTGATCCTTCCGGCTGGACGCCCCGACGAGGATCCGCCCAGAATCCGCGAAATCCGTGAAGCCGGCGAAATCGGTGGACGGTTCTCCCATTGGGCCGCAGGGCCGTTCCCTGACGCAGGGGTTCATCGGGCGGCATCGGTCCCTGAAATTTTGGGTTGCAAAGGGATCGGGGATGGCCTTA
>Ga0180435_10004777_pt1 | contig 13286 bp, 10 predicted proteins | sample SS_ome_3_FD_132467 | JGI IMG/M metagenome (GOLD analysis project Ga0180435, IMG submission 132467) | Hypersaline lake sediment archaeal communities from the Salton Sea, California, USA - SS_3_S_1 metaG | ecosystem: Environmental > Aquatic > Non-marine Saline and Alkaline > Hypersaline >... | reverse complement strand
CGCATCACCCGCGGATTGGGGTACAAGAATGTGTATTCCAAATACTTTTTCCAGCGCGATCTGAGTGTTTCAGAGGTTGAAAATATCACGTCGGAATTTTTTGGCGGCCGCGTGGCGATTATCCCCATGGTTGGGGAGGATGCCACGTACGATTACGATGGGACCGATTATGAATATACCGGCATCACGGAAATGTTAAACCAGCCCGATGCGAGCAGGTCTGAATAAAATGAGGTTTGCCAGGGAACCTTACAAGATTGAAAGCGATTCAAACATGGTTGGAACGAAACATGCGAACAAACCACCACACCACGCCATGGCCGCTTATGGCGGGTCGGGCTGGGCGCCCAGACAAGCGCCTTTAAGCCAGGAAATTGGATCCCTATGGGGGGCTTGCGGCATCTCAAACGAGTGGGCACCCCTCAAGGCCGTGCTGCTCCATAGACCAGATCAAGAACTGATCGCCTCGCAAAATGCCAATGCCGTGCAGATGCTGGCGCCGGTAGACATCCCCAAAGCCCAGCGGCAGCATGACGACATTGCCAGCGCCTACACCCAGGCCGGTGTTGCGGTGCATTATATCGACCCTTCTGGAGACGCCCTGCCGAATCTGATGTTTGTCGCTGATTTATTTTTCATGACCCCGGAAGGCGCCATTCTCGGCCGCCCGGCCTCGACTATCCGTGCGGGGGAAGAGCGTCACGTGGCTCGCCGGCTGGCGGCTCTGGGTGTCCCCATCCTGTGCAGTGTAAGGGGTAACGGAACGTTCGAAGGGGCTGATGCCCTGTGGCTCGACGCGCAAACCGTCATGCTGGCCTGCGGCCTGCGAACCAATGCCGAGGGGGTTTTGCAGGTAACCGCCATGCTCAACCAAATGGGGATTACGGTGATCCCGGTTGACTTACCTTACGGCACGATGCACCTCATGGGCATGCTGCGCTTTGCTGACCGGGACCTGGCATTGGCCTGGCCCGAAAGACTGGCTTATACGGCGGTGGAAACACTTCGCCAGAAGGGTTACCAGGTGTTTTTCCTGCCCCAAGAGCGAGAAGCGCTAGACGGTTTTGCCCTGAATTTTGTCACATTGGGGCCACGATCTATTTTGATGCCGGCTGGCAATCGCGCGACCCAACTGTTTTACGAGGAACTGGGCATTGCCTGCCACACGGTGGCAACCGATGAACTGGCCAAGGCAGCAGGCGCCATCGGCTGCTTGTCCGGCATTCTGCAAAGGCAGATGGCCTAGCGGCTGTCAAAAATGACGGTTTCGTAAAAAGCCCAACTTCGGCGTTGTGCTGCATTTTGCAACCAAGCGACGTACGATAAATACGCCTCATGATTGCAAAATTTGCACGCCTTGAATTTGAACTCTTTACAAAACCGTCGAAATCTAACTAGTGCCCATCCATAAATGGTCTTTTTGCGCGATTTCGGCGTTGGGCGCCATGATTTAACTCCTCAAAATAGCACGCTATTCCTCCGGGTTAAATCTGCCGCCCGCCTGGGACTCCCACAAAAATCCTCATTTCTGGACGGACACTAACTATCACGATAATCGTTGTAACGAGGGCTTTTCGGTGAATTCGTCGTCAGATAGCAGCAGACAAGGCGATGAGGCGGGCGCCTTTCAGGCCGGGCGGGTTCTGGCATTGTCGGTTTGCCACTTTATTCATGATGTCTATTCAAGTTTTTTAGCCCCGCTGCTGCCCCTGATAATTGAAAAACTCTCCCTGACGTTGACCCAAGCCGGGTTTCTCTCGACAATCATGCAGATCCCGGCTTTATTGAACCCCTACCTTGGCGAGCTTGCCGATCGCATCAACTTTCGCTATTTTGTCATTCTTGCACCTGCTCTAACAGCCGTGCCCATGAGTTTGATCGGTCTGGCGCCCAGCTACGGGGTTCTATTGCTACTGCTTTTCACGACCGGTATCAGCGTTTCCGTTTTTCATGTCCCCACACCAACCCTGATCGCACGTTTCGCCGGTCCGTACAAAGGCAAGGGGATGAGCTGGTTTATGACCGGAGGCGAGCTGGCCCGGACCATCGGGCCTTTGGTGGCAGTCGGCGCGGTGACGCTTTTAGGGCTGGAAGGCTTTTATCCCATAATGACTTTTGGCATGCTGACCAGTGTATGGCTGTTTGTCAGCCTGCGCCAGGTCCCCATGTCGGGAACGCGAACCGCCCGAACATCCGTGCGAGGGGTATGGCAAGAAACCAAGCATGTCATGATGCCCCTGATAGCGATTTTGTGGGCACGCGGATTTATGCATGCCTGCATGACGGCTTTCCTGCCGACATTTATAGAACAACAGACCGGTAACTTGTGGACCGGGGGATTAAGCCTGGCCTTGTTCGAGGCGGCCGGCGTTGCCGGGATCATGGCGGCCGGGCCGCTGAGTGACCGTATCGGTCGACGCCGGGTATTGTTTGTTTCGCTGGTGTGCGCGCCGATCAGCCTTTTGTTTGTTACCCTGGTTGGCGGATGGTGGCGCTACGCGTTCCTTTTGATAACCGGGTTTTCGCTGTTGTCAACGACACCGGTGATGCTCGCCATGGTACAGGAACACGCGGGACAAAACCCGTCAGCGGCCAACGGCTGGTACATGATGGTCTCTTTTTTGGCGCGTTCGGCGGTTGTGGTTTTGGTCGGCCTGATGGGTGATCTGATCGGGTTGCAGGCCGCTTATTTTATCAGCGCCGGCTTGGGTTTTTTGGGAATACCGTTTGTTTGGATGCTGCCGGCCCAAAAAGCCTCCCGTTGACGGGAGCTGGCGTTGTGTTCCAGACTTATCTTGCATTCAGTGAGTTAAGTTTTCATACTTACTTGTGGGACACAATACGAGTTATCGGCCGTTAGCGGGTTTAAGTTCCCGGGTCTCCCACCAGGGCTCGCCGTAGTTAATGAAAAGTTGTTGGCCGGCCGGGACGTCCTTGACGGTATGGAAAACAATCAGATCGCGGTCCGTGTCGTGCCAGTATTCCGTATTGTGGCGATCGGCGTGATTGAAAATGCTGCCCCATCCGAGCGGCAGGGAGTAGTATTCAGTTCCTTCTTCCGAATCCTGCTCATCCGGTTCCAAACCATAGACATAATCATCGATAACACCCGAACAATCATCCTTTTTGAGGCGCAAATGATGGCACTCTTCCAGTGTTGTGTCAGCCGGAATGGCCTCGGTTGTGAAAACGCCGTATCCGTATTCACAGGAAGCCACAACCAGATTGGGGTGTCGAAATAAGGGCTGCAATGTACATTCGCTCATGACGTTTGTCCTAAAAAAGTTCTCATCTTTTGCTTTTTATGGTGATTATAAAAAAAACATTAATTCTAATTTTAACTCCCATCAAAAAATTAAATCAAGTGCTATTTCGTTGTTATCTAATAGTTTATCATGGTATGGCTGACTGCGCTGTTCTGAGCATTAATTGACAGCGACGATTTCAAGTTTTTAAGATTGATTATAGCGGGTGAAAAAAATATGTTTCGGAAAAAGGAGACCAGGCGGGACACCCTGTTTTTTTAAAATACAGGGTGCCCCGCTCCTTAATCGGAATAATATTTTGTTGATCTATAAAGTACGTTAACATCGGGTAAGTAACTACCATGGGTGAACCAACCACCGACACATACCGTGACCCCCACCGTTGGGTGGTTTTTGTATGTATCTGCCTGGTATACTTTTTTGTGTATTTCCACCGTGTATCGCCTTCCGTCATTGTTTCGGACCTGATTCGGGCCTTTAATACCAATGCAACGGCATTGGGATTCATGTCTTCCATGTATTTCTATCTATATGCTCTGGAACAGCCGCTGGTCGGCTATCTGGCCGATCGGCTGGGTCCTAGAAGGGTGATCGGATACTGGTCGATTATTGCCGCTGTTGGTTGTTTTATCTTTGGTCTGGCGCCGACTATCAGCTGGGCGTCGGTCGGCCGCGCTTTGATCGGACTGGGGGTCGGCGGTGTTTATGTGCCTGCCGTGAAGGCCTTTTCTCAGTGGTTTCGGCAGCGCGAATTCGCGACCATGATCGGCCTTTTAATGTCCGTGGGCAATTTTGGCGCGGTGATTGCCACCACACCATTGGCCTGGGCGGCAGGGACCTGGGGATGGCGCGCCAGTTTCTTTTTAATCGGTGGTATCACGCTGGGCCTGGCCTTGGTGACGATTACCTGCACCCGTGATTATACCGGATTGCACCCGTCGGCACAGGTGGCCGTACCTTCTGGAGATAATTCCAAGACCAGAACCAGCCCCGGGGCCATCACAATTTTAGCATCTTTACGGTTCTGGGTTGTCGCGGCAATTTTTTTTGGTATCTATGGCACCCTTATCACCCTGCAGGGCTTGTGGGCAACGCCCTTTCTGATGGCCGCCCTGGGTATTGAACGGGTTTATGCCAGTAATTTGAATATGTTGATCCCCGTTGGCGTGATTATCGGATCGCCTTTTATCGGCTGGCTGGCTGGGAGATTGGAGGCGGATAAAGCCCATGTCCTGTGTGTTATTATTGCGGTATATGCGATGACCTGGGTTGGGATTACCTTCTTTTTCAACCTGCTGGGGATGCTGGGGATGGCGATTGTATTTTTGGTAATGGGGATTGTCGGCGGTGGATTTATCAGCACCCTGTGGGGCTTTATCCGCGATACGAGCCCCTCGGAAACAATGGGTCTGACTTCCGGCATGCTCAATCCGGCCCCCTTTTTTGGCATCGCTATTTTTCAAGTAATCACCGGTGTGATTCTGGATCGCGCCGGTCGTGTGGGTGAAAACTACAGCCTGACAGGCTTTCAAAATGCGCTGCTTGTCTGCTTGGGAGGCATTTTTATCTGTTTCGTTCTGAGCCTTATCTTAAACAAAGTCCGCAAGCACGAACACCAACTATAGAGCGGTTGTCATAAATGTGTTCCGCTAGCGCCACGGCCTGAGGGTGCTCCTCTTACGGCTTGGAAAGTTGTTTTGACAATCACTACAGCACCAGATCGTGGATAAAGGCCATCAGCTGGTTCAGGTTCCGGCAGGCCCGGACTTCGTGGCAGCAGGTTTCATAGACGCGCATTTCACTGTCACCCGAATACCAGAACTGTTCCGTTTCCGGGTTGAGCCAGATGAGCCGGCGGCTCTTTTCACGCATTTCATCCAGAATCGAAACTTCTGGATTGGCATAATTGGTGCGCCCATCCCCGATGATGATCACGGTCGTTTTTTTGTTGAGGGCATCCATGTAGCGACTTTTGAATTCACGCAGGGTCAAACCGTAATCCGTCGCGGCACCGTAGGCCAGATCGGCCTCGTGCAGCACTTTTTCGATCGCCTGATTGATTTCGAAGGCATCGAAAAAGTGGGTGACTTCGTCGATACCCGCAATGAAAACAAAACTACGCACCCGTGCAAAACACGCCTGCAGAGAATAAAGCATGTTCAGCATGAAGCGTGCCGAGGACCAGACCGATCCGGAAACGTCGCACAAAACGACGATGCGGCCCTTGCTGGGGGGGCGTTTGCGAAATACGATCTGCATGGGGATACCCTGGTATTGCGCTGCCCGCCGAAGGGTTTTCTTCACATCCAGTACACCCCTTGACCGCACAGCGTAGCGGCGGCCAATGACATCCTTCAGTTTGCGGACCAATTGCTGGACGACGGCCCGCATCTCTTCGACCTCCTTGGGCGTCAGAGAGTTGAAGGACTGTTCTCCCAAGCGGGCAAGCCGTTTTTCATAGGATGTGATTTTATTCGGGCCCGTATCTTCGGGCAGCTGCGCAGTGGTCAACAGCCGCAGGGCAATGTCGAGCCGTTGATTGAAGTGCTTTTTCAGGTCCCGGCGGGCTTCCCAGGGGATTTGATCGCGCTGGGCCAATAAAAACAGATCGATCGCTTTGCGTGAGCGGTCGATTGCAAACATGATCGGCAAGCGCCGCACCATGGATCCTAAATTGGCGCCCAGGCCGTGTTGACGGCCTTCACCTTCAGATTGAATGCGGCGCAGCAAGTCCAAATACGCCAAAGGGTCGCCGGCCAGGAAATCAAGCAGGGCGGGAAGTTCTGCGCTCCCCTCGTGATCGTGCCGGAGCGCATCTAAAAGATCCTCGGTGTGATCGGCGAGTGAGTCGCAAAAGCCCATTTCCATGTCTTCGCGCAATTCGTGGAAATAAAGGCGATAGAGGTGGTTGAAGCGGTGCTGTTCACGACGGCTTTTGGCAAAGTTGGCCCTTAAAGCGGCTGCAAACTGGGGTTCGTCCAACACATCGATTTGTTTGATCTGTTCCAGGCAGTCTAAAACTTCCGAAGTTGCGATGCGCAAGCCGGCCGCACGGGCCGAAGCTGCAAATTTTAGGATCAAATTACGCATGACCGCTCATGGCAGTTATCGTGATTGTCAAAACAATTTTCCGTTTGGTCAGAGGGGCACCCTATTTTTTTAAAGGCCTATCATTATGAATCAGCACGTCTATCGTAGTGCCCTGCCGGATTGATGATGTTTCCCCGGCCTCATTTTACTACCATGCGGCCTATTTTCATCATCAATCCGGTGGGCACAAGGCCAAGCTTGGATTGATAGGCCTTTTTAAAAAATAGGGTGCCCCTCTGCCCGTGGCGCTATCGGAACATTTTTATGACAGCCGCTCTAAATTGTCTTTGACGGTTTCTATATCAGAGCGGTATTTTAAAATGATGTTCAGGGTATCGGCAACAATTTCAGGCGACAAATCTTCCACCTGCAGTGCGATCAGTGATTGGGCCCAATCGAGGGTTTCGGAAATGCTGGGTTTTTTCTTGAGATCCAACCCCCTGATTTGGCGGATTGATTCCACCAGCTGTTCAGCCAAATGTTCGCCGATAGCGGGAATTTTGAGCTCCACGATTCGCAGCTCCAGAGAACGCTCCGGATAGTCGATGTACAGATGGATACAGCGGCGTTTGAGCGCGTCGCTCATGTCGCGAAAATTGTTGGACGTCAGAACCACAAAAGGTCGATGAATGGCCTGTTTGGTTCCTAATTCAGGAATCGAAATCTGAAAATCACTCAATATCTCAAGAAGAAAAGCTTCGAATTCCGGGTCCGCCTTATCGACCTCGTCGATCAGCAGGACCACCGGTTTGTCCGCACGGATGGCTTGCAGCAGGGGCCGGGGTTGAATAAAGCGTTCCGAGAAAAAGGCGTCTTTCTGCGAGGCGATGCGTTCGACCGCTTCTGACAGGGTCTTTGAACCGGTCAACACGTCGTCGATGCGGGTCTTGACGATTTGCGTATAAAGCAGTTGCTTGGCATATTCCCATTCATAAAGGGCCTTGGCTTCGTCCAGCCCCTCGTAACATTGCAAACGGATGAGTTTTTGTCCGTGGCTGCGGGCGACCGCTTTGGCCAACTCGGTTTTACCGACACCGGCCGGGCCTTCGACCAGTATCGGCTTGCCGGTTGCAGCCGCCAGGAAAACAACTGTCGCAATTTCTTTAGAACAAATGTAGTCGGCCGCCGCCAACCGCTCGGCCACGTCGGCGACACTTTTGAAGTCCATATAACCATTCCTTTGCTAAAAATATGTTCCCAAAAAAACTTCGTCCTGAGGAGCGCCCTAAGAGGGATGTCATTTGGCAATCACTATATATTCATGAGCGGCGTAGCCGCGACATATAAAATCGTGGAACGATTTTATTTTAGAATATCGAACATGACCTCGTAGTGATCAAAAGGCGGCATCAGGCAAGCGCCAGCAAAGCGGTCTTGTGCCAGAGCGAGGATTTCACGGGCGTTTTGGGCACCTTCGGCAACCGGATCGGCTGCTTGGTGCATGCGGTCGCGAACGTCCTGGGGAACAGCTATTCCGGCAACACGGGTGTGGAGAAACTCAGCGTGGCGTGGTGTTCTGAGGGGCAGGATGCCCAGGATAACAGGGATGTCAATATGCTTCAGGCTCTTGTGTAACTGGTCCACAGCCGCCTCATCGTAGACCGGTTGGGTGACGGCAAATTGGGCCCCGGCGGCAGCCTTGCGCTCCAATCGTTCGATCGCCCTCTGAAAACCGTTGGCTTCCGGGTGCGGGTCAAAGACAACACCGGTCTGCAATCCGGCATCGCGTGCCATTTGAACGAGTTGTAAAACATCCACGTCACGCACCGTGGTTGTGGTCGCCCTTTGACCCAGGGCGACAAAATCACCGGTGGCAACCATGACCGTTTTGATGCCCAGGGCCACGGCGCCCCACAACATCCCCTGCAGGCTGAGAATGTTGTGGTCGCGCGTGGTGACATGTAAAACGGCCGGCCGGCCGGTGGCTTTTTGAATCAAAGCACACAGGGCCATGGCGCTCATGCGCGGTTTGGCAACCGGGTTGGTTGCCACGCTGAATCCGTCGAAGGGCAGATCCTGCAGCGATCGCAACGCTCCGAGAACGCCTTCGGGGTCGGGGCCGGCAGGGGGAACGACCTCGACCGTCGTTACAAAGCGGTTGAATTCTAAGTTAGGCTGCATGTTTGTTACACCGAATATTTATATTTCTGCTCCACCAGGGGCATGCATGACAATATAGCGCCACACCTGCGGACAGGTGTGGTGATGCGCGTTAGGCCGCGGTCGCTTCCTTTTTCTCTGAAAAAAGGTGCAGATCCTGCTGTGGATAGGGGATCGAGATCCCGGTCTGGTCAAAAGTCACTTTGACCTTTTCAGTCAGGCCCAGGTAAACATCCCAGTAGTCCTCGGTTTTCACCCAGGGCCGGACGATAAAATTGACGCTGCTGTCGGCCAATTCTGAAACCGCAACTGTTGGTGCCGGATCTTTGAGGACCCGACTGTCGGCTTCCAGGAGATCCATAAGGATTTTTTTGGCCTGGGCGATGTCGTCATCATAGCCAATGCCGAAAACCAGGTCGACCCGTCGTGTTGGGTTGGCAGTGATATTGGTGATTACACTGCTGGTGATCCCGCCGTTGGGCACGATCACGCGTTGATTGTCGGGGGTGTTGATGATGGTCGTAAAAATGGAGATCTCATGGACTTTGCCCGTGACGCCACCGGTGGTGATGACGTCACCCACTTTAAAGGGCCGAAACAGAATCAACATCACTCCTGATGCGAAATTCGACAGTGAATCTTTGAGTGCCAGGCCAACAGCCAGACCGGCAGCACCGACAATCGTCAAAAAGGAAGTGGTATTGATACCCAGTTGGCCGGCGGCTGCAATCAGAACGACAATCATCAGCGCGTAATAGATGATGTTTGACAAGAAACGGACCAGGGTCACGTCGACTTTGTTCTTTTCCAGGAGAACCCCAAGGATTTTAGAAATTTTGCGCGCAATCCACTTCCCGATGATCAGAACCAATATGGCTGCCACAACTTTCAGGGAGTAAACGCTTAACCAATTCATGATAATATCCATGTATTTGTCTATTTCCATTTCTGACTCCTATCTAAATAAAGGTGATAATTTTTGTACTTTATTCGATTATGAACGATACCGCGCAAAGTACAGGCTTATAAGACCAAAGGATAAAATGAGAAAATACGAATTCGATCCAACCAAACAACACAGAACAAATATGGGTTACAAATGACGTCCTGTCAATAAAATTTGGGATGTAAAAATGAAGAGGGTCAGGCAACAATGCAAAATTCGCGAACTTCATGAAATGAGATATTATTCTCGAAAAACCCGGTCCTTTGGACCCGGGTATCTACATTATGGGGTCATAAGTCCTTCCATCTTTAAGGTTGACCAGGCCTTGCTCGCAGATTCGGAAGAAGGGGATGGCGGCCCCGCTCAGGGCGATCAAGGACAGCATGGGGTCGGGAAAAGAGACCCCCAGTTCGGCCGCCGCTCGATTGACGATATGCAGTTGACCGGCGAGTTGGTTCAACGGCAGGTCGGACATGATGCCGAAAATCGGCAGTGGCAGTTCAGCCATCACGCAACCCCCTTGGCAAACAACGGCACCTCCCTGCAGCGCTTTGATGCGATTCACGGCCAGGGCCATGTCGGCTTCTTCGGCACCGACAACGAGAATATCGGATGTGTCCCAGGCGGCGCTGCAGGCCAAAGCACCCTGTTTAATCCCGAAACCTTTGATAAGGCCGACACAAGTTTGCCCGGGATTGTGGGTTCGGTCGATTGCTGCGACTTTCACATAGTCCTGGTGCGTATCGACCCGGACCTGGCCGTCTACAACCGGCAGATTAACTTTAAGTTCGCGGGTCACCAGGTCGGTCAGCATTTCAATCACGCGGACCGTAATTTCGGCCTGAACGGTGTCCAGCGGCAAGGCGAAAGCTTCCGGTCGCAGATCTTCGGACAGATGGATCGTCTGCCTGCTCGCAGGTGCAAACGCGTGTGGCCGTGTAGCAACCAGCAACCGACCCTTGCAGGCGACGACCTCGCCTTTGGACACAACATATTCCGGTCTGATGGTCCGCAGATCGGGAACAATCAATAAATCGGCCCATCGGCCGGGAGCGATGCCGCCGATCAGGTGGTCGAGATTAAAATGTTCGGCCACGTTGAGTGTTACCATCTGAACGGCTGCAACCGGATCGAACCCGCAATCGATGGCCTTTTGAACGATGTATTCCATGTAACCTTTGTCCAGCAACGCACCCGGTTCGATACCATCCGAGGCCAGAATCAGGCGTCTGAAATCGATGCCGTAATCCTTAATGGCGGCAATGGTTTCAAGATCGCGCCGGATGCTGCCTTCACGCACCATGACATGCAGACCCAATCGGAGCCGATCGCGAACTTCACCGGGTTTGATGGGTTCATGACAGGAAGAGATGCCGGTCGCAACATAGGCATTCAGTTTCTTTTCGCTGGCGCCGGCGGAATGGCCTTCCAACTTTTTTCTGTGGCTCAGGACCGTATCAAAAGCAGGCAGAAAGGTGTCCGGTCTCTGCAGGGCGGCCTGCCAGTAAGTTTCACCCAAACCGAGGACATCCCGGCGTTCCATCAATTTTTCAAGCTCCGCCAAGGGGATGCCTTCAGCAGCACTGCTGGTTGAAACCATGGGCGGCACCGTGGCAAAAATTTTAACCGGCTGGTCTCGAAGTGAGTCTAAAAAATCGAGCAGCCCTTTGTAGCCGGCAACCGGATACGGTTCCAGCGTTTCGGTTATGATGGTCGTTGTGCCGCCGGGAATGGCATGTTTCAAGAATTCGGCAGCCGTGTACAACCAGGCCATGTGGGTGTGCCCATCGATAAAGCCAGGGATAACCGCTTGGCCTTGGGCATCGATCACATCCGTCTCCGGTCCGATGGTGTGTCGACTATCAGGCCCAACATAGGCAATCCAGCCGTCCTTGATGGCCACGTCATACCCATCCAGAACTTCAGCGGTGTAGACATTTAAAAGCTGTGCGTTGACGATAACGCGATCAGCCGCTTTTTGCCCCAGGGCGACGTCGATCAACGCTTTCGACAAGCGAACGCGATGCGATGTTTTGGACATAAGTTGTCACTCCTTACTCAAACCGGCTTGATCCCATAAATTGAACACCCGGGAGAGCGCTGAAAGTGCCAGCGCGTGTCGCAGAAACCCTTGTTCGATTTCCTTTCGTAACGCTTCCAGGGTGATCTGGACAACGACGATATCTTCACCCTCACCCAGGTCGAGATTTTGTGTTTTTTGGGCCGACGTGGCCAGGTAGTGGTGGCATAAATTGTTCATAAAAGCCGGATTCGGTTGGACGGCTCCCAGGTAGCGCCAGTTTGAGCTGGTATAGCCGGTCTCTTCACGCAGCTCCCTAACAGCGGCCTCCAAAGGACTTTCTCCCGCATCCACCATGCCGCCCGGGACTTCGCTGGTAACGGCTCCGATCCCAAACCGATACTGACGGACCATGACCACTTTTTGCTCGGTCGTTATGGCGACCACATTGACCCAGTCGACCGATTCCAAGACCACGCGCTGCATCTTCCGGTCGTTGCGGGGATTTTTCATCCAGTCATGACGTACCCTGAATAGTTTCAAATCAGGGCCCGGCTCTGATTTGACGGGTAGCCACTTGCGGGGTGTTTTGTTCTCACTGGTCATCGCTTTGGCTTGCTCCTATATCCCACCATCCAATAATCGATCCATAACGCTTCAAATGCAGGGAGTGGCTTTTTTCAATGCTTCGCATCCAGTCGCCGAGCGCAGACGCGTGGTGAATGATCAAAGGGGTGCTGTGTTGCGGTAAAATGTCTTGATCCAAACCGTATTGCGATATCAGCGCACGCATGTGATGGTCCGTTTGCGGGGTATCCCACGGAGTTGGGTGGATAAACCCATGGTTGGCGCCTTCGGAGCGCAAGTATCCAAAAGTTGAGGGAAAATCTTTTTTCAGGGCGCGCATCAGGCGTACGGCGGTCAGATTCATGGCAACATCGGTGCCTTTGTTTAGATTGCGAAGGATGCGATCGTCAAAGGATTCAAAGCCCACTGATCCCAGAACGATACGGACACCCCTGTGCTGGGCAATATCAAGCGCGCTGCGCAAGCGGTCGGCGTTGCTGACAAGTCCATCGGCCCGCAGGGTTAGATCGATCTGACTCAGCTCGATGCCCTGGCTATGGGCCTGTTCCAGCAGGCGTTCAAGACCCGGCAGGGGGTACTCATTAATGAGCTCGAAGGCGATTTTACGGCCGTCCCGGTTATCAGGCAGACCGTTGATCTGAGCCATGACCGTTTCAGCGTCGAGGGTTCCATGAAAACCCTTGTCAACGGCAACATCGCAAAAGCTGCAGCCTCTTACCGTCACCGGCAGCGCACAATCTTTATGCTCGCGCATGGCGCTGGGAAAGTCAATGGCGATCCGTCGTGAGCGGGCCGCATAAGGACAGCCGACCTGTTGCAGCACCTGAGCCGTCCTAATTTCATGGCGCACCAGCTTTGCGGCTTTCAGACGATAGAGGTTATGCCAGTCAATGGTCGACAGGTGAGCGGACTCCCAGGCAAGGGGTGGCTTTTGTCGAATGGAACCGGCTGTTTTATAAAGGATGCCGGGCGTATTTTTGAATGCATCTTTGGCGCCTGAATTCAGCATGGCCAAAACCTGTTCTCCCGGACCCTGCAAGGCCATGGAAAAATTGGCGGAAAAACCTTTGGAACGATGGTCGTGTTGGGGCCAATTGCGTTCACCTTTGAAATCGACGCCTGCCTGGGGCCCGGCAAGGATCGTGCGTGCGCCTTGTTCTTTTAATTCACCGGCCAATACAAAAAGATCTTCGCGGCCGCTCAAGGTCGAGAAACCGATCAGCGGTCGTTGTGACCCAAAATAATCAAACAAAACTTTTACGAGTGCATCCGGTCG
>Ga0180435_10004776_pt1 | contig 13286 bp, 15 predicted proteins | sample SS_ome_3_FD_132467 | JGI IMG/M metagenome (GOLD analysis project Ga0180435, IMG submission 132467) | Hypersaline lake sediment archaeal communities from the Salton Sea, California, USA - SS_3_S_1 metaG | ecosystem: Environmental > Aquatic > Non-marine Saline and Alkaline > Hypersaline >... | reverse complement strand
GCTGCACTGGCTTCAACATCAGGATAAAGATCACCAAACCAGCCTGCACTAGTCGCGATATTTCGCGTCAACTGCGCCAATTCGTGGCGCTAAATTTTTTATTCCCCCATATCAATCTCTAAGCCATTGAAAGCAAAAGCAAATATAACTTGGCATGGCATTTGATCATGAATCAGTCAGTTACCGATAACAGGACTCCTGATATGGCAATTCTCTTTGAAAGCCTGAAAAATATCTATGCCTCAAACTCTAAAAAGGCATTTTCTCTCAGTCTGTTGGCTGTAGCATGCTGGCTTGTCGCTATCAGCATTGCAGTTTTTTCACAGCCTCTGGCACTTGAATATACCAGCCTGATCATTTCGGCTTTTCTGCTTTTTTCCGCCATCTTTTCTATGAACGCGATTCCCCGTAAACCTCGTAGCCATTTGTTTCAACAGGCCGCTAGAAAAAACAGGCAAATGCAACAACACTGATTTCCCTCCTCCGTGTGATGACTTGGCCCTGACCTGATGGTCGGGGCTTTTTTTTGCCTGGGGGATATGCGAAGATTTTCATAAACAATTATCATGGCTGACAATGCAGACACCTTCCCCAGACCCGATACTCATCGTTGATGACAATCCCACCAATCTCCTGGTATTGACCCAGACCCTGGAAGAATTGAACTACCCGATCACCATGGCACATTCCGGCGAAAAAGCCCTGGAATCTGCCCAAAAACACCCCCCTTCCCTGGTTCTGCTGGATATCATGATGCCCGGGCTCGACGGCTATGAAACACTTGCCGCAATGCGTGAGCACGACCAGCTGGCCGATATCCCGGTGATATTTCTTTCAGCCCTGGATGACCTGGATTACAAGCTAAAGGGACTGTCCTCAGGCGCTGTCGACTACATCACCAAGCCATTTCAGATACAGGAAGTCCTGGCCAGGGTGCAGACCCATCTCACCATCAGCAATCTAAAAAAAGAACTGGCCAGCCGCAACCGTCAGCTGGAATCTACCAATGAGTACATTCTTGAAGCAGTTGCTGAAGGAATCTACGGTCTGTCACCCGATGGCCTGATCATCTTTGCCAACCCTGCAGCTGCCCGGCTGACAGGGTACTCTCAAGACGAACTGCTGGGAAAATCGGTTTTTGAGCTGCACTTTTATGCCCGCTGGGATGGCAGCCATTATCTTGCTGAACAAAACCTGATTTTCCGCACACTCAACGAACAACTGCTGTTTTCCGATGACCAGGATGTCATGTGGCGCAAGTCCGGAGATCATTTTCCGATTGAATATACCTGCGCACCCTACCTTAGTGATGGCGAACCAAAAGGTGCGGTACTGGCGTTTCAGGATATCACCCAGCGCAAACGCCAGGAAAATACCCTGAGGCAGGCACTGAGTGAAGTGGAAAAGCTCAAGGAAAAACTTCAGGCTGAAAATACTTACCTGCAGAACCAGATTCGCAGTGAAGGACAGTTTCAGGATATTGTCGGTCAGAGCGCACCCCTGATACACCTTCTTGAACAGGTCAAACAAGTCGCAACCACTAACAGTACCGTGTTAATTCTCGGTGAATCCGGTACCGGCAAGGAAGCCATTGCCCGTGCTATTCATGACAGCAGCGCCCGCGCTCCCAGACCTCTGATCAAGATTAACTGTGGCGCCATCAGCCCCAACCTGATTGAAAGCGAACTGTTTGGTCATGAAAAAGGCTCTTTTACCGGCGCACTGAAACAGCGTACGGGTTATTTTGAGCTGGCCGACAGTGGCACCATATTTCTTGATGAAGTCGGTGAGCTCCCACTGGAAGCCCAGGTCAAGCTGTTACGTGTTTTACAGGAACAGGAAGTCAGCCGTGTGGGCAGTGAAGAAACCATTCCGGTAGATGTCAGGGTCATTGCAGCGACCAACAAGCAGCTTGCCACCATGGTCGAGCAGGGGCTGTTTCGAACAGACCTGTATTATCGCCTGAATGTATTTCCCCTGCAGATCCCGCCACTGAGGGAACGCAAGGAAGATATTCCGCTGTTAGCGAACCACTTTCTGCAGGAGCAGGCCAGGACACTCGGCAAGGAACTTGACGGCATAGCCCCGGAAAGCATGCAGCTGCTACTGGATTATCAGTGGCCCGGAAATATCCGCGAATTACAGAATGTTATTGAACGCTCTGCCATTCTCAACAAAGGCAGCAAACTGCTGATCAGCGATTCTCTGATGAGAACCGAGCCTTCCAGCAAGCCAAACACGGACGCACCAGAGCAACTTGAGGATGCCGCTTCAATTTCAGCAGAGAGCCGCTATCGGCTGGTGGACTTTGAAAAACAGCACATCCTGAAAATCCTGGAAATGACCCATTGGACCATTGCCGGAAAAGGTGGAGCAGCTGAAATTCTGGACCTGCCTGCCAGCACCTTGCGCTCCAAAATGAAAAAACTCGGGATTCACAGGCCCAAATAGGGTTAGAATAGCGATATTAGTAACTTGTTGTATTAAGGTATTGTAATAATACCCATTGTCGGGAGGAGACAATGAAGCATTATTTTCGCATTTTCAGTCTCTCAGCCTTGCTGTTTTTTCTGCTAAACAGCATTCTCATGCAGTCGGTGGCTGAGCCAGGTACACCGGTACTGTTTACCCAGGAAGACCAGAATCTTCATATGGAAAAAATGAAGTCAATGACACCTGAACAGAAAGACCAGTACCGCAGCGAACAATATGCCCTGTTACGCCAGAAAGCGGCAGCCATTGGCTATGAAATGCCAGCCACTCCACCCTGGGAAGAAGCTGTGGCCAGCGAGCCGGCAACTGTTGCCCCGGAGGAATCGTCAAGTGATGCATTCAACTCACGCCATAAAAACCAGTTGGACAAATATCGTAAAGATGCCGCTGACAAGCGCAAGGCGATGCATGAAAGACTGGAAAAGCAACGTCAACAAATCAAACAGCGAATCGCGACCCTGGTAGAAAGACAGGCGGTCAAGCCTGCCGAACCCGTCAATCGACGCCCGGCGCCACCAATGCCGGCAACGGCACCTGCAGATAATTACCCTGGTAGCTCATTCTACCCGGCGCCTCCACCGCGTATGATGGCGCCTGCTTACCCGGGCTTTTACCAGGTTCCACCAGCACCACCGCGCCCATGGGGTTATCCATACTGATTTAATTGGTGTTGTTCATCAGATTGTTAATGCGTTTGACGTAAAAGCGTGTTTCACCTGGAGCGAAGTCCTCCACCTGTTGCCACTGTTTTACATCACCATGTTTTTTTGATGCTTTCTTGTAAGCTTTCAATACGGTACCAAGACCAGCGTTATAAGAGGCAAATGAAAAAGACAGGCGCTCTTTGGTAGAAATGGTTTTCTTCTTTTTCCATTTCCGGTAGAGCATTCGATCATAGAAGATTCCGGCTGCGATATTCCATCGAGGCTCATCTGTTCTGGGAATATGCGGATTTTTCTTCAGTATCTCTTCATAAGTCGCAGGCATGATCTGCATGATACCTTTTGCCCCCACGGGGCTCCTGGCTTGAGGGTTGAGATTTGACTCTGCAATTCCCTGTGCCTTGAACCAGTGCCAGTCGATATGTGGACCAAAGTAATGTTTGGCGTATTTTTTGAAATACACATCGTATTCGTTTGTCCACTGCTTGTCTTTTACGTGCTTGTCCGTTTCCAGCACATAGGCATATACCGCTGCCGGCAGAAAAAATGCCAACAGAAAAAGCCAGAATTTTCTGCTCAGTTGCATCTGCACCAAAGCCCCGGTCAGTTCAGACCAAGACCTATAACCAGACCCAATGCGGTACCAATACCAATAAAGATACCCATCATCATCAGGCCAACCGCCACATTTCCTTCAGCAAGCTTGTCAGGGATACTGAAATTGACAATGTGTCCAAAAACCCGGCATCCCATCCACATAAAAAACAAAGTCATCACGCCGCCGATAAAAGCGTAGAGGAAATTAAGAACAATCGGGTCAAGCAAATCTGTCATATAGCCACCTTTGGAGCAATCGTATTTTTTTTGTAATAGTTAAATCATAGCCAAAACCATAAGGCCTGTTAACTTTATTTCATGGCGCGATGCTCCTTGACCTTTTCATATGCCTGCTTGATTTCGTGGGTTTTCTGAGAGGCCACTTTCATCATTTCCTCTGGAAGGCCCTTGGCAACCAGTTTGTCCGGATGATGCTGACTCATCAGACGTCGATAGGCTTTTTTCACATCACGATCAGCAGTTTGGCTGTCAACATTCAAGATGGCATAAGCATCTTTGAGCGTCATGCCTGCAGCAGCCTTTGCCCCGCCTTGTTGTTGATAATGTCGTTCGGCACGAATGCGCTGTTCAAGTTGTCGATAGATAAACTCTGGAAAACCCAGGCGCTGGCATATATGTTTCAGCAATGAGGCTTCTGCTGCATCCAGTTTGCCATCAGCATAAGCTGCCTGTAACTGAATCTCGATGAACATCTGCATCAGCGTTTGACGACGGTGGCATTCATATTTGAATTGATCCAGCACGTCTTCCAGCGGAAAATCTGGAGCCTTGCCTTCACCAAATAAACGCTTGGCCGTTTTCACCATGTCATCATCAAGCCCCATTTCCCGCATGACAACTTCAGCCAGTCGGATTTCATCCGGGGTTATGCGTCCGTCAGCCTTGGCAACCGCTCCCATAACACTGAAAGTGGCAGTAAAAAATGCCATCTGCACACGTTGCTGCTCACCGGGATCCAAAACCTCATCTTCCGGCAAACCTTTTATACCCTTGTCGAAATTATGTCCCAGTGCGGCACCAAGAATAGCTCCCAGCGGCCCACCCAGCATGAAGCCAAACGCACCACCAACCAGTTTTCCCCACCAACTCATTGAATACCTCGTATTGTGAAATGGTATTTATTTACCATGCAGATAATCCTGATCACTGAATGATATCACCCAGTGAGGCTTATAGCTGACCAGCAAGGTCATGAACCAGCCATTCAGTACTGCCTCTGGAAAAAACATCAGCGGGAAATAGGTCAGATAGGTATCCCATAGCGTGGCGAAGGTAGCCAGGCCGGTAAAACTCAACAGCAGGCTCGACATAAAACTTGATATCAGTATGGCCACGCCACCGGACAAAAAGGCATTTAAATAAATATAGATAAAGAAATGCCTGGGGAACCAGTGACGAATGAGCACCAGTGCAACCTGAGAAAAGGTTACCGGGATCAATACCACACTGGTGATATTAATCATCAAGCCACTCCAGGAAGACACACCTGCAACACTCAAGCCCAGCAATGCCAGCGTACCTCCAAGCACTGCCAGAGACCAGCCGAACATCAGAGTTAATGTGGTAAGAAACAACAGATGAAACTCAATGCCCTCGTGCACAGGCGCTCTTATCATCCACATGATCATCAGGACAACACTGGCACCCAGGAAAACGTTCAGATGTTCCTTGTCGGCAACCAGTTTCCAGGGCGCTATTTTCAGTGCCAATAACACTCCGGCAATGGAAACAGCAGAACATAGCCACAACAATAATCCGGAAAAATAACTGCCTTCTACTTCCATTGGCTCATCACCTGTGCTGAATTAACAATAACCTTTATGCCAGTCGTATTCCTCAGGAAGAGAGTGGTTTAAATCGGTTATTTCGTAAATAAATCAATATTTGCCTATGGTAATAATGTTTTTTTTATTTTATTGTAAAGTCAATCGGTTTATTGCCGATAGTGTTAGTGAGACCAGACTGGAAACCGAATTTAGTAATAACCAGGAGGCTTCTGATGAGAAATGTTTATGACATGGTTTCAGGCGAATTCATCGAAGATGAATCAGTGCCGACGCAGGAAGTTGAATCGTCTTTCGACGAGGTTAACTTCTACCAGCAACCAGCCCTGCAGCTTCAACTTGTTGAGCAGCAGATTTCTTCCAAAACCATTAGCCTGCCAGCAGACCTTGCATTGCAGACATTTCTGATGAGCAAATAATAGAATTTCTATTCAGCTCATAAGCGGCAGCTTCTCACAGGCTGCCTGGAACTGCTTTCGCTATTGGTTTCTCTCCCAATAAACCGCCTGTCCGTCAACAACAAGGTTTACTTTCTTTAAAGAGGCACCGACGCAAGGCCCTCGCAAACACTCGCCTGTCTGCATATCAAACAAAGCACCATGCAGGGCGCACTGAATAAATTGATTTTCAATATCAAGAAACTGATGCGCTTTCCATTCCATTGGCGCTCCGGTGTGTGGACACGAATTTATAAACCCTTTGAGTTGACCGTGTTTTTTTACCAGAAACAGACGCCCTTTCTCCATGTCGGGAAACACAAAACCCCGGCTTCCCGGGTCTTCGATTTCATCCTCATGACATAGAAAAAGCCTATCTTCATTCATACTATTCACTCATGCTGTCCATACCTGATCAATACCATCAAAACCCTGCAGACCACATTTGAATCCAGCTACCTTACAGGCATTTGCCAGCACCTGCCCTACCTTCAATTCATTTAACAGGCTATCAATGATGCCGGCATTGAAAGCATCTCCTGCGCCCAGCGTATCAACCACTGTTTGCGGTTTCCATGCCGGCTGCTGATACAGCTTACCCTGCTTATCCATGGCCCATCCACCGCCTTTGCCCCAGGCACAATACAGCTCCGCCTTGATGCCATCATTACGCAGGTCTTCAAAGAAGTCTTTTACCCCCTTGTGGACATGGTGAAGATAATGACGGGAAAATATAAGAACCTGCGGCAGGGTAAAAAGAGCTTCAATACCCTCTCGCGGTTTTTCAATTTCAAGTGAAAAGAGATGGAAATTTCTGCTCAACAGATGCTGCATCATCTTTTCAAGTTCAGCAATATTGCGCCCCTCAAAGTGCACCCAGTCGAATTCATCAAAGTCAATTTTCTCGAAGCTTTCACTGTTATATTCGGGCAAATCGCGATAATGAACGATACTTCTACTGCCATTCTCGGTGTTAAGGATAATGTATGAGGTTGGGAGACTTGCACCCTCAACTACTTTTGCGTTTTCGATATCAATCGACTCGCAACGCAATTGTTGCCTGACAATATCACTGGCTGCATCGTCGGCTAAAGTACCCGCCCAGCAACAATGGTGACCCAGGCGGTTTAATACGCGAAGCGTGTTAGCGGAATTACCACCGCATGATTTTCTCTGTTGCACGACTCGCACTTCAGAATCTTCAACAGGATAACCATCAACCGAATTAATGATATCCAGTGTTGCAATACCAACACCCAAAACCTTCACTGCCAGACCTCATGGAAATTTGTTGATGCAAGCAGGGCCTTACTGGTTCCTGATTATTTGGCCGGATTGCTTGTCCGGGCTTTGTTCATCAGGCTGACTGACCTCTGCCCTGGTTTCAATACTGGCCCTGGATTCGGTCCCGCTGCTCGGCTCGACCTTGGGTATAAGCGTTTCCTGCTGCTGAATAACAGTATCCCGTGACAGAAAACCGAAAAGCTCTCCCTTGCCCAGGGCAAATGAAACCAGCTGCATTAACACCACACCGAGCACCACACCAGTCACCAGCAACATGGCTTTTTGTTTACCCCCAAATACCGAGGCCGAATCAATATCCAGCACAGGTATCGATTGATGAAGCTCCTCTTCCTGTTGCATATTTTCAGCGAGCATTGCCGCTACAGTTTCAGCATTTTTCTTTTCCAGTTCCTTTTCTGTGCGTTCAATTTCTGCAGCATGTTGCTCAAGCTGTCTGCGCATCTCATCAATCTCGGCATGAGCATCTTCCAGTTCATCTTCAAGTAGCTGACAGGTCTGTTGCGAGGACTGTAATTCAGACTGACGATCTGCCAGCGAGCTTTTCAGTACGTCACGTTCCTGACGCAACACTTCAACTTCAAGCACAATTTCACTATCGACACTGCTGGATACCTGTTCGGACTGTTCGTCCAGTTGATCCTGTAATTCCTGCAACTCTTTACGGGACTTTTCACGTAATGTTTCAAGTTCTTGTTTGAGTGATTCAAATGTCTCGGCATTAATACCATCATCTATACTTTCCAGGCGCTCTTCGTAGGACTGCAGCATGGAACGCAACCCTTCTGCTTCACTGGCTGCCTCATCACGCGCCCTCTCCATTTCACGTAACTCAATTCGCAGATTGCTTACCCGCTCGATTAACACCGAAGACTCGCCATCGCGTTTTGCGCGCTTTAACAGTCGCTCTGAAAGGTCCTCGTTATCTGCCTCCAGACGCTCACCCTTGTCACGCAGGTTTCGTAACTGGTTTTGCGCAATGGCAAGATCACGTTGTAGCGTTGCAATCGCTGCCTGCTGTTCTGCATCTGCAATTTTTGCGATATCAATCACGTGAAAATTACTCGAAACTATGGATAACTACGGACAGGAAAAATTAACCTGATTCGCCGCTGAGCTCAGCCAGCCTGCCTTTCAGCTCAGATATCTCCAGCTGCAGCTCACTGTTTTCCTGGTTAACGAGAGAAAGTTCATTGCGAATAGTTTCAACATCATTTCGCATTTCATCCCTGTCCTGTGTAATGCTGGCGTTTAATGCTTCCAGCTGACTGACCTGGTTTAAAGCCTGCTGTGTTTTCACTTCCAGATCAGCAGCATCCGGGCTTCCGGCATCATCCTGACTTTCCAGTAACTCTTCATACTCGGTTTCGATCTGGTCTTTTTCGAGCTGTAAAACGGTCAGCTGTTCCTTGAGCTTGGCGATATCGGCATCTCTGATCTGGAGATGTTTTTTGTTTTCTGTAGACAAGGCGTCATATTGCTGTTTCAACTTGTCATAACCATCTTCTTCACTTTCAAGCTGACCTGTCAGGCTGATCACTTCACGTTCAAGTCCTTCAATTTCTTTTCTCAGGGCTGCAATTTGTCCAGAGTCTTCATCAGCAGATGAGGAAGCTGCCGATGCCCTGGCAGCTTCAAGTTGCTCTTGTAATTCGACAATCGTGTCTTCCTGCTCAGCAACCTGTTGCTGCAACTCAGCAATCAGTTTCTTATCCGTCTCGCTGGAGGCTGCAGTAGTTGCTGCATCAGCAGGAGCAGCCTGTACACTGCTTTGCTGGACATCAGTAACCCCGGGCTCAGTCCGGGTCTCTGAATGGTTCTCTGGCTGGCTCTCTGGCTGGGACTCATCACGAGAGACATTATCATAACCACCATCCAGGGTACTGACATGGAAACCGCGTTCCAGAAACAGGAACGCAGAGGCAAGTGCGCGACGCCCGGACTGGCTGATAATGACGTAATGATGCTCATCAGACAGGCTGGGTATCTGGAAACGCAGGGTCTGGTGAGGCATATTGATGGCACCGGGCAGGTGGCCTTTCTCAAAGGCCTCCGGTGAGCGTACATCCAGCCACTTGCCTCCATCTTCAACGATGGCACAGGCCTCTTCGTAATTGACGCTTTCAGAAAGCGGATGCTGGATCAGCTCGATGAAATCCTCTTTGCCCAGTTTGAGCACAATACCATCGGTAAGCATCTGCACGCTTGACCCGCGAGGACAATCCGACAGCAGGGCGTCTTCACCAAACGATGCGCCCGGACCCAGGCGCGACAACTCCGTCTGTTCCTGCTTGTCTTCATCCCACTTTAATATGGCGGCCTGGCCACGATGCAGCAGATAGTAAAAATCTCCCTCTTCACCTTCAGTGATAATCATTTCACCTTCTGATACCGGCGATTCCTGCATGCGCATCATCACACCCTGCAGATTGGCTGCCGGAATATTCTGCATGACCCGGGATTGAAGCAACTGGCTCATCCAGTCTTCATCTTCTTCCTCATTGGAGACTTCTTCGACAACCTGGCCTTTTGATTCATTTGCAGCCAGCGCTTCACTGAGAATACGACTGTCTATGCGTACGACCTCTGCACGTGACAAAGCTTTCGCGGTAAAATTACGGGGCAGTTGATGAGCTATTGGAAAGCGCGCTGTAGCAGAACTTTCATCGACCTGGTCAACCTGGGAGCCACCGCTGTCCAGGCCAACTTTTCCCGACAGAAGATAAACATTGACGTGATCAACATCGCCTTCATTGAAGAGCACATCCCCTTTGGACAGCACTTCAACATTGACGTTTTCCAGTAACGTTTGCAGGCCATCTTCATCGAGCGTATTTAATGGGACGAGATTGGCTAAAAGCGAATATTCCTTGTTGTTGGGGTTTACTGGCATAACTTTTTATTCTCTTTAAACTCCGTCACAGTGATCGTAATCATACATCGAAACATATCCATGGATGAAAAAAACTATCGGCCGGAAAATAAAATTATTGAATAAAGTTTACTGAATTAAGCCTATTTTTTTTGTTTCATGGCTGAATCATGGTTTTCTTCGAATTTTAGGGCATATATCCGCCCTTTTTTAAAGAAAAAACTCATACTTTTTATTTTTCTATGCTATGTTTCCTCTGCAAATAACAGGTTCGCCTTGCCCAAAGGACTGTTTTTATTCGCAAGCATAACTAGACAAAAGACTTCTTAAAGTTATAGAAACCAACCTCAGGAGCTTACATATGGCTGTAAAGAAAAAAGCCGCAAAAAAAGCCGTTGCCAAAAAGGCCGCTGCTGCACCCAAACTAAAATCCATTGGTACCCGCCAGACCAAGACCCAGATTGTCCAGGCAATTTCTGAAAGTACAGGACTCACCAAAAAAGATGTATCTGCCGTATTTGCCAATCTCGGCGAGCTGATTCAGCGTCACATGCAAAAGCGTGGTTCAGGTGAATTCCAGATTCCTGATACCGGCGTTAAAATCCGTCGCGTTAAAAAGCCTGCACGCAAAGCGCGTATGGGACGTAACCCGGCCACCGGTGAAGAAATCAAAATCGCAGCAAAGCCTGCACACACTGTTGTAAAAGTGCAGGCATTAAAAGCGCTTAAAGAAACTATCAATAACTAAACTAATTTTTCTTTAAGGACTCTATAAGGCATTGTCTCAGGACAGTGCCTTTTTTTTATGTATAGAATGCTGCTGGCGCAAGGATGCACAGGCCCAGTGTTGGAGTCAGTAACAGTGTCAACAAATAACGAATATCCACGCACCCTCGGCAAAGGCATGATTACGGTTGCCTGGCTGTTGTTATTGGGGCTGCTGACACTCTTGTTCAACAACTTTCTGGAACATGAAAACAACCCCAACCAGTCACCTGCAACCTTGACCAGTAGTGGCGGCGCAAAAGTAGTCGAACTCAAAATGAACAGGGCCGGGCATTATGTTGCCAACGGCAAGATCAACGGCTATCCAGTAGAATTTTTACTCGATACCGGCGCCACTGATGTAGCCCTGGGGGAAAAGCTGGCAAAACGACTGGGGCTGGAAAAAGGCTACGAAACCCGTGCCCAGACCGCCAATGGCATTACGCGAAGCTATCTTACCCTGTTAAAACAGGTCACCATTGGCGAGATCAACCTGAATGGCATCAGGGCCAGCATCCTGCCTGGCATGAAAATGGATCAGGTTTTACTTGGTATGAGCTTTCTGAAACAGCTGGAATTGCGTCAGAAGGATGATACGTTGACGCTGATACAACATTGAAGCCTCCCCATCCAAGGGGAGGGCCTGCTCGCTCAGCGGAAGCGTGTCTGCATACGCTGGCGTTGCATTTGTTGTCTGAAATACTGGCGGTAATAGACCAGCGCGCTACTGCCGTTGGCAGACACATCATAAACTTTCCAGCCACTCTTGCTCTTGTATAGACGGAAATCAAGACGTGCCGGATAGCCACCGCGATTCATAATGGCAATGCTTAATTCCACCTGGCCTTTTCCCTGAACTTTTGGTGCCAGGTATTTCACTCTCTGGTTGCTAAAAGAAGAAAGTTTTTGTGCCATGGCAGATAGAAACTGGGTTTTCAGTTGCTGCTCCATCATCATCTTCTGCTGATCAGACATACGCATATAACGTCCGCCCGCAGCCCATTTGGTCATGTAGGCAAAATCAAAATAGGGCGCAATCTCTTTATCCAGAAAAGACGCAATCAACTGGTGGTTTGGTGCCTGATTATTACTGAAAAATCCCAGTAATTTTTTCAATCCTTCCTTAAGTACTGCCCCGGCTTCATCCACCTCCGAAATCTTTTGCTGGCGAATAGGAGGCCTTTGAGTCGGCATCTGCTGTTGCGGCATACCATGACTGTATCCCATGTAGGGGGCACGATAAGGCTGTTGCGCATTAACAGAAGTTACGAGTAAACAACTCAGGCATGCTGAAACTATCAGGCTTTTCTTCATTAAATTATCCTCAAGCGGGTGGTTGGCAGTCAGTTATTATTATTGGATTTAGACTGCACCTGTGCGCTTCGAAAATCAAGAGCCGATAGCTATAAAAATGTATCCAGTGAGGAAGCTTACAAAACCGGCCCCTAACAAACTGCTGCCTGCCAGCTGAGTGTTGCACTTAATCCGACAGCACCTGATTTTCTCCAAAATGAAAAAAAGCAGGTTGTCGCATCAGTGTACTTTTTTCACCCAGCACCTCAGGAATACCGTGCTTGAGCCAGGCTTCGAGTTCCAGGGCGTCGACTCCGGCATTATTGTCATAATCTGCTTTGCCCTCCAACCCCTTCAGGATCAAGTTGGTAAATACACCACCATCGGGTTTGGCAACTGCGCCGGGGCCCGCACAGAAAAAATGTAAAGACTGAATATTTTCAGAAAATAATTGCGGCTTGCACATCTGGCGTGTATTGCCATCGATAATGACAAGCTGTCTGCGGGCCAGACTCAGCCGCAGCAAACTGTGTAATTCAGCGGAACTGATCAATTCATCCGTTAACCGCTTTTCTGTAAATGGACTGTTTCCCTTATCAGCAGCAGCTTTAGTCGCCTTGCTCGCCTGTTCCGACAACACCGGCACAAGAAACCCGTTGTCTGCGTTATCTGCACTGTGTCCGGAATAATAAAACACGAAGTCATCCGGGGCTGACAGCACCGCCAGTTCTTCCAGCTTGTGAAGCACTGTTTGACGGTCCGGATTCATCAGCACAGTGACCAGGTAATGCTGTTGCTCAAGTGATTGCTTCATGTTGGCAAGGTCGCGATCAATTGCCGGCATGAACGGCAGACCAATCAGTTCATTTTCCTGGTTGACTCCAATGATCAGGGCATGCCTGATTTTCTTGTTATTGACTGGCTCAGTAAATGCCTGATTTACAGGCAGCATCATCACAATGAACAGAAAACAGGGGACATAGTCTCTCAAGCGGCGAATAAGTTTTATCATGATGAATATTGTTCTACAGAAGCATTCAAATAGTCCAACATTTATCGG
>Ga0180435_10004775_pt1 | contig 13290 bp, 8 predicted proteins | sample SS_ome_3_FD_132467 | JGI IMG/M metagenome (GOLD analysis project Ga0180435, IMG submission 132467) | Hypersaline lake sediment archaeal communities from the Salton Sea, California, USA - SS_3_S_1 metaG | ecosystem: Environmental > Aquatic > Non-marine Saline and Alkaline > Hypersaline > Sediment... | reverse complement strand
GGCCCCAGCCGGCCAGGGCCACTCCCCAGCGTTTGAGCGCCGCGCCCTGTTGCCGCCGCAGATTAGTCATCATCATAATGAAGCTTAGCCCGCCAATGAAAGCGCCGATGATGGGGGCCGGCAGTTTGGTCAGCAGGGCCAGGCCGGCCAGCCCCCCGGAGAGCAGCAGCCAGGGTGTGGCCGGAGGCGCGGCGGGGCGGTGGCTTAAAAAGGCCAGCAGCGAGAGAAACATCAACACTGCGGCGATGGCGTCGCCGTTTAAAATACGGGAGTGAGCTACAAAAAATGGGTCGAAGGCCAGTAACAGGGCGGCCAGCAGGGCGATGGACTGGTTCAGCAGGCGGCGGAGCAGCAGGTACACGCCGCTAATGCCGGCGGCGGTCATCAACACGGGCGATAGTCGCAGCCAGCCAATGGTGGCGGGTAAATTGGCGACGGCTTCGGTGGTGCAGGCGGTTAAATCGGAAGCAGACCAACACAGCCACCACAGAACTTTGGCCGCGCCCCAGGTGGTGGTAACACCGGGGAAAAAGTGCCAGTAGGTTTGGGCCAGGTCGCCGTTTTGTAACCCCAGCATAAATTGAGCCGCGCCTTCGGCCCATTTGAGTTCGTCAATGGTTAAAAAACTGCCCAATTGGTACAGCCGGGGCAGCAGGGCCGCCAAAAAAATCAGCAGAGGCAACCCCAAACGGCGGATTTGTTGGGTGGAAAAGGTGTCGGGCATAATTTACCGTACAGACAATGGTTCCAGAATCAGGGCGTTTTCGCCGGATGTGTCGTTTAGCAACGGCAGCCGTTCCAGCGTATCGGGCCGGTACAGGCCCACATAGATTTTATAGGTTCCGGCGGGAAGGTCAAGCGGCAGGGAGAGCCAGGTTGTTTCCGGCAGCACGGTTCCGGCGGGCCAGCTTGAGGTGGGCAGCAGGGCTTTGTAGGGTTGGTGGTCGGCGCGGGCCAGGGTGTTGTTTTGGTCGTCCCGCACCTGCACAAAAATGGCGTAATCGGTTTGGGGCCGGCGGCGGGCTTCCCACACCAGGGTCAGGGGCAGGGTGTCACCGGGACGGGCCGGAGTGTTAGGCAGGTTGTAGCCGTGGAAGATGAGTTCATCGGCAAAGTTGGCCCACAACGGCGTGGCTGGGGCCGGGTCGGTATCGGCTTTGCCAAAAAAGAGGTCGTCTTCGCCGTAGTGATACCGGCCCAGGTATTTACTCTGCACCCAATCCATATAGTTGGGCAGGTATTTGGGGATGCGGTTGGAGACGGCAGCCACCAGCGGGCAGTCGTACTGGTCGGAGATGGTGATGAGTTCTGCCAAAGTCAAAGCCCCGGATTTGAGCCGGTTGCTGGAGACCTCGGCCAATTCCGGCGGCACCATCCGCCCGCTCCAGTAAACCAGTTGCATATCGTCGGTAATGAGGCAATCATCCGGCGCGGTCACGCTGGTGATGAAGGCCAGGGCTTCCTGTTCGTCCGGGGGGATGCCGGCGGCCTGGGCTTTGGCCTGCCACAGGTTGGCCGCGGTGGGCAGGTGGGCCAGGTACAGCCCGGTCAGCAGCAGCAAGCCGGTCAGGCTGATGGCGATAGCCCGGCGGGGACGGGGCCGCGTGCGTAGTTGGCAAACGTGGCCGGCCCAGTAGCTCAGGGCCGCGCCGGCCCAAATGGCCAGCGGCGGAATCAAAATGAGAAAATGTTTATAGCGGATGGGGTTGTGGATGGTCAGCATCACCAGGGCCAGCCCCAGCCAGGCCGGTAACAGCCAGCGGTCCTGAGCGCGGCGGAGGCTGCTCCAGACCAGCCCCAGCAGGCCCAGCAGCAGTAACGGCAAATCTTCGGCCCGGAACTGGTTGAACCGTTCCAGGCGGGGCGGCCAAAAGGTTTGGTCTTCTATGTAGACGGTGCGGGCTTGCAAACGTTGCTCCACCACCTGATCCAGCAGCGCGCCGGGGTTGTACATCAAAAAAAGAATGATGACCGGCAGCAGCATGGCCAGCCCCCACAGCAGCGAGTCGGTGAGGAGGGGCTTCCAGGCAAAATTTTGGCGATGGGGTTGGTAGCGGCGGGCTAAAATCATCAACGGGATCAGGCCCAGCAGAAACGGTGACAGCAGTTTGGTCAGCAAACTGGCCGCGAGACACAGGCCCGACAACACCAGCCAGAGCCGGCTTTGGGGACCGCTGTCTTTGTAGAGCCAGGCCAGCCATACAGCCCACACCGACCAGGCCACCGAGGGGAATTCACCCAGCACGGCGCGGGAGGGTTCCATCAAAATGGGGGAGAGCAGGGTGAGGGCCGCCGCGGCCAGGCCGGCAGCGGGTCCGGCGAATTTTCGGCCCATCAGGGCAATGCCGGTGGCTCCAAACAGGGTGTAGGCCACGCTGAACCAGCGTTGGGCTGCTTCGGTGGGCCACCAATTCCAAACCGCTTCGATGGCCAACGGGTACAGGGGCGGATAGGTGATGTAAACTTCTGAGTAAGGCTGGTAGCCCGCGGCCAGCAGGCGCAGCCATATTAAATGGATGCCTTCATCGGGGGACATGGGGAAACTGTTGAGTAGTATCGCTCTCAGCGCGGCGCCGACCATCAAAATGAGTAGCAGGCCAGCCCAAAAAAGATATTGATGTTGATTCTTTGATATTGCTTCGGTAATTTTCACACCTTGATTTATAGTTGGATATGGGCAGTTTGGCAAGAATAAAGTTTCTCTTTGAATGATGGAACAGCAAAAAGGGACAGGGCAAAAATCCCCTGTCCCTTTTTGATACCTGTTCACGTGGCAGATTTTTTACGAACAGGCAGGCTGATTGGCGATTTATTCCATGCCGACGGCTCGTTTGGCGCCGTCCATGGTGTTGCGCAAGAGCATGGCGATGGTCATGGGGCCAACGCCACCCGGCGAGGGGCTGATCGCGCCGGCTACTTCTTTTACTTCATCAAAGTCAACGTCGCCGGTGAGGCGATAGCCTTTTTCGCGGGTAGGATCATCAACCGCGTTGGTACCCACATCAATGACTACCGCGCCCGGTTTGACCCAGTCGGCCTTGACCATTTCAGGGCGGCCCACCGCGGCAATGAGGATGTCGGCTCTGCCCACGACGCCGGGCAAATCTTTGGTGCGGGAGTGGCAGATGGTCAGGGTAGCGTTGCGGTGGAGCAGGAGCATGGCGACCGGCAGCCCCACAATGTTACTGCGGCCCAGGACGACCGCTTCTTTTCCTTCGATTTCCACGCCCATGCGGTTCAGCAGTTCAATACAACCCCGGGGCGTACAAGGTACGAACAGAGGATCGCGGCGTTTCATGGACAGGCGACCAATGTTCAGCGGATGGAAGCCGTCAACATCTTTTTCCAGACTAATGGCACCCAGGATTTCTTCTTCGTCAATGTGATCGGGCAGCGGCAACTGCACCAGAATCCCGTTGACTGCCGGATTGGCATTCAGGTCCTGAACCACTTTCAATAGTTCATCCTGGCTGATGTCGCCCGATAGATCATGGCTGAAGGATTCCATACCAACTTCGGCGCAGGCTTTCTTTTTCATACGCACATAGGCTTGCGAGTCTTTTCGTGCCCCTACCAAAACGGTTGCCAAACCGGGCACCTTGCCATATTTGGCTTTCATTTCCTCTACTTCGGCTTTGATTTCACCCCGAATGGTGGCGGAAATGGCTCTACCGTCTATAAGCTGTGCTGTCATTACTGTTTCTCCTTTGAAAATTTAGTTTGATATGAGTTGAGGGATAGGGCCGGACAGATTAACAATTTCCGGCAAAATGAAAACTTTTGTGGCATTTTTGAGTCAACCCTAATGTAATATATCTAATATATATTATTCTGACTAGTGACATTTGTCACTATTCGCTCAGACAAATGGCACATTAAGGATAACCGGGAACCGGAACAAAAGTATCCAACGCTCGACTGCCCACGAATGGCACAAAACCCAGTTCGCGCGCGGTCTGGAACACCCAGTCTACGTTAGCCGGGTCGAGGGCATAATCTACGGTGAAGATGGGCAGGCCTTTGTTTTGAGCCACGGTCAGGTCGGCCAGATAGGCTTCGCTGCTGACGTGCAGGGTGCTGTCGGGGTATTCGTCGTACTGCCGCCGGCATTCCGGCGACAGGCTATCGCGGTAGGCTGCGGTGTCAACCTCGGCTTCGGTGCGGGGCAGGGGGCAGTCGCCCGGCGGCTCGTTGTCGGCCCCGCCGTCAAACCAGACCTGTTCCTGAGCAATGGCGCTGATGACATCCACATAGTCATCATTTGCGGCCAATTCAGCCGCGTTTTGAGCAATCACTATAAAACCGGGTTTTTGCCGGCGGGTAAAATCGGCGATGTCCATCACCCACCAGATCATCTCTTGTTTGGGATTGACATTATCCTGGGCGGCAAAGTTCATCACATTTTCATCCGAATAGGCCTCGACCCAATCCAGATAGACCCCATCAAAGCCGGCATTGACTATGGCCTGTAAATAGCCATTTTTCTCCAGCCAGATGTCGCGCCATTCATCGTACCAGTAGGCCACCGGGTAGTTGCCTTCCCAGCCGTCGGGGTCTGCGCCCACAATCCATTCCGGGTTGCCGATGCCCCAGCCGGGTTGCCAGTAGGTGCGGTAACTTTCGGCCTGGCCGGTGTCAATGTAGGCGATGACCAGTTTGGGCCGGGGCGCGTTGTGCAGTTGAGTAATGACCTCGGCCATGGGGTAGTCGGTGTTGTTTTCTTCTGAGGGGATAAAATCGAGCACAACCATGTCGTACTCAGAGTCAATAATTCGGGCGACGGTATCCGGCTCCAGGTTGACGTCAATCAGATACAACCAATTTTTTACCCCGGTCAGGGATGGTAAAGCCGGCGACTCTGGAGGTGCGGTGGTAACACTTTTGGCTGAAGCGAGGGGGGATGACGTTGCCGCGGGTACAGGCCGGCTGCCGCAGGCGACCAACAGCAGGCTGCCTGTCAGCATCACCGCGATTTTGCCGAGGTTCAAAATAGAAACCATTTCTTCTCCCGGACCGCGCCGGCTGCCGATGGGTCAAAGTCATCCGGCCAGGTAGTGGTTTGATTGTAGACGGTTTTGGTTAATCTGGCCGCGGTTAAGTTAGCCTCAAGCAGATTGGCCCCCCGTAGATCGGCCTGGCTCAGGTCGGCGCTGGTCAGGTTGCTTTCTTTGAGATTGGTCCGGTGCAGATTGGCGCCGGTCAGATCAACCTCATGCAGATTGGCTTCGCTCAAATTGGCCTGTTCCAGGTTGGCATGCTTTAGAACTGCGCCATGCAAATCGGCAGCGCTCAGGTTGGCCTCACGCAGGTCTGTTCCAATCAGCGTTGCCAACTGCAAATTGGCAAAAACCAGATTGGCCCTCCGTAGATTTCCATTCGACAGCCTGGCTTGTATCAGATTGACGAAAATCAGGCTGGCCCCGTTCAGATTGGCCCGCTCCAAATTGGCCCCGAACAGATCGGCCTCGTTGAGATTGGCTCGGTGCAAATCAATCGCGGTTAAGTCCAACCGGCTCAACCCCATTCGCCGCAAGTCAGGCGGATGGCTCTGCTGCCAGGCGTTTTGGATGAATTGTAACAACTCCTCACGTTCCATTTTTGTTAAGCCGCCACTCTATGTTAATATGAGGTCTTGATTCATCAAGATAACTTATTGTATCATACCCGCTGCCGTCCGGCAACGGTAAATTATCGGGTGTGTTCGGATTTGGGGGCAAATTTCCAAAACGCATCCTGAGCTACGTCGAAGGGGCGCAATCGGCAGGCGTTGCCCCAAAAATCGAACGCTCCCTAAATTGTCAATAAAAGCATAGGGTGGGTCCCAAACACAACTATGAGCGACACCATTGTATCTTATCTGCAACATCATCTTGACGATTATCTGGCCGACCTGCGAACATTGGTCAGCATAGATTCCGGGAGCAAGCACAAGGCCGGCGTTGATGCGGTCAACGACTGGTTATCCGCCCGCCTGGATGCCCTTGGTTTCTCGATGGAACGTCAACGGCAAACGTTGGCCGGTGATAACCTGCTGGCCCGGTGGTCGGGTCGGGGGAACGGCCATATTTTGCTGATTGGTCACAGCGATACCGTTTATCCGGTGGGCACCGCGGCCCAACGACCCATGACCATTGACGGCAACAATATCATCGGCCCCGGCACTTGTGATATGAAAGCCGGCCTGTTAACCGGCCTGTACGCTGTGGCCGCCTTGCAGTACAACGGTTTTGAGCAGTTCGACACCCTCACTTATCTTTGTGTATCTGATGAAGAGGTAGACCCCCGTTACTCTACCGACCTCATTCGGGCGGCTGCCCGTCAGGCCGATGTGGTTTTGACTCTGGAAGCGGCCCGCGAAAATGGCGATATTGTGACCGTCCGCAAAGGGGTGCAGTGGTACACCGTGGAGGCCTTTGGCCAGGCGGCCCACGCCGGCGTAGAGCCGGAAAAAGGGCGGAACGCGGTTCTGGCGCTGGCTCATCATTTACCGGCGCTGGCCCGGCTTAACGGCCTGGCCGATGGAGTAACGGTGAACGTAGGCTTTATACAGGGGGGGAGCGATTACCCCAGTATGGTGCCGGATTATGCCAAAATGCGGCTGGATGTACGCGGCTATTCCCAAGCGGATATGCAGGCCGCGGCCCAGGCTATTTGGCAGCAGCTTGCCACCGAGGTTATCCCCGGTGTCCGGGTAAAACTGACGCTCGAAGAAAGCTCCGTGTTCCCGCCCCTGGAACAAACCCCCAGCGGAGCCAGGCTGGAAGCGTTGGCCCGGCAGATTGCCCAGGATTTGGGCTTTACCCTGCGCGGCGCGGCCACCGGCGGCGCATCCGATGCCAGTATTGCCGCGGCCGAAGGTCCGCCCGCCCTCGATGGCCTGGGGCCGGTGGGGGGGCTGGACCACAGCCCCCAGGAATACATCAACCTGGACAGCATTGTACCCCGCACCGCCTTGCTGGCTCACCTGATCGAGGCTTTGGGGCTTAAATATAGCCGGGACAATCAGCCAATTTGATGGGGATAATTCTTAAGACCCGGTTAAGCCAAAAGTCATCCTGAAAAATACTGTTCCCCATTTGCACGTACGATACTATTAAAGTTTTTCAGATGAGGGACGATAATAATAATGGCACCTTACGCTTAATTTTTTGAGAAAAAGCGGCCTGATTTTCTATTATCGTTGTGCTTTATCTATAGAAAGTGCGATGCTATGCCTATGACTGAAAACCCGGATTTCCCCCTCGATTCGACTGACCTTAAAGAAAAAGATTCCCAAACGTCTGATGCTCCTTTGCCTGAAGAAGCGGATAGTGACGCCCCGCCGCCTGAACCGGAAATAAAAATTTCCTTGAGCGAAGATAAACTCAAGGCCTGGCTGAAAATTAACCAGGAGCCGCCGGTGCCGTATCAGGTCACAGAAGATGATATTTTTGACGCGCTGGCAATGGCCGGTGTAGAGTACGGCATTGATATGGACACGGTAGAGCAGATTGTCCGGGAGCAACAATATCCCGCCAACACCCTGGTCGCCGAAGGTCGAAAAACCCAACCGGGCCGGGATGGCGAACTGGAGTATCTGTTTTCGCGCATCAAATATGGCCGGCCCGCTGATTTGGGCTATCGGGTTGACTATTATGATTTGAATCTGGTTGAAAATGTATCGGCTGGTCAGGCTCTGGTGCGGCAAATTCCGGCTGACCCCGGCCAACCCGGGATGACCGTGCAGGGTCGATTGATTTCGGTGCCAAAAGTGCGCGAACCCCGGTTGCCGGTGCGCAGCGGTACCGAAATTTCAGATGAAAATCCTCGTGAATTGATTGCCAGGGTGGACGGCTTTGTCCGGCTCGACAAAAAATCCTTTGACCGGGTGGTTGTTGACCAGATGTTTGATGTGTCCGGCGATGTTGATATGTCTACCGGCAATCTTGATATTGAAGGCTCAGTCAAAATTCGGGGTGACGTTAAAGAAGGCTTTCGGGTACAGGCCACCGGCGATGTGTTGGTAGGCGGGTCCGTGGAGAGTTGCGAAATTCATGCCGGCGGTCAGATAGACATCAAAGGCGGCATCATTGGCGGCCACAAGCGGGCCATCATCAACGCTGGAGATAATGTGACGGCTCGCTTTGCCGGGCAGGCCGATATTCGGGCAAGCAGCAATGTGCTGATTTCTGAAGAACTGCTCAATTGCGATGTGCAAACCGATGGTACCGTCATTGTGGGCAAACAACGCAAATTTATGGGGGCTATTATCGGCGGACAGGTAGTAGCCGGCTACCGGATCGAAACCGTTAATGTTGGTACGGAATCCGGACGGCGCACTCGACTGCTGGTAGGGGTGCAATCCGGTCTGCTGGAACGCCGGCAGCAAATGAGGTCTGAACTCCACCGCTACCGCCAGCAGCAAAAACAGGGCGAGGCCGAGCTGGAGAAATTGCGTCCGGTGTTGGAAAGCCAGACCGCTGACCAGGCCAAACGGGAGCAGCAGCAAACAATACTGCAAGAGCAGCAGACTCAAGTAAAAGCCGAAATGGCCGGTATTCTGTCACAATTAGAGGAAGCCGGCGTTTTTGAAAACGACAGTAAAGATGATGTGGCTGTCGAGATAAAGAAAACTGCCCAAACTCTGCAACGGGTAGAATCGCACATCAACCGGCTGTTGGAGCATGACCAGGATGACCTCGTCAGCGAAGCCGCAGCAGATGGTCAGGTCTCTATCACTCAATTGAAAGCCGCCCGGCAGAATTTAATTGACAAATTACAGGGGTTGAAGCACCGGTATAATCAACCCCAGGACCCGTGGGCCAACGTACCTTACGAGGTTAAAGCCGGGCTGGAAGCATCACAAGCACGGCTGACCAAAATTGAACAATATTTGGCGCAACTGGCCGCCCAGGCCGAAAAAGATCAGAAACTGCAAAATCATCTGGCGCAGTTGGAAGCAGAGCAGCAAGAGCGCCAACAAACGCTGGCTATGCTGGAAGAAGAACTGGTCCAGATACAGACCCAGATAGAAGCTGCCGGAGAAATTGAGCCACATATTGTGGTATCTGGCACCTTGTGGCCGGGCACTACCGTCAAAATTCAATCGGTGCGGCGGGCCTTTACGGAGGTACAGCAGGCCGTAGACCTGCAACTATCCGCCGAGGAGAACGGTTCTGTGGTGGCGATTAGCCTGAAAGGGCGGCGTTAGGCCAGAAACGGTTGCAAAGTTTTGGGGCCGCGGGTAAAATCTCTCTACATTTCACAGTGGAGGTCATCAATATGAGTTTTGGCATTACCAAAACAATTCCCGCCCGCGAAGGAAGAGCCGCACTCGAGGCTCTGTACGATGGGACGCTGGCCGAATACGAGTTTCACATGGCTGGTACGCCTTCCAAATTAAAGGTGGGACATTACGTTTACACCATTTTTAACGACCAACTTTATGGGCGGCTCAAAATCAAGCAGTTGATTGGCGGCGCGACTAACCCCAAATCAGGTCGACTCCGCACGCTGATTATGGTCGAAGCGCCGGGCGAGCGGCTGGAAACGCCCATCCCCAAAAAAGGGCATCGCGGCACCCGTTATTACGATGGCGCGGATTGGCAGGCCTGAGGCTTCATAGACTGAAAAAAGTATTATCCCGGCGTTGATGGCGACAGGGTTATCCCTGTCGCCATTTGTTTTTGCCCCTGGGAAGCGTTCGATTTTTGGGGCAACGAAACACACCCTGGCGCAAGGGTTTGTCCCAATTTCCAAAAAATTGGGACAAACTAGGGGGGATTCGGGGGGATACCCCCGTACCCCCCTGTCTGTTCCCAAAATCTGGGACAGACCCCTGGCGCAACTTGAAAAGAATTGGTAAAAGGGTTATGATAAAGATGCTTACTGTCATTATTTTTTATGCAAAGGAGCATAGACTATGAAAATCACCAAAGAAAATGCCCTTGACTATCACGAAAAAGGTCGGCCCGGCAAAATCGAAGTGACCATTACCAAGCCCGCCGGCAGCCAGATGGACCTGTCGTTGGCCTACACGCCGGGGGTGGCCGTGCCCGTGTTGGAAATTGCCAACGACCCGGCCAATGCTTATCGTTACACCGCCAAAGGCAACCTGGTGGCGGTGGTTTCTAACGGAAGCGCCATTTTGGGCCTGGGTAATCGCGGGCCGCTGGCCTCTAAGCCGGTGATGGAGGGCAAAGGCGTATTGTTCAAACGGTTTGCCGATGTGGATGTATTCGACATCGAGGTTGATTCTGCCGACCCCGAAGAAATCATCAATGTGGTGCGGGCCATCGCCCCCACCTTTGGCGGCGTCAATCTGGAAGATATTAAAGCCCCGGAATGTTTTGAAATTGAAGAACGGCTTAAAGCCATGCTCGATATCCCCGTTTTTCACGATGACCAGCATGGTACCGCCATCATTGCCACCGCCGGTCTGATTAATGCCCTGGAAATTGTAGAAAAAGATATCAAAGATGTGAAAATTGTGGTGAACGGGGCCGGCGCCTCGGCCATTTCCTGCGCCAAGATGTTTGTGCTGGCCGGCGCCACGCAGTCGAACATTACCATGCTTGACTCGCGCGGGGTACTGCACAAAGACCGGGAGGGCCTGAACAAATACAAAGAACAGTTTGCCATTGACACCAAAGACCGCACGCTCGACGATGCCATGCAGGGAGCCGACGTGATGATTGGGCTGTCGGTGGCCGATGTGGTGTCGCAGGATATGGTTCGCTCGATGGCGCCCAACCCCATCATCTTTGCCATGGCCAACCCCGACCCGGAAATCAAATATGAGCTGGCTACCGAAGTCCGCCCGGATTTGATTATGGCTACCGGGCGCAGCGATTACCCCAACCAGGTTAACAATGTGCTGGGCTTCCCCTTTATTTTCCGGGGGGCGCTCGATGTGCAGGCCAGCCAGATTAATGACGATATGAAACTGGCCGCCTCAGAGGCTCTGGCCAAACTGACCAAAGAAGATGTGCCGGATTCTGTACTAAAGGCTTACAACCTGAAAAGCCTGAAATTTGGCCGGGATTATATCATCCCCAAACCGGTAGACCCCCGGGTGTTGCTGTGGGTGGCCCCTGCCGTGGCTAAAGCCGCCATAGAAACCGGCGTAGCCAGCCGCTCGCTTAACCTTGAGGAATACGTGGCCCAACTGGAGGCCCGGCTGGGCAAAGGCTGGGAGTTGATGCGCCAAATCATCAACAAAGCCCGGCACAATCCCCAGCGAGTGGTCTTTGGCGAAGGTGAAGAGCCAAAAATCATCCGGGCCGCAGCCCTGGTGGACGAAGAAGGCATCGGCACCCCGATCTTGTTGGGCCGGTCAGAGGTGATTAAACAGCATATTAAAGAACTGGGATTAGACTTTGAGCCACAGGTCATTGACCCCAAACCCAGCGTTCATTTTGATGCTTATAGCGAAAAGCTGTTTGACCTACGCCAGCGGAAAGGCATCACCATGACCAGAGCCAGGGCTTTGATGCGCCGGCGCAGTTACTTTGGTCCGATGATGGTTGAACAGGGCGATGCCGACGCCTATGTTTCGGGATTAACCCATAACTATCCCGATATTATCCGCCCCGCTCTGGAAATCATCGGCACCAGCGATGATACGCACAAAGTGGCCGGGATGTACATTATGATTGCCCGCGGCAAGGTGTATTTCTTTGCCGATACGACGGTTAATATTGATCCCTCTGCCGAAGATTTGGCCGAAATTGCCTGCATGGCCGCCGACGCGGCCACCCGCTTTGATATTGCGCCGCGGGTAGCAATGCTCAGTTTCTCCAATTTTGGCAGTACCCGCCATCCCCTGTCCAACAAGGTGCGACAGGCCGTAGAAATTGTGCGCTCTCGCCGACCTGAATTGCAGATTGATGGTGAGATGATGGCCGATACAGCCGTCGTTTCTGATATTGTTGACGAGCTGTACCCGTTCAGCACGGTGAAAAATGCCAACGTGCTGGTGTTCCCCAACCTGGACGCGGCCAACATTGCCTACAAACTGATGCAGCGGATGGGCGGCGCTGAGGCTATTGGCCCGGTGTTGTTGGGCATGAACAAACCTGTTCACGTGTTGCAGCGGGGTGATGAAGTCCGCTCCATTGTCAATATTGCGGCCATGGCCGTGATTGACGCCCAGGAACGGCAATAGTCAGCAAATAACAAAATACATATAACAAAAAACAGTAGCCGTTATCTGGCTACTGTTTTTTGTTAGCTGCGTTTCGGTTACCGGGGTCTGGCTACTCTTCCGTTTCCTCTGTGGTAGCCGGGGCCGGTTGTACCGGCTGGCTGGGTAAGGCATCAACCGTGGGCACTATGCCCGGGCCGGGAATGACCAGATTGGGGGTGGTACCTTCCGGGGTGAAGATGATTTTATCTGTCGGTTGCAGGGCGTCGGCGTTGGCCTGCACCTTTTGTAACTCCAGAAAACCGGGGAACGAGGCGTAAAGTTCGGCCAGAGCCAGTTGCTGGGCCAGGTCGGCCTTGGCTTTTTCAGTGGCAGCTTCGGCCAGTATCTTGTTGATTTCCAGGTCTTGCTCGGCGGCAAACAGTTCGTTGATTTTTTGGGCTTCGATGACGGCCCGTTCGGCCTGGATCCGGGCCTGTTCGTTCGCCCGTTCCGCTTCGATGACCGCTTTCTGGGCCAGGATTTTTTCCTGCTCCAGTTGGGCTAAAATGGTTTCCTGTTTGGCCTGTTCCTGAATCCGGCTCTGTTCAATGCGGATTTCGCCTTCCTGCCGGGCCTGTTCGGCATCGGCCTGGGCCTGGGCGCGTAGTTTATCTTGCGCCGCCTTTTCGGTTTCCAGCCGGCTCTGGACAATGGCATCCAGCGCGTCCTGCACCTCCGGCGATAAAATCACTTCCGGGACGACCACGTTTTGCACACTCAGGCCAAAGTTGCTGGCCAGTTCATCCAGTTCAGAGTCAACACAGGCCCGCAGTTCGTCGCGAGCCGTACCAATAATATTATCATCAAAGGTGCGGTCGCCCACACATACCTTCATTGCCTGTCGGGTCAGGTCCTGCACTCGAGTGCGGGCCAGATTGTCATCCAGGTAAATGTTGCGATACTGCGCCCAATGGGTGCGGTATATATCTTTTTGGTCAAATTCGGGCCGAAAAATATCGCCGCTGACTGATAGGCCTATCCGCTGTTTGTCTTTGGTGATGATTTCTTCGTCGGTTACAGTAAAGGGGATGGCCTGGCTGGACACGCGTACAATATCCACAAACAGGCCAAAATCGCTGTACACGCCCGGCCCAACGATATCATTAATCCGTCCGCTTTGGAAT
>Ga0180435_10004774_pt1 | contig 13290 bp, 7 predicted proteins | sample SS_ome_3_FD_132467 | JGI IMG/M metagenome (GOLD analysis project Ga0180435, IMG submission 132467) | Hypersaline lake sediment archaeal communities from the Salton Sea, California, USA - SS_3_S_1 metaG | ecosystem: Environmental > Aquatic > Non-marine Saline and Alkaline > Hypersaline > Sediment... | reverse complement strand
CGGCATCTGTGACGGTCAGAGGGCCGCGGCTGGTGTGCTCCCGTCCGGTGACACTCTCGGCGTGCAACGTCCAGGTGTACTCCCCGTCAGGCACGACGCGTCGCACGACCGTGCCGCCGACGCCGTCGACATCGTCCGGCAACGAGAAAGCGTCCACGACGCCGGCGAAGTACACGGAGTACGGCTCCCGAGTGCCTGCCAGTCGCGTATCCGTCCGGTACGTGAACTGCCGGCCCTGCGAGTCGGTCAGAAAGAAGCTGACGTACGAGGTCTCAGAGAGGGTGAACGCCACTACCGCGACATCGGTCTGTCCATCCGCGTTAGGAGAGATGCCGGCGGGGGCGACCATCACATCCGCGAGCAGGGGCGGTCGCCCGCAGCCTGCCGCGAGGATGATAGCCGCGGCAAGCACGGTGATCGCGTGCCATCTACGTTGAACTCTGCACATAGGGACGATCGCTGGAGGCGCCACCTCGCGGGCCAGTGTAGCCGACCCACAGGGCGTGGCAAGGGGTGCGCAGACAGCAGCCCTACCACCGGCGACGTGCGTCGGGAATCCCGGTCGGTGTTGGGCAAGACAGACTCACGAGAGACTTGTATGACACCCATATCGGCATTGTCAGGACTCTCGGATTACACCGGGACGTAGCTGCATGACAAGGATGCCTGCTGCAGACAGTGACAGTCCGACAGTGTCTCGTGCTGTGAAGACTTCGCCCAGGTAGATCCAGGCGAGGGCCGCTATCTGGCGGGGGAATCCCGTGAAGATGCTGCTTGATCAGGATCCAAGATGTGGACCAGAGGAAAGCCACCAGCAGGGCTTCCAGGACAGCGGGCGACATTTCTCACCAGCGCGCACGCGACCCGTGGCAGGTGTTCGAGCGCCTTTCGTGCCTGACGCCAGGGAATCGCCTGTGAGAGAGTCCGCGAGGCGAAGTGAGCGCCTTCCTCATCGGAGCATCTGCACGCAAGGCCAGACTCCTGTCCTGGCGATGACCACTCACACGAGGGCAAGCTGCCCGTGCGCAGCGTTCTGAATCGTGCATTGTGAATCGGGCCAAGCGCTATCCGCTCAGCGCCCCTCGCCCACATCCACCAGCCTAAAGGACCCCGCCAGCGCGGCCAGATAGCACCCCGCCGTGACGACCATCATCACGTCAAAGCCCAGCCAGTCCACGATCAGGCCACCCAGCGCGCCCGTGAACCGGGCCAGGCCGAATAGGGTGTTGTTGAACGCGAGGTAGAGCGGTCGCTCCTCCTCCGGCGCCACATCCAGCAGATAGTTGATCAGCCCGATGCCCGACCCCGGCCCAAAGATGCCGGCAGCCAGGAAGACGAGCGCAAACGCGTACGTGACCCACGACGCCGATCCGGGGACGGCGCCGTGCAACCATCCGAGGACCAACACCAGCACCGGCGTCACCGTGCCCACCGCCGTGGTGAGGATGATGAGCTTGCGGTTGCCCATTCGGTCGCTGATGCGCCCCCAGATCAGGTTGGACACGATTCCGCCGCCGGTGCGCACGCCCAGGTAGAGCCCGATCAGCTCCGGCGCCGCACCCAACTCGCGCTGGGCGTAGACCACGAAGAAGGGCGTGGCCCAGCTCGAGACTGTGAGCGCCAGCCGCACCCACGCGTAGCGCCGGTAGGCCACGTTGTGGCGCAGGATGCCCACACCCCGCCGCAACTGCGTCACCAGCTGGGTGAGGGTGTCTCCCGGCATGGCCTCCGGCACCGGGCTCGGCGGCTCCTTGATCGCCAGCCACGACCACGCCGTCAGCCACATAAGGGCCGAGGCCAATACGAACATCACGGCCACGTTGAGCGGGAATGTGAGCCCAAAGGGCTCCGCAACCAGGAACCCGATGATCGTACTTCCGGCCAGTGCCACCAGGCCGCCCCAGAACATGCGCCGCCCAAAGAAGACGCCGCGCCGCCGCGGCGGCACCACCTTGCCCACCACGTCCATGAACGGGATGCTCACCAGGCCGGCGCCCAGGCTATAGAGCGTGAGCGCCACGAAGAACGCAGCCACCAGCCACGGACTCTCGACCGGCACAACCGCCACCACCGACGCGAAGGCAAGCAGCACCAAGCACCTGAAGATCGAGATGGTCCGGTAGAGCGGGTGTTTGTAGGGCTGGCGCTCCACGTAACCGGAGAAGGAGAGCTGGAGCAGGAACGACGCGCCGAAGCGCAGCGGCTGTACAAAGCCGATCAACGTGTTCGAGGCCCCGAGCTGCGCGAGGAACCACGTCAGCACAGTCTGCGTGTCGATGAAGATGTCGCCGATGCGGAAGAGCGCGCCGTTGAGGACGCCCAGGGCGAAGTTGCGCCGGTGATCGCTGGGTGTCAGGGCCGGTCGCGAGCGGACCGGCGGCTCTCGACCGGTATGCGAATCGGCGAGGCCGGTGGTGCCGGCCTCGCCGATGTTGCTAGTGCTCTCAGTCGCTGGGACGGGTTCAGGCATCCGCCGCCCATGCGATTTCGAGTTCCGCCAGCTTGATCTCTGTCGGCGCACCGGTCTCGGGGTCCCAGCCCATCATGCCATAGTACTGCGTCAGGGCGGTATCCAACTCCTCGGGCGGCACCGGTACTGCGGTTACCTGTGTGGTCACCTGGTCCTCAGACATGCGCTCGGGCAGCTTGTCATCCGCGCGCGTCCAGCCGGAGCGCATGTTGAACAGCCGCATCATCGTCACGTGGCGCTCGCCCGCGGTCAGCAGCTCGAACAGGTTAGTCTCCCATCCGGTGATGGCGTTGACGATCTCGAGCTTCTGGTCGCTGGTCCACGGGATGAACATGCACATGCCCAGCGCGTTGTCCAACCAGGCCTTGCTGGCTGTCATAGTGTAGGCGTGGACCTTGGAGACAGGCAGCTCGGTGGCGGGGGACGCCGAATAGACGCCCAAGGTCTTCCAGCTGGTACCGACAGGGCTCCTGACGAGGCCCTCATCCCAGATGTTGTGCATGTGGTCGGCGCCCGTGGGCGAGACCGCGTAGCCCAACGCCTGCCCGTGGCGCGAGCGGCACTCGTGCATCGGGAAGGGCTGCCCGTGGGTGGTGAGGGAGAACTTCTTGGCGCCGCCGCCGATCTTGGCCGCGGCAGCGTCGCTGCCCTCGGCCAGCAGATCGCCCAGACCCTCGCGATCGGCGATCATCTGCGTCATCGCCATCATCGCTTCGGCGTTGCCGAAGCTGAGGTCCAAGCCGCCGGTGTCCTCGGTCGTCAGCAGGCCGTTCTCAAAGCACTCCATCGCAAAGGAGATCGCCATGCCGGCGGCAATGGTGTCCAGGCCGTACGCATTGCAGATCTCGTTGGCCTTGGCGACCGCTCGGATGTCGTCGACGCCGCAGTTGGATCCGAGTGCGCCGATGGTTTCATACTCGGGTCCACCATAGATGGGGTCAACCGTGTAATCGTGGTCGTCATCCTTGACCTCGACCACGCGCTTGCAGCGGATCGGGCAGGCGTAGCAGCCGCCGCGGTCGATGGTGATCTCATCCCGCAGCGTCTCGCCGCAGATCCCCTCGTGGCCCTCGAATTGACCATCCTGGAAGTTGCGCGTGGGGAGCTTGCCCTGTGCGTGGAGGCCGTTGATGCCGCCTGGCGTCCCCAGCTCGTGCATCGCCCACTGCGTCGACTTCCAGTTCTGGACCATGTACTTGGAGAGCGCCTGCACGCCCGCTGGGTCCGCCACCGGGACCTTGGTGGTGCCCCGTGCTACGACACACTTGAGATTCTTGGAGCCCATCACGGCGCCCATGCCGGTGCGGCCTGCCGCGTGCTTCAGGTCGTTGATGACGCAGGCATAGCGCACCATCTTCTCGCCGGCAGGGCCGATCAGTGCGCAGCGCGCGGCCTTCTCGCCCAACTCCGCCTTCACTGCGTCCTGGCACTGGCCTGTGGTCATCCCCCAGAGATGATCGGCGGGGCGCAGCTCGACCTCGCCGTCCTTGATCCAGAGATAGACCGGCGTCTCGGCCTTGCCCTTGAAGACAACGGCGTCATAGCCTGCCCGGCGCAGCTCCGCGCCGAAGAACCCGCCCACGTCGGCCTCGCCATAGCCGCCGTTCAGCGGCGACTTGCCGCCCACGGCACTGCGGCCCGAGCCGGCGATGGGCACCCCCGTGATCGCGCCGCCGGCGAAGATCAACAGGTTGTCCGGCTCGAGGGCGTCTACATCGGCGCCAACCTCCTTGAGCAGATAGTAGGCGATAAGCCCCGAACCACCCAGATAGAGGCGATAGAAGATCTCGTCGTGCTCCTCGACCACCATCGCGCCCGTCGACAAGTCCACGCGCAGAATCCTGCCTGTATACCCGTTCACGTTCTCCTCCTCGGTATGAGTACGTCAGGTGCCAATTCTACACGGGCTGGGGAAAGGTCAATTCCTCCCACGCGTTGACAACTCCTCCCATTGCCCCTATCATAGATTTGAGGCAGGCACTCACCATACGCTACACCGCAGCATCTGCCTCACTACCTCCGACCCGACTGGACCCTCAGGGCCCATAGGGCATTGGGGTGCCGGGAGCAATCCCTGCGCCTGCCGTGTTCGCAAAGGAGGCGGTTCTGCTCGGCTACCGAGCAGGGCTGCCTCCTTTTTCATTGAGCACCCATATCGTGGGAAGCGCCTCGCCTGAGGCATGCATCGGCATAGTGTGGCCCTGTGAGATCAGCAGGTAACCCGCGTCTGTGGCATCCGCCGTAACCCAGACGCTCAAGACTCACTACCCTTGGTCAAGGAGGCAAGTTCTATGTGGATCGTGCGCGCAAACATGTCGGATCTCTCGTGCAAGCTGAAGGAGGTCCCCGAGCAGTACAGGACGCTCGGTGGACGGGGCCTCACGTCGACCATCATCTATGATGAGGTCGACCCGCAATGCCACCCTCTCGGCCCCAACAACAAGCTGGTCTTCGCCCCCGGCATGCTCACCGGCACATCGGCGCCGACCTCGGCCCGTGTCTCGGTGGGCTGCAAGTCGCCACTCACCGGCGGCATCAAGGAGTCCAATGCCGGTAGCGCTTGGGCGCCCAACATCGCCAAGATGGGGATCAAGGCACTGATCATCGAGGGGAAAGCCGACGGGTACTGGACGCTGCATCTCTCGTGCGCGGATGGCAAGCCCGTGGCCAAGTTCGTCGCCGCCGACGAGTACACGGGTCGCTGTCTCTTCGACGTCTACCCCGAGGTCTTCAAGGCGTTCGGCGAGAAGGTGGACGTCGCCGGCATCGGCACCTCGGGCGAGTTCGGCTATCCCGACTCGGGCATCGTCTTCCAGGATATGAAGAAGCGACCGACCCGCTATGCCGGACGCGGCGGCGTTGGTGCCGTGATGGGCAGCAAGGGCCTCAAGTTCATCGTGCTGGACGCCGCGGGCGCGCCTGGCGTGGACATCGCCGACGAGGAACTCTTCAAGACGGGCGCCAAGAAGATGCGCGACGCCCTGATGCAACACGATGTCACCAAACCCAAGGGCGGTCTCAACACCTATGGCACCTGCGTGCTGATCAACGTGATGAACGAGGCCGGTGGCCTGCCCACGCGCAGCTTCCGCTCCGGGCGCTTCGAAGGCGCCGCCAAGATCGCAGGCGAGGCCATCTTCGAGACCAACAAGGCCCGGATGGGCAAGGAGATCTACAACCACAACTGCAGCCCCGGCTGCATCATCCGCTGCTCCAACACCGTCTACGCCAAGGATGGCAGCGAGATCGCCTCGTGCGTCGAGTACGAGTCCGACTGGTCGCTGGGCGCCAACTGCGGCATCGACGACCTCGACAAGATCGCCAAAATGGTCCACTTGTGCAACGCCTACGGCCTGGACACCATCGAGGCCGGCGTCACCATCGGTGTGGCGATGGACTCTGGACTGCTCGAGTTCGGGGATGCCGACGGCGCCATCGGCCTGCTGGAGGAGATGGGCAAGGGCACGCCGCTGGGCCGCCTCCTGGGCATGGGCGCCGCGGATGTGGCCAAGGCCTTCGGCAACCCACGCAGCCCCACGGTGAAGGGCCAGGCGATGCCCGCCTACGAGCCCCGCGCCGTGAAGGGCATCGCGGTGACCTATGCCACCACGACGATGGGCGCAGATCATACCGCTGGCTACACCATTGCGCCGGAGATGCTGGGCGTCGGCGGCACCTCCGACCCGCTGAAAGTCGAGATGGCCAAAGCCGATCTCAGCCTGGCCTTCCAGAAGACGACGGCATTGATCGACTCGAGCGGCCACTGCCTCTTCATCGCCTTCGCCATCCTCGACATCGCCAGTGGCTTCGATGGCTTCATCGAGGAGATCAACGGCGTCCTGGGCACGAGCATGACTGGGGACGAGGCCGTGGAGCTGGGCGCCGACATCCTGCGGCGCGAGCGCGCCTTCAACGAGAAAGCCGGCTTCACCAATGCCGATGACCGCCTGCCGGAGTTCATGGCCATCGAGCCGCTGCCGCCGCACAACGTGGTGTCTGAGCTCTCCGACGAGCTACTGGACTCGGTTTACGGCCAACTGTAGCTAGTGTACACTACGCCCCCGGGACGCTGGTCCCGGGGGCGTATCCTCGTCTATCTAGGTCAGGTCACACGTTCGGAGGCTCCGTGCAGATCACGGTGGAGCTGTTGGCCACGCTGGAGAAGTACGCGCCGGAGACGGTCCAGAGGCCTGCGGCGGGCCGGCCGTTCGAGCTCGACGTGCCCGAGCCCAGCACCATCACCGGCGTGCTGACGCAGCTCGGCATCCCCGAGCGTGAGGTCAAGGTTGCCTTCGTCGACGGGCGCGCGCGGGCGAGCATCTTCCGTCTGGCGCCCGGTGCCGAGGTCGGCATCTTCCCACCCATCGGAGGCGGCTAGTGGAGCTCGACGTCCACCTCTACGGTCGGCTTGCCCGCTACGGCGGCAGCGAGGACAACATCGCTGCTCAACTCACGGTGCCGTTGCCCGACGGCGCCACGGTCTCGGACCTGCTGACTGCGCTCGGCATGCCCACCGAGGAACGTGGCATCACCTTTGTCAACGGCAACCTCAGCGCGATGCCGGGACTCCAGCCTGACCTCGATCACGCGCTTGCGGACGGGGACCGCGTCGCCTTCTTCCACACCGACAGCATGTGGCCCTTCCAGTACCGCCACGACGTCGCCGCCGTCGATGAGTTCAAGACCGCTCTCAACGCCCGCGAGGACGGCGGTCTGCAGTCGAGGTATGATACTGAGGAGGGCTGACCGGCACGAAGAGGCCGGCGTTGCCTACTGCCCCGGGAGTACCAGATGTCAATCGACCTGCGTAAGCTGGCCTATACCTTCTCGTCCAAACCCCTCCTGATCGGCGGGAAAGCCATGGAGCACTACGGCCTCCGCCAGGCTGGGGATGATATCGACTTCGTCATCACTGCGCAGGACTACGAGCAACTCTCACAGCGGTACCCTGACGATCTGAGGGACCTATGGGGCGACCTGGGAGTCTGCGTCCACGAGTTCGAGCTCTGGACGAGCATCTGTCTCTTTGACTACGCCTCCCTGTCTACCGACGCATTCGATGCAGGCACCTATCTGATCATCTCCCTGGAGAGACTCCTGTTCCTCAAGGCCCTGGGCATGAAAGAGAAGAAGTACCACAAGGACCTGGAGATGGTCGTGAGGAAGGTCCTTGACGACAAGTACGCCCCTTGGTGGGCAGGGCTCTCCGAGGAGCAACGAGACCGCTATCACAAGGAACAGTCGTAACTATCACTGCGTGGGACCCTCGGGACGAGCGTGCGGTCATATCGATTCTTGACACCCCCTCTCTCCCGTGGCATAATGGTTACATACAGGCGTCGATGGAGACGAGTAAGCACTAGCACACGCCCCAGCGAGTCCGGGTTGGTGTGAGCCGGATGGCAAAGGCTAGGCTGAAAATCCCTCCGGAGCTGCCCGCCGAAAGCGCGTCAGCAGACTGACGCGGCAACTAGACCGGGCCGGGGATTGCACCCCGTTACCAAACAGCACAATGGTGTCGGCCATTGACTGAGCGGTCCCGCGACAAGCGGGGCAACCAGGGTGGTACCGCGAGAGCAAGCTGCGAGATGCACGCTCCCGTCCCTGTTGGGACGGGAGCGTTTCTGTGTCTCGGGGCCAGTACCCTGAGAAGGGGATTGGCCACTGCAGAATGGAGGGAACGATGGCATTCAAACCTGTGAGCACGCAGACGAACTTCATCGATCTTGAGCACAAGGTCCTGGAGCAGTGGACGCGCACCAAGGCCTTTGAGAAGCTCAATGAGCTGCGGAAGGGCGCGCCGCCCTGGTCCTTCATCGATGGCCCGATCACAGCCAACAACCCGATGGGCGTCCATCACGGCTGGGGTCGTACCTACAAGGACCTGTGGCAGCGCTATCACGCCATGCTGGGGCACGAGGAGCGCTACCAGAACGGTTTCGACTGCCAGGGCCTGTGGGTGGAGGTCGAGGTCGAGAAGGAGATGGGCTTCGAGTCCAAGCACGACATCGAGACCTACGGCCTCGCGCCATTCGTGCTGGCGTGCAAGGCGCGCGTCCTGCGCCAAGCCGCCCGGCAGACCGAGCAGTCCATCCGCCTGGGCTACTGGGTCAATTGGAACGATCCCGATGTGCTGCGCGATCTGGCAGACAAGCTGCTGGAGGATCCGGGGCAGACGGTCACCGTGGACGGCCCGCTGGGCCCCGTGACCGGCACCGTGGAATACGTCGTCGGTGAGCTGGGCATGCCCGCGCTGGGCGGCTCCTACTTCACGTTCGCCACCGAGAACAACTACACCATCTGGACCTTCCTCAAGAAGGTCTGGGAGAAGGGCTGGCTCTACAAGGGCCACGACGTGATGCCCTGGTGCCCACGCTGCGAGACCGGCCTCAGCCAGCACGAGATCGTGACGGACGGCTACCGTGAGCTGACCCACGATGCGCCCGTCGTGCGCTTCCCGCTGCGCGGCCGCGACCACGAGGCTCTGCTGGTCTGGACCACCACGCCGTGGACGCTGACCAGCAACGTAGCCGCCGCCGTGGGACCGAAGCTGACCTACGTCAAGGTCAAGGCCGCCGACGGCTGGACGTACTACCTGGCCAAGGGCACGCTCAAGAGCGTTGTCAAGGGCGAGGTCGAGGTGCTGGGCGAGCTCAAGGGTGAGGAGATGCTCGGCTGGGAGTACGTCGGCCCCTTCGACGACCTCCCCGCGGTCCAGGGCCTGGATATCCCCAACCTCCATCGCATCATCCCCTGGGACGAGGTCGGCGAGGAAGAGGGCGTCGGCATCGTGCACATCGCGCCGGGCTGTGGCGCCGAGGACTTCGAGCTGGGCGAGATCCACGACCTGCCGGCGCTGGCGCCGCTCACCGAGAACGGCATATTCATGGACGGCTTCGGTTGGCTCACCGGCCGCGACGTGCACGAGGTTGCCCACGACATCTTCCACGACCTGGAGCACAAGGATCGGCTCTACCGCGTGGACGACTACACGCACCGCTACCCGGTCTGCTGGCGCTGCGCCACCCCGCTGGTCTTCCGCCTGGTGGACGAGTGGTTCGTCAACATGGGCGAGCTCTACGACAAGCCGCGCGACGAGGTAGGCGCGGACGAGGTCGACGCCAGCCTCCGCTATCAGATCATGGAGGTTGTGGACCAGATCAAGTGGGTCCCGGAGTTCGGCTACGCCCGCGAGATGGACTGGCTGCGCAACATGCAGGACTGGATGATCTCCAAGAAGCGATATTGGGGCCTCGCGCTGCCCATTTGGGTCTGCGACGCCGATGACTGCGATCACTACGAGGTGGTCGGTGACCAGACCGAGCTGCGCGAGCGCGCCGTCGAGGGCTGGGACACCTTCGAGGGGCACACGCCGCACCGCCCCTACGTGGACGCGGTCAAGATCGCGTGCCCGAAGTGCGGGAGCACGATGACGCGCATCGAGGATGTGGGCAACCCGTGGCTGGACGCCGGCAGCGTGGCCTACTCCACGACGCAGTACCGCACGAACCGCGAATACTGGGAGAAGTGGGTACCCGCGCATTGGATCAGCGAGTCGTTCCCGGGTCAGTTCCGCAACTGGTTCTACAGCCTGATCACGATGAGCACGGTCTTCGAGCGGATGCCGCCCACCAAGACGGTACACGGCTACGCGACGCTTTTCGCCGAGGACGGACGCCAGATGCACAAATCGTGGGGCAACGCCATCTGGTTTGACGATGCCGCCGAAAAGATGGGTGTCGATACGATGCGCTGGCTCTTCGTTAATCAGAAGCTGGACCAGAACCTGCTCTTCGGCTACGGGCGCGCCGACGAGGCCCGGCGGCAGTTCGTCATCCCGCTGTGGAACGTCTACGCCTTCTTTGTGACCTATGCCGGCATCGACGAGTGGACGCCGCCTGCCGGACTGCTGGACAACCCGGCGACCTATGAGGAAGGGCAGCCGCATCTGGCGGATCCGTGGACCGACGACGTCGAGCCCACCCGGCTCGATCGGTGGATCATCGCCCGCCTGCGCGAGACCGTGATCGCGATGACCGCGGGCTATGAGGCTTTCGTACCCGACCGGATCGGCCAGCCCGCCGAAGCCTTCCTGGATGACCTATCCAACTGGTACATCCGCCGGAGCCGCCGCCGGTTCTGGGCAGCCCGCGGTGCCAGCTCCACAGGCGATGCCGACAAGCAGGCCGCCTACCAGACGCTCTACACCGTGCTCGTCACTTTCGCCAAGGCGTTGGCGCCGGTGATCCCGTTCATGGCCGAGGCGATATACGGCAACCTGGTACGTGGAGCGGATCCGTCCGCTCCCGAGAGCGTGCATCATTGCATGTATCCCACGGCAGAGCCGCTCAGCGAGGCCGAACAGGAGATGGTGAGCGCCATGGGCGCCGTGCGGCTTGCAGCGACGTTGGGTCACTCGGTGCGCGCGACCAACAACCTGAAGGTGCGCCAGCCACTGGGACAGGCGCTGATCGCGACCGATCCGCGCCGCCGCCGCGAGCTCACGCAGCTGCTGGACCTGCTCGCCGATGAGCTCAACGTCAAGACGGTGACCTTTGTCGAGGAGGCCAGCGAGCTGGTGACGTACGGCCTCCTGCCGCTCAATCGCGTGCTCGGGCCCAAGTTCGGCAGGGCATTCCCCAAGGTTCGCAAGGCGCTCACCCAACTGGACGCCGGCGCGGCAGTGGCGTCGCTCAATGCGGGGGATCCGCTGAGTCTGACGCTGGACGACGGCACGGCGGTCGAGCTGGCGCCCGACGAGGTGCTGATCCAGACGCAGGCGCGCGAGGGCTTTGGAGTCGCGGGGGAGGGCGGGTTGGTGGTCGCGCTGGACACGGCCATCACGCCAGAGCTGGCGCAGGAGGGGCTGGCGCGCGAGATCGTGCGGCGGGTCCAGGACCTGCGCAAGCAGGCAGACTACGACCTCACCGACCGCATCTCCGTCACGTATCGGGCCAAGGGCAAGCTCGCCGAGGCGATTGCGGCCCATGGCGGGAAGATCGCCGACGAGGTCCTGGCGGACAGATTCGAGTCCGCGGACGCGCCGGCCGGCGACCGCGTGCTCGAGGACACCATCGACGGCTGCGCTGTCACCCTGGCGGTGGCGCGGACCTGACCGACCGGCCAACGACAGCCCATCAGGCATCCTCAGTGCTGTGACCCGCGACCGCACCAGACCCTTAGGGTTTCGGAAAACCCTAAGGGTCTTTCGCTACCTACACCCTGGCATATGTTCTGTTCTCTGAGACTGACGCCAAGGTATAATGGTCCGTCAGACAGCAGACGGGTTGGGGCTTTGCGGCCCCAACACCCAAGAGACCTTGTTCACCCACAGAGAGGGATCGAATGGCAGAGAAACTGGATGCACTGAACGCCCACCTTGCGAAGGTCATCGACCTACGGCACGCAGCCGCGGTTCTGGGCTGGGACCAAGAAGTCAACATGCCGGAAGACGGCGTCGGCCCACGCTCCCACCAGCTGGCGACCCTGAGTTCGATGGCTCACGAGATGGCCACGTCGGACGAGATCGGGCACCTTCTGGAGGCCGCCGAGGCCGAGGTCGAGGGCATGGACTACGACTCCGACGAGGCCAGCGCCGTGCGCGTTTCGCGCAGAGTCTTCGACCAGTTCACCAAGATACCCACCGAGCTCGTGCAGCGCGAGAGTATGGCGACCTCTCGGGGCTTCGTCGCGTGGCGCAAGGCCCGCGCGGCTGATGACTACAGCCTCTTCCAGGACAACCTGGCGGAGCTGATCGATATCCAGGTCGAGAAGGCCGAGCACCTCGGATACGACGAACATCCCTACGACGCCCTGGTGGATCAGTTCGAGACCGGGATCACCACGGCACAGGTGACGGCCCTCTTCAGCGACCTCAAGGCCGGGCTCGTGCCGCTGGTCCGCGAGATCGCGGCCAAGCCGGAGATTGAGAGCGCCTTCCTGGACGAGGGTCACTTCGACCAGCAGAAGCAGTGGGACTTCAGCCTGCTGCTCCTGCGCGACATCGGCTACGACTTCTCCAAGGGCCGTCTCGACCGCGCACCGCACCCCTTCACCACCGAGTTCGGCAACTCCGACGTGCGGGTGACCACGCGCGTATTTGAGGACAACCCGCGATCGGCTATCTTCGGCAGCGTCCACGAGGGCGGCCACGCACTCTACGAGCTGGGCAGCCCGGACAAGTTCGAGCGCACCCCGCTGGCCGGTGGCGCCACGCTCGGCCTCCACGAATCACAGTCGCGTCTTTGGGAAAACCAGGTCGCCCGCAGCCTGCCCTTCTGGCGACGCCACTTCCCCATCATGCGCGCCTTCTTCCAGGATCAGCTCGGCGGCGTTTCCCTGAACCAGTTCCACAGGGCTATCAACAAGGTACAGCCCTCGCTGATCCGCGTCGAAGCCGACGAAGTCACCTACAACATGCACATCTTCGTGCGCTTCGAGCTGGAGCAGGCGATGGTCACCGGCGATCTCAAGGTCGCCGACGTGCCCGACGCCTGGAACGCCAAGTACGAGGAGTACCTGGGCATCACGCCGCCCAGCGACGCCGACGGCTGCCTCCAGGACATCCACTGGTCGCACGGCACCATCGGCTACTTCCCCACCTACTGCCTGGGCAACCTGATGTCCGCCCAGATCTTTGCACAGGCCAAGACCGAGCTGCCGGGCCTCGAGGAGGGCTTCACCCGCGGCGAGTTCGCGCCCCTGCTCCTATGGCTGCGCGAGCGCGTCCACAAGCACGGTCGCAAGTTCACGGCACCAGAGTTGATGAAGCGCGAGTTCGACGTCGAGCTGAGCGCCCAGCCGCTGCTGGCCTACCTGCG
>Ga0180435_10004772_pt1 | contig 13299 bp, 9 predicted proteins | sample SS_ome_3_FD_132467 | JGI IMG/M metagenome (GOLD analysis project Ga0180435, IMG submission 132467) | Hypersaline lake sediment archaeal communities from the Salton Sea, California, USA - SS_3_S_1 metaG | ecosystem: Environmental > Aquatic > Non-marine Saline and Alkaline > Hypersaline > Sediment... | reverse complement strand
GGCGAGGGGCTGAAGGTGACCGTCAGCGGTTCCGATCTAATTGTTGAAGCTGACAAAGACATCATCCTCGCGAGACCGGATTGGCATTTTCTGGCGCGGTGGTGGGTCAACGGCACCCCGTACATCCCGGAACAACTGGAGCGGTTTGAGGATATGAAAGGGATGATGATTGTGGGGAAAAGACTTCTCTTGCATCTGGATTTTGAGCCGGCTCGAATAGGGGCCAGGCCGAGTGATAAAGTCGAACTCCAGTTGCTCTATTGCGAGTATGGCTGGGACCTCCTCCTGCCAGATGTACTGGAGAAGTTAGCTCCCTTTCGGCCCGCAGGCAGCCCGGAATTGTTGCTGTCGAACCGCGTACGACTGCGCTGAGCCAGTCCCACCAATTGAGTGCGATGAACGTTGTGGGGTTTGTCTTCGCCGGCCTGCTGTAGCCGGCCTCCATGAGGCCAGACCGTCCGAGGTCATGGACCTCGGCTACAGGAGCTTCCGGCAATCTGTGATTGAAGGATTGAGACTGCGCTAGGCCCCGCCAGATTTCGCCTGCTGGACGAACAGCTCGAGCTTCCCTTTATCCTTGACGCCCGGCGATTGCTCGACGCCGCTTGCGGTATCTACACCCCACGGCTGGACCGTGCGCACGGCCTCGGCGACGTTGTCGGGTGTCAGGCCGCCCGCGAGCAGAATCCGCCCGTAACGCCCCGCCCCGGCCGCAAGCTCCCAGTTGATTGTGCGCCCGGTGCCGCCGGGCATGTCGCCGCCGCGCGCGTCGAGCAAGTAAGCGAACGCGGGAAAGCCGTCGAGCCGGGCAAGGTCGGATTCGTCCGTGACGTGAAAGGCCTTGATGACGCGAACGTCCGCCAGCGAGGCCGCGAACTCGGTCGTCTCGTCGCCGTGAAGCTGGACGATCCCGGCCCCGATCTCCCCGGCCGTTTCGAGAACCTCCCCGCGGTCGGCGTTCACGAAGACCGCGACAATCTCAACGCGGTCCCGCACGGCGTCGGCGATCTCGCGCGCCCGCTCGACCGTGACGCACCGCGGCGTGCCGGGCCAGAAGTTGAGCCCGATCATGTCGGCGCCCGCGTCGGCCGCGGCGACCGCGTCCTCCGCCCGGGTGACGCCGCAGATTTTTACCTTTGGGCTCATCTCAATGCCGGAAGTGACGCATGCCGGTGAAGACCATCGCCATCCCGTGTTCGTTCACCGCGTCGATCGAGAGCTGGTCCTGCTTCGAGCCGCCAGGCTGGATCATTGCCGTGACGCCGGCCTTGCCGGCGAGGTTGGCCACGTCGGGGAACGGGCAGAAGGCGTCGGACGCGAGCACGGACCCCTTGACCTTGTCGCCCGCCTTCCGGATGGCGATCATCGTCGAGTCCACGCGGCTCGGCTGGCCCGGCCCCATGCTGAGCAGGGTCTTGTCCTTGACGAGGATGATGGCGTTCGACTTGACGTGCTTGCAGACGCGCCACGCGAACATCAGGTCCTCCATCTCGGCCTCGGTCGGCTCGCGCTTGCTGACGGTTTCGAGCTTGCCTTCCTCGCAAAGGGCAAGGTCGCGGGTCTGTGCGATGAGGCCGCCCACGACGCTTCGCACGTTGAGCTCGGTGGCGTCGCGTTTCAGCCCTTCGAGCCGGCCGACCTTGAGCACGCGGAGGTCCTTGCCCCACGCCTTCGACGTGGTCAGCGTTTCGAGAGCCGCGTCCTCGTAATCCGGAGCGATGATGACCTCGTAGAAGACGGGCCAGTCGCGCTTGCGGACAATCTGATCGGCGAGCTTCGCGTCCACAGGCCTGTTGACGGCGATGATCCCACCGAACTCCGAGATGGGGTCGCCGATGTACGCCCGCTCGAACGCATCGTGGACGTCATCTGCCGTCCCGCAGCCGGCGGGATTCGTGTGCTTGATGATGGCGACGGCCGGGCGGTCGAACTCCTTGACCAGCTCCAGAGCGCCGTCGGTATCGAGGATGTTGTTGTACGAGATTGCCTTGCCCGCGAGCAGTTCGGCGGAGGAAACGCTCGGCTCGGTCGCCCCGGGCCGGCGGTAGAACGCGGCCTTCTGGTGCCAGTTCTCGCCGTAGCGGAGGTCGTCGCCGACCTTGTCGAGCCGGAGCGAAAGCGTCCGCGGGAACGTCGCGCCGCCCTCGCCGCCGAGGTACGTCGCGATGGCGTTGTCGTAATGCGAGGTCAGGCGGAAGACCTCGATGGCCAGCTCGCGGTTGAGCTCTCCGGAGACGGAGCCGCCGCTCGCCTTCATATCGGCGAGGATGCGACCGTATTGCTCCGGCTTTGTCACGACGGTGACGTACCTGTGGTTCTTCGCCGCGGAGCGCACCATCGACGGCCCGCCGATGTCGATCTGCTCGATGGCCTCCTCAAGCGCCACGCCCTTCTTCGCAATGGTCTGCTCGAACGGGTACAGGTTGACGACGACCATGTCGATCCGTTTGATGTCGTGCTTCTTCATCGCGGCGACGTGCTCGGGGTTGTCGCGGAGCGCGAGCAGGCCGCCGTGGACCTTCGGGTGCAGCGTCTTGACCCGACCGTTCATCATTTCGGGGAAACCGGTATAGTCGGAAATCTCGGTGACCTCCAGGCCGGCCTCCTCGAGCTTCTTTGCCGTGCCGCCGGTCGAGATGATCTCGACGCCGAACTCCGCCAGCCCTTTGACGAAGTCAACCAGTCCCGCCTTGTCCGAAACACTTACAAGCGCTCTTTCGACCTTAGCCATGCCTCTCCCTTCCCAAAAAGTCAGCCCACCAGTTCGACCTTGTTCGGGCCGCGCTTGACGCGGCCGATGATGTATGCCCTGTGCTTGTGGCGCTCGATCTGCCTGACGACCGAGCCGGCGTACGCCGCGGGTACGACAACGATCATTCCTATGCCCATGTTGAACACGCGGTACATCTCGTCCTCATCGACCTCGCCGAGCCGCTTGATGAGGTCGAAGACGGGCGGCCTCGGCCACGCGCCCTTGCTGATCCTTGCCCCGCAGTTCCGCGGCAGGACCCGCGGCAGGTTTTCGACGATTCCGCCGCCGGTGATGTGCGCGAGCGCCTTGACCCCGGTCTTCACCTTGTAATGGCGGAGGACGGAGTGAATGACCTTCACGTAGATGACCGTCGGGCGGAGGAGTTCGTCGGCAAGCGTACAGCCGAGTTCATCGATGTGCTCGTCGAGCTTCAGTTTCGCGTCGTCGAGCAGAACCTTGCGGGCGAGCGAATATCCGTTGGAGTGGAGGCCGCTCGACGCGATGCCGACGACGACGTCGCCGGGCGCGACCTTGGAGCCGTCGATACGCTTCGAGCGGTCGACGATTCCGGTGGCGAAGCCCGCGAGGTCGTACTCGCCGGACTTGTAGAAGCCGGGCAGTTCGGCTCGTTCGCCGCCCAAGAGCGCACAGCCGGACTCGACGCACGCCCGCGCGATGCCCTTGACAACTTCCACCTGCACCGAGTTGTCAACGCCGCTGAAACCGATGTAATCCAGGAAGAGCAGAGGCCGGGCGCCGTTCGTCACCAGGTCGTTGACGCTCATCGCGACGAGGTCGATGCCGACCGTGTCATGCCGGCCGGCCTTGAACGCGATCTTGAGCTTGGTGCCCACTCCGTCGGTGCAGGCGACGAGGACTGGGTCCTTGTACTGCCTGGCGAACAGGGCTTGCTTGGGCTTGAGTGCGATCTCGCCCGCGAACCCGCCGGGTGCGGGAATGACCTCCGGCCCGTGCGTGCTTTCAACCGCGGACCGGATCGCGTCCACGAACGCGTCGTTGGCGTCGATATCCACACCGGCGTCTTTGTATGTCTTTCCCATCAGCTCCCTCGCACGCCGCCGATCCCGGCGGCCTCGTCAATGCCGAACATTATGTTCATGTTCTGAATGGCCTGGCTACAGGCGCCCTTGAGCATGTTGTCGATCGCGGCCATGACGATCACCGGACCGTCCGAGGCGACGCATTCCGCGGCCACGTCGCAGACGTTGGTGCCACGCACGTTCGCAAGACACACCTCGCCGCCCCAGTCCCGCACTCGGACGAACGGCTCGTCAGCGTATTTCGCGGCGAGCGCGCCCCGAACCTTGTCGGTGTCGAGCAACATCACCGGACGGGCGAAGATGGTGGTCAGGATGCCGCGGTTCGCCGGGATGATGTGCGGCACGAACGTGACGTGCACGGCCGCGCCCGCCGCGGCGGACAACTCCTGCTCCATTTCGGGCCGGTGCTTGTGGCCGGCGAGCGCATAGCAACGCATGTCCTCGTTCGCGTCGATGAACAGCTTGCCGCTCGTCCTGCCCGCGCCGGTCAGGCCGGACGACGAACTCACGTTGATGCCGTCGTGCGAGATCAGGCCGGCCGCGAGCAACGGGGCGAGGGCGAGGATGACCGTCGTCGGGTAACATCCGGGATTCGAGACGAGCCGCGCGGACCGGATCTGTTCGCGGTGGAGCTCGGGCAGGCCGTAGACGGCCTCGGCCAGCGTCTCGAGCGCCGTGTGTTCCTGGCCGTACCACTGCTCGTATAGGGCGGGGTCCCTGAGCCGGAACTCACCGCCGATGTCGATGACCCTGACGCCGGCGTCGAGGAGCTGGGGCGTGAGCCGGAGCGACTCGGCCGACTTGTGCGCGAGTATCGCGACGTCGGCCGACCGCGCGATCTCATCGGCGTCCGGCGGTCTGCACTCGAAAGATATCGCGCCCTTTAGCGAAGGCACGACGTCGGCGATGTCCCGCCCGGCGGCATTGTGCGACCCCAGGAAGGTGACTTCGGCGTCGGGATGCCCGAGCAACAGCCGGACCAGGCATTCCCCCACAAGACCACTGGCTCCGGTGACGGCAACTCGTGTCATTTCTGCGCCCATCCTCGGGAAAAAGCTGACATCGCGCCCAGAGGATACCAGAAACCACGGCGAAAATAAAGGGCGGCGCCGCCTCACCGGCAAGAACGCCGAAGCGGTCGTTTGCTCATTCTTCCGGCACCGCGGGCCCCGCTCCCCTGTCCTTCATCGCGAGCCGTAGACACGTGAAGAAGCCGCCGAACAGAAGCACGACGCCCACCGCGGCCATCGCCGCGACGTCGGACCGGCCGAGCCACGCGAGGAACAGGACGAACACTGCCCCGGCGGACACCAGCCAGAGGAACTTGGTCCAGTTCCTTCCCAGCGCGAGGGCTATGGCGAGGAGCGTGACCACTACGCCCCATCCCGCCACGGAAACCGACCACGGCAGTATCGAGTCGTATCCACCGTACGTCGAGACCATGTCCTCGGTGAACCGCACACCGAGCAGGAACACCAGAACGGCCGGCGTCACGTACTTGATGAACAGCTCGAACCAGCCGCCGAGATGAATCTCGGACCTCGCGTTCGCGAACTCCTCGATCTCCTGATGACGGAAGAAATAGGAGACGGCGATGCACTCGAGCAGGCCTACCGCCGCCAGACCGTAGTTGCTCATCCAGTTGTCCACGATGTCCAGCCACATCAGCCCGGACGACGTCGCGAACACCAGACTCCCGCAGAACCCGACGACACAGAACGCCGCCGTCAGGAACGTCTTGTTCAGTCGCGGAAAACGGTCCGTGACGCCGGTCATGGCGCCCTCGACGAGCGAAAACGCCGAGTCTATGCCGAGCAACAGCAAGCACCCGAAGAAGGTTACTCCGACGATCCGGCCCCATACGCCCCCTATCTTGGCTATCGCGATCGGGTAGGTGACGAACACGAGGCCGGGCCCGCCGTTGACGACGCTGCCGACGTCCGTCTTGTTGATGGAAGCCAGGTAGCCGAGGACGGAGAACACCGCGAACGCCGCGAAAAAACTCGTCGCGCAGTTCGCGAAGGCCGTGAGGAACGCGTTGTTCGTCACATCCGCATTCTTCGGCTGGTAGCTGGCGTATGCGATGAGGATTCCGAAGCCCAAGCTGAGCGAGAAGAAGATCTGGCCGTAAGCCGCGAGCCAGACGCTCGGGTCCGCGAGTTTGTCCCAAGTCGGCGTGAGGTAATATATGATGCCCTGCGTCGATCCCTCGAGCGTAATGCCGCGCACCAGCAACACCGCGAGAAGCACGACGGGCAACGACACGGTCCACATTACGACTTTCCCGACCACGCGCACACCCTTGAACAGAATCAGGAAGATGGCAAGCCAGGTGATGCCGCACCACATTGCCGTCTTCCACGGAAGCCGGAACATGTCCCGGACGTACGGGATGCGCTCGGATTCGAGCTTCCCGATCTGCGAGTCGATATCAGCGCCCCGCTCCGCGGCCGCGCCCCCCGCGCCATTCCGCGCCAGAACACTCTTCTGCTCGTTGAGTTCCGCAATGTTCTTGTCGATCGCCGCGTTGTGGGCGCGGCTCTCGGCCCACTGCTCCGGCGCGAATCCGCCGAGACACTCCTCGCGGAAGTAATGCTTGACGTTCTGGTCGAGAGAAACGTACCTCTTGCCTTCCGCGCCCACGGACACGTAGTAGTTCCGTTCAGCCGCGGGCTTCTTCCCCTCTTCCGTGAGCCGCCTTTCGAGTTCCTTATCGGTAAGCGTCAGAATCTCGAACCCACTGGCGAGCTTCCGGGTCTTTCCTTCGCCCTCCCCTTCCTTCACGTAAAGGACGACGTTGTCCAGCAACACGTTATCCTTGTCGTTCAGCGAAAGAAAGTACGTGCGCGTCTCCTGCTCCGGGCCGGTCTCCGGAGGGCTCATTTTCCTGAGGTCTGCCTCGCTCAGGAGGGCGATGTCCGTCCCGGCGACGACCTTCTCGAGCCGCTTCCTGTGCTCCTCGTCCTCGTACCGCAGATACAGCACGACGGACTTCGCCCCTATGGTCTTCTCCACGGCACCGACAACCTTCTCGACGCGGACGGGCGCCGGCTTCGTCCACTCGAGGCCCGCAGATGCGATGCTGTAGTGCCACGCCCACGCCATTATGGCGATGTAGTAGAACGTGATCACCGTGGCGACAAGGAGGGCGAACCAGCCGACCCAACGGAACTTCGGGTTCACCGATGCGAGCGCCTCCGGCGCGCCCTTCTGGAACTTCTGGCCGAGCGTGTATTCGACAATCATCAACGGGATTCCGGCCGTGATGAGCGCGACGAAGTATGGCACGAGGAAGGCGCCCCCTCCGTTCTGGTAGGCGACGGCGGGGAACCGCCACACGTTGCCCAGGCCGACGGCGCTGCCGACGGCCGCCATGACGAACGGGAGTCTGCCTCCCCAGCGCTCTCTCTTCTCCGGCATGTTCTCCTCCCTTAGCCGCTGCTCTTCAGCTTGTCGAGTTGGCCCTTGACCTCCCACGTCCACTTCGCGCCGGGATCGTCGGCAAGGCAGCGCCTGAACGCCTTCGCCGCGTCACGCGACCGCCCGAGCGCGGCGCACGTCATGCCCAGGTGAAAACGCGCGTCGGCATCCGCAGGGTCAAGCTTGAGGACGGCGCGGAATTCCGACTCGGCCGAACCGAAGGAGCCCGCAAGGCACTGCACGAGCCCGCGTTTGAAATGGTAATCCTTGCGTTCGATCACCGCCCTGGTCTCGAACCGCCGGACGACATGGGCGACGTGCAGGACCGAATAGGCCCAGACCGCAACGGCCGCGCCGCGGCAGAGGGCGAAGACTTCCTCGCCCACGTCCCCGAAGCCCTGCCCCATTTCGATGGCGAGGTACATGCCGTTTGCGGCCAGCGCGAAAAGGCCAAAGACGAACAGCCCGCGCCACTGCCGCCCCAAGTAGAAATGCCCGAACCCGGGAATCACTGCCAGGACCAACGCTTTCCATCGCCTGCCCAAGTACTCGCCCTCCGATATTTCGGCCAATTCAGTCGAACGGCGAGGCGAGGCCGTATTCCTCGCTCAGCCGGTGCATCTCGTCCCGGTATTCCTGTTTCTCGCCGTCGCGCGCGATGAGCGACGAAAGGTAGTGTATCTTGCCACGCGCCCACTCGCGAGCTATGGCCTTCTCGTCGGTCACCACCTCCGGCAGAGTCGAGGTCCAGAGGAACTTCCTGCGCCCTTCGGCCCCATCGGCGAGGATGCGGATCGCAATCGTCTCGCCCGGCAGGCACCGGCCGTAGATGACGATGGGATGGCCGGCGTAAAGGTTCGGCAACGCGTTGGGATACACCTCGTCCACCTCGAAGTTGCCGTACTGGGCCCTGAGCTTGATCAGAACCGGATCCTTGAACCGGGCGAGCAAGCCGAGGATCGTGCCGGCGGACTCCTCGGGCGTTTTCGCCTGGACGAAAAGCCCGCGGTTCCGGTACGCGAGCAAGTCGAGCAGGTACGCGTTCGCAGTCTGCGCCCCGGGGTTGACCGCGAAGATGCTGTCGCTCGGTCGGGTCACAGCCGAAAGGTCGTTGACGATGTTGCGAATGTCGTGTATCCCGGTCGTTGGGTTACCATCGCTGATGAGAATTGTGCTGGTGGGCCGACGGGCGTCCTCGCCCTCAGTCGCGAGGCCGGCGAGGACGTCCTTGAGCGCGGTGTAGACATCGGTCCGCACCTGCCCCGGCTCCTTGCGAATCCGGCGCGCGGCCTCGGCGATGTTTTCCGGTGTTGGGGGAACGAAGTCGTCGAAGACCTTGTAGTACTTTTCGCTGAAACGCACGAGGTTGAACTTGTCGAGTTCGTTGAGCCCCTCGCCCGCCTTCGCGACCCCGTCCCGGACGCCGTTCAGCATGTCGAGGCGTATGCTCGATGATATGTCGACGACGAACAGTATGTTCTTGGCAATGACCGGCAATTTATGCCCCTCGCGCTCGGTGACGGTCATCCTGAAGAAACGGAATTTGTCGCCCGGCTCGGCATAGACGTCGATCTTGACGTCTAGCGGCAGGGGCCTGGTCGGGACCGGCGGACCTTCGTCGGCGTAGACGCGTTCAACGTCACGGTCAAGTTCCACCGCACCGAGTTCGGCGGGCACGGCCTCCGGCCGAGGCGGCCGCAGTGCCAGCGGCGGCGCAGCTCGGTCCGAAAGGAATTCGGGCGTGCTCCTCGGGATGCTCTTGGCCAGTTCGTCGGAAGTGTCGAGCAGTATCGGCTCGGGGCGCGGGCCGACCGAAATGGGGTCGGCGATGCGGCGGCCGGGCCGCAGGCCGGGGATGCGCTCCGGACCGGGGTCGATGACTCCGAGTTCGCCGTCGCGCACGAACGCATGACTGCGCTCGGAGAGCCCCGACTCCGAGACAAGCGGCAGTTCCTCCTCCGGATAGCGCGGGACGGATTTCGCCTCCGGATCATACGGCCGCGGCAACCCGTCCCGTCGCCGCGCAAACATGTCAGCCGTCAGCTTCTCGGGGCTGTCCACGGCGGCAAGATCGTCGGAGGACATGCCGGGTGCCATAACCACACGCTCAAGGTCCTCGGGGCGAACGGTCTCAGTCTCGATGGTGAAGATGCGCTCCACCTCCCGTTCGATCCCGTTCACCTCGGGCCAACTCGTGTTTTCGACGGCGGTGAGCAAGAACAGGTGGAAGAAGAGCGACAAGCAGATGGGCGTCACTATCCAACGACGCGCTCCGTGCGCCGGGCGGCTCAAGTTGCTTTGGAATGTGAACAGGGCCTCGGCCAACACATGCCTCCTCGACGTCTATTCCTTCAGGATGGCGCCGCCCGGACCGACCTTGAATCCCAATTCGGGCAGATCATCACCGGCCGTCCTGGCCCATTGCGAGTCGGGATAATTGGTGAGAAGTTGCCGCCAGAACTTCACCGCATCGCCGGCATCGCCCAGCAGCGCGTTGGCCTTGCCTGCGAAGTAGAGCGCCTGCGGCGTAAACGCTTCGTCCTCGTACAGCAAGCCGACCTCTGCGAAGTAGCGCGCGGCCGCCGCGTATTCCTTCCTGTCGAAGCAGATGTGCCCGAGCCGCACCGTCGACTTGACCTTGAGCAGAGCGGCGCTGCGCCGAGCGACCTCCATATACAGCGCCTCGGCCTCTTTGCTGGAGCCGGTTTGCCGACGGAGGGCCTCGGCCTTTGCAAACTTGGCCTGAAGGGCGAACGGGCTCTCTGGGAAAGCCGCCAGGAGCTTGTCGCAAGACTCAATTGCGAGCTTCAGGTCAGGCGGCTCGCTCTGCGCGTACAGCATAGCCAGTTCGTACAACGCCGTGTCCATCTTCTTCGATTCCGGGAACTTCTTGATCAGTTCCTCGAAGACCATGATGGCTGACGAGCTATCCTTCTGTTCGCGCAGATACGTCCCGGTCCAGAAGTGAACGGACTCATTAGTCACCAGCTCCGGTTTACGCACGATCAGTTCGAGGAACCCTTTGGCCGCGATCTGGAAGGAATCTTCAGCTTTCCGCGCGAATTCAGCGGCTTGCTTTGCGAGGTCCGGCCTTTCGGCGTCGCCGGCCCCCTTGGCTCTGGCGGCGAGCTCGGCCGCCTGGTCGGCCCGTATCTTGCCGAGGTTGTAGCCGCACTCGGCGAGGGCCAGGAGCGTCGCCTCCTGTTCGGCTCCGCCAAGCGCCACGCCGGACCGGAGGGCCTGTTCGGCCAGTTCGTATTCCTCGGCCGCCGCGGCCGCATCCGGCTTCGCGGCCAACTCGTCGCCGCGGACACGGTGGTGTCGTCCGAGCCATCGGTACGCGGCGCCGGCATACTTGCCCTCGGAATGCTCTTGAACGTACGCGGCAAAGGCGCGGGCCATTTCGTCGAACCGCGACATCCTGGCGAAGCAGATGCCGAGCTGGTACGCGACCTCTTCGCCCTCGGCCCCCTCGGGGGTCTCGGCGAGATACTTCTCGTAGCGCTTGACGGCCTCTTCATACTGCTCCGCGGCCTGGTACAGGGCGCCCGCGGCGGCCAGAGCGGCGGCCGTTTCCGAGTGCCGCACGAAGCGGGCGTTAAACAGATCATACGCGCGAGCCGCCTCGTCCGGCTTGCTCTGCCTGTGATAGCAGTATGCGATGCGGTAGAGCGCGTCGGCGTAGTGCGGCGTGTCCTCACCTATCTGCTTGTACTGAGCAACCGCGCTGTCGTAGTCCTGGAGCCGGCGGTATCCCTCGGCCGCCAGGAATATCACCTGCGCGGTGTGCTCGCTGGACGGAAAAAGCCGGCGGAACGTAACGCAACTCGCCACGAGCTTCCTGGCAAGGTCCGGGCCGAGGCGGTAGTTGCTCCAGCACAACCTGTAGGCGCTGTCCTCGGCCATCGCGCCCTGCTGGACATTTTCGAGGACTTTTGCGAAGGCGTTGGCGGCCCCCTGATGCTTGTCCAGGTTGAAGTCCGCCACGCCGATGATGTAGCAGGCCTGTTCTTGTATGCCGAGCGCCTTTGTGTCCGGGGTCTCCTGGAAGTCGGCAAGCAACTCGGTGCAGGCCTCCGCGGCCTCGGTATATTTCTGGAGCCCGAGGAGCGCCCGGCCCCGGCCAATGGCGGCCCGGCCGCCAAATTCGGATTTCAGGTCGACGCTCGAATAGGCGGCGAGCGCATCCTCGTGCCGCCCGAACGCGAGGCGCACGTCGCCGAGCTTCAGCCACAGCTCGTCTTTGGTGCGGAGGTCTGGGTAATCCGCGAGCAGTTGCTCGAGCGCGGCGGCGCTCTCCCCGGGCTTGTCCATCTTCAGGTGCGCGTCGGCCAGGATGATGAGTGCGAAGGGCCGGAGCTCCGTCTCCTTGGGCGCCTCGGCGACGGCGCCAAGGTACTCGACGGCCGCGGGGTAGTGACCGAGGTCGTAGTGTGCGCGCCCGAGGAAATGAAGCATCGGCCCCTTCAGGTCGGGCCGCACGTCGAGCTTGGCGAGTTCATCAAGGTCCGCGATGGCCCCCTCATGGTCGCCGAGGACGTAGCGCACGTGGCCGGTATAGAAGAGGCAGTCCTGGAGCCGTTCGCCGTTGGGAAACTCCTTGCGCAGTGTGACAAGTTCGGCGAGCGCTCTGTTGTACTCCTTTTCCCCGCCAAGCTTGAAGTACGAGACGGCGAGTTGATAGCGGGCCTGTTCACGCCTTGGGTCTTTCGGATGGTCCGCCAGGAACTTCCGGTACTCGGCCACGGCCGCGTCGTAGACCCTTATTTGGAAGAGCCGGTCGGCGAACTCAATTTGAAGGTCGGCCTCCGTCTCCTGTTCCTGTGCCTGAGCCGCCGCATGCCCAGCGAGCGCAAGGACAAGTATGGCGAGCGCGAGGGGTGGGCGTCCCCCCGGCCGCCTCAAAGAAAAACACGGCCAGGTCGGTCTATTCGTGTTCTCGCTCTCCCGTGTCAATACTGACAAACCATGCGTTCCTGAGTTTCGCGGCCCTGCACGCATCGATGACCCTCATGACGTCTTCGTGCAGCGCTTTGCCGTCGGCCCTGATGATAACCGAAACGGGCACCGAACGCGCCGACTGCTGTACGTCCGCCAGCACCCGCCGGAGTTTCTCGACGGAGTAGTCCTGGTCGTTGATGCGGATGCGCCCGTCCCGGGTGACGTTGACGACGATGTCGAGCTTCTCGCGCTTGCGCGTCACGGCCGACGTGGTCGTGGGCAGTTTGATAGGCGTCGCCTTCTCCTCATCCGCGAGGGCGCCGGTGACGATGAAGAACGTGAGCAGAAGGAAGACGATGTCGACCAGCGGAGCGATCTGGAACGAATGCTCGCGCCCCAGAAACGACTGCCTGAAGTTCATCACTCTTCCCCCGTCGCGGCCGCGGCCTCCGCCACGTCCTCCGCGACCTGCTCCATGTCGGTCACGATGCGCAGGAGCTTGCCCCGAAAGTAATAGAAGAGCGCCATCGCCGGAATGCCGATGACCAGGCCCGCCGCCGTTGTCACCATGGCCTTGTAGATGGCCCCGGCCAGGAGAATGTGTTTGCCGCCGATCTCGCCCATCCCGATCGTCTTGAACGCCTGGATCATTCCGAGCACGGTGCCCAGGAGGCCGAGCATGGGCGAGATGACACCGATGTCTGCGAGATAGCTTATCTTCTGGAACAGATGGGACGCTTCGCGCGAGCCGGCGGCCTGAGCGACCTTGCGCACCTTGTGTGGCGGATCGCCCGACCGCCGCAACGTCGCCAGCGCCACGCGGCCGAATACGCCGCCTTGCCGCTGACAGCAGTCGACTGCCTCCTGCACTTCAGAGCGCGACATATGCCCGCCAAGCTTGTCCAGAAAATGCTGTGGGATGATCTGGCTCGGCCGCAGGACAAGCGAGCAGTGGACGGCCCACGCCACGCCGAAGAGCGAAAGGCCTCCCAGGAGTATCATCGTCATGCCGCCCTGCTCGAGGAGCATCCACGTCCCCACGACACGCGCCCTGATGCGGTACCATCGAGCGAGCCAGCTCGAGCCGTCATCGTAGCAGAACGCCGCATCGAGCCGGGCCGCCGC
>Ga0180435_10004767_pt1 | contig 13308 bp, 11 predicted proteins | sample SS_ome_3_FD_132467 | JGI IMG/M metagenome (GOLD analysis project Ga0180435, IMG submission 132467) | Hypersaline lake sediment archaeal communities from the Salton Sea, California, USA - SS_3_S_1 metaG | ecosystem: Environmental > Aquatic > Non-marine Saline and Alkaline > Hypersaline >... | reverse complement strand
TGGAAAAGCCCGATTGTCTCCCGGATTGCGCCGATATCCTGAAGCTGGAACTGACCGCCCGGCCCGATACCCTGCAGCTCCTGCTCCAGGTTCATGCCGCCGTCCGGACGGCCGTGCCGCTACCGGTGACCACCAGCACCTGGACGCCCGGACAGGTGATTGTCAATGGACAACCGGCTGAAGCGCTGGCGCGCGACAGCTCCGGCCGGTTGTGGGTTCTCTTACCGGAAGGTGTCCACAGCATTGCCCTGACGGGTGAGGTGCCACCGGGTCAAGAGACCCTCCCGCTGTCGTTTCCCCTCCGGCCCCACACGGCCAGCTACAGGGCCGAGGGCTGGCAGGTGGTCGGCATAGGGCCGGAAGGCCGCGTGGCGGGGACGGTTCAACTGGTTGCCGAAAAGCCGGCTGCGGAAAAGTCCGTGGACTACAAGGACAACGTGCTGCCGCCGTTTCTGCACGTCCACCGGACCCTGCACCTCGGTCTGAACTGGCAGGTCTCGACGACGGTAAGGCGCGTAACCCCATCGGGCACCCCGGTGGTGGTAGCGGTTCCCCTCCTCGCGGGGGAATCCGTCACCACACCGGGCATCGAAACCCGCCAGGGTGCGGTGCACCTCGATATGGCGCCGGCCGTCAACCGGGTTCGGTTCGATTCGGTTCTGACCATCACCCCTTCGCTGGCGCTGACGGCCCCCCGGTCCGTGCCCTGGACCGAGACGTGGACGCTGGACGCCAGTCCCATATGGCATTGCCAGACGCAGGGAATCGCCGCCATTCATCACCAGGGTAAAATGGGCCAGTGGCAGCCGGAATGGCGGCCCTGGCCGGGCGAGACGGTCGCGATACAGGTAACCCGGCCGGAAGCCGTGCCCGGCCGCTCCCTGACACTGGATGCGGTTGAGTTGTTGTTCGTACCGGGGCAGCGGTTTGACCGGGCCCGACTGAAAATGACGGCACGCACAAGCACCGGCGGCCGGCATTTGATTGAGCTGCCGACGGCGGCCGATCTCCAGCTGGCCCAGCTCAACGGAAAAAGTCTTCCGGTCCGGGTGGAGGCGCGCCGGGTGCTGGTACCCCTGGAACCCGGGGCCCAGAACATCCTGCTGGAATGGCACCAACCGTCGCAATCCCGGTTTTTCATCAAGGCGCCGGCGGTAAATATCGGTGAGCAGGCGGTCAACGCAGACGTGTCGTTTGAAATGCCCGCTAACCGCTGGGTCATCCTGGCCGGCGGCCCGCGCCTGGGCCCTGCCGTCCTGTTCTGGAGCTATCTATTGGTCATGGTGCTGGCCGCTTTCGCGCTGGCGCGTACGCGGATCACACCGCTCAAATATGCGGCCTGGATCCTCTTGACTGTGGGCCTGACCCAGACATCCATCGCGGCGGCCCTGATCGTGGTGGGCTGGTTTTTCGTGCTGGCCTGGCGTGAGAGGGCTTTAGAGGAGGCCGGCTGGTTCAAATTCGATCTGGTGCAGGTGGCCATCGTCATCTGGACGATGGCTGCCCTGGGGGGGTTCTATGAAGCGGTCGAACGCGGCCTGCTGGGTACGCCGGAGATGCAGATCGCCGGCAATGGATCCACGCGGTACCTGCTCAACTGGACCCAGGACCGGATCAGTGCCTGGATGCCCCAGCCGTGGGCCGTGACCTTTCCCATGTGGCTTTATCGCGTATTGATGCTGTTCTGGTCCCTGTGGCTGGCGTTTGCCTTGCTGAAATGGCTGCGCTGGGGCTGGTCGTGCTTCAGCCGAGACGGGATCTGGAAAAAGCCGCCGCCGATGCGACGCCGACCCAAGATGAACAACCGCCCGGAAGCGGTGGAAGATAACGGCAAAGACCGCGAATAGGAAAGCGTTGCGGCCGTGAATCAGGCCGTGACTTCATAAAGACACACCTTGCAGCGGGAGCCTTCCTGCTGCAGGTAATCCGTGGTTCGCAGTTCCTGCAATGCCCAGCGGCCGTTTTTTTCGAAAGCGTGCAGCTTTTGATGATAATCGTCTTCGCCCCAGGCCTGTTCACGAACGGTAAAACATATGCAGCCCCCGGGCTGGGTGATACGAATCAGTTCATCAAAAGCCTTGGGCCCCACGTGGCCGCAGGTGAAGGTGCCCACGCTGATGACGGCGTCATAGACGTTGTCTTCGATATCCAGAGATTGGGTTAGGTCCTGCCGGTCAAGGCGTTGGTAAACGCTTTTCTCTTTGGCTTTGGCCAGCATTTCAGGCGAGTAGTCGAGGCCGTCGATGTTGCGGTAGCCTTTTCTGTAGAGCAGTTCGCCCACGAGTCCGGTGCCGCAGCCGGCATCCAGTATGCACGCCTCATTGTCCGGCAGCGTGTTCAACAGCAGCTCGCTGGTCATCATGGGGGCCACATAGCCCATTTCTCCCATGAGATCACCGTCGTATTTTTCGGCCCAGTCTCCGTAGGCCGCCATCAGTTCTTCGGTGCTGGTAGCATTCAGTACCCGGTCATGAATGGCCTTGCGTTGGTTCATGCGTTTCTCCTGGTGAGGTTGACGTTGCAGCCGCAGCGTAAGTCCTGCAGGGTCGTTTCAATCCCTGGCCGGCCGCGATGCTAAGACGGGAAATCGTCACGTGGTATCCTTGGAGGTGCCCGCAATGATAGGCAAAGGGCGCCTCGATGTCAAATCAGCGGGAAAATGCGCGCTGGCCAGCAACCGTTGCGGCGCTCTGTAGGGCACAACACGTTAAACACCTCGATGAGGAGGATCAACCCGCATGCCGGATCTTACCGAAGGATTGCTGTGGTAGCGGGTGTTTATCTATGCGGTGATCGTTTATGAGGCACGCCATGCCTTTGCCGCTCTGAAACTGGGGACAAGACCGCCTACAAAGGAGGCCAGGTGCCCCTCGATCCGCTTCCGCATATCAAACGCGAACCGGCCGATACGGCTGTTGTGCCGATCCTCTCCTTAATTTAGCGGGTGGCTGGATGATCGGTTGGGCCAGCGCATCCTATGATCCGGTTTCTCTTCTCGGCATTGTTATTGCCTGGAAAATCCTGGATCTTGTCTTCAGCCCGGTGCACCTGATGTTCATTCCTCTCCTGTATCCAGGACATGGCTATCATGAGGATGTGGGTTTACCCTATTGTGGATTAGCGAGGTTGGGTTTTGGCGAATCGACGGGGTGACGCCAGGGGTTTCAAATGGTCAGGGTGCCGGTTAGCAAAAGCTCGGAGGGTCCGGCCATGGCGTGGTTGCAGTAACCTTTTGGGACACAGGTCGCTTAGGGGGAAAAGCCGGGCACGCTTGAGGTCCCATGATTGCCAGAGCGACAGAATTGTAACTCTGTTCTGAATATCGGATTTGTGATGAAGAGATAAAATTTTCAGTGAAGCAGGAGGGTAAACTCATCCGCCGTAGGGCAAAAAGTCGCCCCGGCTGCTTCGATGGACGACCGGTAGCGCTCGCTGGCCAGGCCGCCGATCACAAGCCGGTAGTCGTCGTCAATAAGTTCTGACAGGCGCAAGAGCTCCTTCTCCATGAAAGCGTCATTCACCCGGCAGGTAATACTTAGAGCGATCATCTGGGGCTCTACCATTGTGCAGGCGGCGGCAATTTCTTCGCCTGGCAGGTCAGGGCCCAGAAAGATCGAATGCCAGCCGTGATCCCGGGCTATAGCGGCCACGGCCATCGCACCCAAATGGCACAGCTGCCCGGCCGGAGTGGCCACCAGAAGGCACGGTTTGGCCGTTTTCGCATGTCGGTCGTGCGTCTGGATGGCGCTGAAATGGGAATGGATCGTTTGTGACGCCAGGTGCTCGTGAACGATCCGCAAGGATCCCCCGGACCACCGCTCTCCAATGGTTTCCATCAGTGGTCTGATGATGGTGTCGATCATGGCCGGTCGGCTGAGGGAAAGCGAGGCCTGTTGCAGACAACGTTTCAATGCACTCGCATCCAGCATTTCAACGGCACGCAGGCAAGCGGCGTAGAGGTCATCGGCGGGTTCTGGCGAGCCATCTGACGACTTCACCTTGGGAGCAGCCCACATCATAGCGATATCGGACCGAATCAAGTCGCCCAGCGCTTCGTCATCGAGAACGGCAATCTGCGAAATGCTGTGTCCCCTTGACACCGCCTGCTTGAGAAGGGCGAGGCGATCGATGTCCGCCTGGGAATAGAGCCGATGGCCACTGGACGTTCGCCGTGGTGTGACCACATGGTAGCGCCGTTCCCAGGCCCTTAGAACATGAGCGGACAAGCCTGTCATCATGCTAACGAAACCGATTGGAAACCGCATTGTATCAGCCATAGATATTTCCGCGCTTATTAGCAATAAGCCGAATTGTCAATGTTCGCTGGCAATTGTTTCGGCCGGTTGTGCCTATTCGCCCACAAGCTTGGAGATGGCCATGGCGCATTCGGAAACCGCTTCATCGGGACCATCAAGGTTAATGATGTGCTTTTCAAGATCGACGTCGACGATGCTGCAGCCATGATTCTCCACAGTCGTTTTCAGCAAGTTTAAAAACAGGGTGTCATCCATGAGATAAGCTGCTCCTCTCCGCGTCTCAGCGATTCAGTTCTGTTTCCATGATGGCTTCAACCTGCATATGATTGGATCGCCAGACATTGTTTTCATTGGCAAACGATTCGATGTTGCGCTGGGTCAAATGCGTCACCATCTGTATGTCCTCGGCAGCCTCGTCCGTTTTTCCCAGTTTGGTATAAAGGGTAGCACGGCTATGATAGGCCGCCCCGTATTCCGGTGCCAGCTCGATGGCGCGGTTGAAATCATTGAGAGCGCCGTCGTCATCCCCCTCCATTTCGCGCGTCAGGCCCCTCAGGTGGTAAGCCCGATAATAATCCGCATCGACTTCGAGGGCACGGTCGAAATCTATGCGAGCAGTCGTGGTTTCACCACTTTGCAGAAACGCGGCCCCTCGTGAGACAAGCGCCAACTTGTGGGTTTTGTCCGCGCGCAGAACCTCGGTTAGGTTTTCGATGCAGGTGCCATAGTCCTGGCCGATGAAAGCAGCCATTCCGTCGTTGAATTTCTCGTTAATGTCGTTATGCATGGTATCCTCCCGCTAAGTCAGGTTAGCGTTTTCGTTGGTGCCTTACAACCCTGGTTCCTTTCAAAGGATTTTCTTTCATAAGGCAGGGCCGGTAGCACGGGGAGCCCAAAGCAAGCTCCCCGTGCGCGATTTCAGCCGGACTTGCCGGCAGGAACCGTTTCAGCGTCAGCTGTCCATATTCGGCCGCGGAATGACATACCCGTCAGCTTCTTCCGTGGACAGCAGGTCGCTTTCCAGATCCTTGCCTTTGAGGTCCGCATAGGCATTCGCCGTGCCTTCGGCCGTGGTGCGGATGGGGAACTTGAAACGCTTGATGGTCCCGTTACGAAACTTGCAGGTCCACATGACGTCCTCGGTTCCCATCATGGGCATGATATTGCTGCCCAGTGGCACGAAGTCAGCATAACCCCTTACCTCAATCGCTTGCGTCGGGCAGATCTTGACGCACGAGAAACATTCCCAACATTGGTCAGGTTCCTGATTGTAAGCCTTCATCTCATCAGGATCCAGGACCATCAGATCGTTGGGGCAGATGTACATGCATGCCGTCTTGTCTCCGCCCTTACACCCATCGCATTTTTCAGCGATTACGTAACTAGGCATGATTCCTCCTAGCTATGGGTTGACAGGACACCGCCGGCACTCCCCGAAGCACTTGCCGGCGGCGTCGGTTGCCACGCCATGCCCATCATGGCGGACAATTAAAGCTAAGGCACCCTCAAGGGCTGTCAATTAATTGTCTAATCTTGTGTCTAATAATTTATAGACAACAGGCTTGTTTTGATTTTTGTGACATGCGCGACCTGTTGATCCTGGCTGGACTGGATGGATATGAGCAGGCCGGGTGCTGGCGGATAGCATTTTTCTTTGCTGTAACCTTTCGTCCCAATCCGCCTCTATCGTATCGAGCATAACCCCAATATTTTGACGGTCGAAAGGAAGTAAGCATGTGGCCCTTACTGAAATGGATCAATCAACACCTTGTCCTGGCCATACCGGCCATGATGCTCCTGGGATTCGGTTTCGGTCTTGCCACCGAGCCGTTCTTTCTCAAACGCCTGATCGTTCCCCTGACCTTCCTGATGGTCTACCCCATGATGGTAACGCTCAAGATCAAACAGGTTTTTCAGGGCGGGGACATCCGCGCCCAGCTGCTTACGCAGCTGATCAATTTCGGGATCATTCCATTCGTGGCCTTTGGCGCCGGTCTGATCTTTCTGCAGGAGCGGCCCTACATGGCGCTGGGGCTTCTGCTGGCCGGGCTGGTGCCCACCAGCGGTATGACCATTTCCTGGACCGGTCTGGCGCGGGGCAACATGGCTGCGGCCGTGAAGATGACCGTGATCGGTCTCACCCTGGGGTCGCTGGCCACGCCGCTATATGTCCAGGCGCTGCTCGGGGCCCGGATCGCCGTGGACATGGGGGCGGTCATCCATCAGATTGCCTTGATCGTTTTCCTGCCCATGGCGGCCGTTTTTGTTGCCCAGCAGCTGTTGATCAGAAAGGTGGGCCAAAAGCGATTTCAAAAGGAAATCGGTCCGCGGTTTCCGGGGATCGCCACCATCGGTGTCCTGGGCATCGTTTTTGTGGCGATGGCGCTCAAGGCCCAAGCCATTGCCAGTGCGCCCCAACTGCTGGTGACCATCATGGCGCCGCTGCTGCTGGTCTATGCCGTCAATTACATCATCAGTACGCTGACCGGCCGGTTTTTTCTTCCCCGGGGGGACGCTATTGCCTTGGTCTACGGCAGCGTGATGCGGAATTTGTCCATAGCGCTGGCCCTGGCCATTAACGCCTTCGGGGAACGGGGCGCCGATGCCGCCCTGGTGGTGGCTATGGCCTATATTATTCAGGTTCAGTCAGCCGCTTGGTATGTCAAACATACCGATCGAATTTTCGGCGTGCGGCCAGATGAAAACACATCCCGTGGCAAGCCGCCGGGTTTGCCCGAAGTCGCCCGTTGACCATCGGTAGGTTTAGCACGCGGCTGAAAGACGGATTTTTACCGCGGAACGTCACGCTCTGGGAGGTCAGGAGGGTTGTTCAGAAGGAAGGGCATTCCCCGCCGTGTATTGCCCGGGCGCGCATCGAAACCGTCGTCCGAACGCTTTGGGGCCGGCTGTTATTCGGCTTGTTTGCGGGGAACGATCAGCGTGGAGAAATCGGATTTTTCAGCCAGAAAGCGGGGAACGCTGCCGATGATGCGTTCCCGCCAGGACCCTTTACCGGAGCATCCCATAACAATCATACTGGCCCGCCATTCCCGGGCGGCCCGTTCGATTTCCTGGTAAGGATCACCGACGTAAAGATGGGGGCGGGCCTGGATGCCGACGTTTCCGAAAGCGTCGCAAACCGCCTGCAGTTTTTTACGGTGGGTGTTGCGGTAGCCTTGCACCTCCATGGCCGACAGGCTGTTCAGCGCCTTTTCCTTGCCCACATGGATGACGTTGATTTCGTCCACAAGCCCCTTGAGGCCCATGAGGTATTCTTGGGCCCTGTCGGCTGCCGGCGACCAGTCGGTGGTCAGCAGCGGTCTTTTAAAAGCATGTGCTTTCTCGACGGACTCGGAGGGCAGCTGCTTATGAACCAGGATCGGAACATTTGTTCGCCGGATCAATGCCGAGATGTCCGACCCGGAGACGAGTTGTTCCCAGAGCCCTCGGGTCGGTCGGCCAATGACGATAAGATCCACTTTCTCCATGCCCGCCGCCCGCGTCACCTGCTGCACCAACGTACCGACAACAATATGCACGCCCACTTCCATACCCTGCTCGAAGAGCTGTTCCGCCCATTCGATGAAATGGATGTTGGCGACTTCCTTGAGCTTCACCTCCTCGTTCTTCTGATAGCCCACCCCGCGATGCATGGCGACTTTGTCGCGTTCCACCACGTAGAGAAAAACCACGTGGTCCAGACCGGCGGCTCTCAGGTCCAGCAGGGATTCCAAAGCATCGAACGTCAGCTCCTGAAATTTGGAGGCAAACAGCATTTTCTTGATGGTGGTCATAACCGCGCTCCCCTGTCAGGTGATGGCCTGCGCCGTCTTCATTCGCGTCGGATAACTTTTTCAATGTGCATGGAAAGGGTCTCGAAATCGGCCGGTTTCTCGATATAGGCCTCCGGAGCAGGGATGTCGCTTCCACCGAAGGCGGTTAAGGCTTCCTGTGATTTCATAAATGAATGCTGGGTGATCCCGGATAGGATGATCACGGGAATATCCGCGGAGGTGCTGTCGGTTTTCAAGGCACGGTAGAGTCGAATACCGCTTTGTAGCGGCATCATCACATCCAGAATGATCAGATCCGGTTTTTCACGGTCGACCATTTGCTGACCTTCTTCGCCATTGCTGGCCTCGAGCGGTATATGGTCGAGCTCCTGCACGACCGAAGAATTAAACAGACGAACGTCGGGATCGTCGTCAACAATCAGAACTTTTTTGGGCATGTTGACAATATCCTTTCTCTATGCGGTGTCTGCCAGTTCGAAGGGCAGCCGCAGCGTAACGATGGTACCTTCTCCCGGGGTGGAATCCACCTCGATGAATCCACGATCTTCTTCAATCAACTTTCGGGTCACCATCAGTCCCAAACCGGTACCCCGGTGCCCCTTGGTGCTGAAAAATGAGGAGAATAACTTTTCCTGGACATCGGCGCTCATCCCCATGCCATTGTCCATTATCTCAAACCGGATCAGGCCATCAGCCTCACGGCGCGTCCGAATGCCGACTTGTCGGTTTTTGGTGGTGTCGGGGTCGTCTCGGCAGGCATCCACGGCGTTCGATAACAGGTTGAGCAAGACGCTGTGCAGGGAGTGGGGATCCATGGTCACCGTGCCGATGGCGGAATCCAGGTCTTTGATGAGGGTGATGTCGTGGGTGTTGGCCGCTTCCTTGACCAGTTCACAGACCTCATTCGCGATGTCATTGGGGCGGCAGGGTTCCGGTTCCGGTACCCGTTCCTTGGAATAGCGCAGCAGATCCATCGCGAGATCAGAGGTCCGGTCGATATTGCGTTTGACCATATCCCAGCCGCCCTGTAGCCGCTGATTGTCTCCGCGGGCAATGCCGACGTCGACCAGGTGGCGGCCACCCTTAAGCCCGTGCAAAATATTCTTGATGCCATGGGCCACGCCCGCCACGGTCTGGCCGATAGCCGCCAGCCGCTCCTGGCGCAGGATTTCTTTTTCCAGTTGTTTGATTTCGCGCAGATCCTGGAAAAAGGCCACCGTGCCCATTTTTTGGCCTTTTTCGGACAAGGTGGAGCCGGCAAACCGTACCGGTATGACTTCCCTTGTGCGGGAGACCACAACGGTTTCGCGCGGAAGAATCTCACCATTCGCTGCGTTTTCGCCCATCACCCGCTGGAATTCGGCCGCCAGTTCCGGCGGATAGATATCCGCCAGCAACATCGTCTGCCGGGCTTCAGCACGGGTGTACCCAAAAATCTTTTCGGCCCCGGGATTAAATATGACGATGCGCAAATCCTGATCGGTCGCCACGATGCCGTCGTTGGAACTGCGAATAAGCTTGGCCTGGAACTGGGCCTGCCGTTTCAGCGTCCGGGTGGCGGCTTCGACCCGGGCTTCCAAGTCGCGGGTATGGTCCCGAAGTTGGCGCCGGATGGTCAGTTTTTCGCCGGCGCGCTGCAGGGCAACGGCCAGGGCTTCGTCCCGCACCGGCTTATTGATAAAGTCGGAGGCGCCATACTTCAGCGCTTCCACGGCATTATCAATATCACCGTGCCCTGTAATGATGATTACTTCCGAGAAGGTCTCTTTGGCCTTGATCTCCTGCAGCACCTCGATGCCGTTGATACCGGGCATTTTGATATCGACGAGAACAATATCCGGTGATTGCGCGTCGAAAACGGTCAAACCCGCCTCCCCGCTCGCGGCGGTCAACACGTCATATCCGTCCGCACGCAGGGACATGGCCAGTACGCGCAGGATATCGGGTTCATCGTCGATGAGTAGAATTTTATCCATGATCGCCCGGTGGCTCGTGGAATACTGGGAAGCGCAACTCGAAGGTGGTGCCTCTGCCGGGTTCGCTTGCGATCTCGATGGCGCCCTCGTAGTCCTTGATAATATTGTAGGAAATGCTGACGCCGAGACCCGTACCCTTGCCCACTTTCTTGGTGGTAAAAAAAGGATCGAAGAGCTTGGCCTGAACGTCTTCGGTCATGCCCATGCCCGTATCGGTTACGGTCACAACCACCTGTTCGTCTTCCACGAAGGAGCGGATGGTGAGCTGCTTGCGGTCGCCCCGCCATTCCGGGTGGTCCTCTTTCTCGTCCATGGCGTCCATGGCGTTGGTGACCAGATTGATAAAGACCTGCTCCAGGCGGTTGTGGTCGGCCAGAATCCAGGGCAGCTCATCGCACAAATCCAGCACGAGATCAACCTCGTGCACCACCAGCTGGTGTCCGAGCACCTTGAAGACATCCTGAATCGGCGCGTTGATGTTCACCTTCTGGCGCACCACCTCGGATTGGCGGGCAAACGCGCGCACGTGCTGGATGACCCGGGAGGCGCGGTGCACGTTGCGGCGGATGTCCTCGGCCAGGGTCTCGATGTCCTCCTTGCTGAAAGACAGGCCGCGCTGAACGATCTTGTCCAGAAGGTCGGAGCAGACCTGGATCACGTTGAGGGGCTGATTGATCTCGTGAGCCATGCCGGCCGCCAGCTGTCCGATGGTGGTCATCTTGCTGGCCTGGATAAGCTGGGTTTCCTTCTCGATGCTTTCGCTGATATCGGTGGTGGCCACGATGACCACCTCGCTGTCCCCATAGCGGGCCGGGCTGATGTTGATGTTGACGAAGAAGGGTTGCCCGCCTCTGCGGTAGTTGCGCTTTTTGGTGAGCAGCAGGGGATGGCTGCCCGACATCTGCTCCAGCTCCTGCAGCAAGGCGGTGTCCTCGGGGTCACAAAGATCAAGAAAGGGGGTCCCCACCAGTTCGTCGTGGGCATAACCGTAGATGTCCTGGGCCCGCTGGTTGATGTCGAGAATCGTGTGGTGTTGCCGCTCGAGAATGAAAATGGGATGCGGATCGCTGTTGAAAAGGGTCTGATATTTCTCCTGGGACTTGATGTACTGTTCCTGCAGGCGGGCATTTTCAAGTGCGGCCCCGATGCGGTTGCCGATCAGTTCCAAAACGTGTTTCTGGTCGAGGGAGAAATAGTCGGGTTTGTTGATGGCAATGCGGATCACGCCGAGATTGGTCTTCTCTTTGCTGGTAATGGGAATATAGGCCAGGGAAAGCGGGCCGGCAGATGTCTGCTGATCGTCAGCGCGCGCCCCGGAGGTTTTCTCGGCGAGCAGGAACTCTCCGCTCTGGACCACCTGGCGGATTGTGTGCAATTCGGCCCCTTCGGGCAGATAGCGGGCATCCATCGCGTCCCGGGCAAGGCAGTAACGTGAGGAAAAATCACCCTTGGCATCCAGAAGATAGAGGCACAGGTTGTCGGCCGCCATGAAACGCTGAACCTCTTCGAGGGCGCGATCGACACGTTCGGCAACGTCCGTGTCGTCGTTGAGGGCCGAGTAGACCTTGCACAGGGTTTGAAGTTCGCAGGTGTGGCGTTCGCGTTCTTCTTCGGCCCGTTTTTCTTCGGTTTTGTCACAGAGGGTTTCAATGGCCCCGATGACCCGCCCATCGGGGGACACGATGGGTGCCGCCGTGAACCAGATCCACTTGCCGCCTTTACCCAGGCTGGGATAAAAGCCTTCCGCTTCGTAGGCGTTGTCGATCAGCGCAGATTTCTGCCAGCGGTCGCCGTAGAGCGTCTGCAACTCCGCCTCACCGGCCTGGTCCAAAACCACGTCGGCCAGCGACGGGCGTTTGGCCGAGTAGAAGGGCTCCCACTGCCGCTGGCTGCCCACCATGTCCTTGGCGGAGTAGCCGGTCAGTTTTTCCAGGGCGCGATTCCAGTGGGTCACCCGGTGCTCTTCATTGATAACAAACGTGGGAATCGTGCTGCCTTGAATACTCTGGGAAAGCACCCACTGACTCCGGACCAGTTCTTTTTCGATTTCGATATAGCGGTTGTTGCGGTCCTGGATCACATCCATGAGATGGTCCGCAAAATGCTGGAAAAAGAGCTCGACTTCGTTGCTGACGTTGGGTTGCTGACGCAACGCATAGAGCGCCGTCTTTTTTTCTTTTTCCAGCTGAATAGCCGTCCACAAAGATCGTGCTTCGATATGATCGATCAGGCGGATGGAGCGGGGCTTGGTTTGCCGGATGGCGTCCGCCAGGGTCGGATCCATGGTCAATTCCAACAAATACTGCAGGCCATCCAAGGCATAGAATTCACGGTAATCGGATGTCGTCCAAATTCCCAGTTGCCGGGCGTACTGAAGACCCTCCGCCTCAGAATTGATGTCGGATACACCCAGCACGGCCGGTGGCTCCTTCATGAAGGCCGCGTCGAAAAGGTGGTCCAGAAGGATTCTGCAAAAACGACCGCCGCCGATGATGGCGAACTTGGATTTCAGAAGATGCAAAGGCATTGCGGTTCCTTTTTCCGACGGGCGTCTTGCCGGTTTAAAACATCACCAACGAGACGACCACCAGACACGGCAGCAGAAAAACCAGCGCGTATTTAATGATGTAGCCGAAAAAGCTCGGCATGGGGGTGCCCAGCTCTTCGGAAATGGAACGCACCATGAAATTGGGCGCGTTGCCGATATAGCTGAACGCCCCGAAAAAGACAGCGGCACTGGAAATCGCTTTCAGATAAATAGCGTTTTCCGTCGTGAGCAGCGGCACCGCCTGGGCTTCAGGCATTCCGGGGTAAAAACTTCCCAGGGCCGTATTGAAAAACGTCAGATAGGTCGGGGCGTTGTCGAGGAAACCCGAGAGCCCGCCGGTCACCCAGAAATAATGCAGTGGTTCTTTGACCCCATTGACCAGAAACGCCAGTGCGCCGTGGGAGCCCGCTTTGAGAATCAGCAGACAGGGGATCATGGTCACGAAAATGCCGATAAACAAATAGGCCACTTCGATGATCGGAAACCAGGAGAAGTTGTTATCCTCCCGAAGTTGCGTCGGGGTTATCGTCAAGGAGATGATGCCCAGGAGCACCAGCAGGATATCCCGCACCCAATCCTGCACCGCACGGTGGACGCCGAAAACGCTTATTTCTCCCCATTCGACGATCCCGCTCATGAGCACGGCCAGAACCACGCCCGCCAGGATGACGAAATTGGGGAGCCCCTCCAGTTTGAGGGGCGCGGCCGTGCCCTTGATCTCGCGTTTGGCGATC
>Ga0180435_10004766_pt1 | contig 13309 bp, 10 predicted proteins | sample SS_ome_3_FD_132467 | JGI IMG/M metagenome (GOLD analysis project Ga0180435, IMG submission 132467) | Hypersaline lake sediment archaeal communities from the Salton Sea, California, USA - SS_3_S_1 metaG | ecosystem: Environmental > Aquatic > Non-marine Saline and Alkaline > Hypersaline >... | reverse complement strand
TGGAGGAACCACCCCCATGGAATACCAAGCGGTTATCGGACTGGAGGTCCATGTACAGCTTAAAACCCGGACAAAAATATTCTGCGGCTGTTCCACCCGGTTCGGTGCGCCGCCCAATACCCATACCTGTCCGGTCTGCCTGGGCATGCCCGGGGTGCTGCCGGTGCTCAATCGGAAGGTTGTGGACTACACCATCAAAATGGCCCTGGCCACCAATTGCCGGCTGGCCCGCCGCTGCCGCTTCGCCCGCAAGAACTATTTTTATCCCGATCTGCCCAAGGGGTACCAGATCTCCCAGTACGAGTTGCCCATCGCCGAGCATGGCCATATCAATATTACCTTTGAAAACGGCTCCGGCGGTTCGGAGGAGAAACGCATCGGGATTACCCGGATTCACATGGAGGAGGATGCCGGCAAGCTGATCCATGATACGGAGCGGCCCGTCTCCCACGTGGATTACAATCGCACCGGGGTGCCTTTGATGGAGATCGTCAGCGAACCGGATATGCGCTCGCCCCGGGAGGCGGGGGCTTACCTGCGGCACCTGCGCACCATTGTACGCTATCTGGATATCAGCGACGGCAACATGGAGGAGGGCAGTTTCCGCTGTGATGCCAATGTCTCCATCCATCCCCGGGGAACGGATCAATTCGGGACCCGTACCGAAATCAAGAACCTGAACTCTTTCAAACACGTGGAAAAGGCGATCCAATATGAAATCGGGCGCCAGCGCGAAGTGCTGCTGGAGGGGGGCGCCGTGGTCCAGGAAACCCGCCTGTGGAATCCGGAAAAAACCCGCACCACCTCCATGCGCAGCAAGGAGGAGGCCCACGATTACCGCTATTTTCCGGATCCCGATCTGCTGCCCCTGGTCATCGACGATGAATGGATCAACACCATGGGGGCAACCCTGCCCGAACTGCCGGAAGCCAAACAGCGGCGCTACCGGACTGAGCTGGGCTTGCCGGCCTACGATGCGGGGGTGTTGACGGCCCAGCGGGAACTGGCCGAATACTTTGAAGCCTGTGTGGAACTGTTCCCCCAACCCAAGATCGTCAGCAACTGGGTGATGGGCAGTCTGTTGGGCCTGCTCAGGGCGGAAGGGCGCTCCATATCAGATTCACCCGTCAGTGCGGCGGGTTTGGCGGAGTTGCTGAAGCTGGTGGATACGGGAGTGATCAGCGGCAAGATCGCCAAGACCGTGTTTGAGGAGATGGCCCAAAGCGGGGCGTCGGCCCCTGCCATCGTCGAATCCCGGGGTTTGGTGCAGGTTTCGGACAGCAGCGCCATTGAGGCCGAAGCTCGCCAAGTACTCGCGGACAACCCCGACCAGGTCACGGCCTACCAGGGCGGTAAAACCAAATTGATGGGATTTTTCGTGGGCCAGGTGATGCGCGCCACCCGCGGCAAGGCCAACCCCAAGGTGGTCAATGAAGTTCTGGCCCGCCTGTTGAAAGGCTGATCAGATTATACCGACTCTCATAATAAAGTTCCGACCACAAATAGAAACGGGAATTCTCTCACGAGAATTCCCGTTGATGGCTCATCTGATTTTATAAACGGTGTCAGCTTCCAGGGAACGCTTTTCTCATCCGATCGCACGGTAAAATCGATGAATTCCACCCCTTGAATTAGAAACTATACTGAACCCCGGCCGCCACAAAAGGAATATTTTTTTCGTACTCAATCTCAATGGGCATCCCCAATGAAGTATCCACATAGCTGTCGCCGGCATAAAAAACATTGCCGACCGCAAAATTGACCGCCAGCTTGGGCATGGCCATCCACTTCACACCGGCACCCAGCGTATGGGCGTCCAGGTCTGGCAGGAAATTGGAGGAATCTTCGGGATCAACCCCGATGGAGGTATAAAGATAGCCCATGCTGATTTTCAAAACATCTGAAACCGTGAATTCACCGCCCAACCCCACTTCCCAGCTGTCGTCGATCTCGTCTTCCAGCCCTTCCCGCAAGGTGGTGCCGCCGATATCGGCGTCTTTATTGAAATAGTAATTAAACCCGATTTCACCCCTGAATTGGGGGGTTATCTGATAGGAGTAACCCAGGGCGAGCTCAGCGGGCAGGTCATCGTGCTTCTGGTCGCCGTCACGGATACCGATGGCGCCTAATATCTGGGCCCCTTCATCCACGTTATAATCATATTCCAGTTCGACTTTGGAGGCGTATTTAATGCCAATGGTCATTTTGTCATTGGGGAAAATATCAAGGCCCACGATGGCGCCCCAGCCATCGGCATCCGCATCAAACTTAATCCCGCTGGGTAGCGGCCCATTTACGGCTCCGCCCTCAAATTCGGTGGATGCATCGATATAGCGGGCCCCCAGCGAAGCGGAAATCATATCGGTAATCTGGAACGCACCGCCCAGGGTATAGGCGATACCCATGCTTTCCGCCTCTACGTGATGGCTGGTGAGGGGCAGACCCGTCGCCTGGGAAACCAACTGACCCACGCTAAAAGAGGTGAAGTTGCCATCTTCATAATCCACTTTACCGCCCCCCACCGGAACATCGACGATAAAAAAACCGGCCCAGCGGTCTTTGGAATAGACGGCGAAGAACGAGGGAATCAAGGACGGCTCATCGGATGTATACTCCTGACCCAGGAAATTACCCTCGTAATTTTTTTCAATCAGATACTGTAAGGAGGCATTCAAATGAAAACCATCGTCCAACCGGACCGTGCCTGCCGGATTGTAGGTTGCAATGTCAGCGCTGTCCGTTGCCGCATTGCGGGCCAGTATCCGCATGTATTCAGTGCTGCGATTGCTCTTGTTGATCGCCCCGCCGGCCATCACCGGGCTTGCTATTGCAAAAATTAAAGCCACTACTGCCACACCCGTTAGCAGTTTCCCCATTTTTCCCTCCTCGGTTGGGATGAGCCTTTTAAGCAACATCCTAGCCCTTTAAATTTTCAAATAAAAAGTGGAAGCTCCACCAAATTGAAAAGGCCGGGTGCCTCTGGGGCACCCGGCCTTTGATTGCTACGAACTAGCTAGAATTAACACATGATCCGACATTAGAAGCTCAGGGAGAGCTGTGCACCCAGTTCCCAGGGATCATTGTCAGCTGTTCCCGTGGGGGAGACACCGTCGCCGGCCCAGAGGTAGCCGCCGATGATGTCCAGCTTCAAGCCTTCGATGATGGTGTAGGCAGCTTTCACGTCGAACTCAACGCCCAGCTCATCTTCGCCGAAGGCATTCTCTTCAGCCAGCTTGGCCCAGATAATGTCAGCATTCAGCTTGAGGTTCTCCATGGGTTTGAAACCGGCACCGGCTTTCAGCCAGAAGATGTTGCTCGGTTCGGGGAAGTAGTAGTCCGCGCTGTTGGGCGTATCGGCCCAGAAGGTACCTTCGCCCAGCACTTCGCTGAAACCCACGAAACCCCAGTCGCCGCGGTAGGCGCTGTTTTCGCCGTCCAGAGGATCATCGTCACCGGAGCAGTAGGCAAAGGAGCCGTACACGTCGGCCATGCCCATGTCGAAGCCCAGGCCACCAGACAGGGCGTAACCCTTCTGATCCACGTCATTGGCGTCACCGGCATTCATGTAGAAGTTGACGTCGTAGGTGAGGCCGGCCACGGCGCCGTCGAACTGCACACCGAACCACCAGATGTTGGCATCCAGCAGAGCATTGTCGGTATTGTACAGGGCGATGGGGAATTCCAGGGTCATGCCTTCGCCGAAGCTCAGGGTCGGGGTGAAGAAATAGAAGTCGGCGTCATAGTCGTTCATTTTCTCCAGGGTCAGCGGGTCTTTACCCTTGCCGCCTTCGGTGGCACGGGTCCAGGCCGCGGCCAGGGTCACCATGTCGGAGAACTTGCCGATCCAGGTGACGTTGGGCGCATCGTAATCGAAGATGTAGCCTTTACCCATCCACTGGCCGGAGACACCCACGCGGAAGTTGTTCACACCCAGGTTGAAATCGGCATAGGAGTGCTTGACTTCGACTTTCACGCCGTCGGCGCCCAGGTCGCCGTAGCTGGCGCTATCCTGGTCACCCCAGACAGCGTCCATTTCAAACTTGTTGACAAACTTGAAATTTTCGCTGAACACGGCGGTGTAGTACAGCCGGGTCCGGGTGTCCACGCGGGCCTGGTCAACGTTGTTGTCAGTGGGCGGAATCACTTCTTCGGTCTCTTCGTCAATGCCGGCCGGAGTTGTGATATCACTGATGTGGAAGTCTTTATTGGTCCAAAACTTGGTAAACCACATGCCGCCGAACTGATGCTCAATGGCCATGGCCGGGGCGGTGAAAGCCACCAGCAGCAGGGCCGCGAGCGCGAATACGGATAATTTTTTCATCTTAGATTCCTCCAAAAGGTAAATCAAAAATTTAAAGTGTTCGTAAAGATTCGGATAATTTGGTAACGATTAAATGGCTGCCGTGAAATTTGCGGGTCACCTCCTTTCCAGGGCCCCTAGGGCCAGCCAACCCTGTAAGCCGCTGATATTTTAAGTTTTTTAGGACTTTCCTCCAAAAAGCACCCAAAAAACTGATATTTCCTATCACAGGATTTTTCAAAAAGTCAATGGAAATTTAATGATATACGGGTGTTTTTGTGGATTGACTGCGCTTCTCCCGGTTAGATAAATTAGCTAGGCGGCAGCCAAATATAGTGTGGTTTTTTACAGGTTTTTTTTGTATAACCAGCCCAAACGGTCCATGGGTCCGTTGCGGATGTTTATAAAATTAACTTAAGAAGGGGTCATAATTTTGAAAATTGATAAACTCCAGGTCCGCACGATGGTGGTATTGGCGCTAATCCTTATCTTGGTGGGGGTTGGCAGCCCCGACGCCGGGGCCCAGGCTCCCGGGCAGGTGTTGATCCGGCCTTTTCGGATTTTTTCTGATAAGGATTTGAATTTTCTACAAAATGGGATTCAAGAGATGTTATCTGCCCGCTTGGCCGTGCCCGGGAAGATCCAGCCCCTGGAGCAGGAGCTTGCCCGGCAGGCCCAGGCGGCTTTCCCGGATACGCTGAACGCTGAGACCGCGGCGGCCATGGGCCGGCAATTCAAGGCGGACTATGTGGTGTACGGCAGTGTCACGGTCTTTGGGGAGAGTATCAGCACCGATGCGCATTTTTTCAATGTGGCCCAGGGGCAGGACGCGGTGACCTTCAGTCGCACGGGCGCGACTCCCGGCGATGTCATAGCCCATATCAACCTGTTTGCCGCCCAGGTGAACGATGAGGTCTTCGGGCGCCGCCAGGCGGAGTACCAGCCTGCGGCTCCGGCCCAGCCCGAAAACCGTTCCCGCATGCACCCGGATCGCATGTGGCTGGAAGAGAGCGCCAAAATGGAACAGGCCTTTGTGGCGGATACCCGGGATGGCGGGCGGGTGCCCTTTACCATCTGGCGCAGCCGCAGTTTTTCGCGGACCCTGGTTGGTCTGGTCGTGGGGGATGTGGACCAGGACGGCCAGCACGAATGTGTCCTGGCCGGGGATCAGCGGGTACTGGTCTACCGCTTTGTGAATCAGCAGTTCAACCGGGTTACCGAATACCAGGGCAAGCCCAACGAAGTGATCCTGGGTGTGGATGCGGCCGATGTCAACGCCAACGGCAAGGCGGAAATATTTGTCACCAGCCGCAGCAACGAAACCCAGCGGCTCAGCTCCTTTGTGCTGGAATGGGATGGCCGCCAGCTCAGCCGGTTACCCGGTAGCAATAACTGGTATTTCCGCCTGGTGCAGGATCCGCTACTCGGCAAAGTTCTGCTGGGCCAGCGCCGGGGGACCCGGACCGCATTTGATGACAAGATTTATGAGATCAAGTGGAATGGCCACGAATATGTGCAGGGCGACCGGCGCCGGGTCCCCCGGATCATTCCCAGTGTATTCGGCCTCAATTACGGTGACGTACTCAACAATCAGCAGACGGCCACCGTGGGGATGGACAAAAACAATTATCTGCAGGTTTACAATGCCGCGGGGGAGATCGAATGGACCTCGCCCGATGCCATGGTGGGGGGCACCGCCTACATCGAAATCCCCCAGGGAATCTACGACAACCTGCCGCAACAATCCCAGACGCGATACCCCGAAGATCAGATTCGCCGCCCGCGAAAGTTTCTGCCCCAGCGGATTCATATCGCGGATCTGGATGGCAACGGCCGCAACGAGGTTTACCTGGCGAACAACGATGATGCCTCCGGCCGGGCGCTACCCCACACCCGCGTGTTGCGCAGCGGGCATGTGGCCTGCCTGGCCTGGGACCAGATTGGTTTGGTGCCCCTGTGGAAAACCCGGGAAATGCCGGGTTATGTAGCGGACACGGCCATTGCCGACTTTGACAACGACGGTGAAGCGGAACTGGTCATGGTCGTGGTGACCGGCACGGGAATGTTTTCGGGCAAACCCCGCAGCAGTCTCTATGCCTGGAAACCCAACGTCCAGCCGGCGCAACCCCAACAATCCGCCCAATAATCAATACATAATCGATATGATAGACTGTAGGGGCGGGTTTTAAACCCGCCCCTACCATTTGGTGGGTTACGATGTGACTGCCTGGTGATGGGGACGTTATTGGACTAACGCGCTAGACAATCCGCCGGAACCGTTTGTCCAGCTCCCTGCGTGAAATCTCGATCCAGGTGGGGCGGCCATGGGGGCAGTGGGCCGGATTGCGGCAGGCGCCCAATTGTTCCAGCATGATTTTCATCTGCTTGCCGTCAAGGCGCTGATTGGCGCGGATGGCGCCATGGCAGGCCATAACGTACAACGAGCGCTCCAGGGCCGTGCCCAGTTCCGGAGCCGTGTCATGGATCGCGGCCTTTTCCGCGATTTCCCGCAGAATTTTTTCTGCGCCGCCTGCCGACAGGAAGGCTGGAATCGCCCGGATGGCAAAGGTGTTTCCGCCAAAGCGCCCGACCTCCAGGCCATGGGCCGTAAGGTCATCAAGCAGGCCGTCCAGAATCTCAGCCTCCCGAAAACCCAGATCAACGGTTTCCGGCAGCAGTAATTGCTGGACTGCGGGTCTGCCGGCCGCGGATTGATATTTAAGCCGTTCGAAATAGATGCGTTCATGGGCCGCGTGCTGGTCCACCAGTACCAGGTCCTTACCGGTCTCACAGACAATATAGGTATGGGCGAACTGGCCGATAACGTGCAGGCTTTCCAAGCGGTTTTCGGACCAGATGTTCTGCTGCCGGGGTGCTTTTAGGGCTGTTGCGGGCACGGGTTCCGGGGGAGCCCCGGGAACCGGCCGGCTCAAGGATTGGCTGGGCCGGGGAGGCGGGGGAATCGCCCGGTGGGTCTCCGTTGTCAGGGGTTTTTGGGATGTAGCGTAGCTAGAGCGGGCCTCCCCGGCCTGTTCCGTGGCTGCCGCAGGTTGGGACATTGAAACCTGCGCTCCCTGCCAGATCGGTTTCTCCGCCGCAGCCAGCGTTGCGCCGACCGCCTGGACCAATCCATTGTGAACCTGGCGGGCACGGCCCAGACGCACCTCATGCTTGGTGGGATGCACATTGACATCCACCTGGTCAGGGGGCACCTCGAGAAACACGGCGGCCAGGGGATACTGGCCCTTCATCAGCCGGCCCTGGTAGCCGGCCAATACCCCGTGCAGGATGGTGCGGTCCCGCACCATCCTGCCGTTGACAAAGACGAAGACGGCCCGGGAGGTGCTGCGCGTAAACCGGGAATGCGCCACCCAGCCCGTCAGTTTGAGATAGTCCGCTTCAAAATGGACCGGGTGCAGGTGGGGCCGCACCTCCCGGCCCAACACCGCCGCCACCCGTTCCGCAGGATCGTTCACCGCCGGCCAGTTTTTGATGCGCCGCTGATTGTTAAGGAGCTGAAAGCCCACCCGGGGCCAGGCCAGGCCCATGCCCGCCACCACATCCCCGATATGGCTCATTTCGGTATTGACGGTCTTAAGGAATTTGCGGCGGGCCGGGGTGTTGTAAAACAGGCTGCGCACGGTGAGCATAGTGCCCACCGGCGCGCCGGTGGCCGTCACTCTGCGGATGGTGCCGCCATCCACCTGAATTTCGCAGCCTTCATCCCTATCCCGGGCGCGGCTGATCAGGTTGAAGCGCGAAACCGCGGCGATGCTGGGCAGGGCTTCGCCCCTGAAGCCCAGGGTGCCAATGGCAAACAGATCGGCGTCGCTGCGGATTTTACTGGTGGCGTAGCGCTCCAGGCAGAGCAGGGCGTCGTCGGGTGACATGCCGTCCCCGTCATCCGCCACTTGAATCAACGCGCGGCCGCCATTTTCGATGGCGATGCGAATCCGGTGGGCGTTGGCGTCCAGGCTGTTTTCCACCAGTTCCTTGACCACCGATGCCGGCCGTTCCACCACCTCGCCGGCGGCAATCTTGTTGGAAAGGGTCTCGGGCAGGATGCGGATACGGGCCATGGCTAGGGGGTGCGTTCCCGGTAAAAACGTGCCAGGTACTCGGCGTCCATGGGCGACAGGTCGAATTTGACACAGGCGTCGGTAATGGCCTGGGACAGATCGGTGGACGGTTCGTACTGCAAAGTTGCATCAATCCATTTCACGGCTTTGCGCAGCTCCTCGCCCTGGGGTTGGATACCCATGGTACTCTCCTCTATAAAGGCGGCTGGACCAGGTGGTAGTCCGTGGCCTGCTGAAATTGGTGGCCCACATTGAGCAGGGTGGCCTCGTCAAAGGGTTTGCCCATGAGCTGCATGCCGATGGGCAGATGCTCCCCGGAAAAACCGCAGGGCACGGACAGACCCGGGATGCCCGCCAGGTTGGCGGCCAGGGTGAACACATCGGCCAGGTACATTTCCAGGGGATCATCCACATTGGCGCCCATGGGGAAGGCCGGGGTGGGGGCCACCGGCGATGCGATGAGGTCGCAGTCGCCAAAGGCCCGGGTGAAATCATCGCGGATCAGGGTGCGCACCTGGGATGCTTTTCCGTAGTAGGCGTCGTAGTAGCCCGCGGAAAGGGCGTAGGTGCCCAGCAGGATGCGGCGCTGCACCTCCGGTCCGAAGCCCGTGCTGCGGGTTTGCCGGTACATGGCCAGCAGTTCATCGGCCCGGGGATCACGGTAGCCGTACTTAACGCCATCGTAGCGGGCCAGATTGGAGCTGGCCTCGCAGGGCGCGATGACATAGTAGGTGGCCACGGCCTGGGCCGTGTGGGGCAGGGAGATGGAAACGGTTTCGGCGCCCAGTTCTTTTAAGGTGGCCAGGGCGCGCTCAAGGGCGCCGGCCACATCAGGATCGAGACCCTCGCTTTGGTAATACTCCCTGGGCAGCCCGATGCGCAATCCGTCTAGCGGGCGATCCAGGTTGGCGGAAAAATCGGGCACCGCACGGTCCACGGAGGTGGAGTCCGCCGGATCGTAACCGGCCACGGCATTTAACATAAGGGCGCAATCCGGGATATCCTTGGCCAGCGGCCCGATTTGATCCAGGGAGGAGGCAAATGCCACCAGGCCGAAGCGGGAGACCCGGCCGTAGGTGGGTTTAAGGCCCACGACCCCGCAGTGGGAGGCCGGCTGGCGGATGGAACCCCCGGTATCGGAACCCAGGGCGGCCAGGCAGAAATCCGCGGCCACGGCGGCTGCCGATCCGCCGCTGGAACCGCCGGGGATGCGCTCCCGGTTCCAGGGATTGCGGGTCGGGTGGAACGCGGAGTGCTCCGTGGAGGAGCCCATGGCAAATTCGTCCATATTGAGCTTGCCCAGCAGCACAGCACCCATGGTCTTCAGTTTAGCCGTGACCGTGGCGTCGTAGGGGGGGATAAAATCGGCCAGCACCCTGGAGGCGCAGGTTGTGCGCAGGCCCTGGGTACAGATCAGATCCTTGAGCGCCAGGGGAATTCCCGAAAGGGGCGTGATATCGTCCCCGGCAATGCGCCGATCCGCGGCCTCGGCCTGCTTAAGGGCACCCTCCGCATCCACGGTAATAAAGGCGCCGATACCGGAATCCAGGGCCTGGATCCGATCCAAAAAGGCCTGGGTCAATTCCCGGGAGGAGATCTCCCTGTTTTTCAGGCGTTCACGGGCTTGATGAATGGTCAGACGGGTAAGTTCCATTTTTCAATCATCCTCAACCGACAACTTTGGGCACCAGAAAACTGTCACTGGTTTTGTCCGGGGCATTGGCCAGGGCGCGGCGGCGATCCAGCTGCTCCCCGGGTACATCGGAGCGCAGGGCATTGGTCAAGTCCAGGACATGGGACGTGGGTTCGACACCCCGGGTATCGGCCTGGCCCAGGATCTCCACATAGTCCAGGATATCGGCCAGTTGGCCGGCAAACTGCTCCACAGCCTCATCGCCAAGCTCCAAACGCGCTAAACGCGCCACATGCAGGACTTCGTCCCGGGTAATCTTCATGCCGTCTGCTCCTTAGTTATTAAGGGCCTATCTGTTCACCAGCATAGTATCGTACTGGTCCTTTTTTAACCGTATCACCATAGCTTGGGCGTCTTTGGCAGTGCCGAAATGTCCCACACGGATGCGATACCGGAGGCCCTTTCCGGGAATCCGGGCCAGGGACTGATGGGCACTGTAGCCCTGCTGTTTGAGCTTGGCCACCATGGCGTTGGCCGTGCCGGCATCCTGGACGGCCGCCACCTGAATCGTCAACCGCCCGCGCGACTTGCGGGTTGTCTCCGCTTGGGAAGTTCCCGGGTCCTGTCCGGGTTTGGTTGTGGGCACTGCCGATTTTGGGGCTGAGGCTATCCCTCTGAAGGTGGCCTTTTTCAGTGATTTCTTGGTCTTGGCCGGGGCCGGTTCCGCGGATTGCGCAGTGGTTGCCGTTTCCGTCTCCACCGGGGCCGGGCCGGCTAAGGGCGGGGCAGCCTCTGAATCCGGTGCAGCAGAAGGGGGCGGGACATCCGGGTCCGGCGGCGGTGCTTTGAAAGTGACCGTGGCGTGTTCTTCGGACTGCTTCAGGTCGTCGAAAAATGAAAAATCCAACTCGCTGTCGGGAGTCTGCACAGCGGCCGACAATTGGCGCTCCTTTTCCGCCAGGGCCTGGCGCATGGCGGCCAGTTCCTGTTCCAGGCGGTCGATATCGAACCTTACCGGTGCCGTTCCCCGGCCCACCAGGATGCCCAGGAAAAACATCCAGCCCGCCACGCCCAGCAGCACCACCCCCATTCCCAGCATGCGGCGCCGACGGCTGGGGGCCTTTGGCCCGGCAGGGGGCCGGGCGGCATCTTTTTTTTTGGCAGCTGAAGCCATGGGATCCGTGTCTGTTGGGTGAATGGGTTGGAGCGGGGTAACCGCCCGGGGACTAATTGGTGCCCATCCATAAATGGTCTTTTTCCGCCTTAAGCCCACACGAAAAAATCCTCATTTCTGGACGGACACTAATTAGTGGCTTTGCCCTGGCAAGTCAAGACGAGCACCCCTGATGAAGGTCATTGCTTTAATATCTCCGGAGGAGGCGGGCTGTTATCCGCCCCGCGGGGCGATGAAGCGGGAAGCCCTGGCCGGCGGGAGCTGATTCCCGCAACCCTTGTCTTCCTTCTTTCCCGGCCTTATTCGACCACCGGTTTTCCATCTTCGAACAGTTGTACGGAAAGCTGGCCGTCCGTATCAATAATGGTTCCCATGCCATGGCGGCGGCCATTTTGAAACCCGCCCAGGTATTGCTTCCCGGAAGGTTCGCTGAGTTTGCCCCGGCCGTGGGGCAGATCATTATGGAACGCCCCTTCGTAGATAGTGCCGTCGGGATATTCCAGGCGGCCCGCACCTTGCTTTTTACCGTCCTGGTAGTTGCCGGCATAACGGGTTCCGTCGGGTTGGGTTTCCGTTCCCCAACCCTGGCGACGGTTTTGTTTCAGCTCTCCGGCATAGCGTAACCCGGAAGACAGGATGACCAGGCCCACACCATCGGGAACGCCTTTGCGGAAACTGCCCAGATAGGTCTTGCCGGCGGCTGTGCGCAGCCATCCGAAGCCCAGCCGCTTGCCGTCTACCATCTGGCCGATGAAGCGCTCCCCTTCGCTGCCCGGAGTTTCCTCCCGGACCATGGCTGTGCGATGTTGGCCGAGATCCCTGGGGCGGAATTGAATGCGGTCGGGCAGCCATAATCCCTGGGCGGCCCGCCGGCCGTGATCAAAGGGGCCCGCATAACACACCCCGTCATCAAAAAAAAGCAGGCCCTCGCCATGACGCAGGTTTTGGCGGAAATGGCCCGCATAGAGACTCCCGGTGTTATAGAAATAAAGTCCGAAGCCATGGCGCCGGCCCTGATGGTACTGGCCCAGGTAGCGATCCCCGCCGGCAAACAGGTACTCACCGCTGCCCTCCATCTGGCCCCGGACAAACTGGCCGCGGTACAGATCCCCGCCGGCATAGGTATAGACTCCCTGGCCGTGACGCTGATCCTCCCGGAACTCTCCTTCATAGCGGTCCCCATTGGCATTTTCAAACATGCCCACGCCATGTTTTTTGTCATTGACAAACTCACCGCTATAGCGGCCTCCCCCGGCAAAGGTATAGGTGCCGCTGCCATGTTTGTGGCCCTCTTTGAAGGTGCCGCTGTACTGGGCGCCGTCCGGGAACTGGTAAACTCCCCTGCCGTTGACGCAATCACCGGAAATGCAGCCGGCTTCGACCGCCAGGGTGGGCGCCGGCCAGCCATGGGCCAGGAGCAGGAGTCCAAGCAAGATGGGGCCCAGGCTGAGCCTTGGGAACCCACGAATAGTCCTGTTGGGGGTATGCACGCGGATAATCATGGGCAACCTCTTGTCCGTTCAGGTTTTTTAGGACGTCATGCCGCGCTAAAAATATCATACCCCGGGACGACAGACAATGTCGGCGGGCCCAGGACCGGCTCCTTCATTCCCGGAAATATTTTTAAGCAGATAATTGTCCTTGACAAGACAGGCGGGGGTGATATTTATTAACTAAATAGTTTAACTAAACAGTTGGTTAAATTTGAAGGTGCCGCCATTGAGTGCCAGAGAAAAACGCAAAAAAGAGACCGTTCAGCGCATCCTTGATGCAGCCCGGCGGGTGTTTGCCGAAATCGGCTATGAAGGCGCCCGGGTGGATCATATTGCGGAACTTGCCGCGGTGAATAAGGCCATGATTTATTATCACATCGGCGACAAGCAGGCCCTCTATTCCCGGGTGTTGCACGATGTTTTCGGTGACATGGCGGGCCGCCTGGGCGGCAGCATCAAGCAGGCCGGCACACCGGTTGATAAAATAAAGGCCTATGTCCGCGGTATTGGCCGGACCGTTGTGGATAATCCCTGCCTGCCGCGCATCATGATGCGGGAAATTGCGGGCGGCGGCCGTAACCTGCAGCAGATTGTCGCCCATGATTTTGTGGCCATCATCGGCCTCATCGG
>Ga0180435_10004765_pt1 | contig 13309 bp, 10 predicted proteins | sample SS_ome_3_FD_132467 | JGI IMG/M metagenome (GOLD analysis project Ga0180435, IMG submission 132467) | Hypersaline lake sediment archaeal communities from the Salton Sea, California, USA - SS_3_S_1 metaG | ecosystem: Environmental > Aquatic > Non-marine Saline and Alkaline > Hypersaline >... | reverse complement strand
GGGCTCCGCGAATACTCAGGCCCTTTTAGATACCCTCGTTTCCGTTCTTACCGAAGCCTTTAAACTGGGCATTCGTGTCGCCGGGCCGGCTTTGGTGGCTATTTTTCTGGCAACTTTGGCTTTGGGTTTTATTTCCCGTACTATGCCCCAGTTGAATATTCTGGCCGCCGGCTTTCCTGTCCGTATAGGCTTGGCTTTAGTGTTGCTGATTGCTTCGGTGGGAATGGTGGGGATGTTGTTCAAGGATTATTTAGTAATGACTTTTCGTCAGATTGGATATGTCTTTCTCTAGTACTGCGTACGGCTGAATTTGTGGGTGTTGGTATTGCCTAAGTAACAGCAGTGGCGAGCTTTGCTCGCGGATAGTAGCAGCATTTTTACGCTGGACAGAGCACTAGTACACCCATTGGATATCGCTTTGCCTGGCAGAGCCAGATGTAATTGTTTTTCTGACAAGAACATACATAATATGAAAACGGTAAAATTCAATCGTGATGAGTATAACTAAAAGGATAAATTAAAAATATGCCCTCGGATACCGGTGACAAAACAGAAGCCCCGACCCCGCGACGGCTGCAGGAGGCGCGGGAAAAAGGACAGGTAGCCAAAAGCACCGACCTGGCCGCGGCTGTCGGTTTGCTTGCCGGTTTGATGCTGTTGAATATTTACGGTTCCGATATATTGAATAATTTTATGGAAATGATTCGCCATTGTTTAGCCCTGGATAAAATTGCCGTTGCGGGCCCGGACGCTTTTGATCAGGGATGGCGAATGGCTTTAAGGCATGTCGGGGCGATCCTCGGCCCGTTTTTAATTATTATTATGGTCGTTGCCCTGGTCATTAATTTGTTACAGGTTGGTTTTAATCTTACGAGTACGCCTCTTGCTCCTTCTTTTGACAAAATTTCTCCGCTGAGCGGTTTAAAACGTTTGTTTTCGCTCCGCTCGGCGGTTCGTTTAATCATGAGTTTGTCCAAGGTCGGTATTATTGGGGCGATTGCGTATATAACCATTAAGAATTTTCTTCCCCGTTTGATTAGCATTTCCACCTTGACTTTTTTGGAGGTTATCGGTGAGGGGGCCCATTTAATGTTTGTTCTGGGGCTTCGTATGGCTTTGGTGCTTTTGCTCCTGGCTATCATCGACTATGCCTATCAGAAATACCAAATGATGAAAGACCTGCGTATGACCAGAGAGGAAGTCAAGGAGGAGATGAAGCGGATGGAAGGAGACCCCATCATGCGGCAGCGGCGGCGTAATGTGGCCCGCCAGTTGGCGGCCCAACGTATGAGCCAGGCTGTGCCCAAGGCCGATGTTGTCATCACCAATCCCACTCATCTGGCTATTGCCCTGAAATATGATCAGGATAACATGCCTGCTCCCAAGGTAGTTGCCCGCGGCGCCGGATATATGGCTCAGCGAATCAGAGAAATAGCTTTGGAAAACAAAGTCCCGGTTATTGAGCGAAAACCTTTAGCCCAGGCACTTTACAAGGCCTGTGATGTTGGAGATTTCGTACCCCCGGAACTCTATAAAACGGTCGCCGAAGTTCTGGCTTATGTTTTTGAACTCGCCGGTAAAGGTTTCCGGCGCACGGCCGCGGGATAGAAACCAAAAGATACACAACAGTAAATACGACAGATACAAGCAATAAAATATAACTCTGGCAATGAATTAATAAAAAAATGCCTTCAACTACAACAGCGACAACTAGATTAAACTGGCTGACTATCATTCAAAGTGGTCGGGAACTGATTCTGCCTATTGCGGCGGTGAGTTTGATCTTTGTCATGCTAATTCCACTTCCTTCCTGGATGCTGGACATGCTCCTGGCCGCTAATCTGGCTTTTGCCGCTATCGTTCTTCTCACTACCATTTATGTCAACAGTCCTCTGGAATTTTCCGTATTTCCTTCGCTGTTGTTGGCTGCCACTTTATTTAGACTGGTCTTGAATATCGCCACCACCCGTAAGATTCTTACCGCCGGCGAAACCGTAGGTGACGCCACCGCTGCCGCCGGCCATGTCATCAAGGCTTTTGGTGAATTCGTGGCTGGGGGTTCTTTGGCGGTCGGATTGATTATCTTTATAATTCTGATTGTTATTCAGTTTGTCGTGATTACCAAAGGTGCCACCCGCATCAGTGAAGTCGCCGCCCGTTTCACCCTGGATGGCATGCCCGGCAAGCAGATGGCCATCGATGCCGACCTCAACGCCGGCCTCATCAACGAAGCCGAAGCCCGTCACCGTCGCGAATCCATTACCCAGGAAGCCGACTTCTACGGGGCTATGGATGGTGCCAGTAAGTTTGTCCGTGGTGATGCCATCGCCGGCATTATTATCACGCTCGTCAATATCATCGGCGGCCTGGTTGTGGGTATGTTACAGTATGACTGGGATCTGGCCAGATGCTTCACGGTATTTACCAAGTTAACCATAGGCGACGGTCTGGTCAGTCAGGTTCCTGCCTTTATTATCTCCATTTCCGCCGGTTTGATTGTTACCCGTTCAACCGCCAAGAGCAATCTGGGTACGGAATTGATTACCCAGCTGAGCAGTAAACCGAAGGCTTTATTGGTTTCCGGTGTCTTCTTGGCGATGCTTTCCTTTACCAATCTGCCCCGAATCCCTCTTACCGTTTTGGCCGTTTGTTGCGGGGCTTTAGCTTACATTATCAGCCAATCACAAAAAAGACAAATTTCCGCACAGATACGTGCCCAGAAAGAAGCCGCCCCCGCTGCCAAATCAGAAAAAATTGAAGACCTCCTGCCCGTCGATCGCATGGAGATGGAAATAGGTTATGGTCTCATCCGACTAGTCGATACCAGGCAGGGCGGTGATCTCCTCCAGCGTATTTCCATGATCCGTCGGCAAATCGCTCTAGAACTCGGTATCGTCGTACCCAGTATTCGTATACGCGATAATGTCCGCCTTGGAGCCAACGAATACAGTATAAAAATCAAGGGAGTGGAAGTGACTTGCGGAAAGGTTTACCCGGATCAGTTCCTCGCTGTAAATTCCGGTGCCGTAACCGGTGAGTTGGCCGGCGAAAAAACACAGGAACCCGCCTTTAGCCTTCCCGCGGTGTGGATTCCCGCCGGCCGCAAAGAACAGGCGGAAATGATGAATTACACTGTCGTCGATACTTCCAGCGTTTTGGCTACTCATCTCACTGAAATCATCAAGGGCCATGCTTCCGAACTTTTAAGCAGGCAGGAGTTGACTTCCCTTCTGGAAACCGTCAAGGAAAGAGCTCCCGCTCTCGTCGAGGAAGTCGTCGGGGGCACTCTGAAAGCCGGGGATATCCAGAAAGTGCTCCAGGCTTTGCTTGAAGAACGTGTTCCTATCCGGGATATGGAAACCATTCTGGAAACCCTTGGAGATTGGGGCGCCCGTACTCAGGACCTGGAAGTCCTTACCGAATATACCCGGAACGCCTTGGCGCGGACCATTTGTGCCCAGTATCGTGGTGACGATGATCGTCTCCGTTGTGTAACACTCGATCCGGCTCTGGAAGATTTGATTAACCGGCACATCGACCGTTCGGAAAATGGTGCTTTCCTGACTTTGCCCCCGGCTATCGCCAATGAAATCACCAGGGCCATTTCCGAAAAAATAGAAAGCCTCGTTACTATGGGGGCTCATCCGGTTGTGATCTGCTCGCCGCAGATCAGGTTGTCGTTGCGCAGGCTGCTCCGCCCCGGTTTGCCCAATGTGGCTGTCTTGGCATATAACGAAATTGTTAAAGGGGTTAACGTGGAATCCGTTGGCATGGTGGTGATTGAACAATGAAATTAAAAACATTCAGAGATAATTCGATGCCGGCCGTTTTGGCTAAGGTGAAACAACAAATAGGGGCCGATGCTGTAATTGTGCATACCCGTACCTATAAAACCGGTGGGATTCTGGGAATCGGGAAAAAGAAAATAGTTGAGATAGTTGCCCATAAAAATCAAAACCGTCGGGCTGCATACTCACCTTGCCGCCAGGGTACCCATGATCGCCTGCGTCGTTTGTATTCCTCGGGAAATGGCAATCGACCTCTGCCGGGAAATCGAACAAAACCAGCTTCGGACAATTGTACCGTCGAGAAGCCGACTGTGGTACGGATTCCTCCCCACAATGAGGAAATCAAACATGAAATCGGCGATTTACGAATTATGGTTGAAAATCTCGTCAAGGAACAGCGGAAATTACACGCCCCGGATATGCCCGAACAGTTGTTCGATTTATACCTGCACCTGATTCAGTGTGAAGTCGCTGAAGAGATTGCCCGGGAAATGTTAGCCAAGGTCAAACAGGACATGACCGGTAATCAGCTTCTAAGTGCCGATCTGGTTCGTCAGAAAATGGTCGAGGTGGTGGATAACATGATTCAGACCGCTGGACCTATATGCCCCAATCTTAACGGCCGGGCCCGTGTCGTAGCTCTGATCGGTCCTACCGGTGTTGGTAAAACCACCACGATTGCCAAGATAGCTGCCAACCTCAAGCTTCGTCAAAATAAAAAAGTTGGTCTCATTACCATTGATACCTATCGGATCGGGGCGGTGGATCAACTCCGAATGTATGCTCAGATTATCGATGTACCTCTCCGGGTGGTTTTGACTCCCTCCGAATTGAGCCAGGCCGTACAGGAAATGCAGGATATGGATGTGGTCATGGTCGATACCGCCGGTCGATCTCAAAATGATGAATTGAAAATCAAGGAGCTGAAAACTTTTTTGAGTGCGGCCCAGCCGGACGAAACTCATCTGGTTCTTTCCGGTACCGCACATCATGCTCATATGCTCAACGCCGCGGAAAAATTTAAAACCCTGGGAGTGGATCGTTTGATATTAACCAAACTGGATGAAGCCATCAGTTTTGGCGTTCTCCTCTCGGTTATGCGTAAAGTGGAAACCTCGATTTCTTACGTCACCACCGGTCAGGATGTTCCTGACGATATAGAAATTGGCAGTGGCCCCCGATTGGCCCGCATGCTGCTCGGTATAGAGGATATTGATGGGTCCGTAATTTCGAATAGGCAGGAGTATTCCGCCTGAAAGAGGAAATATAATCATCGCGATAGAGTTTTACCGTTTTAGTATTATGTATTTATTTGCCGGAAAGACAATTACACCTGGCCCTGCCGGGAATTCTCATACCCAATGGGTATAGATGACAACCCAATTTTGAAAATCGCCACTGACAAAATGATCGCCGGTGATTGATGAGTTAAGACGAATTGTGGATGGAAAAATGATAGTTGATCAAGCTGAAAAATTGCGCCTTATGGTCAAAAGCACCCGTAAGCAGGCCCGCATCCTGACCATTACCAGCGGCAAGGGGGGGGTAGGAAAAACCAATGTTGCCGCCAATTTGAGTATTTGCCTGACAGCTTCCGGGAAAAAAGTGATTCTTTTGGATGCCGATCTGGGCCTAGCCAATCTTGACGTTCTGCTCAATGTTCGTACTCGATATAATCTGGCCCATGTCATTTCCGGTAAACGTCGCATTGAAGAAGTTATCCAGCCCGGCCCCGGCGGCATCGGGCTGATTTGCGGTGGTTCCGGGCTGGCTGAACTAGCGGACTTGACCGATTTTCAGCGTCAGAGAATCATACAGGAGATGACCTCTCTGGAGGTTCAGGCTGACTTTATCATTGTGGATACCGGCGCGGGTATCTCCCGTAATGTTCTGAGCTTTTGTGAAGCGGCGGATCATACGGTGGTGGTTACCACTCCTGAACCGTCTGCCATAACCGACGCTTATGCTGTGATTAAAAGAATTACTCACAGTCATAGTGGTGTCAGGATTTCCCTGTTGGTAAATATGGTGCAAAGCCGTGCCGAAGCTAAAAAAGTCTATCAACGGTTGGCCGGGGCCGCCCAGAAGTTTCTTTCCGCGGTTGTTTACGATGCCGGATATGTTTTGCGTGATGATCATGTTTCCGAGTCAGTTTGTCAGTGTGAGCCGGTGGTCCTGGCTCATCCCCGCAGTCAGGCCAGCTATTGTTTTCTGGCGCTGGCTGCCAAATTGGGCCGGAATGTGGAAGTCGCAGCGGCCGAAAAAGGGTTTTTTCGAAAAGTTGTTAACTGGTTCTTTTAAACTATGACTGTTTTTGTACCGATAATGAACGTAAACCTGTTGTTAAAAGAGAGGTATTGATTTGACAACTCATTTATGTGGCGCTGGCTTGGCCTTTCTTGGATTCGGATTTAGTCTGATTATCGGACTCTTTACGGGCAATTCTTTTGTAACCATAGTTTTCCGGGCCTTAATCGTCTTGTTTTTCGCTTATATTTTTGGCTGCATAATGTCCTTGATAGGTCAAAAAATAGTGCACGATAATTTTCAAACCGAGATAGACGCGGTTGAAGCTGTTCAGCGTGAGCCGTCTGAAAACATGGAGCAGCAATTGGAATCTGAACAGAAAGAACTCGAACAGGTTCAAACCGTTTCCGCGGTTTAGCGATATATCCATCGGGTATGAGAAAACCTGACAGGTCCAGATGTAATTGTTTTTCTGGCAAGTAAATACATAAATAGAAGCTAAAAAGCTCACTTTTGATGAGTGTATTATACTCTTTGCACACATGGTCCTGACTTATGAAATATTGGGCCGTAGAAACTGCGAAAGTTAAGTATATCTATATGAAGAATAATAACAGTCAGCTAGAAAGAGGTTAATTCCCATGGAGAGGACTCTGAAGGCGAAAGTCAACAACGTAAAATCCAAAGATAAAAACGATAAAATTCAGAAGGTCTGGATTCGATTCAAAAAAGAAGGTTCTGATGAAACACGGAACCAGCTTATCGAAGAGTATCTACCTTTGGTCAAGTATAATGCCGAACGCATTTATGCCAAGCTGCCCGATGAGGTAGAACTCGACGATCTGTTTAGCGCCGGTCTTTTCGGGCTTATCGATGCTATTAAAGCCTTTGATTTGGAACGTGGTGTGAAGTTCTCCACTTATTGTGCCCCGCGTATTCGGGGAGCCATTCTGGATGAATTACGCAGCCTCGACTGGGTGCCGCGTCTGGTGCGTAGCCGGGCGCATAAACTGGAAGCGGTAAGCAAGGCCCTGGAGGCCGAACATGGCCGGACCGCTTCGGACGAGGAAATCGCTAAGCGAATGGGGATTAACAACAATGAATTTGTCAAGCTGAAACGTGACGCCACCGCCGTTTCCCTGGTATCATTAAGTCGAAAATGGTTCGAAACAGACAGTCAGAAAGATGTCTGTGAAATTGATGTCCTGGAAGACAAAAGGGGAGAAAATCCGCTGGAAGAAATCCAGCGTCGAGATCTCAAGGATGCTTTGACCAAGGGACTCAGCCGCGCCGAAAAACTGATTTTAGTTCTCTATTATTATGAAGAAATGACCATGAAGGAAATTGGGGCTACGCTGGATCTTTCCGAATCACGGGTGTCACAGATGCATTCATCGATTATCGCTCGTCTCAAAGCTCAAATCAGTCACCAGAAAAAAGAACTGCAGGGAGTCTAGCCAAAGCAGTATATCTCTTGAATTTGCCACGGTTTATAAAGTTGCTTATGAAATTTTCGTTGTCTGGACGATAATTATTATAAGGAATATTAAATGACCTGTACTTAATACCATTGGTGGTGTAATTATGAGTGGCATACCGCCAAATATAGCTGGTTCGATTTTTCAAGCCCAGGTTTCTGCCAACGAAACCGCCCAGAGATCCGACGCCCAAAAGAATAAACAAATCCGTGATTCCCGTAAGTTGGCCCGCCTTTCCGAACAACAACAGCAGGAGGTTGAAAACGCCGACCATGCTGAAAATCTCGTTGTGCACCGTCAGGATGAACGTGAACGTGATCAGGGGGACGCCCGCGATGTCTATGAGAAGCATGAAAAAAACAATGTCGGAAAACTTTACCATGCCGATGACATAATCGACGAAACAGCGCAAAGCGAAGCGGAAGAATCAGATACACCCCCGGGGGATAACGAAAACCACATTGACCTTTCTGCCTGAACATTCCCCAGTTCGGTGCTTTATAATCCATGGGTAAGTGAATTCGCGCCAGGTCTCGATGTAATGGTTTTTCTGGTAAGTAAATATACTCCTGGTATATAAGAAACTCAGGCATGGTCTTGGAGAACGCAGAAAAGGCTATAAACTTGCTGCAAACTGTATTTTAGAGGTTTGCATACGAGAATATGGAAACAGAAACTAAAATATACTTGAATTATCTTTCAAATCTATTTAAAGTAGTGACATCCTGCTTGTCGGCAGGTGTTTTAGCTTTGATTCAGCGCGATAAATATCTGAAAAATTGAGATTTATGACTAATCGCGTTTGACGCTTGTTTTTGGTTGAAATTTTAGCGCAACGTACCGACAGAGCCTTGGAAGTGAATTTGTCTGTTTTTTAGCAGCATCGAGGTGCTTTCTGAAAGTTAATAAATTCCAATTGACGCACTTAAAACTCTGTGGATAATAAATACTAACGCTAAGGAACTGCGAAAGTTAACGAATAATAGATATAACAAAATTTATAAAGAGGGCGGTTAGCTCAGTTGGCTAGAGCGCCTGCCTTACAAGCAGGAAGTCACAGGTTCAAGTCCTGTACCGCCCATTAATGTAAGCCTTTATGGTAAATAGGATTGTATTTTTCCTCTTGGCTGATATCTCCGGTGTTACCACCCGAAAACGTCATATTAACGTCAGCCGTTTTTTCTGATAACATCGAATCAATGGCCCGGCAAGCCTCCAATTCGTTAGCATCGCTGGCCCGTAAGTAAAATTCCTCGGTAGTGCGTATGGAGGGGAGGCATGGCCCATCAACCGCTTAAGGGTGGGAGCCGGTGTGCCGACGTCAGCCTGATTTTGGGCAAACGATTTCCTGAGACAATGCAGGGGCAACCTTTCATCGTCCGGAATCCCTGCCCGGCGGCAATAGCGCTTAAACTGTTTCAAAATCCGGGAATACAAATATAATCAGTAAATATTGTTCCAATTTCTTCTTGTCCGGCCTTTCCAGTTTCCTTTATGGTAGGCATTGCTTACTATCAGAGGCAAGATAGTAGTTGCTTCGGCATAGACCATTTGTTCATGTGCAGTATCAACCTTGCCCCACGAAGAAGCTTCCTTCAGTGTGGAACTTGAACAGGCTCCATCTCTGACATCGGCTACGGTGATTTGTACCGCGTATTTATGCATGGGCACCTGCTTGCCTAAAACTTCCGCACATACGACCGTATCCTGGGCAAAATTCTTGGGAACACCTCCGCCAATTATAAATAATCCTGAAGTGTCTGCTCTCATCTTTATTTCTGTTAGTTCCCTGAAATCCTTTACAGAATCAATGCACATATGTTTATCTTTATTTTCATATTGGTGTCTGACTAAGCCGAATCCTGCGCTGGAATCAGAAAAGGCTGGGCAGAATATGGGAACATTATTTTCATATGCGACCTGGACAAGCGAGTCCTTCTTCTTTGCGTTATCGGCAAGGTATTTACCCATTTCGCGTATGAACTCTCTGGAGGAATAGGTTTTTCTTTCAAGTGAATCGGCAATTTCATATATCGTGTTGTCGCAAATCTGCAATTCCTTCTCGTTTATAAAAGTATCATAAATTCTGTCAACATAAGCTTCCCTCAGTTTTCGGTCGTCCACAAAAGGACTTCCTTTGTAATGCCTGAAACCTATCGCCTCGAAAAAATCCATATCAACTATCGCGGCTCCAGTAGCAACTACCACATCCACCATGTTATACTTTACCATATCCGCGAATATCTGCATGCAACCAGCCGCACTGGTGCTGCCGGCAATACACAGAATAATCGTACAGTCTTTGTCGTTGAGCATCTTATCCAAGATATCCGCCGCCGAAGCGGTATCTCTTGATGTAAAAGACATGCCCCCCATAGATTCGATTATGTTAGTCGAATCAAACGATGTTATATCAATATGCTCAATGTGATTTTGTAAGTATTCGTTTGTTGCCATATTACCCTTTGAACTTGTAACTCAATAATTTGTAGATTAGTTTTGCTGCCAAAAAATCAGGGCTTTTATTATTTGTGTTGGGGCACAATTCAACCACGTCAAAGCCGACAACTTCCCTGCTCTCGACAACAACCTTAATTAATTCCAATATGTCGTACCACAACAAGCCTCCCGGCTCAGGGGTTCCGGTTGATGGCATTATTGATGGATCGAAAACATCCAGATCAATCGTGATATAAACCTTCTCCGACAATCTGGAAACAACCTCATTTTTCCAATTATCTTTATTATAGATGCCCCCGGCAAAAAAAACATTATTCGTCTCAATAAGTTTTTTTTCGGATGAATCCATGCTTCTGATACCCACCTGCACTACCGGGCATATCTCCTTCACACGAGCCATAACGCAGGCATGGTTGTATCTTGACCCTTCGTATTCCTGGCGAAGATCAGCATGGGCATCCAGTTGTAATACAGAAATATTCTTATTATTGTTAGCATGAGCCTGAATTGTGCCTATGCTTATGGAATGTTCTCCGCCGACAACTACAACATACTTATTCTGTTTCATATGCTTTTCGGTTCTTTTTCGAACTGCTTTAATTACATATTCGACAGAAGAGCTTTCTTCTATGGCTTCTTCAGTAAATATCCCTTTTTTATATACTTCAGAATCTGTCTCGATATCATACAGCTCGAGATTTGCGGAAGCTTCAATAATTGCCCCAGGTCCTTTATTTGATCCTTTGATCCATGTGCTCGTTCCATCATATGGAACAGGCACAATCGCAATTTTTGCTGATTTGTAATTTGAATATTCTGCCGACAAATTTCCGAAATTAGTTGACATTATTTTCTCCAGCTACAATAGAAAAACAGCAGCGGCAACCACTGTTGTCCACAACCCATCTTTGTCTCCTTCGGCTGTTTGAACGCAGGCCTGGGTCTTGACTATTTTGCCTGACATCCTATAAATTTCTTTGCGTTTGTCGTAAGCGGTTTCCGGGTCAAAATCTATACCTAGTGTTGTCGCCAGCATAGTTGCAGCCATATCCTCTGCCAGATCGTAAATCTGGGTCTTTTTTTCCCCAAAGCCATGATGTTCGCTTATATATCCGTATAGTTCACCATTTGCCGGCCTGGCAACACCAACACCGGCCCCAACCAGACGGGAAGGCTCATTTGTGGACTCCTTCGCTAGAACCACAAAAGTAATCTGGCCTGCCTTCAGTTGGCTCAAGCCACGAGTTTTTGAGATAGTCTTACAGTTAGGTGGTAGAATACTGGAAACACATACCAGATTACATTTCTCAATGCCTGCCTGTCGAAGTGCCAATTCAAAACTTTGAAGACGATTTCGATGTTTACCAACTCCCTTAGTCAAAAACATCTGTTTAGGTACGAGCATAGAATTCTCCATAAGATCTCCCATATAAGTGTTGTTCAATATGTCAGTAATTTATCTCTTTCCATATTCCATTTGCCTGGTTTAACCTGGATATTTCACAAGTTTTCGGTTTTAAGCGGTTACACCTATTTCTATCTGATTTTCCTTTGGCAAATTAAGGTGTTTTTAGACACGAGGGAATCAAGAATACATTTTGAAGGAAGTGGGTGGACACTATGGCCCATACAAAAAAGGTATTCGGTCATCCCGGCTGATTATCCCTGGTAGGTTGTACCTCTACAGGGACTACTTCCTTTTCATCAGCGGGCTATTTTTGCCGGTTTTTCATTTATTGTCAAGTATCCTTTTTTACGACGCTTGCCTTTTGGCTTTACGAGCTTCCCCGGACGGCTGGCAGTACGGGCATGACGTACCAGTGGTACATGACCCCTGATGTGGTGTTGAGCGACGGGGCTGACTACGGTGGGGCGCGACTACTACGCTGACGGTTCCGAATTGCGTCACCGATATGCCGAAATGATGATTTTATCGCCAACGATAAACGGCATAATGTAACTTTTGTTTGACAGTGAATTTGGGGGGCTGTATCCCGACTGGGTGCGGCCCCCCATAACTTATGGGGGACTCTACAAATCATTTCTACTACGAACAGCCGCAATTATCACCAGCGGAGTTGTCGGGCCAAATCCCCTCTTCAAGGCAGCTGAGGTTGATTTTACGGCCGCAAAAATCGCGAAAGTTAACTAATTGAAGTTTGGGTGATAAAGTATTTGCACAACCCTTGCCAGAGAGAGTACAATGACCAAGAATGGACTTGGATGAAGTAGGCAAATAGAATACGAAACGTTATGTGGAAATTAACAACCGTTTATTATTCAAACGAGAAAGACGAGACAATATTGCGAGATAAGACTCAGGGGACACGGCGGCTAGGGCGCAACTGTGAATTGAGTGGGATAGGTATGATATTAAGTCTGCTGGTATGGGTGGTGCTGACGGGCCAGGTGCGGGCGCAATATCTGTTCGATGACATAAATACCATGTTGCCTTCGAGCACGCTTCATTTCGCCGAGGACGGTGCGAGCAGCGCGATCAACGGGATCAACCGTCCGCCGGCGGTTTGCTTCAACAACAAGACGTATATCACATATCAGGGTGTGATGAACGCGGCGATGATCACGGTGTACGATCATATCAAGAAGGAATGGGGTCCTATCATTAAAGCGGGTAGCAGCCCGTTGGGCGACACCGATACGCATGGCGCCCCTTCCCTGTTGATAGATAAGGAAGGTTACTTCCATATTTTCTTCGGCTCGCACAGCGGCAAGCAGGTGTACGTCAAATCACGCAAACCCGAGGATATCACCGACTGGATGGGAATGCCGCCCATCCATGGCAGCATGACCTATCCGAATGCGGCGGGGTTGGCGAGCGGCGAAATGGTGCTGATCGGTCGCACGGGTGGCGGGCATAGGTCGCCGTGGGGTGAAATGAGCTCGAAAGACGGGGGCAAGACATGGAGCAAAGTGAAGACTATCCTCAATTATCGCCCCAATGGGATTTATGCTGCCGCGACGGTCGGTCCGAACAACATGACCTTCCATCTGGGCTGGTCTCTCGATGACCTACAGACCGAGGCCAGGTACGCCCGTTTGGGTATCCCTCGCAGAACGAAGGGCCCGTGGAACTACGTTGCCGACGGGCGTCGGCACGCCTTTTACGCCATGCGGGATGAAAATGGCGTTTGGCGAAACGTGCAAGGGGAGTCGCTGCAAACGCCTCTGAACCTGGAGCAATCGTTAGAAAAGTGTCTGGTCTATCGGGGCGATTGGCCCGAGCATGGCCAGCACCCGATTGTTGAAGTCAGCCCTGACGGTCGGCCCAGTATGATGTGGCTCAATGGCCGGTTGCCGGACGACCGCAAGTTGTGG
>Ga0180435_10004764_pt1 | contig 13309 bp, 10 predicted proteins | sample SS_ome_3_FD_132467 | JGI IMG/M metagenome (GOLD analysis project Ga0180435, IMG submission 132467) | Hypersaline lake sediment archaeal communities from the Salton Sea, California, USA - SS_3_S_1 metaG | ecosystem: Environmental > Aquatic > Non-marine Saline and Alkaline > Hypersaline >... | reverse complement strand
TAACTTAATTAAGGAGGGAACAATGATTAAAAAACTGTTAATTGTTTTGCTGGCTGTTCTGTTTTTTGCTCCCGTAGTATCAGCTGTTGAAGTGGGAGGAAAGAACTTACCTGACAAACTTCAGTTAGGCGATAAAACCGTCTTTGTTAATGGGGCGGGTATCAGGGTAAAATGGTTCATGGATATTTATGCATGCGGACTGTATTTGCCGGAAAAAATGACTGATCCCCATATGATCATGGATGCCGATGCCCCGATGGCCATCCGGATGCATGTCATTTCGGGCCTTATGTCCTACCAAAAACTGGTGGATGCCCTAAAAGAAGGTTTTGAAAAATCAACGGGCGGCAATATTGCGCCGCTCAAAGCCAAAATTGACAAATATATTGCGGCACATAAAGGGGAGGTAAAGGAAGACAAACTGTATCAATATGAATACGTCCCGGGTGAAGGAACAAGTGTTGTTATTGATGGACGAAAAGCAATTACTGTGGAAGGGCTTGATTTTAAAAAAGCCGTATTCGGCATATGGCTTTGTGATGAGCCGGCTGATGAAGATTTGAAAGAGGCCTTGCTGGGCCTGGAAGAGTAAGCCGTCCCCGGAATAGTGGAATGCAGTTCAATTAAAAGGCTGAAGAGAATTTCTCCTCTTCAGCCTTTTTTTATAGAACTATCTAAATATTGATGAAACCGTAAACAGATAAAATTTCTTTTTAGATTAAGATTATGAGTAGGATTATGATTAGGATTATTCAATCATAATGCTTCGGATGCGGTATACGGATGCGTTTTAAGAAATTCAAGCCTGTTTAAACCATTGATGTAAGCCTTGGCACTTGCCGTAATAATATCGGCATCCGTGCCGCGGCCCAGCGCAACCAGACCGTCTTCCCGCAAGCGAACGGTAACTTCGCCCTGGGCATCCGTACCTCCGGAGATGGCACTTATGGAAAAGCGCAAAAGTTCGGAGTTTGTTCCGGTCAAAGAGGCGATGGCATTAAAGGCCGCGTCGATGGGGCCGTTTCCGAAAGCTGAGCCGTCGTAGGGCCTTTCATTAATAAGTATACTGACGCTGGCAATCGGTCTGACGGATGTCCCGCTCGAAACATGGATATACTCCAGGCTGAAGACATCCGTGGTCCGCAACACGCCTTCAGTTGCAAGCGCTTCCAGATCTTCATCAAGAACATGTTTTTTCTTGTCCGCAAGTTCTTTGAATTTTGTGAACACCAACTGGAGCTCTTCATCGGAAAGATTGAATCCCAGCTCATTCAAGCGTGATTTAAGCGCGTGCCTCCCGGAATGCTTGCCCATTACCAGCTTGTTGCTGGTGATTCCAACGGTTTCGGGCTGCATGATTTCATATGTCATGGGATTTTTAAGGACCCCGTCCTGATGTATGCCGGCTTCATGGGCAAACGCGTTTGCGCCCACAATAGCCTTATTCGGTTGAACCATTATGCCTGTTATCATACTGACAAGGCGGCTTGTGGGGTGAATCAATGTGGTGTCGACATCCGTTGTCACGGGAATATAACCCGGTCGGGTTTTTAAAGACATGACGACTTCCTCAAGGGATGTGTTACCGGCACGCTCTCCGATACCGTTAATGGTGACTTCCGCTTGTCTTGCTCCGGCGCTTATGGCGGAAAGCGTATTTGCCGTGGCCAGGCCGAGATCATTGTGGCAGTGAACGCTTAGAATCGCCTTGTCAATATTGGACGTATTATTGATGACGTACCGGACAAGCTTTTCAAACTCGCCGGGTATGGCGTAGCCCACCGTATCAGGGAGATTCACAACCGTGGCGCCCGAGTCGATGGCAGCTTCAAATATCCTGCACAAGAAATCAGGATCGCTTCGTGAGCCGTCCTCAGCCGAAAATTCAACGCTTTCGGTGAAGGACTTGGCATACGTCACACCATTAATTGCATGTTCAATCACCTGTTCGCGAGTCATGTTTAACTTGTACTTCATGTGGATGTCAGACGTCGCGATGAATGTGTGAATTCTGGGTTTTGCGGCTTTGGATACCGCATTCCAGGCTTTATCAATATCCGCTCTGGAGGTTCGGGCAAGGGCGGCGACTTCCGCACGCGTTATCTCCTGTGCAATTTTCGATACGGCCTCAAAATCGCCCTGCGACGCGGCCGGAAATCCGGCTTCCATTACATCGACGCCGAGTTTTTCAAGCTGGCCGGCGATTCTTAATTTTTCAGCCGTATTCATGCTTGCCCCCGGCGATTGTTCGCCGTCTCTTAATGTCGTGTCAAAAATCAATAACTTATCACTCATTTTATCTGCTCCGGAAATTATTTATTTGTTAGAAATTTTGTAATCAAAACTGTCTGTTAACGCCTGCCAGCTTGCTTCGATGATATCTTCGGAAACGCCAACCGTGCTCCATATTTTTTCCTGGTCCCTGGACTCAATTAACACCCTGACCTTGGCGGAGGTACCGTCCCGGCCGTCGATAACACGGACTTTAAAGTCCACCAGGTGCATCATATCGAGGGATGGATAAAAGCTTGTGAGCGCTTTTCTCAAGGCATTGTCCAAAGCACTGACCGGACCATTTCCTTCGGCGGCGGTAATCTCATCTTTTCCATCAACCGAAATTTTAATCATCGCGTGGGAATAACAGGGGCGGTCGGTATCTTTTTCAATGGTGACACGAAAGGATTTGAGTTTAAAACTTGACGTATACCGGTCGGTAAATTTTTCAATTAATATCTGCAAGGATCCATCGGCAGCATCAAACTGGTACCCCTCTTTTTCAAGACGTTTTACTTCGTCAACTATCTTTTGCGTATTGTATGTATCCGAAGAAAGGTCGATGCCAAGCTCTTTTGCCTTATATTCTATGTTGCTTTTACCCGAAAGATCGGATACCAGCACACGGCGCTTATTGCCGACCATGTCGGGATCGATATGCTCATAAGCCAACGGTGTTTTGGTAATGGCACTTACATGAATGCCCCCTTTATGGGCGAAGGCACTTCTTCCCACAAAGGGCCTGGTATTGGAGGGCGTCATATTCGCCCGTTCACTCACAAACCTGGACAAAGTGAGCAGCTTTTTAAGATTGTCTTCCGAGATGCAGTCGCAGCCCATTTTAAGTTTAAGGATGGGAATGATGGATGTCAGATCAGCATTTCCGCACCTTTCTCCATAGCCGTTAATCGTGCCGTGCACCATAACCGCACCCTCCCTGACGGCAGAAATGGAGTTGGCCACTGCAACACCGCAGTCGTTATGGTTATGTATGCCTATTTTTGGGGTTCCGCCTTCTGTTTCGGCCAGAGTTTTGACTACATCCTTTACGGCTCTTTCAGTATCATAGGGGAGGGTGCCTCCATTTGTATCGCAGAGAACAATAAACTCCGCCCCTCCCTCGATGGCGGCCATCAGGGTCTTCAGGGCATACGTCCTGTTTGCAAAATAGCCGTCAAAGAAGTGTTCGGCATCATAAATAACGTCCCGATCACTTTCTTTCAGGAAACGAACACTGTCATGAATCATGGCAAGGTTTTCATCAAGGGAATTATTCATGACGTATTTTACGTGAAGGTCCCATGTTTTTCCGAAAATGGCAACCGCCTGAGTGTCGGCTTTCAGAATAGCTTGAAGATTTTTATCCTCGTTTGCTGAAATTCCCGGCTTTCTTGTCGCACCAAATGCGGTCAGCCTTGCGGTCTTGAATTCACATCGTTTTACGTTTTTGAAGAATTCCAGGTCCTTTGGGTTTGAGCCGGGCCATCCGCCTTCTATAAAGTGAATTCCAATATCATCCAGACGTTTTGAAATCCGTATTTTATCCTCCACGGTGAAGGTGACATTTTCACCCTGGGCACCGTCTCTCAATGTCGTATCATACAAAAGAATCTGATTCATGACGTTCCGATCCCATATGTCTTGTTTGCCGGTTATTTAGACCTGTTTTCAGGCCTGAGCGATCTCACCGCAGCGCCCGCTTTCCACATTTCGGAGTTTTTAATTTCGTCCAGTTCACGTTGCAACTTTTCTCTGTAATCCGGAGCACTGTTTGCCGAAAGCACTCTTTCCGTCTCCTTGCCGCGTCTCACGCTTTCATAAAGATCTTTAAAAACAGGGGCCACCGCATCGCGAAACTTGGGAGCCCAGTCAAGCGCGCCTCTCTGGGCGGTCGTACTGCAATTTGCAAACATCCAGTCCATTCCTTTTTCTGCAACCAGACGGATCAGGCTTTGGGTCAACTCTTCAACCGTCTCATTAAATGCCTCACTGGGTGAGTGGCCGTTTTCTCTTAAAATATTATACTGCGCCTCCATTGTTCCGGCCAGGCACCCCATTAACACGCCCCTTTCCCCGGTCAGGTCGCTGTATACTTCTTTTTCAAACGTAGTGGGGAAAAGATATCCCGAACCAATGGCAATCCCCAGCGCAAGAGTCCTTTCTTGGGCTTTGCCGGTGAAATCCCGGTGTACGGCATAGCTTGAGTTGATGCCGCTGCCGTCAAGAAAATTTCTGCGGACATTCGTTCCGGACCCTTTGGGTGCGACGAGAATCACATCGATGTTGTCGGGTGGAATAATGCCGGTCTGCTCTTTATATACGATTGAAAAGCCATGGGAAAAATAAAGCGCATCCCCCTCGTTCAGGGATTCTTTTACAATGGGCCATGTGGCGACTTGACCGGCATCGGACATCAGAACCTTTATTATGGTGCCTTTTTGAGCAGCCTCTTTAATGGGTAAAAGGGTTTCTCCGGGAACAAAGCCGTCGGAAACGGCTTTGTTCCAATATTCGTCCCCTTCGAGTTGTCCGATAGTGACCTCAAAACCATTGTCTTTAAGATTCAGCGCTTGGGCAGGACCCTGTACGCCGTAGCCCAGGATAACGATGGTCTCGTTTTTCAATACGTCTTTTGCTCGTTCGAGGGAGAATTCGTCTGATGTGATGACGTTTTCAATTGTTCCTCCAAAGTCTATGTCCGGCATGGTGTTCTCCTTTATGTATTAATGTTAATTGCTGTTTTTTGATTCCCTTAAAAGTGCGATATTGCCCGTTCTCGCTATTTCCATAATCCCCAAAGGCTTTAACAGGACCTGGATGGCTTTTAGTTTATCTTCGTTTCCGGTTACCTCCATTGTATAGTGCTCCGTTCCCACATCCACGATTTTCGCCCTGAAGATGTCCGCTATCCTCAGGATCTCCGCTCTGTTTGCGGGTTTTGCGTTGACTTTGATAAGTATCAGTTCCCTTCTAACACAGTCGGTGTCTGAAAGGTCATGAACCTTGATGACATTAATCAGTTTAAACAGCTGTTTTTTTATCTGTTCGATGATTTGAGAATCTCCTGTGGTGACCATTGTAATTCTTGAGACCAAAGGGTCATCCGTTTCAGCTACACACAGGCTTTCAATATTGTATCCTCTGCCGCTGAAAAGACCGGCAATTCTGGATAGAACACCGGGTTCGTTATCCACGAGAATGGAAAAAATATGTTTTGTCTCAGTCATTGGTAATCCCCTTTATTTATTAAACCAGCAGCATTTTTGTAATAGGCGCGCCGGCCGGAACCATGGGGTAAACGCTTTCTTCTTTTTCGACAACAAACTCCATAATAACGGTCCGCGGGCTGGCGAGCCCTTTGGAAAGAACCGGTTTTACCTCATCCGGTTTAGTCGCCCTCAGCCCCTCGGCCCCATATGCTTCGGCCAGTTTTACAAAGTCGGGTGCATGCTCCATGTTGGTCCACGAGTAGCGCTTCTCGTAAAACAGCTCCTGCCACTGCCTTACCATCCCAAGATAACCATTATTCAGGATAACCACTTTCACCGGAAGAGAGAACTGCACGGCTGTGGCCATTTCCTGAATGTTCATCTGTATGCTTCCGTCTCCTGCAATATTTACTACTGTTTTATCCGGGCACCCCACCTGTGCGCCTATCGCGGCCGGAAGCCCGAATCCCATACAGCCGAGACCGCCTGATGTTATAAAGCGGCCGGGTTTCTTAAAGTGATAGTACTGCGCCGCCCACATTTGATTCTGTCCGACTTCGGTGGTGACAATCGCATCACCTTTTGTCAACTCATAGAGCGTGTCGATAACATATTGAGGTTTGATCACTTTTTTCTGTTCATAGGCAAGGGGCGTCGTTTTTTTCCACTGGTCTATTCTATCCAGCCAGCTTTCCCGGTCACGGGTGAGATCATCCGGGTTTTCCTTGTCGACGAGGCGATTGAGTTGGCCTAATGTTTGTTTGCAATCGCCGACGATGGGAACCGATACCGGAATGTTTTTGTGAATCGAGGTGGGGTCGATGTCGATCTGGACGATTTCCGCATGTTGCGCGAATTCATCCAGCTTGCCGGTAACCCGGTCATCAAATCGAACCCCCACCGCAATTAAGAGATCCGCTTCGCTGATGGACATATTGGCCCGATAGGTGCCGTGCATCCCCAGCATGCCAAGCCACAATGGGTCGGTACCCGGAAACCCTCCAAGGCCCATCAGTGATGCGGTCACAGGAATTCTGGCTTTTTGGGCAAGCTCCGTCAGCTCATTCGACGCTTTTGACAGAATGACGCCGCCGCCTGTAAATATGACCGGTTTTTTGGCTTTTTTAAGCAGGGTGACTATTTTCTGTATCTGCTTGGCGTTGGGTTTATACGTGGGATTATATGATTTCAACTTTACTTCTTTTGGGGGATTATACAGAGCTTTTTCTTTGGTGACATCTTTCGGGATGTCAATCAGAACCGGTCCCGGACGACCGGATCTCGCTATATAAAACGCCTCTTTGACGATGGACGCAAGCTGGTTGACATCTTTTACAAGATAATTATGTTTGGTGCAGGGCCTGGTAATTCCTACAATGTCGACTTCTTGAAACGCATCATTCCCTATCAAGGCCGTGGGGACTTGCCCGGTAATGACCACTAACGGGATGGAGTCGGAGTATGCCGAAGCAATGCCGGTAACGGTATTCGTGGCTCCGGGGCCGGACGTCACAAGACAGACACCCACACTGCCGGTGGCCCTGGCGTATCCATCCGCAGCATGTACGGCTCCCTGCTCATGGCGGACAAGAATGTGGTCGAGTTTGGAACGGGATAGTTCATCGTAAATATCGATAACAGCCCCACCCGGATAACCGAAAATGGTATCAACACCTTCGTCCGTCAGGACTTTCAAAAGAATTTCTGCGCCGGTCAATTTCATACAATCACCTTGCTTGTTAGTTGTTAGCTATTTCAACACCGCTCCCTGATCCGCTGATGATACCATTACTGAATATCTTGCCATGTAACCCGATGTAATTTTGGGTTCAGGAGGCGTCCATTTCGACAGCCGTTCATTGATCACCGCCGTCTCAAGTTTCAGTGTTATCTTTTTTTTGTGGATATCAATTTCAATTAAATCACCGTCTTCAACAACGGCAATCGGCCCTTTCTGCATGGCCTCGGGAGATACATGGCCGATGGCCGCACCACGCGTTCCACCAGAAAAACGGCCGTCGGTTACGAGGGCGACATCGGCATCCAGCTTCATTCCCGCGATGGAAGATGTGGGCGTCAACATCTCGCGCATTCCAGGCCCGCCTTTTGGTCCTTCATAACGGACGACAATGACATCACCTTTTTTGATACGGTTGCCCAAGATGGCTGATGAAGCATCCTCTTCGGAGTCGAAAACCCTTGCCGGTCCTTCATGGTGCATCATTTCGTCGCAGACGGCGGATTGTTTGACAATGCAGCCGTCCGGAGCCAGATTGCCGAAAAGGACCGCGAGCCCTCCTTTTTTATGGTAAGGATTGTCTGTCGTGCGGATGACATCATTGTCCCGGATTCGTGCATGCCGGATATTTTCCTTAACGGGCCTTCCCGTCACGGTTTGGCAGTCTGTATTTAAAAGAGCGTTGTCAGACAGCACTTTCATAACGGCGGGTATCCCTCCGGCCTTATCAAGGTCTTCAATATGGTGGGATCCCCCCGGGCTGAGGGAACAAAGGTGAGGGGTTTTATCACTGATCCCGTTGATGGAATTCAAGTCGATTTTTATACCCGCCTCCCTTGCAATGGCCGGCAAATGGAGCACGGTATTGGTTGAACAGCCGAGGGCCATGTCCACAATAAGGGCATTTTCAAAGGCCTTTTCCGTCATTATTTTGTCCGGGGTAATCCCTTTTTCCAAGAGAGCCATAACCTGGATGCCTGCCTGCTTGGCAAGGCGGATCCTGGATGACATTACGGAGGGAATGGTTCCGTTTCCGGGAAGGCCCATTCCGATAGCTTCCGTGAGACAATTCATTGAATTGGCAGTGAACATTCCGGCGCATGAGCCACAGGTAGGACAGGCTTCATTTTCAATTTTTATAAGTTCCGCTTCCGACATATATCCTGATGATACTGACCCAACGGACTCAAAAACAGTCACAAGGTCCAGTTTTTTTGATCCATCTTCGGGATGCCTCCCTGCAAGCATCGGCCCCCCGCTGATGAAAATAGAAGGAAGATTCAGTCGTGCCGCGGCCATGAGCATACCCGGAACAATTTTATCGCAATTCGGCACCAGAACCATGGCATCAAACGCATGGGCAATGGCCATGACTTCAACGGAATCGGCAACAAGTTCCCGGCTGCCGAGAGAATATTTCATGCCGATGTGGTTCATGGCAATGCCGTCGCATATCCCAATCGTGCTGAATTCAATCGGTGTTCCACCGGCCATATATATACCGGCCTTGACGGCTTCAACGATTTTGTCAAGATCCGCATGTCCCGGAATGATGGTGTTTGCAGAATTTGCAATACCGATTAACGGCCGTTCTATTTCCTTATCCGTATATCCAATGGCCTTTAACAGGGAACGGTGGGGAGCGCGTTCTATCCCTTTTTTTATCGCGTCGCTTTTCATTGATGTGCTCCTTTTAAAAAAAAAACCGTTATCAGCGGTTTCGGGCTGATAACGGTTTTTTGCAGTTTTAATTGTGTGATGTTAGGCCATTATCATCCCATATCCTCGCGGTGTAGGACTAGACCCACCACGAGGCCGATAATAATAGAAAGACTATCCGGTGAGACAACGTGTTTCATAGAATTAATGACCTTAAATAGTAAAAAATCCAATTACCATTCATGAAAAATATTGTCAAGCGTTATTTTTATGATATACATCCCAGTTAAGATAAAAATTCTTACTCTTAATCCTAATCGTAATCTTAATCAGTTTTTTTTCTTCTGCACGGATTCTGAGATTAGGATTATGATTAGGATTAAGATTATGATTAAGATAATTAAGGAGCGACCATGCCTGAAATCACAGCAATCTCCGTATTGGACGGAAGGTATTCGACACTGACGAAGGAACTGGAAGATATATTTTCAGAATACGGTCTAATAAAAAATCGTGTGTTTGTTGAAATCCAGTGGCTGAAATTTTTAGCGAACGAACTGCGGCTTATTGATATGAGCCGGGAGGAGGCGTCCCGGGTGGATGCCATCTCAACCGATTTCAGCGTAGGTGATGCGGAAGCCGTAAAAGCTATAGAAAAGACAACCAATCATGATGTGAAGGCGGTTGAATATTTTATAAAAGAGAGACTGTCGGATATGGGGCTGGAATCCATAAAGGAATGGGTACACTTTTCGTGCACGTCCGAAGATATCAACAATACATCCTACGCGCTTATGTTAAAGGATGGAAAACAGGTGGTATTGAATATCCTTTCAGAAGTTCTTGGGTTTATAGAAGGCCTGGGGAAAAAATACAAATCGGTTCCCATGATATCCAGAACACACGGCCAGCCGGCATCCCCAACGACGGTGGGAAAGGAGTTTATTAATTATGCATGGAGGATTAAAAACGAAATAACCTGCCTGAAAGAATCCATAATTTCCGCAAAGTTCAACGGTGCCACGGGAAACTACAATGCCCATTCCTATGTCCTGCCGGATATAGACTGGATTGGCGCCGGCAGCAGATTTATATCCGATTACCTGGGGCTTAAGCCACTGTTATTCACTACCCAGATCAATCCCTACTCGTATATCTCCTCCATTCTGCACAACATGATCCGACTGTCTTCCATTATTATTGATCTTGATAAAGATATGTGGGGCTATATTTCAATTGGTTATTTTAAACAGAAGTTAAGGGAAGGTGAGGTGGGGTCTTCGACAATGCCGCATAAGGTCAATCCCATTGATTTTGAAAACAGCGAAGGAAATTTGGGAATTGCCATTTCGATGATGGACCATCTCGCAGTAAAACTTCTTCAGTCAAGGTTCCAGAGAGACCTTTCGGACAGCACCGCTCTTCGCAACCTGGGGGCACTTTTCGGATATGTTGTTATCGGCGTTAAAAATCTCTTAAAAGGACTTAAGAAAATAGATCTTAACAATGCTGAGATCGAAAAGGATTTGTCTGAAAACCTTGAACTGCTTGCCGAACCGATTCAAACCGTCATGCGTTATTATGGAGAAAAAAACCCCTACGAAAGGCTGAAAGAGCTTACCCGCGGGAAAAAAATAACAGCGGATGCATTGCGGGATTTCATTGATACCCTTCAGCTTGTTCCCGAGGAATTCCGCAAGAAAATGAAACATACCATGGTTGATAATTACACCGGACTGGCTGAAACGCTGGTGGACACCTATTTTGAGCATTAACCCCTTTTTCAATATAATTATTCGAATTGTTAAAATATCCTTGACAAACATCCATACAAATGTTCAGTTATTGAACACTTAATTTCCTATTACGATTTCAACAGATTCATGCAAAGCAGGCCGATTCAGGTGTGCCGTATGAGGTTGCCAAATCGTAACCCACCGGGCGGAGCTATAGGCGTTGACCCTGTATTAAGCGATTGTTCACCGCTACGTTTAAGAAAAATGGACAAACAAGAACTGCGCACACTAAAAATCCTTGAAGAGATAGATAAGGATTCCATGCCAAGCCAAAGGGAACTTGCGCAAAAACTGAACATTTCCTTGGGACTTGTCAACTCATTCCTGAAAAGACTGTCCCATAAGGGATTCTTTAAGCTGACCAATATTCCCAAAAATCGGATCAAATACATACTTACACCCAAGGGAATTGCTGAAAAAACGAGACTTACATACGAGTATATTCAGTATTCATATCGGTTTTATAAAGATGCCCGCATGCGGCTCCAAAAGCTGTTTCAGGAGTTTAGTAAAAACAATTATAACCGGATCGTATTCTTCGGAGTCGGGGATGTTGCGGAAATCGCCTATCTTTCACTTCAGGAAACGTCAATCACACTGGTTGCCGTGGCGGATGATACCAGGGCCGGTGAGAAATTTTTTAATATTATTGTTGAGACTCCGGATTCGCTGTCTTCAAAACCATTTGATAAAATACTGATTACCAGCGACAACTCCGGTGACCATGTCTTGAAAAAACTAAAGCAAATGGGAATACCGCGGTCCAAAATAGCCTTGATGTTTTAAAATGACATACCGTATAAAAAATAACATAGGAGAAAAATAATGAGGGTGCTGATTGCAGGAGGAGACGGATATCTCGGGTGGCCGACGGCAATGAAACTGTCTAACGCCGGCTATGAAGTTGTGGTTGTTGACAACTATTTAAGGCGCACCCTGGCAAGGAACGAGGACGTAGAACCGATACATGATACCCCCAACCTTCATGATCGTATCAACATCTGGGAAGAACTGTCACAAAAGAAAATCAGCCTGTATATCGGTGACCTCCAGGACTGGTCGTTCGTCGCCTCGCTCTTCAAGGAAACAACGCCGGATGTCATTATACACTATGCTGAACAGCCGTCGGCTCCGTATTCCATGCTGAACAGAGAGGCTGCGGATTTGACCATACATAACAATCTTGGAGTGACGGCAAATATCATCTTTGCAACAAGGGAGTTCACCCCTGATGCGCATATTATCAAACTCGGTACCATGGGGGAGTATGGGACGCCGGAGATAGATATCGAAGAAGGGTGGATCGACATTAAACACAAAGGGCGGGAACACAAATTTCTCTATCCCAGACAGGCAAGCAGTCTATACCATACCACCAAAATCATGGATACGGATCTCTTGTGGTTTTATGTACGGATGTGGGGATTAAAAGTAACTGATTTGATGCAGGGCCCCGTTTACGGTATTTTCACCGATGAAAATCAACATGACCACCGGCTTCTTCCGTTTTTCAGTTATGACGAGTTGTTCGGAACTGTTCTTAACAGGTTCGTCGTGCAGGCCGTCGGGGGTTATCCGCTTACGGTATATGGAAAAGGCGGTCAAACACGGGGGTATTTGAACATTAAAGATACATTAAACTGTGTCACCCTTTCCCTGGAAAACCCTCCCGATAAAGGTGAACTCCGCATTTTCAACCAGTTCACAGAAACCTTTTCCGTGAACCAGCTTGCTGAAAAGGTCAGAGACGCAGGGCGGGAACTCGGTATAGAGGTAACCGTGAACAATATCGAAAATCCAAGAAAAGAGCTGGAAGAACACTACTATAATCCGGTGCATACGGGATTATTGGACTTGGGGCTGAAACCTCATTTCCTGACAACGGATGTACTTGCTGAAATGATGGAATTTGTAGTAAAATTTAAGGATAATATACAAGAACATAAAATATTCAGGAATACACGGTGGGATTGATCAAGAACCTTCAGGAGAGTGAATATAATGGGTGATTTTTTAAAAAATAAACGCGTTATGGTTACGGGAGCGTGCGGCACGGTTGGAAGCGAGTTGGTCCGGCAGCTTCTCGAAGAAAGAAACATAGGCGAGCTTATCGGCCTTGACAACAATGAAAGCGAATTGTTTTTTATCGAACAACGATTCTATAAAAAATTCAAGGCCAATTTTTACCTGGCGGATGTGCGTGACAAAGACAAGCTTGTCAGAAGAATGGATGATATTGATATCGTATTTCACACCGCCGCCTTTAAACATGTCATTCTGTGTGAGCGGTCACCCTACGAGGCGGTTCTAACGAATATAATGGGCGTGCAGAATATTGTGAACGCCGCCATTGAGAAGAAGGTGGAAAAGGTGATTTTTACCAGTTCGGACAAGGCCGTGAATCCCACGAATGTTATGGGAACATCCAAGTTGATGGGCGAACGTTTAATGACTGCGGCAAACAGCAATCTGAGGCGGGATAGTTCCATTTTCGCGTCAACGCGATTCGGAAATGTTCTCGGGTCAAGGGGGTCGGTGATCCCTATTTTCAGAGAGCAGATTAAAAATGGCGGTCCCGTCACCTTGACGGATCCTGAAATGACCCGGTTTATAATGAGCATTAAGGAAGCTGT
>Ga0180435_10004761_pt1 | contig 13313 bp, 17 predicted proteins | sample SS_ome_3_FD_132467 | JGI IMG/M metagenome (GOLD analysis project Ga0180435, IMG submission 132467) | Hypersaline lake sediment archaeal communities from the Salton Sea, California, USA - SS_3_S_1 metaG | ecosystem: Environmental > Aquatic > Non-marine Saline and Alkaline > Hypersaline >... | reverse complement strand
TTTCGAAGTGTCGCATGACATGGGCGGGATCCGATGGTGCCCCAATCACGGCAACCGCCTTGCTGGTTGGAATATTTTTGGCTGCTTTTAGTACTGCGGCACCGCCCAGGGAATGTCCGATTAAAATTTTGGGGGCTTCGTATTCCTGGCTCATAAAATCGGCAGCAGCCACAAGGTCCCTTACATTGGTGGAAAAATTTGTATCGGCAAAATCACCTTCACTTTCACCCAATCCTGCAAAATCAAAGCGCAAGACCGCTACCCGTTCGCGGGTCAATGCCCGGCTAATATAATTGACGGATTTGAGGTTCTTGCTGCAGGTGAAACAATGGGCAAACAGCGCATACGCCTCGGGCCGGCCATCGGCCGGCAAATCCAGCCGGGCGGACAGCTGATTCCCGCCACTGCCTTTAAACTTTAGATTCTTGCTCGACATAATACGTCCTTTTAGTTACAAATATAGGAGACCGGTAATATCTAACACAATATGCGGCTTTCCCTTATGGTGATGTGAGATGAACAATCCATTAGCGATTTTCGCTGTTTGAGCCGCTTAGGGATCTTTAAATCAGCACCTGACAACTACATTGTTATCCGTGACCATGATCGGAAAGGATTCAAATGAATTTAGCCAATTGGTCAGTGCTGATGATAAGAGCCTTTGCGGCGAGTTCGAACAGCGCTGATGGATTGTTCATCTCACATCACCTGAATCCCGGAAACTCAATTTAAGTCTAAAAAATACACCGTATCAACCTGTTCATCACTCCCCAGTACCGGGTCATTATCCGGTCCGAATGCGGTTTTAAAGGCCTGCTTGGCAAAATCGGCAATAAGGACAGCATCTTTAGCAGATGCTGTCCGCAGAGAGAGGTTCACCGGTCCACGACCTGGCCTTTCCGGTACGCAGCTCCGTTTTTGGAAACTGGTGTACCCTCATGTATTTCCGTTTCCGTGACGGCGAAAAACCGCATGGCATTTTCATTAAAAAGCTTGCTCTGGTTTTCCGCCGAGAGTTTGGCCGCCACCAGTTGATTGATCTCACGGTCCCAGGCATAGGGAATATTGGGGTAATCCGATCCGTACATGATGCGATCAAGCCTCATGGACGCCCAGGGGATATCCGGGATGCTGGGGAAAAATTTCGCGCAGGCCACGGATGTATCCAGCCAAAGGGTGTCGTATTTTTCGATCAAACGCAGATAGGATTCAATTTCATCCATACCCAGGTGGGGAACACAGATCCTGAGCTTTGGATACGCCTTGAGAACCGCTTCCAGTTTATCTGCCCGGCAAAGCGCATAGGGATCACAAAGATACTGCTCGCTTTTGGGCTCGCGGCCGGCATGTATGACCAAGGGTTTATTGTTTTGCACGCAGGCCTCGTAGATGGGCTCCATTTCAGGGCCATTCATGTCAAAGCATTGCACATGGATATGTAATTTGACGCCCTTCAATCCCCCGGCAAAGGCATCTTCCAAGATTTTACCGGCATCTTTCTCGCCCGGAAACACGGTTGCCATACCGCTGACACGCCCGTGAAATTGTTGACACGTCTTGATCATATACTGGTTTAGGCCCCGGGCCATTCCGGATTTATGGGCATACTGGAGCGCCACAACATGGGCGACGCCCCGGCTGAAAAGAAATTCCAGCAGGCTCGCTGTCTTTCCTTTGTAACGAATGGGCCAGGCAAACTGTTCGAACCACCCCCAGAGGGCATTGAAGATGGGGCCGGGAAATATATGCACATGGCTGTCAATAATCGGCGGTAAGCCTGCGGGAACCTGTTGGCCTTCACTATCGCCAACGGCAGGTATCGGCAGGGTGGGCCGATTCAAGTTATCCATTTTCAGTAGGTTCCAAATTCAATGCCAGATACTGTGCGTCGGGCAAGGGATTGTGATAATAGGGCGCGATGTGCTTGAATCCGAACGATCGGTATAGAGCCAAAGCACGATGCATGAAGGCCAGCGTATCCAGCAACATTTCCGCGTAGCCCAGTTGTTTACCCTTTTCGATAATTTGATGGCATAAGGCGGCGCCAATCCCCATACCCCGATAATCGGGTCGTACATACAAGCGCTTCATTTCACAACGTTGGCCGTCAAGCTTGCGCAAGCCCACACACCCGGCGGGCATCCCATCGGATATGGCCAGATAAAGGGCCCCGGTTGGCGGCATATAAATATTGGCGATCTGGCGGCGTTCATTGTCATAATTCTGGAATGTCAGATCAATATTCAAAGCAGCCACATACTCATCAAAAAGAGTTTGCGACGTTTGAATATCGTCCGATTTTTCTACCTGTTTTAATTGGAGCATTCCTTAAACACCCTTGCCAGCAATTGCATATGTTTCTTTTCCATCTGGGAAATGGACAAGAAGGCGGTTTGTGCTGATGAATCTTTCATGTCGTTGGCCAAATTTCTATACAGATCATAGGCCTGAATTTCAATGCTTAAGGCAAACTCCATCAGGCTCCTGCAGGTCTGGCTTGGCAAAGCCGATAAGCGTTCGATCACATCCGCCAGTTTTTCTCCACCCTCCATGATTTCACCGTCAAGTCCTGAATACAGCGCCTCAAAAGATTGGACTTCTGTCTGGGTCTTCCGCCAATAGGTGTAGATGGTTTTGGCATGCGCTTCTTCGGCCAATGACAATGTTTTGATCGTATCGGCATAGGCCGCGTCCGCGTGAGCGTTATAGATCGTTTCATAAAAGCGCTGGGCCGCCTTCTCCAGATTCATGGCGATCATCATCAAAGCCGAAAGCGGTTGATCCTGCCGGATGACATCCACTTTGGGATAATCCGGCAGGGTCTGACCATCCCAGCCCATGATACCACCGGTCAAATTATACACCTTCTTGATTGGAACCCCATCATCCAGAGATATAATGGCCGCCGCCTGGGACCGGGCGCCGCTATGACAGTAGAAAACAATCTCCTTATCGGTTGGCAACGCGCTTAGATTCGCCTCCAGATCATCCAGCGGCATGAGTTTGGCCCCGGGAATATGCGCTGTTTCATATTCTTCCGGCTGGCGGACATCCACCAGCAAATAAGCCTTTTCATCATGATCGTTTTGGTATTGTCGAAACGTCTCCGGGCTAATGTTCTCAAAATCCATAGCTCCCATGCTATTTCCTCCTCCTTCGTTCTTTCAGACTTATCATGCCTCGCACTAAGAAAATACTTACAAGGCGTTTTAAACTATAAATGTAACCTTGAATTTAATGTGCGTCCATAAATAGAGATTTTCGCGTTATGTCCCAGACAGGGCGTGAAAAGATCATATAGGGACGCACATTATTTTATGAAAGTGCCGGCACTATACTCTTCAAATGCAATGCGCAGCTCCTCCTGGGTATTCATTACAATAGGCCCCCGCCAGGCAACCGGCTCCCGAAGCGGCCGGCCGGAAATAAGGAGAAATCGAACCGCTTGTGTATCGGTGCGAATGCTTATATTGTCTCCATCCTGAAACAGAACCAGTTCGCCGTTATCCACAAACTCCGCATCATTGCCTTTTGGTTCAGCATGTTCTCCGAAAACACCTTGACCATCGATGACATATGCAAAAACAGTATGCCCCATGGGTGTGGGGTGTGTCACGACCTGTCCCGGGGGGATGTGGATATCCAAATACGCCGGATCGATAAAGACTTCCTGGACCGGTCCATGGGTGCCGTAGGCTTTACCACAAATGATACGGACCGTCGTACCATTTTCGAGTGTCACTTCGGGAATCTGGTCGTTTGTGACATCCCGATATCGGGGTTGGGTCATTTTTTGGCTGGCCGGCAGATTGGCCCACAGTTGAAATCCACCCATGTGGCCGGCTGAGTCTCCTTTGGGCATCTCTTGATGGATAATGCCACTGCCAGCCGTCATCCATTGAACATCCCCGACCGTGATCTCCCCGGAATTCCCCAGACTATCGCCGTGTTCCACAGATCCGGCTATTATATAGGTAATGGTTTCGATGCCCCGATGGGGGTGCCAGGGAAACCCCTTTAAATAAAAATCCGGATTGTCCGATCGGAAATCGTCCAGCAGCAGAAAGGGATCAAACAATTTGGTGTTGTCGAATCCAAAAACCCGGTTGAGATGGACCCCGGCACCTTCCATTGTGGGCTGGCCTTGGATAATCCGATCTATTTTTCGTTGTGGTGACATGGGTATTCTCCTAAAATGTTTTCTTTTTCACCCGTTTAACTTCTTTAACCATTTTACCAAACTGCTTGTCCCTCTTCTTCTTTTCCAAATAGGACATTTCGTGAAACACCGATTCTTTTTTCATCTTAATATAATTCTGATAGCGCCGATTGGAAAGCGTCCCGGCAGCAACCGCAGCCAGTACGGCACAATCGCTTTCCTGGGTATGCGAGCAATCCTGATAGCGGCAATCGGTTGATATTGCATCAATATCTTGAAAAGCACTTTGTAATCCGGTTTCCACGGCAATATTGCCCAATTCACGCATTCCCGGTGTGTCAATAATCATGGCCTGGTTGGGCAAGGTGATCAATTGTCGACGGGTTGTGGCATGACGGCCTTTACCGTCCTTGGCTCGTACGTCACGCGTCAGGAATTTGTCTTCTTCCATAAGCCGGTTCAATAAGGTTGTTTTGCCCACGCCGGATGATCCCAGCAAACAATACACCTTCTGCGGCTGCAGCATCTGCTTTAGATTCTCGATACCGTCGCCGGTTTTGTTGCTGATGGCCTTAACCTCAATGCCCGCATATAGCTTCTGGATGTCCCCTATCTTCTCTTGAATGGACCCTCGATCCTGCAAATCACTTTTGCTCAGCAAAACAAGCGGTTGGATGCCGGCATCATAAACCATCACCAGATAACGCTCCAAACGGCGCAAATTGTAATTGTTGTCCAAAGACTGGACAATGAAGGCAATATCAATATTGGCCGCAATGAGTTGATGCGATATCTTTTTTCCGGCGGTTTTGCGCTTCAAAATAGTTTTGCGGTCACAGACTGCATGGATCATGGCCTGGGAATCCTGGTTCACGGTTTGGATCTGGACCCAATCGCCCACAGCCGGATAGTCCAGTGGGCTTTCCACACTGAACATGAGTTTTCCGGTCATCTCCGCCGGTATATCTTTGTTTGCGTGAGCCACAATAAACCGCTCGCGATCAACCGCAATAACCCGGGCCGTTTCTAATTCACCATTCATAAATAAATGCTAAGAAATCGAAGGACCCTTGTCAAAATAAAACCACACGTTTGTTTTTTATAGATTTTACCTTTGAACCGGGTAAATAAATAGGATATTGGATGGACACCCCTTTTACGCAATCAATTTCAACCAAAATGCAGCGAAAAATTTTCATGCCCTGACGCGCGCAACCAAACATGAAACATCTACGATTACCATATAGCAGAAGGAGAATGTCATGAACAAACCCAATCCAATCAAACTTGAAAAACACGGACCGATCGCCTGGGTCATTTTGAATAGACCGGAGAAGCGTAACGCGCTCAACTTTCAAGTGCTGGAACAGATGGTGGCCACATTCCACCAATTGGACCAGGATCCGGAGATACGCGTCATTATTCTTAGAGGAGAAGGCAAATGTTTCTGCGCCGGGATGGAACTGGGCGATTTGGCCGCGTTGATTGAAAAAAAGTCAGCCGATCACCGCGAGCGGCTGCGACGCACCATCCTTTACGGTCAAACGGCTACAAATATTCTCGAGCTATGCAACAAGCCTGTGATTCTGGCTGCCCACAGCTACTGTATCGGCGGCGGTGTCGATATCGCCTGTGCCTGTGACGTTCGCGTTGCCAGTAAAGATGCTGTATTCTCGGTCCGCGAAACCAAATTGGCTTTTACGGCGGACCTGGGCACCCTGCAGCGCATGCCCCGAATTGTGGGCGAGTCCTGGACCCGCGAGCTTTGCCTGACCGGTAGAGACTTTTCAGGCGTAGAAGCTTACCGCATTGGATTTGTAACCCATCTGCTCGATGACCAGGAGGCTTTATTTCAAAAGGCCCAAGAGCTGGCCCAGGAAATGGCCGACAACTCCCCCCTGGCCGTTCAAGGCGTCAAGGACACCCTGCGCTTCACCAGCGATCACGGGACCGCCGCCGGGCTTAAATACGTGGCCCAAAAAAATGCGGCCATGCTCATTTGTGACGATGGCATCGAGGCGCTGACGGCCGCCATTGAAAAACGGAAACCTGTATTCAAGGGCAGGTAAACCCTTTTTCTCCATTTCAAGCGTACCTTAAAATCCACACCGGGCATAATTTTAATAATTTGCCTGACCTAACGAAAGAAATTGATGGTCACAAATCGATAACGAGGTAAGCAGTATAGAGGGCGCCCATATTCTGGATATTTCGCCGGCTGCATTCAGGAAACGCCTTTCCCGCGCCCGGCATTTAATTGTGGATTTCTTATCTGCCAACTGTGGCTTTTTCGAAAAGACCAATCGCTATAGTTCAAAGGAGTCCACATGGAAACAGACGTATACCAAGAATTATGTGAAACCATGGCAAACAAAGGCGGGACCCTACTCTATTCTGTGCCGCCTTTTGTTCCCGGGAAATTTGAATATCAGTTCATGCGGGGTTCGGCCACGGCGAGAGATAAAAAACTGGCCCGTCTGATCCAAAACTACAAAGCAGCGATGGATAAAGTTAAAAAGCCTACCGACGGTGTTTTTCCGGCCATGCGGGTGATTCCCGTCGACAAAACCATTGAAGCCAACAACATCATTCATACCTATGATCAGGTAAAATCCTATATTGAAACCAACGAACCGCTGGCGGTGAGTACCTGCTATTGTCGTCATCAGGCCAAATTAATCGATGAACAGTCCCATTGCGGGGTCCCGGATGAGGTATGCTTTTAATTTGGTAGTGGTGCTGAATTTGTAATTGAAAAAGGCATGGGTCGGCAAATTCATAAGCAGGAAGCCATGCGAATCCTGGATCAAGCCGAAGAAGCCGGATTGGTCCATTGCACCAACAACCGTCAGGAAATCGATTTTCTATGTAATTGCTGCGCCTGCCATTGCCTTATTCTCAAAAACGCCAAAGCTCATCAAAAACCGGGTCTCAACCTAAATTCCGGATTTATGCCGGCGTGGGATGCGGAACTGTGCACGGCCTGTGAAACCTGTGTCGAGCGTTGTCCCATGGATGCGCTCCAAATGGAAAGTAACGATCTGCCCCAATTGGATCCGGTAAAATACCACAGGCCATATTGCCGTTCAGCAGAAAACAGATTCCCCCAAACATTTTCTTTTCTACAAAGCCCTGGTTTTTCTGCACCTGATTGCGAATACGTTCGGCCGAAGATTCGTTGTAGGCCATCTTCCTTCCCTCCTACCTAAATTGAGGCTTTCAAATTGAATTTGGTGTTCCAAACGTTTGTTGTTCCTATTATAAAAGTATTATATGACTGACATGTCAACTAAGCCACCACGTCAATCCGATTGCAAATCATTACCACAGCCGCTGGTACATGGAGGCATCATGAAGAAAGCACTTTTTTTTTGCCCTCGTCATTTTTCTTTGTCTATTTTGTGCTGCCCATGCCGAGCAGTACGTATCCACCAAGATATCAGAAGTCACCCTTTTCTCCAACCAGGCCCTGATCGTCAGGGAGGGCCGGGCTGATCTGATGCCTGGCATGAATCAATTGCTGGTGGAAACAACGGCCTTTTCCATTGACCAAGATGCGCTGACGGCACAGGTGTTCGGCAGCGGCGAAATGATCAGCGTACAGTTTAAATTGATCCCTTTGTCGGAGCATCCTCAGGACCAGGTCCGTTTGATTCAAGATAAACTCCGGGAAAAACAGCATGCGCGTCGGGTCCTGATGGACAAAAAGACGGTTCTGGAAAAAAAGTCTGCGTTTTTAGATGGTTTGATTGATTTTTCAAAAACCCAAATTCCCAAAGACGTCCAAACAAGCTTTCCCAATATGGCCGACGTACGCGAAACCATGGATTTTATCGGCACCACTGCCGGCATGATTGATACCGAAAACCAAACCATTGATAAGGCCATTTTTGAAACCAATCGTGAAATAAAACGCCTTAAAAAGGAACTGGCTGCCGTTCGCGGCCTGGGTGGTACGGCCAAGCAAGCCATTGAAATTTTGTTTAATGCCGCCAAAAAAGAAAGCGTGCGCCTGAAAGTCGAGTATCTGGTACAACGCGCTGCCTGGCAACCCATTTACAAAGTTGCCGTGCCCGCCAACCTTGAAGAACTGAAACTCTCCATGCTGGCCCGAATATCCCAAAAATCAGGTGAAAACTGGCCTGGTATCGAACTCTCTGTTTCCAATGTCATTCCCATGAAAGGCATCCGTCTGCCCCAGTTGCAATCCTGGAACCTGGACGTCCCCAGGCCCATGCCCATGGTACTTGGGAAATCACGCGCCAAAGTTATGGCGGAAGCGCCTGCGCCCCAGGCAAGCACGGAAGAGGTCCTCGTGGAACAAGATGAGATGCCGGCGGAATTTGCTACGGCGGTTGCCAAAGAGCTGCCGCTTTCCTTTGAATACCAAATACCCTTCCCGGTCGATATTGAATCCCGTGATCAGTTGGCCATATTACCCCTTTTAACCAAAAATATATCGGCACAAACATTTCATTATAGTGTCCCGGCTAAAAGCTCATTGACCTTTCTGGTGGCAGAGGCCGAGGCAGACCAGGAACTGCTGGCTGGCAAGCTGAGTGTTTATTTTTCCGGTCGCTTCATCGGCGATACCCATTTGACCGAGAAAAAACCGGGGGAATCATTTTCCATGAATCTGGGCGCGGATCGGGGTATCAAGGTTCGCAGGGAAAAGATTCTAGATATAATCAAAGAAACCTATTTCGGCAAGATCCAGCGGGACAGGGTTGTCAGGTCCTTTGCGTATAAAATCACCGCCGAAAACATCAAAGACAGCCCGGCATTACTAAAGATTATCGATAGCATTCCGGTATCCAAAACCGACAAAATCGAAGTTCGGGACCTGCAGATACAGCCCAAGCCGACTGAGCAAGATTATCAGGACAAGGCCGGGGTGAATTTGTGGGCATTTGATCTGGGTCCGGGTGAACAAAAGGAGATCAATATCGAATTTACCGTAACCTACCCCAAAGATTCAGCGCCCTATGGCCTTTAATGCCTTAATTTAGCGTGAAGGAGGTATTCGATGGCGGATGTATATAGACAACTTGCAGAAAGGCTCGATCAGCTCCCTCACGGATATCCGGCCACCGATAGCGGCGTCGAGCTGAAGATCCTACAAAAGATTTTCTCGCCGCAAGATGCTGCTTTGGCCTTGAAAATGAAATATTTTCCTGAAACGGCTGAAAAAATCGCAGACCGTCTGGGTGAACCGGTAGAAGATGTGCGCACAACGCTGGATGAGATGGCCAAAAAGGGCCAAATTGGAAGTTCAACCAGCAAGGGCGAACAAAAATATTCACTGGCACCCTTTGTAGTCGGCATTTATGAGTATCAGTTGGAGCGGCTTGACAAGGAACTGGTGGACCTGTTTGAAGAATATTTTCCGGTTTTGTCCACGTCACTCGGTGGATATAAGCCTGCCATTGCGCGCACAATACCCATTCATACGAATCTCAAGCAGGATTATAAAATCCAGCCTTATGAAAATCTAAGCGGAATGCTTGAAAAGGCCAATTCCTTTCGCGTGATGGATTGCATCTGCCGCAAAGAACGGTTAATCTCCGGACATAAATGTGATCATTCTTTGGAGCTGTGTCTCAGTTTTTCCGAAGAAAAAGGCGCATACGACTATTTTTCAAGAAGTGGTCGCATCATATCCAAAGCGGAGGCATTCAAAATCATTGCCCAGGCAGAAGAAGAAGGCTTGATCCACAATGTGTTCTATAACACGCAAGAAGGCCATGGCGCCGTTTGTAATTGCTGCTCCTGCTGTTGTGGCGTGATACGGGCGGCAAAGGAATATGGTGCCGCGCATACCCTTGCAAAGAGCAACTATTTAGCCCTGATCGATCCGGATGAGTGCATCGCATGCGGTGACTGCACCGATGAGCATTGCCAGATGGATGCTATCTCCGTGGATGATGATGTTTTTACGGTTATCAATGACCTGTGCATTGGGTGTGGCGTTTGCACCATTGCCTGCCCGGTCGATGCCATCAGCTTGGTTGAAAGGCCCCAAGAGGATCAGGATGAACCCCCGGTTGACTTTGAGGATTGGAGTATGAAAAGGGCGTCAAACAGGGGGATTAAATTCAAAGGGTAGACATTTTACTGTATACAAATTCAAGATAGCAGAAAATTAACAATCTAAAATAGAAATTGATATAACAGCATTCTTAGTCCAATCTGGCATGGTGGAATTTAATAATTTAATGGACCCTGTCATTAATACTCTCTCCTGGACATTAACCGCCAATGATTTCATTAAGTCCGTCAATAATAAGGGCTATTTGTTCTTCAGACGCCTCTGAAAGTTTATTTCGGATACGTTTCACAGAAAGGGTGCGTATTTGACTGATTTTGACCCAAGATTTTTTAGGAAGTTTTGCGTCATCAAGTTCCAAGGTGAGAGGATATCCTGCTCGCTGTGGCTGACTTGTTAAGGCTACGGCAATAACTGTTCCAGAACGCTTATTAAAAACATTTTCACTCAAAACGAGAACAGGGCGTAGACCGCCCTGCTCTCGACCAATTACCGGATTCAAGTCAGCCCAGAAAATTCCGCCTCTTAATATTCTGGCCATTCTTCCATCTCCGCCGAAAGACCTTCTTCAGCAATGGTTTGCTCAAAATCCGGATCAAGTTTTGCACATTCCTGTGCTAAAAGGCTCTTTTCAAGACGTCCCAATTTTTCAGCAACAGCCTCTTGAATAGCCTTACTTCGATTAGGAAAAAACTTTGATTTGACAAGGATATCAAGCCGTTTGAGCAGACCATCATCAATTGTAATTGCAATTTTTGAAGCTGCCATTTTTATCACCTCCGGTATGATAATATATCATACCCATTCCTTTTTCAAGCATCTTTATATCGGTTAACGTTCGGCATAAGACGCGACAGCTTTTTACCGTCGCTCTTAATGCCCTGGTTGGGCTATTTTCCATCTAATTTTTTACGCATGAAGACACTCAGCGGATCTTCCTGGTAGGCGCCAAATGGCAAGGTTTTTTGATAACCCCTTTTTTCATATAGTTGTAAGGCTTCATGCTGACTGATCCCGGTTTCCAAACAAGCTTCAGCATACCCTTCTTCAATCGCTTTTTCCTCCAGGGCGTCCATTAGTTGGGTGGCCAGGCCCATTCCCCGAAATTTCCGGGAGACATACAGTCGCTTTATTTCCACATAGGGTTGAGCCCCCTTATGAGCAGGCATTCTGCGAAAGGATCCAATCCCGAGCAATTTACCTTCTGTTCGTGCCGCAATGAAATAATAATCCGGCGTAATCAGTTTTTTCACCGGCTCCAGATGATTGCTTTCCGGCGGATATAATTCTGCCTGATAGGCATCCAAATCCTCTATAAATTTGCGGACATCGGGCGTACGCGGATCTTCAGGCTGTATTGATATATTTTTTTCCATAAAGTTCGTTTATTGGTCGGCGCTGATGTTAAGAGCCCTTGCGACGAGTTCGAACAGCGCTGACTGATTTTTCATTTTGCGTCAACTGAATCCCGAATGTTGTGTTCTATCGTCCCGCTGAGATAGGCCTTTCTTTTTTCTGTTGGGAATTTTTCAATGGCATATCGCAGCATCGTTCGGGGCATATTATGATAATACCGTTTGAGAAATCCTTCTTCCAAATCCAGTTGACGCTTGCCGACCTCCCGCAGCATCCAACCCACGGCCGTTTGAATCAGGTCTTCCGGGTCCTGGTGCAGAATTTTTGCTAATTTCAATGTCTGATCACATTCATTTTTTTTTATATAGTGATAGGTGGACATGATGGCAATGCGACGCTCCCAAAGCATTTTTGAACGCGCCAGCTCATATAATGGTTTGCGGCTGCGGGTAAACAACCAAGCCCCCACGATGTGTTCCGCGGATGTGTCCACCAGGTCCCAGTTATTCACCCAATGGGTATGCTTTAAGTAAAACCGATAAATGGCCTGTTGATCCGTGGTACTGCCTTTGGAAAATTGGTGCACCAGAATCAGCAGGCACAGCAGGCGTTCTTCATGATATTCAGAAAAAAGCAGCTCCGATACAACCTCGAAAGGCAATTGCTTGAATTGCCTGGCCTGCTTCCGAAGCACCGGAACCCGAATACCCAAAAATTTGTCTCCCTCGCCGTAATCGCCCTTACCGGTCTTGAAAAACCGCTGGGAATGCTCAGCAATGGCCGTGTCCCCTAACAGCCTAACCTGTCTTTGAATCTCTGATAAATTCATTCAATCCCTACAGTCCGTCGGACCAGCGCGCCTTTCAAGCGGGTCATCGGTTTTGATGCTGTGATAACCAGCGATGACAGGTCGGTTGGGTAACGGGTCAATTTTTCATGCCCGTCTTCGGTGATCAAAATGGTATCCGAATGCCGGATGCCGCCGATATCCGGCAGGTAGATACCAGGTTCATTGCTGATATTAAAAATGCATCCAGCTCGTTTGCGATCAATTTTTCCTGAAGACGAATAAGGCGTTCACGGAATTCCTGCGCTTCGATGACCATCGGGTTGCTCCTTAAATATCCGGGATAGTGGAAACCATTGCGGCCTGAATAAACGACAGAATCAAAGGATGCGGTTCTCCTTCCCGGGATGATAATTGGGGTAGAAAAAGCGTGGCCGCATAAAAGGGGTGTCCTGACAATATTGGATGGCCTCAATGGCAGCATCCGGATGCTCATAATCACCCGGACCGGCCCAGACAGCATCTAGCGCTTTCAGCACGTCATTGTTGTAATCTTGGTTGGCCAAAGCAGACGTGGTCAACCAGGTGTGTTGAATATCTATGGATAAATGTCCACCCACATGTCTCAATGCAGCATCCGTCATCAATTGTGATGCGCGTTGATCATCCAGATCGCTGATGATTCCGATTTCAACTGTCGATGCCATGGTCAAATCCTTTTCGTATTCTGATCACTACCGGATAAATTGCTATTAATCTGTTTTCCCAATGCCTGTTCAATATCCGCAAGTATATCATCCGGATCTTCGATGCCGACGGACAATCTCAAGAGCCCATCGGTAATTCCCAATTGGGCCCGTTCGGCATCGCTTATTTTGGCATGCGAGGTTACTGCCGGGGCACATACAATGGTTTCGATGCCACCAAGGCTAAGGGCCGGACGGATCAATTTTAACCTTCTTAGA
>Ga0180435_10004760_pt1 | contig 13314 bp, 12 predicted proteins | sample SS_ome_3_FD_132467 | JGI IMG/M metagenome (GOLD analysis project Ga0180435, IMG submission 132467) | Hypersaline lake sediment archaeal communities from the Salton Sea, California, USA - SS_3_S_1 metaG | ecosystem: Environmental > Aquatic > Non-marine Saline and Alkaline > Hypersaline >... | reverse complement strand
GTGGCAGGTCAAGCACTGCTGGCGAGACGGGATCTACCTGCTAGTCATCGACAAGCGTGACCGCGATGAGCGGCAAGCCCAGCGAGTAGAGTCGGCGCAGCAGGCCCTGCAGGGCGGCCTGATCCAGAGTGCAGGTCAGGGTCGTAACCGGAGTTCCGTCGCTCTCGGAGTCGACCAGGATCGCTACACCGCCGACCCAATCCACCCACGTCTCATTGATGTGTCCCGGCACCTTGATCTGGTAGGTTGCCGGTTGGCCCAGCGTAGGCTTCTGTGCGGGTTTCTCCATCAGATCTCCCAGACTGACCCAAGCTCTTCCGTGACCCCTGAGCCGTGTTGCGCCCCCTGTCTGTCACGCAGAGGTATTGCCCTGTGGTCCAGGCTCTGGCCCGCAGATCACTCGTTCGGCAGAGACCTGATGAACCGCGCCACCAGTCTGTTGACCGCCCCGGTGTACTTCCAGTGATTCTCATCCCACTTGTCGTGCAGCGGGTCGGCTGTGGTGACAATCACCATGTCCAGATCATCGAGTAGGATGATGTAGTTGCCGCCATGGCCCGAGGCATACCAGAAGTAGTGCCTCCCTGCCCTCGAGGACCACCACTGGTATCCGTAGCCACGATCATAGAAGGCGCCAAGTCGGGGCAGGAGCCAACCGCGGCGGATCTTGCTTGAGTACCGTTGGAGCGACGCCTCTACCCAATCGGCGGGTACGATCTGTCGGTCCTCATAGACGCCGCCGTCGAGGACCGTCTGCCCGAACCTGGCCATGTTCCGGGCGGTCACATAGATCTCGGAGAAGCCCCAGTTGTAGCCATCGTCATCGACCTGCCAGCCATACAGCTCGGCATCCATGGGCGAGAAGAGATGCTCCCCGGCAAACGATTCCAGATCCTGCCCACAGGCCCTGGTCACAATCACGCCCAACAGATGGGAGGCCAGATTGCTGTAGTGGAACTCGCTTCCTGGATCGCTGCTCAGAGGGAAATCGACCAGGTGTGGCACGAAGTCCCAGTTGTCCTGGAAGAACATGATGTCGAAGTAGTCGCCGACCATCTCCTCATCGGGATACCCACCGCGCATCTGCAGGAGATGCTCGATCGTGATCTGCTTCTTCCTCGGATCCGTGATCTGGTCAGCGAACTCGGGAAAGAAGTCGATCATCCTTTGGTCCACGCTCTGCAGACACCCACGATCCAGTGCGATCCCAACCAGTGCCGAGGTGAAGCTCTTGGTCGTCGATGTCCGCCCAGACACTTGCTCGATAGATCCCTCGTTGAAGTACCCTTCAGCGATCAGGGCGCCGTTCTTGATCACCACCAGCCCATAGAGGGTTTCCAGCTTCTCCGCTTCCGTGTAGAGCTTGTCCAGCAGCCTGGGGTCCAGTCCCTGCTCTGCGGGTGTGGAACTCTGCCAGTCCCCTGCGGGGAGAGGCGCGTAGTCAACGGCTTCAGAACCTCCGGCCAAACCGCTGCATCCGGTCAGGAACAACGACGTCAGGATGGGCAGGATGAGGATTGCGCCGGCGACCGCGCATGGAGAACGCCGGCCACTACATCGGCCGCTCTCTCTGTTGGTCATACGTATGTCTCCCTCTTGCTGACGCTGAACCCGCATACGTCTTGCGGCTGCAACACACCGGCAAGGTGGCACGGATGCCATCGCCCAGCTGCTCCAACCACACCACCAGTCGTGGGGTATGGCCCGACTTCCTCTATGATCGCTGCCTCCCACCTGCATAGTCGGCATCGACTGGTGCACCCTTCAGTTGTGTTTGATAGTATCGTTCGCAGATGTGTGCATCCGCCTCGAAAGCCATCTCCGGCAATGGTCCCGACAGGGGGAACCAGGCAACGGCTTCCAGATCATCCCCGGCGTTCAGCTCGCCGCCGACGGTTTTCGCCAACAGAACCACGGCCAACGTGTGCAGCCTGGGCGAGAGGAAATTGGACACTACGCTGATGATCGAGCGAACTTCGATGTCGAGTCCCGTCTCTTCCTTGACCTCCCGTATGGCGGCTGTCAGGTAATCCTCATCAAACTCGATAAACCCCTGTGGCAGGCCCCACTTCTTCGCACCATAGCTTCCGGAGCGTCTACCCAACAACACCTGACCCTCTTGCTCGACCAGGACCACGACCCCAGGAAAGGGGTTCCTGAACTGCACGAACCGGCAGTTGGGACATGCCGGCCTTTGCCTGCCCCCCGTTTCTCTCAGGACCAGTTGTGTGCCACAACAGGGGCAGTACGTGTACTGTCCCGGATCACTGAGCTCTTTGCCGTGGTCGGTGCAGAAAACCTGCTTTGCTTGCATTGGATGTGTCCATTGCTCCGAATCTGAAACCTTCGCTATAGTATGCGGACTTCGACCTATTCTGCTTTGCCAGAATAGGTGTAAGTGCCGGTCAAGCTGACCTCTCTCACCTCGATCGCATCCTGGTCAAAGGTCAAGGCAAACTGAGCCGGAGCAGAGTAACCGATGTGCTGGTACGTAACCTCAAACGTATCTGGCGCAGTCCAGCTTCCGTAGGCTGCAAAGGGACCAATAGCAGTATCAGTGAAGCGATAGACATTGTCGAGCCCGACACGGAACGAGGCTACGTCATGTACCTTCGCCGTGTAGCTGAAAGTCGCGGTATCGAGCGCCGGATCGAAAACGAACCGGAAGTCGTCGTAGTTGAAGCGGTTCTCGTGCAGCGAATAGGTCTCGCCGGAGATCTCCAGCGCGATCGCCGGAAGCTCAGGGACAGCCTGAGGTTCCACGTCCAGTTCAGGAGGTTCGGATCTTGCAACAAGTTCGCTCTGAGCCACGCCGTTGGCCGCAATCGCTTCGTCGGACCCGATGGCCGGCAGGATGTACTTGTTGAGCAGCTTTGCCGGAAAGAAGGCCCCCATACCCCTCGCAGAGCTGGTTACCACCACGACCAGGTTCTCCTCGGGCGCAACCATGATGTACTGCCCAGAGGTGCCCAGCGCGTTGTAGGCACCACCTCGATCCAGCCACCATTGGTAGCCATATCCATCAGAGAAGGGGCGAAGGAACTTGGCCGACACCCAGTTGGTCTGCGAGGCTTCCCAGTCCTTCCTGCCATGTTCATCAAGGATATCGTGGTAGTTCTTTGGATAGGCGTGCGGGGTGAGAGACTCCTCTACCCACGCGGCTGGGACGATCTGCTTGCCATCCCATTGCCCCTGCTGGAGATAGAGCATTCCGAACTTCGCCATATCGTGGGGGCGTAGCCACATGCGGGCAAAGCCAACGCCAATGCCCTGAGGGCTTGTTTCCCACTGCACGTCCTCGATTCCGAGACGATCGAAGAGGTTCTCCCGGGCATAGGACAAGGTGTCCATGCCGGTGGTTTCGGAGATGATCGCCGACAGCAGGAAGGAACTCAAGTTGCTGTAGTCAAAGCGAGTCCCAGGCTCCACGTCCATGGGTAGGCTCAAGGTATAGGCGACCCAATCATCGGTGGCCATCGCCTCGAACAACCCACGCCACCCATACAGATAGGAGTCCTGGCTTCGGATCCCAGTTTGCATGGTCAAGAGATCCTTAAGGGTGACCTCCGCCATTCTTTGATCGGTGATCTCGATGTCCTTGTCTGCGAAGAAGTCGACTACCGGCACGTCTACGCTTTCGATGTGCCCTTGCTCGATGGCAATCCCGATCAGCGCCGACATGACGCTCTTGGTGCAAGAGTGGATAACGTGCCTCGTATCGGCTGGGTAGAGGGGATTCAGATAAACATCCGCGACGAGACAGCCATTGCGGACGATGGAAATCGAGTCAATCGCGATCTCCGAATCCTCTGCGCGCTGCTCCTCGTAGTACGCGAGCATGTCGACGAGTTTCTCCGAACTCATCCCTTGCTCCTCCGGCGTGGACACGCGGAATCCCTCCGTCGGCCAGTAGTCGGGCGCGATGGGCTCATACGCCACCGGTTCAAACTTCGGGCTGGGGACGTAGATCAAGGCCAGTACTCCGACTACCAGCGCAGCCAGAATACCCAGAACGATCAGCATGACCTTCCTTAGGTTCTTCATCTTGCTTCCTTTCCGTTCGTCAGGCACGGGAGCACCCGTGTTTGAGCTAGCTTCCCTGCCTAGATCCACCTCCACGCGAACCTGACTACTAGTGCAGTCGACACGACGCCGGCAAACACCAAGAACCTGTCATACGCTGACGGGTACTTGGGCAGCCCGATGAGGCCATACGCGGTGTAGAACACGCCCATGACGATATTCACCCAGCGATTCACGGGACCGGGCACGGTCAAGGACAGGACAACCATGGCAACCGGAAGCGTCATGGTGATAGCAGATATCATCCACAAGGTCTCCGGAGACATCACTGCGCCTGTTATCTCTTGGCCCACCTGGAAGTCGCCGCTATACAGCCGCTGTACATCCCCCTGTTGCCAGACCAGCACTGCAGTGACCCACAGCGCAGAGAGGATCACCCTCACATCAATTGTGTTCGTGTCCACCGCATCCTCCTGGACTGCACTTGCTCAGGTAGACTATCTAGGTCCAGATCAACCAAGGAGTCAATGCGCAGATCCGCCTCGTCGAGCGCTAACTGCCGGGTGAGCGCATTGGGTACGGCAACACAGAACAAGCCGGCCCTTTTGGCGGCCAACACACCGTTCGGGGAGTCTTCGAGGGCGATGGCCTGCCCCGCCGACACCGCCAAGGCAGACATAGCAGCCAGATACAACGCAGGGTCGGGCTTGACCCGCTCTACATCATCAGCGCAGTGGATGCTGTCGAAATGTGAGGCAAGTCCCAATCTCTCCAGGTTGCCGAGGACGTGAGCCCGAGGGGCGCTGGAAGCAACGCCCAGTCTCAGTCCCCTCCTTCCGGCCTCGAAGATACACGCCTCTACACCAGGTAGAACGGGTTGCCTGGGGAGTAGGGCCGCATAGCGAGCGCGCCATCTACTGTGGATTGCAGATCGGTCCACGGGTCGTCCCAGTTGCTCGCTCAAGTACGAGCAGGGATCGGGCGTCTCGGTCGAGCTGATCCACTTAGCCCACTGGGACACTGGGAGCGAACAGCCGTGCGCGCGGTAGATCTCCCTCCAGACTTCGCACCACGGGCTCTCTGTGTCCACGATGAGACCATCGAAGTCGAAGATGAGTGCTTGGATCGTCGAAACGTTGCTCACTCTTTGCCTCATTCCTGGACACCTCGGCACGCCGTCGCCATCCTGGCCCGGAATACGGCTCTTGGGTCTGAGCAGCCCGATCATTGGGCGCGTGATGCACGGCACTCCTCGCACAGAGATCCGCTCACTAACGTGAACGGCAGATGGGAGACGTATCCGTGCTTGAGTCCGGACCGCTCTCGTTCGATGAGCAAAGGATGTCTCCTAGACCTGTAGGAACTCCGGCGGCCAACCGTCACGCAATGGATAGACGAGCGTCTCTCGGCCCTGCTTATATCGGAAGTCACACACCTCGGCCCCTTCGGCTATCGTCTTGTAGCGCACCAAGCCTCGGTCAAAAGCCCGGCTCATGACACAGTCGCTGAGGCACATGTACGGTGCCAGCTCGTCCGCGCCATGGGCGTGGTAGAACTTGCAGATGCCGCATTCGGAGATATCCAGCCCATAGTCGAACGTCTCGCCGTCGCCCTCGACAAAGGTGCTGACCCAATCGCCTGGGTAGCGCCGCCGCTGTGATGCTACGGCCGCCATCCGCAGTCGTCCGACGTACGCCTCGCCGTATCTCAGGCCACCCACCAGACGCCGTATCCACGCCGGATGATCCGCCATGGTCTCGAAGGTCTCATAGATGATTCGACCGACCTGCTCGACGGTCTGCCCGAGGGACTGGAGCACCTGATACACAGCCAGGTAGTAGACGCCGTAGGTCAACCACTCGGTGAATACATTGCCCTCTCCACCGATGTATGGCGCCTCCAGGCTCAGCGCTTCGTACGCCCGCCGGATGTCTTGGACAAGCGTTTTAGCCCGGCTTGGCCCAAAGCGTATGTTGAGGACCCGTTCCGTGCTGGCGTAGAAATCCGCAAGCGGGTCAGGGTTCCAAAGTAACACGTACCCGCCGCCGACGACAGTAATTCCGGCAGCCACCGCGGACAGTTTGATGAAATTCCTTCGACTGATTCTTGTTTTCATGACTCTCCTTGCATCTTTGGCGGCGATCAGCGCAGGCCTTAGATTACGGACCTTGGTTAGGACATCGTGCAACGCGAGACTTACTTCCAGCGGTTGGCGTGAGAAGAGTCTGTCCTTCTTGAGCAAAAGGCCCATCTGCTCCTGGGCCTTGTATTCACCCGTCAACGAGGCGCGCCGCCAGATCGGCGTAGAGACCTCCTAGTGCCTCAACCCTCTCCTTTGCTCTGTGGAAACGGCCATCTCTGTTCATTGCGGCTCCAGTGCAAGGTGACACTTCGTGTTGCGTTCCAAAGCCCCAGTTGATTTGGACTTCTGCATCCTGTTCTTCTTTGTCGTCCAGGAGCATGGCCGCGAACGGCACCGAGTTCACCCGCCGACTGGTTTCACTGTGACACAAGCCATGAACCGGAACGCCACAACAACGAAAATAGCAGCAATTGGAACCTCGATCAGGCGGTCGGGTGCAACGAGTTGTTAGTCGGCTACTATGCGCATCCTACGGTCTGGTTGAAGAGTATTCCTCCAAGAACGCCCCAATTTCCGATCTGATACTCTCCTCGTGCCCCAGCAGCATATGCCCCCCACTTTCAATCATGACCAGCTTTGCATCAGGAATCCTTTCCGCCATGGACTGCGCGTTCTCATAGAGGGCCAGTGGATCATCTACGGCGTTGATAATCAGGACTGGCACAGTGATTTCTTCCAGAGGATACCCTGTGTTGATATCTGGGTTCGAAACGTACATATCAAAGATTGCCCCATCGGAGCGAGGATTGACAGGTAGAGTGGTTTTCATCACTTCAGTCACGTCGGTTTCGTACTCAGGAGTCAATTCGAATCCCTTCGGCACACCCATGATTGAATGCATGCTCGAACGAAAGTAGGTTGTTAACAACCAGAAAATGAAATCGGACTTGAACAGCACCTTTGCCAGTGGTTCTGGCGGCAGAGCGGCCTCCGTCTCGCCCGGGGCATTTGAGGAGATCAGCACCAACGCCGAGCATCGGTCAGGATGTCGCAAGGCAAATTGAATCGCGGAGGTTCCTCCAGCGGAAGTGCCCATGACCGCCGCCTGTTGGATGCCCAGAGCGTCGAGCAAACACGCGAATGCGTCGGCCTGTCCGGCGGGCGAAGCATCATCTACAAGCGGGGTGCGCAGGTAACCAAAGCGAGATGGAACAGTCGAACGGAATTCTTCCCCTACATTTCCACGTGCTGTCACAAGACCTTGGTCGAACCCGCCAAAGATTCCATGCACTACGATCACAGGATAACCTTCCCCAAGCGTCGCATATTCGATGGGACCGCAGTCAGTTTCGATGACTTGGCTGCCGCCGCTTTGTAAACGCTCCTGCGCGGCACGAATATCGCGGCGAAAACGCGCGTAGACCAGCACTGCGACCATTACGATGACAATGGTCAGAGCACCCGTAGCCAACCTGCCAATCTCCAGATTTCCCATTTGGTCTTTCCTGTTCACGAACTTCGCTATCACGCGCGGCTAACACGTGATATGTCGCAGCAGCTACCAGCAACACCACACCGACGCCTAGCATCAGTCTCCAGGACGGTCAGTGTGCCTATGTCTTTCTCCTCAACATGGACTTGCCCTGACTCAATCTATGCACACTGTAGCAGCCAGATGGTACTAGTGTCATCACCCAGAAGTACCAGCCAGGGGGCTAGTTGTCGGCATAGAGCACCATAGGCGCGCGGGGGCAGCAGAGAAGGCGGTCCGCTATTCGCCAACCCGCCAGGTTCTGTTGTCTTGGGATGCAGCCGGTACGCTGCAGCGGATGGTGAAGCGGAGCGATCAGGTGGGAGACAGAAGACCTAGAGCCCTGGCCCTGGCAACTGCCTTGGTCCGACTGTGGACGCCGAGCTTGCTGTAGATGTTGCCGGCGTGGGTCTTGACCGTGTTCAGCGCGAGAAAAAGCCTGGAAGCGATCTCTGGATTGGTCAGTCCTTCGGCAATGAGCTGCAGTACTTCGAGTTCGCGTTCGCTCAGTGGCTCAGTCAAGTCAGGCTTGGCGGCTTGGAACGTTGGAGAGTCAGCTTGCTCCGGCTCGGGGACATCGAAGGCTGCCAACAAGCGCTGAACGTACGCTGGTGCAATCCCGTGATCAAGGGCTTCGTAGAGCAGGTGCGCCATCGGTGGGCCTTCATCCACGAATATGCGGACGAAGCACTCCGGCTCGGCGAGGTTGAGGGCGTGCTCCAGCTTGCCAAGCGCCAGGGCAGCGTCGCCCCTGGCGTGGCAGGTCGTCGCCTGAAGCAACAGGATCTCGATCAACCTTGTTGCGTGTCCGCCTGCACTCGCAGCAACATAGAGACGATCCAGCAGCTGAGATGCCTCGGTCAGCTGCTCCTGGGCAACAAGCAGGCGAGCGAACACAACGTACTCGATCATCCGCAGATAGGTGAGTTCTCCATCTATGGTCAGCCGGCGCTCCGACGCCCATTGGGAGGAGGCCGCCAGCTTCCCTTGGGCGAGCCACAACCGCGTCTGCCAAGCCTCCAGTTGACCTGTGGTCCAGGTAGGGATGCCCGACTCGCGGTCGAATCTCGCCCACTTGGCATGGAGCTGTTCGGCTTCGGCGAAGTCCCCCCTGGAGAACAGGACCCTCATCAGGCAAAGATAGCTCCAGCTGACCACAGCCACATCCCTGCCACGCTCGGCCAATGCCACCCCGCTGCGCGCCTTAGCGCTCGCCCCTTGCAGGTCATCAAGCTCGACTAAGACCTCGCCCCACACGGTCAATATGCAGCCGAAGATGTCTGTCTGCGACATCCCAGTATCGTCGGCAGACTGTGACTCTTGCTGAACAAGCTCCAGGACCTGTCCCAACCGCCCCTGTTGCCTCAGGCTCACAGCCAGTTTCATCGCTGCGACCAACCTGGCGTAGGCGTTCTCGGCCGCTTTGCCCATTTGCATGGCTTGCAGCCGAACCCGATAGGCTTGACCAAGCTCACCCAATAGGCTGTGGGCATCTCCAAGGGCAGAAGCAGCCACGCTGCGCCAGGCCAGGTCTTGCTTGGGTAGGAGTCCAAGCGCCTGCTGTGAGTACGTTGGAACTTCCCGCAATTCTCCGCGGTACAGAGCCAGCACCGCCCAAAGGACGGCGATTCTCCCCCGGATTCCCGTGTACCTCGAGCCTGGTCCGGGGTCATCGATCCTGGGCGCGGATTCCGACTCCGACTCGACCCTCTGGCCCAAAGCGTCTTCGGCCGCCAGCAGGCACTCTCTGGCCGCATCCAGCTGACCTACGGTGATCTGGCCAGCGGCCTGCAGGAAGCAGAACTGTGGGCTGGCGAGCACCATGTCAGCCGGCAACCTGGCAATCCAGCGACGGACTTTGGCGCGTTCTCCTCGCCCCCAAATGCCGTCAGCTTCCTTCTCGAGCAGAGAAGCTGCCCTCTCGAACTGCGCACCCTGCAAAGAGTGCTCGATCGCCCTCTCCGTGAAACCGTTTTGCTCGTACCACGTGCCGGCCCGGAAGTGCAACGTTGGCGCCTGCTTCGGCCAGGATTGCCGCAGTCGTTGGCGCAGCAAGTCACTGAACAAGTGATGATAGCGGTACCAGCGCCGCTCATCATCCAGGGGAACGACGAATAGGTTAGCGCGATCGAGCATCTCCAGAGTCGCTCGGCCATTCTCTTGGCCTGTGACTGCATCGCACAACGTGCCGGTCAGCCGATCGAGGATGGACGTGTGCAGCAGAAACGCCTGGATGCTTTCGGACTGCCGTTCCAGCACTTCTTCGACCAGGTAGTCGAGCACGTGACGATGGCTTCCGGTGAAGGATTGGACTAGGCCGGCCGTGTCTTTCTCCCCTTGCATTGAGATCGCGGCCAGCTGCAGACCGGCAATCCATCCTTCGGTACGTCTCTCCAGCGCAGTGATGTCGCTTGCTGAGAGTTTCAGGCCCATGGTCTGATTGAGGAACTCGGCGGCTTCGGAGGAGGAGAAAGCTAGATCCAGAGCACGTGACTCGGTCAGTTGGCCTCGGGCGCGTAGCCGCGCCAAGGGTAGAGGCGGATCCTCACGCGTGGCGACAACCAGGTGCATGTTTGCCGGCAGGTGATCGAGGGTAAAGGAAAGCAGCTCGTGGATGGCCGGGGCCTCGATCAAGTGGTAGTCGTCGAGGACGAGGACGACCTTATCAGGGAGGGAGGCGATCTCGTTGATCAGGACAGACTGAAGGGTCGCCACCGGCGGCGGCAGAGAGGATTCAAGTGCACGCAACACGCCCAGCCCAATGCTGCCGGCGAGGCCTTGCCGCACCTCGATGGTCTGCAGGGCAGCGATGACATAGGCCAGGAAGCGGGATGGATCGTTGTCGCTCGCGTCGAGCGATAGCCAGGCGATAGCTACGGGCGGGGTGGTGACAGCCAAGGCTTGGACCCATTCGCTGACCAGTGTCGTCTTGCCAAAGCCGGCAGGCGCCGATATGAGGCTCAGCTTACAGTCCAGCCCCGCGTTCAGCCGCTCGATCAGACGTGGGCGCAGTACAAGCTCGGGTCGTGGGGGTGGAACATAGAGCTTGGTTTGTAGGAGCGGTGCTTCCATGCAACCAATGTACTACCACCATACCCAGTAGGCAACAGATGCCACACCAGTGCAGGCAGCCATGGGTTCGGAAGGCCGTTGTGCCCAACTGCTATCCTGGTCGCATGCTGCACCGACAGTCGAAGCCCACCACGGTACGGTGGGCTTCGACTTCTGAGTGCTCTTCTTGCTCAGCGGGAGCGACGCGATTCGCTCCAGCAGTGGATGTACTGAAGACCCCCCACAGCCATTTCTGAGCCCTCCGGATTTCCATCTCGCATAGCAGGCAGGACTAGAATCGGAGGGACATGCAGGTGAGCCCCCCGTCCATCTTCTGGGCTTCGCTGGTGTCTAACTCAATGATGTCGGCCCCTAGTGCGCGAAGTTTCAGTTTAGTCTTGGGGAAGCCTTTTGGCATGAGGAGGCGCCCGTTGACCCACAACACATTTGCGGCGTATGATTCATCCGCGTCCACAACGATCTGATCATACCTGGACAGTTCCGGTCGCCCGGCAAAGGCTTCGGTGACAAGAAGCGTGTTTCCGCTCACATAATTGACATCCGATTTGAAGTGCAGCCCGTCAGCGATGGGAACGGGCGTCCATGTGTTCCCATACTGCTCAAGAATGTACCCTAGATTCGCGGCCCCTGCCTGATTCGTGCGCTCCGAGATGCCAATGAAGAAATGGGTCCCTATCATCAATACATCTCCGCCATCCAGTGTTCCCGGAGCTTCGATACGAGCAATGGGCCGATACTGGACGAGGATAGGTTCCAGGGCAACCTCTTCCCCCCGTCGGGCCAGCGCACCAGGACGGGCTATTACGGCTACATCAGGCGTCACAACTGCGACATCTTCCACGAAGTACGAATCAGGATACGCGGGCAGACCCGCCAGTTCAGTGACAGCCAACCCAGCATCCTGGAGAGCAGCGATGTAGGTATTGTGAAGCGCTTGCATTCGGGCATAGTCAGGTGCACCCAAATTGGATGTAGTAATGCCTTGCCCGAGATTCGGACAGGGCTTCCTTGTTATCGCTTGTGAAAACATGGTCCGCGCCTTTCAGTCTCAAACTCAAGCAGTTCTGGTAGTACGGTACATGAGGATGGTGTGGACGTCAACGATAGTCTCTGCTTCGAGATGAAGGATCAATGCAATGGCCTAGCTCATCCCTACAGACGACGCATCTCTGTCGACGCAGGCCGTGGGTTCACACCGCCAGTGCAGCCATCGTCGTCCAGCGAGTACGAATCACTCACCAAGCCCAGTGTGTGACACAGACACTTTGGGCTCACCGTACGAAGCGACAGATTCCCCCAAAACACAAAGAGCCCTCTATTGCTAGAGAGCTCTTCTTATCCCATACGGGATTACTACGGGTGCGGGAGCGACGGGCCTCGGGCACGCACGCGTATACGTTCTGCGACCTTCCTGCTAACCGGTATGCCGCTCAGTCGATGCAGTCGCTGCCCCCTCCGGTCGACCAGATTCGCAACGTCTCCTCACAGCTCCAAGTGGCGCTTCGGTACAAAGCAACGGAAACGTGGTGACCCACAGCCTGTCCCTTGCTGGCTTTGCCGGGTGTAGTGACCCCCAACAACTGGACCACGAGCTAAGGTGGAATGGATGACCGGGGCCGGGCCTTCGACAACATCTTCGTCGAACGTCTTTGGCGCGTGCTCACGTACGAAGACATCTACATTCCGGATTACCCATCGATTCCCGCACTGACCCGGGGCCTGGAAGCGTGCTTCTACTTCTACAGTCACGAGCGCTACGATCATAGATGGCCTGGACTACACGGTACCGGCGGCAGTGGGCTTTGCGGTTAAGGAACCGAAGCTTGGAATCTGCTGATCCACCGTATTCTGCCCCTTTCGTGGTCCAACACATAGGGGTCACCCTAGAAATCACCATAGCCTCTCGACCGGTGAATCCTAGTCTGTTCCACTCGTGCTATCGAGTAACGTCCTCTTGTATTCGAAGCAAAGAAGGACCTGCCGTTTCAGGCAGGTCCTTTCTATTCAGGAATACACTAGTCAAGCGATCATTGTGCGGGTGGCCAAGGTCCCAATATCACGGTGTCGACCACGTGGATTACGCCATTGGAGGCCACCACATCCGGGATGATGACCTTGGCGTCATCGTTGACGTAGATATCTCCGGCAAAGGACTTGAGATTGGCGATTTCTCCGTTCGCCATTGTCACACCGCCCAGCAGCGTCAGTGCTTTGTAGGAACTGACCTCACTGGTCAGCGCATGGTAGAGTAGGATGTCGGTCAGTTCAGCCTTGCTGAACTGGCTGGCGATGTTGCCAGCGTTCAAACCAAGTCTGGCAAAGGCGTCATCGGTGGGAGCGAAGACTGTCCACTCACCGCCCGAAAGAGGCTCCACAAGACCGGCTGCCTGAACCGCAGCCACCAGGGTCGTGAAGCGTCCATCATTGACCGCGATATCGACGATGGTGTTACCAGTGGCGACGGGCATTGCCGTCTCTTCCATACTCTCCCCAGCCATTCTGGGCCAAGGTCCCAATATCACGGTGTCGACCACGTGGATTACGCCATTGGAGGCCACCACATCCGGGATGATGACCTTGGCGTCATCGTTGACGTAGATATCTC
>Ga0180435_10004759_pt1 | contig 13314 bp, 11 predicted proteins | sample SS_ome_3_FD_132467 | JGI IMG/M metagenome (GOLD analysis project Ga0180435, IMG submission 132467) | Hypersaline lake sediment archaeal communities from the Salton Sea, California, USA - SS_3_S_1 metaG | ecosystem: Environmental > Aquatic > Non-marine Saline and Alkaline > Hypersaline >... | reverse complement strand
TTATACGCCTGTTCTGGAACCGGCCAATCCTGCAGAAGTGTATCAGTTCTACAAGGAAGCGGCGGCCCTGGCCCGTCAGCAGCACATGCCGGTTATCCTCAGGTTGACCACCCATGTGTGCCACGCAAAGGAAAAGGTCGCTTTTGAGGGACTGCCGGACATTCATGCTGACGATACCCCTTGTTTTGACGTGAAGAATGGACCCTATATCCCTTTAACCGTTGAGGTGTTTGACAAGAAGCGCCGGGCCTTGCAAAACCTTGCTGCAATGGAAGTCCATGCCGAGCGCACCGGCATCAACCGGGTTGTGGACAACGGCAACCATCAACAGGGCATCATTACCATGGGGCTGCCCTTTCTTTCACTCATGGATGTGCTCGAGGGGACGGAAACCAAGCCCGACATCCTTAAGCTGGGGATTGTCCACCCCATTCCGCGCGGACTTGTCAGGGATTTTGTGGCCCAGCACCAGGAAGTGAAAGTCCTGGAAGAACTGGATGACATTCTGGAAAAGGATGTAAAGGCAATTGCCTTTGACGAGGGCTTGAGTACCAGCATCAAGGGCAAGGTCGACCTGGAGGACTGGGTTGGCGAATACACGGCCGACAAGGTACATGCGGTGTTGTCGGCAACCTGGCCGGATCTGTTGCCGTCAAAGAAAGTCAGGGATGATCAACGGGCGGTTGCGCCGGTCCGGCCGGCGCAGCTGTGCCCCGGATGCGGCCACCGCAGTGCATTTTATGCCATTCAACAGGTGTTGTCCGATACAGACGTCACCGTGGCTGATATCGGCTGCCATACCCTCGGCTACCTGCCGCCCTATGAAATGGGTCAGCTCCTCATGTGCATGGGGGCGTCACCGGGTATGGGATCCGGCCTGTCGTTGTTCAACGGTTCCAGAAAGGTGGTGGCATTCATGGGAGACTCCACCTTCTTCCATGCCGGCCTGCCGGGAATTGTCAACGCAGTATTCAATCAACACAACATTACCCTGATTCTGATGGAGAACGGAACCACGGCCATGACCGGACATCAGGACCACCCTGCCACGGGTCGGAATTTCAATGATGTGACCGAAAAAGTTCCTGTGCGGTCTGTTCTGGAAGGCCTGGGGGTTCAGCATATTTACGACGTCGATACATATCAGCAGAATAAGCTGAAGGAATGCGTCGTGAAGGCTGTTGAGGAGGACGGATTCAGTGTGGTCATTGCCCGGCACCCCTGCATGCTGAAATTCACCCGGGAGCAGCGCCGCAGAAAAGGGTACCGGCCCAGACAGGTATCCATCGATCAGGCGGTTTGCGACCGCAACCACGAATGTGTGGCCGCCTTTGGGTGTCCGACATTTACGCGCCATGACGATGGCAGCGTGGATATCAATGCAGATCTCTGCATAGGAGACGGGTCCTGTATCCAGACCTGTCCCACGTCGGCCATTCGTCCGGCCAAGCCTGGCGGATGAATGTTAGGTTTTTTTCAACAATGGTAGAATACGAGCATACAAGGTTTCTAGGAGTCAAGGGGTAAAGGTTTCGAGGGGCAGGTCATAACGGTTGGCCCGTAACTCATAGGTCGCTATCAGCTGAATGGCCTGGATCCGCGCCTGCGCGGGGATGACGGAAAAAACACGCCAAGGGCTCATATAGATAATAATTCAAAAATATAGGCAGGTAACAGCATGAACCCATTCAATGCATATCTGATCGGTGTCGGCGGACAGGGAATCGGCATGTTGAGCGAAATCCTGATCAGGGCGGCCGATTACGCCGGGCATATGGTGAAGGCCGTGGACACCCACGGCCTGGCGCAGCGCGGCGGGACAGTGGTTTCGCATCTCAGGCTGGGGGATCGTGTTCACGCGCCCATGGTTCCGGACGGTGAGGCGCACCTGGTGGTGGCTCTGGAACGGAACGAAGCCTTGAGAGGGCTCGACATCGCTGCCCGGGATGGCGGAGACCTGGTATACTACGACACGGTCTGGCAGCCCCTGGGCGTTCGCCTGGGGCAAGATGCAGCTGTGGACGAAAAGCAGGTGGCAGAACAGTGCCGCAAGAGAAACATCCGCTGTCACCGGGTGTATGATTTTGATCTGGCGGATCCGCGCATGCAGAATGTGGTCGTGCTGGCGGCGATCGGCTGCCTGGGCCTGATTCCCCATGTTGCTCACGAGCACTATCGATCGGCCATGGCGGATCTTCTGGCTGGACCACTGCTGGAAAAAAATATGGCCCTGTATAATGCCAAGTGCGAGACAGCTGACATCTGAAACCCGACACCCGAAACCATGTTCAGGAGGCCCCCAATGAATCAAAAGGAAAACAAACATAAGGTAACGGTATTTACGCCCTTCGATTTTCACGAAGGCCAGAAGATTCATATCGAAAACGGGCCCCGCAAAGGTGACTGGGAAGTTGTCGGGGTAACGGAAAGAAAGGTTAAATTGAGATGTCCGGTCAGTTTGCGGGAATTCGAGTGGAATCGTTTTTGTTACCAGACGGATGAACGCATATTCGACGCGTGGCCCCAAAAGGATTGAAATCCAGGGTCGCGTATGCATGCACAACACGGTTAAAGCAGATGAGCGAAAGCGCGCAGAACATAAAACGCGGATCAAAAGCATCCTCCCGGGACAGTGTAAAGCACATCCTCCTGAAGGGTGTATTTTGGCGCATCCTGATTATCGAGGGCATCCTGCTGGTCTGGTCGGTATTTTACATGCTGATTACCGAAGATGCCGGCGGCAAGGACCTCTTGTGGTATATCCTGCGGATTATCCTGCTGGTGGGGGTTATCATTCTGTTCATGATGGTTTCCTTGAGAAGTTTTCTGACCCGCAAAGTCATCGCCTCTCTCGAGGCCATTGCGCTGGCCAACCGCAAACTGAGGGATGACGATCCTGAAGCCCGGGAGGTGGTTCTGCCGGCGGACGCGCCCGAGGAAATCCGGCAGATCGCGGAATCCCGCAAACAGATGCTGGACACCATCTTCAAAGTGTCCGAAGAGCGGCTGCACCTCATGAATTTCATCAAGGACACCTTCGGGCGCTACCTGTCTAAAACAATTGTCGAGGAAATCCTCACTTCACCGGAAGCAAGGCAAATAGGAGGGCAGCGAAAAACCGTTACCATACTGATGTCCGATCTCAGGGGGTTCACGTATATGTCCGAGAACAACGACCCGGAAAAAATCGTTACCCTCCTGAACCGCTATCTGGAGTGCATGTCCAAGGTCATTGTTTCCTACGGCGGCACCATCGATGAGTTTATCGGGGATGCCATTTTAGCCATTTTCGGCGTGCCTGAAGCGCATGATGACGATCCGGCGCGGGCCGTAGCCTGCGGTGTTGCCATGCAGAATGCCTTGGATGAATTGAATGAGAACATTGTCAGCGAGGGGTATCCGCCCCTGGAAATGGGTATCGGCATCAACACCGGGCAGGTGGTGGTGGGCAACATCGGTTCGGAAGTTCGGATGAAATACGGCATCGTAGGCAGTGCCGTCAATAAGGCCGCCCGCATAGAAGCCAACACAACCGGCGGCGAAGTTTTTGTGGGTGAATCCGTTTTTGAGCAATTGAAAGGTCTGGTAACGGTTGAAAAGGCGCGTTCGGTCATGATGAAGGGCCTCAAGCATCCCCTGGTTTACTACCCCGTGACAGCCGTGGGCGGGGCTTACAATGTCAGGATCAAAGAATCGACGGCAAATGAGAAAGGGTTTTCCATCCGGCTTCCCTTTGAATTATGGATGATTGAAGATGAAAGGGTCGTGGACAAAAGTATGTCGGGAGAGACCCTGATCATCAATGACAGCGATATTGTGGTCAGGGTGGAAAACCCGCTTGAAAGGCTCACCGACGTTAAATTGCAATTTAATTTCTGTACTGACGCGCACTGCTTCGACGAAATCTATGCCAAGGTGACGGCAACTGAAAAGCTGAAAGATGAGATTGTGAACCGATTTGCCATTACATCCATCGATCCAAAGGACAGGGCTGTGTTGCAGAAATGGATGCAAGAAGGAGAAGCGCATGACTGAATATGATTATGACATCGGCATATTGGGCGGTGGGGCGGCCGGGTTGACCGTGGCATCCGGGGCGGCACAACTCGGTGCCAAGGCCCTGCTGGTGGAGAAGGAACCTGCCCTGGGCGGTGATTGCCTGCATTACGGCTGTGTCCCGAGCAAGACCCTGATCCACTCGGCGAACGTGTATCATCTTATGAAATCCGGAAAACAGTTCGGCCTGCCGGAAATCAATGTGCCGCCAGTTGAGTTCAACAGGATTGCCCACCGTATCCAGGAGGTCATCAACAAGATTCAGATGCATGATTCAGAGGAGCGTTTTTGCGGTCTGGGTGCCAAAGTCATGTTTGGCGAAGCACGCTTCCACGACGAGCATACGATCCAGCTTGACGGGAAACATTACACCGCAAAGAACTGGGTCATTGCCACGGGGTCTTCCCCAATGGCGCCGCCCATATCCGGCCTGCATGAAACCGGGTTCCTGACCAACCGGGAGATCTTCTCCCTGGACAGGCTGCCCGAATCCCTGACCATTCTGGGCGGCGGTCCCATCGGAATTGAAATGGCCCAGGCGTTCAACCGTCTGGGCAGCAGGGTGATGGTCGTGGACAGGGCCGACCAGATCCTCGGCAAGGAAGACAAGGACATGGCCGATGCGGTCATGGGGGTGCTTGCCGCTGAAGGGGTGGATTTCCACCTGGGTACCCGTATAGAGCGGGTGGCACCTGATGGCGGTCAAAAGACCGTAACCCTGACGGCAGCTGCCGGAGAGAGGAAGACCCTGTCATCGGAGGAAATATTGGTGGCCATGGGACGGGCAGCCAACGTGGAGGGGCTCAATCTAGAGTCCATCGGGGTGGATTTCGAGCCGAGCGGCATTTTCGTTGACAGCCGCTTGCGGACCACCCATAAGCACATATTTGCAGCCGGCGATGTGAGCGGCGGATTTCAGTTCACCCATGCCGCCGGATACGAAGGGGGGGTTGTGGTCAGCAATGCGGTTTTTCATCTTCCCAGGAAAACCGACTATACCTTTTTGCCGTGGTGTACCTACACCGACCCTGAACTTGCCAGCATCGGCATGAACGAAACAGATGCCAAGGCTGCAGGCCTCGAGTATGCGGTCTGGACCGAAGCCTTCCGGGACAATGACCGCAGCCTGGCTGAAGGAGGGCAGGTTGGCAAGGTCAAGATGATCCTGGACAAAAAGGAAAAGCCCCTGGGGGTGCAGATCTTGGGGCTGCGGGCCGGTGATCTCATTGCCGAATGGGTGGCCGCCTTGAACGGCAAAGTGAAATTGTCCACCCTTGCCGCGGCGGTTCACCCCTATCCCACATTGGGGGAAATCAACAAACGTGTTGTGGGCAGCTATTTTTCGCCCAAAATCTTTTCCGACAAGGTTCAAAAAGGGTTGAAGTTCTTTTTTAATTTAAAGGGCAGGGCGTGCTATCTGGAAGAGGAGTGAATGGGGAGTGCGGAATGCGGAATGTGGAATTCGGAATGAAAGGGGATTTTGCATGGACAATGATTTAAAGCAGCGGACAAAACTTTTTGCATTGCGTATCATCAGGTTGTGTGAATCACTACCAAAAACCAAAATAGGCAATGTGATCAATAAGCAGTTGCTGCTATGTGGAACATCAGTAGGTGCTAACTACAGGTCGGCATGCAGGGCAAGGTCCGTTGCCGAATTTATTGCCAAAATGGGGATTGTGGGAGAAGACTATTGAGGAAAGGAATTGCAATGGAGACGTACTATAAGCCCGATGATTTACCGAAATTCGAGGAAATCGGCAAGGAAGCGCCAGAAATGGCCAGGAAATTTTTCGACTACTACGGGACCGTGTTTGCCGAGGGGGAACTCACCGAAAGAGAAAAAGCGCTGATTGCCCTGGCAGTGGCGCATGCCATCCAATGCCCCTACTGTATCGATGCCTACACCCAGTCCTGTCTGGAAAAAGGCTCCAATATGGGGGAAATGACCGAGGCTGTGCATGTGGCCACCGCCATTCGGGGGGGGGCCTCCCTGGTGCACGGTATCCAGGCGCGCAATATTGCCGGGAAGTTATCCATGTAATATTTGCGGAGCAAATATTACGCAACGCGGCTTCGCCGCTATACACCCATTGACTCCTTTTGAATAAGGCGCTTATTTTAGCCAGAATGTTTATGTATTGCTTACATTGATATTCGGGATTAAGTATGTTGAAAGCAGAAGAAACACAAATTGACAGATTTGAAATGGTCGGTGGGGACATAGAGACGTTTCAGGCGATTCTGGAAAAACACGACCTCCATTTGACCCGGGAAAAGACCCACACCCTGCAGGCCAACACGGGTCTGTTGTGCAACCAGGCCTGCAAGCACTGCCATTTAAGCGCCGGGCCTGGAAAAAGAGAGATCATGAACCAGGATATTGTGACGGATGTGCTGGCCTATGCCCAACGGGTGGCATTCCAGGTTATCGACGTTACCGGCGGGGCACCAGAACTGAACCCTTACATCCGGGAATTGATAGAGGGGGCCGCAAAGGCAGCCCCGCGGGTGATGTTTCGTTCCAATCTCTCGGCCCTGAACGACGGCCATCATGATGACCTGATGGATCTTTTGGCGGACCGGCAGGTGGTTATTGTGGCCTCCTTTCCCTCCCTGAATGAATTGCAGACCGATGCCCAGCGGGGGGGAGGCATATTCGAGGTCAGCATCGATGCTTTAAAGGAACTGAACGCCCTGGGGTATGGGATGACGGGATCCGGTCTGGAATTGAACCTGGTGTCCAATCCTGCCGGGGCGTTTCTGCCCCCTGCCCAGGAGCAGATAGAAACGCGTTTCAAGGATCAGTTGGCCCGAAAGTGGGGAGTGCATTTCAACCAGCTGTTCAGTTTTGCCAATGTGCCCCTGGGAAGGTTCAGGGAATGGCTGATCGCATCCGGGAATTTTGATACCTATATGAACAAGCTGAAGTCGGCATTCAATCCCTGTGCCGTGGCCGGTTTGATGTGCCGCAACATTGTCTCTGTTTCCTGGGACGGGTATCTGTTCGACTGTGATTTCAACCTGGCCTGCGGTCTGCACCTGGGCGGCGGAAAAGTGCATGTGTCTGAGATGGAAGACATGCCCGAACCCGGCAGCACCATTGCCGTTGCAGACCACTGTTATACCTGCACAGCCGGCTCGGGCTTCACCTGAGGGGGGGCTATCGAATCCTGAGGCTCAGGATAAATCTTGCTACGCAATATTTATATATATGGCTTCCGTCTTCGCTCTTCCGACTAGGTTCTGCGAACTTCGCCGGACAGGTCGAGCTATGCCGGGCAAGTTGCCGATGTAAATTATCCACTTTTAATACGCGGGAGCTGACGTAAAGGTAGTGCGATGGTGACTGTAAAAAGAAAATCCAGTATCAAGTTGATGCTTCTGGTAATTTTTATTATTGGAGCCATATTGCTGGTACGTTTTACGCCCATCAAGTCCTATCTCACGCCCGAGGCCATGGGTTCTTTTCTAGACCGGGCCGGTTTCTGGGCACCATTGATTTTTATTTTTATTTATGCGGCCGGTGTCTGCTTGTTTGTGCCCGGCACCCTACTGACCGGCCTGGGCGCGGCCATCTTCGGCCCTTACTGGGGGTTCCTGTGGGTCTGGATCGGGGCTATGCTGGGTGCGGCTGCCGCGTTTTTTATCGGGCGCACCCTGGGCCGCGAGTTTGCCGCCTCCCTGATCGGCGACAAGCTGAAAAAATACGATGACGGTATTGAACGCAACGGCTTTGCCACGGTGCTCTACCTGCGCCTGGTGTATTTCCCGTTTACGCCCATGAATTTCGGCATGGGCCTCACTAAAGTCAGGTTCTGGGATTACATTGCCGGAACCGGGCTGGGCATCATCGTGGGGACCTTTATCTTTACCTTTTTCATCGGTACACTGAAAGCGGTGTGGGCGTCCGGCAACTGGGGGGAACTGATTTCCTTCAAGGTGTTCTTCTCCATCGGGCTTTTTGTTTTTTCGTTTTTTATTCCCAAGATCATTAAAAAGATCTCAACATAAGATCGGTTCAGCCATGTTTAAAAAATGTGCCTTGTGCAATCACATATGGAAAACCCGCCAAGACTTCATTGCCGACCCGGATATTGAAGTTATCGGTTATCAAGCGAATTTTATAGAATTAAAATCCGGTCTTTTATATTTTAACCATTCTTGTATGTCGACGCTCGCCATACCTGTTGATTTATTCACAGATCTCTATAGCGGCCCGATCTTCCAGGAGCGAAAAACCGGGACAGATAATTGCCCGGGCTACTGTTTGCATAAGCAGGAGTTGAATCGGTGCCCAGCCGAATGTGAATGCGCATATGTAAGGGAGATCATCCAATTATTTAAAAGGGATTAAAACTACCTCCTATTAAATTTTCATGTTTTGATGCTAAATGAATGCGCCGACCATATAAGAACTGTTAGTGTTTCATGCGTCGTTGTGCGCTTCAGGGTATGAAAATTTATTCAACTTGATTCCATTGAGCCTGGTGGGTTAAATGGAGATCAGTCCTTTTCCGGCCGGCACAAATTCACGACAATCTGTATAATCAGTGGAGATCCGGGATGTCTTTGAAAAACAGCCAGGGGAAACGTAATCAGGAACAGCTCGAGCACAAGCTGTCCTTATACCAGACCATGGTCAACGCCGCTGTTGAGCCCATCACCCTGATCGACAGGAACTACACCTATCGCATCGTCAACCATGCCTATACCGAGGCCCGTAACCTGAAAAAGGCGGACGTCCTCAATCACACGGTGGCCGATGTGTGGGGGGAGGAAGTATTCCAGGAGATCATCAAGGAAAAGCTGGACAGATGCTTTGCGGGCAATGTGGTGTCGGATGTGTCGGCCTACGAGTTTAAAAAGAACGAAATCAATTACGTTGAAACCACATACACCCCCTGTTTTCCCTCAGGACCGGAGGCATCGTATGTGGTGGTTATCTCCCACAACATCACCGAGCTGAAGAGAAGCCAGGAAAAACTCAAAATCCTGGCCTACTATGACTCGTTGACCAGCCTGCCCAACAGGCCGCTTTTCATGGACCGTCTCGAGCAGGAAATCAAATATGCCCGCAGAAACAGGACAACCATTGCCGTCTTTTTTCTGGATCTGGACGAATTCAAGAAAATCAACGACTCTTATGGCCACTCTGCAGGGGATTCGCTCCTGGTGAGTGTCGGGGACCGCCTGACAGATTGCGTGCGGAACAGTGACACCATTGGAAGGTCCAGCGGGGTCATCAGACGCTCTCAGGACGAGCCGTCCGGACATTTTTCAAGGATTGGCGGGGATGAGTTTACCCTGATTCTACCGAATTTCGCAGACAAGAAATATGTTGCCACCGTAGCGGAAAAAATTATTTCCATTTTCAATGAACCGTTCCAGGTCGCCGGCCGTGAGGTATTTATTTCCACCAGCATCGGCATCGCGCTCTACCCGGACAATGGAGATACGGTAGAAACGCTTCTCAAGAATGCCGACACGGCCATGTACAGGGCCAAAGAAGCCGGCAAGAACACCTTTGAGTACTATTCATCCGCCATGAACAGCAAGGCCAAAGCACGCATCAAACTGGAAAATGAATTGCGCCGGGCCATCGACAACCAGGAATTCCTGTTATACTACCAGCCGCAATACGATATCGATACCGGGCAACTGGTGGGCATGGAGTCCCTGATCCGTTGGAAAAATGAGAAGATGGGACTGGTTTCCCCCGGGGAATTCATCCCCCTGGCAGAAGAAACCGGGATGATTGTGCCCATTGGAGAATGGGTTATTCAGTCTGCCTGCCGCCAGGGAAAAATCTGGAAAGACCAGGGCTACGGAAATCTTCACCTGGGGGTCAACCTTTCCCCCCGCCAGTTTTTCGACCCGCATGTGGTGGAGAAAGTACAGGGTGTTCTCGACAGCACCGGATTCGACCCTCATTTCCTTGAAATCGAGATCACCGAAACCGCGATGCTGCAGGATAACGACAAGACCGTTCATATTTTGAACGCTTTAAAGGAAATGGGTGTAAACATTTCTCTGGATGACTTTGGAACCGGGTATTCTTCGCTGTCGCATTTGAAAATGGCTCACATCGATACCTTGAAGATCGACCAGACTTTTATCCTGAACGCCAACCTGGAAGGGCGCGACGGCGCCATCATCTCGGCCATCATCGACCTGGGCCGCAGACTTAAGATCAAGGTCATCGCCGAAGGTGTGGAGACCAAGGAGAGCCTGGCCTACCTGAAGAAGAAAAACTGTCATGTGGCCCAGGGATACCTTTTCAGCCCGCCCTTACCGGTCGATGAATTCCAGAAGTTGCTCCAAGAGAGGGAATCAGTCTAATTGGCAGTCCAGGAATTTGGGCTCGAATACCGATCCGATGAGCATGCGGCTGCCCTTCACAGCGGCCACGCTGGCACCGGAAATTTGTGCGCCGCTGTCCAGATAGATTTCATCCACACGATAGCCGTTGCCGGTCCGGGCTTCCAGGCAAAGGACCTGTGATGGGGAAAGGTGTGCGGCATCCTTGGCATGCTTCACAAAGGTCAACAGCTTGGGATGGGCTGCAATATACAACCGCCCGGTAACGTCCCGTTCAATGTTGTCCAGTCCGGTATGGAGATCTATGGTTTCTTTCAGGGAAATTTCATGTGTGGCAGGGTTGCGGTCATACATATACAGAACCTGTTCTACCGTGGTGCTCACATAGAGTCGCCGACCGTCTGAACTCATATTGATTCCGTTTGCATAACCCAGGCCCGTGGCGGCCTCGACAAATCCGGATCCTGAATAGAAAAGAACACTGGACCAGGACTGTCTGCCATAGTCCTCCACACCCACTTCTTCATGACGCGCTCTCCTCTTATTGATGCATTAGAAACCGTATGTCGTATTGTCGAACACACTATCGCATGAGTCGGTTGAATGAAAATCAATTTATTGAATGTTAAGCGTTTTATAATATTTATGTTTAAAAATCAAATTGTTAATTGACTTGTCTAACTGGAGGAGGTATGCATGGAGACATACCCGAAACCCATTTCACGCGATGGGCGCACGGATTTACAGCTGTTGCCATAAGCGCCCGTTTTGATCAGGACGACCCATGAGCCATGCATCCGCACGCAGCCTTGTCATTCTGTCCGCCCTCTTCTGGTATGGCGGCGGTTTTGTATTGCTGATCAAGGGGGCTAGCCTGGCCATAGCGGCCTTGCGCCTGGATTCCGGCAGTTTCTGGCCAGGTGTGGTCCTGGTCTCCGGCGTCGCCATCGGCCTGGTCAAGGCCAGGTACCTGTTTGCCCGCAGCTGCAGAACAAACTTGGTAAGAATCAATGCCCTGGCACAACCCAGGTGGTGGCAATTTTTCAGGCCCGGGTTTTTCATTTTCCTGGTTCTGATGATTATCGCCGGGACCACGCTTTCACGCCTGTCACAAGGCAATTACCGCTTTCTGCTGGTTGTGGCCTTGCTGGATTTATCCGTAGCCGTGGGACTCATCGGCAGCAGTTATGTGTACTGGGGAAATGGTCATGCTCCCTCACTTACGACAACATCTAACAAATGACGCTTCAATGCGCATGCGCTATCTCCATCAACCTTTAATGCATGACAATTTCATAAAATTTTAAAAACCGCTCAAGACAGGTCGACAACTATGATGAAGCAGCGGATATCCTTTTTAATCTGTTTAGGGATTTTTCTGGCGGCCTTTGGCGGTGCATCGGTGGCAGCAGATGAGGGCACCGGACCCGCCCAGGCGGCAGCATTGATGGAAGCTGCCGGCGATAATGCCTCTGAAAACAGGGATGGGGCCGTTGAACCAGAGAATGTGCTGCGCTTTGGTATGCATGTCACTGAAATGGGTAAAATGGATCCTCATTTTGCCGCCGGCTCCCAGTCACGGGCCCTCGCGGACATGGTATTTAACGGGCTGCTCCGGTACGAACCCGGAAAGGCGCCGACCATCGAACCGGACCTGGCCGAAAGCATGCCGGAATTTACAATGTCCGCCGGGAGACAGATCTGGACCTTTAATCTGCGCAGGGGGATCATGTTTCATCCCGGACCGCTGACCCAGGCCTATGAACTGACTGCAACGGACGTGGTTTATTCACTGCGTAAATCAGCCGACAAAGGACGTTGTGCCTATGCCGGCGAATACGCCGGCATGTCGTTTAACTCCCTCGGCCCCTACACCGTTCAAATTATTTTGGAACAGCCCTTGTCCCCGACCCTCTTTTTTCCCAAGTTTACCAACTACGCCGGGGGATTCATTGTCAGTAAACGGGCCGTGGAAATAATGGGATACGCAGGCTTCAACCAACATCCCGTCGGAACCGGGCCGTTCATGTTCAAAGATTACCTAACCGGGGAAAAGCTGGTCTTGGGAGCACATGATGCCTATTTCAGGGGCAAGCCCCGGCTGGATGGCGTTGAACTCCACTTTGTTCAGGATTTGGAGCAGCGGGAAGCCCGGTTTATCAACGGCGGTCTGGATGTCATTGCCGTATCTGGTCAGAAAGGCTGGATCGAGAAAATGGGAGGTGTGCCCGGGGTGGATGTCGAAACCCATGGTGTGGGCGAGGTGTTTACCATCTATTTCAATACCCAAATGGCGCCGTTGAAGGATGTGCGGGTTCGCAGGGCCATTGCCTATGCCCTGGATCGTGAGGAATTCAAAAACACCACCAGCATCCATCTGGTGCGGGATGCGTATTCCCCGGTGCCGGCAGACTTCATGCCCGGAGGGCTCACCAGGGCAGATGTCGAAACGCTGGGGTTGGCCTACCCGAGGGATCTTAATCGTGCCCGCCAGCTGATGGCGGCAGCCGGCTATCCCCATGGGTTCAGCCTGGAGGCGGTCAGCTCGAAAAAACGCATTTACAGACGGGTTTACGAGGTCCTCAAGAAGCAGTTGGCTGAGATCGATATCGATTGCCGGGTTACCGTAGAATCACATGCCAATATGCACAGGATCATTCGTAAAAACCCCCAGGCCATGGTGGTCTACGCGGCCTGGCGTCCCAATGCCGACGCCTACCTGACCCGCTTTTTTCATTCCGACTCCATTGTGGTGACAGGGAAAAAGCCGGATACCAATTTTGCACACTATCAGGCGGTGGATAAACTCATCGAGGATGCCCGCCTGGAAATCGACCCAATGAAGCAGCTCAACCTTTGGGGCCAGGCCCAAATCAGTATCATGAGCGACATGGTTGCCTATCCGCTGATGTACACGAACCAGGGGTATGCCCGTAA